>Ga0163199_1001998_pt1 | contig 12606 bp, 11 predicted proteins | sample PL_2010_150m_FD_113537 | JGI IMG/M metagenome (GOLD analysis project Ga0163199, IMG submission 113537) | Freshwater microbial communities from Powell Lake, British Columbia, Canada to study Microbial Dark Matter (Phase II) - PL_2010_150m | ecosystem: Environmental > Aquatic > Freshwater > Lake ... | reverse complement strand
CACGAACTCACCGCACCGGGCGGCGCCGCAGTTGAGGCCATCCGGGGCGCGTTCGGAGCCGAATACCTCACGCCCGAGGGCGCGCTGGAGCGCGCGCGCATGCGCGCCCTCGTATTCCGCGACCCGGAATCGAAACGCCGGCTCGAGCGCATCCTGCACCCGCTCATCCGCACCGAGAGCACCGCGCGCGCCGCCGCCGCGCGCAGCCCTTACGTGATCCTCATGGTACCGCTGCTCGTCGAGGGCGGAGTGGAAGCCGGGCGCTACCAGCGCATACTCGTGGTCGACTGCACGGAACAGACGCAGATCGAGCGCGTCATGCGCCGCAGCCAGTTGGCTGCGGACGAGATTCGCCGCATCATCGCCTCGCAAGCCGGTCGCCAGGCACGGCTGGCCGCCGCTGACGACATCATCGACAATAGCGGAGTCATCGCCGATCTCGAGCCGCAGATCGAGCGGCTGCACCGGCAATATCTCACACTGGCTCAGGACAAGGCCGTGCATGGGGACTAGCCAATACCTACCCGAATCGGCGAGAATCGGGGCATTCGGAAATGCCAGTCCACGCAGGCGCCACCCGTGATCGTCTACGAATACCCTCTCAACGAGCGCATCCGAACGCTGCTGCGTCTGGAGAGTCTGTTCGAGCGGGTGCGCCATTTCCTCGCGCTGCAGGGCCCGCTCGAGCACCACGTTGCGCTGCTCACGCTGTTCGAGATCATGGAGGTCGCGGGCCGCGCCGACCTGAAATCGGATCTGCTGCAGGAACTCGAGCGCCAGAAACAGGTGCTGGTTTCGTTCCGCAACAACCCGCAGATCGCGGAGGACGTGCTCGCCCAGGTGATCAGTGACATGGAACAGACCTCGCAGTCGCTGTTCGCCATGACCGGGAAAATCGGCCAATTCCTGCGCGAGAACGAGTGGCTGATGTCGATCAAACAACGCACCGGAATTCCCGGCGGTGCCTGCGAGTTCGATCTGCCATCGTACCATTTCTGGCTGCACCGCGACAGCGGCGCACGCCTTGCGGATCTCATGTCCTGGATATCACCGCTGTACCCGATCCGCGACGGCACGGCGATCGTGCTGCGGCTGTTGCGCGACGGCGGCAAGCCGACGCAGCTGGTGGCGAATCAGGGAACTTTCTCGCAGATGCTCGGCGGGAAAACCGCGCAGATGGTGCGCATCCGCATGGCACCGGAGGCGCAATACGTCCCGGAGATCAGTGCCAACAAATACGCGCTCAACATCCGATTCACGGTTTTCGGCATCGAGCCGCGCCCGAAACCGGCCGATACCGACGTCGATTTCGAACTCACCTTCTGCAATCTCTGATGCCCGTACCCAGGGTCGTCAACTGCCCGCGCTGCGGCACGCCGGTGGAATGGCTGCCTGAAAACCGTTACCGGCCGTTCTGCTCGGAACGCTGCAAGATGATCGATCTTGGGGCCTGGGCGAACGAGAGTTATCGCATGCCCGTCGAGGAACAGGACGACGATGGCGGCGATCCCGGCACCGCCTGACGGGCCGCTCAGTCCTCCAACCACGCACTGCGCATCATCGCCACACCGTGCGCACCGCAGGACCATGCGGTTTCCATGTCGGCGAGCGTCATCCCGCCCAGCGTGAACACCGGAATCGCCGCACCGCGGGCCGCGTCAAGAAAGCCTTCCCACCCAAGCGGTGCGCGCCCCGGATGGCTGAGCGTCGCGCGCACCGGTCCGAGCACCGCGAAATCCGCCCCCAGGCGTTCAGCCTCTCGCAGCTCGCTCGCTGAATGGCATGAGGCCCCGACCAGCGGCAGATCCGGTCGTTGTTGGGCGCAGGCGACCTGACGCGCGGTCAGGTGCACGCCGTCGGCCCCCACTTCCTGCGCGAGCGCAATATCGCTGTTCACGAGCACGTGCGCGCCCGCCGGCCGCGCCAGCGCCAGCACTCGCGCGGCCAGGCGCGCTATCTGCGCACGCGAGAATCCGGGCTCGCGCAACTGCACCAGCCTCAAGCCCTCTGCAAGACGCACGCGCAACCGTTCGAGGAAGACTTCCACGCCGAGTTCTTCCGCCTGGGAAATCGCGTATTGCTGCGGCAGCGCCAACGCCTTCAGCACCGGACCGTTGGCAGGCAGGAGCGGTTCGACCGAAACCGATTCCGGGCGTTCCCAGGCCAGCGCCTGGTGCACGCTCGCATGCGGCTCGCCGCGCCAGGCGAGTATGCGGTAGAAATGCAGCCGCACGGTCGCATGGGGATAGACGAACGCCTGTGTGATCCAGGGATAGGTGCGTTCGATATCGACCGCCAGTTCCTCGTGGATCTCGCGCGAGAGCGCGTCTTCGATGCGCTCTCGCGGCTCGACCTTGCCGCCGGGGAATTCCCAATAGCCCGCATAGACCTTGCCCTCGGGACGCTGTCCCAGCAGAACGCGGCCGTCGCTGCGAATCAGAACAGCGACCGCGACGTCGACCGGTGTGGCCATGACGATGTTATGCAGAAGGCAGGCCGCAAGCGGCGCTGCTAGCGCTTCTTGCGCGCCGGGACCGGCGCAGCGTGACTGCCGGCCCAGTCCCTTGCAAACTGCCAGGCGACGCGGCCCGAGCGCGATCCGCGCGTCAGCGACCACTGCAGCGCGGCACGGTGCGCCTCCTGCAGGTCGCGCTCCGGGACGCCGAGTTCGCGCAGCCAGTGCGAAACGATGTCCAGATAGGCGTCCTGATCAAAGGGATAGAACGACAGCCACAACCCGAACCGCTCCGAGAGCGAGACCTTTTCCTCCGAAGTCTCCCCCGGATGGATTTCCTCGCCGACGTGCTTGTACTCGAGGTTCTCCTGCATGAACTCGGGCATCAGGTGCCGGCGATTGGATGTGGCGTAGACGAGCAGGTTGTCCGACGCCGCGGATATCGAACCATCGAGCACGACTTTCAGCGCCTTGTAGCCCGGCTCGGAAGCCTCGAACGACAGGTCGTCGCAATAGATGATGAAACGCTCGGGCCGCGCCGATACCAGGTCAACGATGTCGGCAAGATCGATCAGATCCTGCTTGTCCACCTCGATCAGCCGCAGGCCCTGCTTGGCGTATTTGTTGAGCACCGCCTTGATGAGCGAAGACTTGCCGGTGCCGCGCGCACCGGTGAGCAGCACGTTGTTGGCGGCCCGCCCCTCGACGAACTGGCGCGTGTTGGCCTCGATCAACGCCTTCTGCCGGTCGATGTCGCGCAGGTCGGCCAGACGGATGCGATGCGGATGCGCAACCGGGTGCAGGAATCCGCGTCCGTTCGATTTCCTCCAGCGGAACGCGATGCCGGCGGTCCAGTCGACGGGCTGGGGTGGCGGAGGCAGCACCGCCTCCAGGCGTGCCAGCACGCGTTCGGCACGATCGAGCAATTTATCCAGATCGGACATCGTATTCAGGTCCTGTATTCGGCGTTGATCTTCACGTAATCATAGGAGAAATCGCAGGTCCACACGGTGGCCGACGCATCGCCCCGGCCCAGTTCGATCCGCACCGCGATCTCGGCGGGCTGCATCGCCCGCGCCCCGTCCTCCTCGCGGTAGCTTGCGGCACGGCCGCCGCCAGCTATCACCTTGACTTCGCCGAGGTACAGATCGACACGCGAGGTATCGAGGTCCGCCACCCCGGCGTTGCCGATCGCCATGAGCAGGCGCCCGAGGTTGGGGTCCGAGGCGAAAAACGCGGTCTTCACCAACGGCGAATGCGCCACCGTCTTGGCCACGCGCACCGCTTCTTCCCCGCTTCTTGCTCCGTGCACGTCGATGGTGATGAACTTGGTCGCGCCCTCGCCGTCGCGCGCGATGGCCCGGGCGAGTTCGACCGCGACTGCCGCGACCGCGGACTTGAGCGCGGCATAGCGCGGATCCCGCTCCGACCCGATCTCCGGCGCGCCCGCCGCGCCGGTCGCGATCAGGATGAAGGAATCATTGGTGGAGGTGTCGCCGTCGACCGTCACCCGGTTGAAAGAAAGGTCGGCGACTTCGCGCACCAGATGATCGAGCAGCGCCCGCGACACCGCGGCATCGGTGGCGACGAAGGCGAGCATGGTTGCCATGTTCGGCTGTAGCATGCCGACGCCCTTGGCGATGCCCGTGACGGTCACACCGGTGCCGTCCAGGTGCAGGCTGCGCGATGCCGCCTTCGGCACCGTGTCGGTGGTCATGATCGTCTCCGCCGCCTCGGCCCAGTGCGCCGCCGCGAGGCTGGCGACACAACGCGGCAACGCCGTTTCGATGCGTTCCACCGGAAGGTCCTCGAGGATGACGCCGGTTGAGAACGGCAACACCTCGCCCGAGTCGCAGCCGATCGCGCGCGCCACCGCTTCGCAGGTGCGCCGCGCGGCGGCAAGGCCGGCGTCCCCGGTGCCGCAGTTGGCGTTGCCAGCATTGACAATCAGAGCCCGGAAGCTCCCGGACGCGGCAAGGCGCTGGCGGCAGAGTTGTACTGGCGCCGCGGCGAAGCTGTTCTGCGTGAATACGCCCGCCACGCGGCTGCCGGGCGCAAGGCGCATCAGCATCAGATCGCGGCGGTTCGCCCGGCGTATTCCCGCCTCGGCGAAACCCAGCTCCACGCCTGCGACCGGCGACAGCGCCTTCGGATCAGGGGGCAGAAGATTGACGGCCATGAGGGATTGTTCTGGCCGCCCGAAAACGCGCGACGGCCTGCAGCGTTAGGTCAGACGGCCGTGGCAGTGTTTGAATTTCTTCCCGGAGCCGCAGGGACAGGGATCGTTGCGGCCGGTCTTGTCCATGTGGCGCACGAACGGCTGCGCCTTGGGCGCAGCCTGTGCCTCGTCGGCCGCAGCCGGCTCGTCCTGATACGAAGGGTGCTGATACTGCACATTCACCACCGCCGGGGCCTGTTCGCGCTCGACCTGTTCGACCTCTTCCTCGCTGCGGATCTGCACCGTCATCAGCGTGCGCGTAACCTCGATCTTGACGGTCTCAAGGAATGCGCCGAACAGTTCGAAGGCCTCGCGCTTGTACTCCTGCTTCGGGTTTTTCTGCGCATAACCGCGCAGGTGGATGCCCTGGCGCAGGTGGTCGAGCGCGGCAAGATGCTCGCGCCAGTTCGAATCGAGCGTCGAAAGCAGCACAAAGCGCTCGTAATGGCGCACCGCGTCGGGAGGCGCCGATTCCATTTTCTTCGCGTAGGCGTCATTCGCCGCCGCGACGGCGCGCGCGAGCAGCGTGTCGTCATCGAGATCAGGCTCCTGCTCGAGCCACTTCACCAGCGGCAACTCCAGCTGCAGTTCCGCCACCAGCGCCTTCTCCAGACCGGGGATGTCCCACTGTTCTTCGACGCTTTCCTCCGGCAGATACGCCCGAAAGACATCGGTGACGACACCTTCGCGCAGCGCCTGTACGCGGTCGGAGACGTCGCTCGAATCGAGAATCGCGTTTCTCAGCTCATAGACGTGCCGGCGCTGGTCGTTGGAGACGTCGTCGTATTCGAGCAGCTGTTTCCGGATGTCAAAATTGTGCGCCTCGACCTTGCGCTGCGCGCTCTCGATCGAGCGCGTCACCAGCGGGTGCTCGATCGCCTCGCCGTCGGGCATCTTCAGCCGCTCCATGATCGCCTTGACGCGATCGCCGGCGAAAATCCGCAGCAACTGGTCGTCGAGCGAGAGATAGAAACGGGACGACCCCGGGTCGCCCTGGCGCCCCGAACGCCCGCGCAGCTGGTTGTCGATACGGCGCGACTCGTGGCGCTCGGTGCCGATGATGTGCAGGCCGCCCGAAGCGACGACCTGTTCGTGCAGCGCCTGCCATTCTTCGCGCAGGACGCGGATCCGTCGTTCCTTTTCCGTCGCCTCGATGTCCTCGGCAAGGCGCACGACATCGGCCTGTCTCTCGGCGTTGCCGCCCAGCACGATGTCGGTGCCGCGACCGGCCATGTTGGTGGCGATCGTGATCATTTTTGGCCGACCCGCCTGGGCGATGATTTCCGCCTCGCGCGCGTGTTGCTTGGCGTTCAGCACCTGATGCGGAAGTCCCTGCTGCTGCAGCATGCCGGCGAGCAGCTCCGAGTTCTCGATCGAGGTCGTGCCCACCAGCACCGGCTGGGCACGCTCGTAACAGTCGCGGATGTCGTCGATGACCGCCTTGAACTTCTCCTGCGCCGTCCGATAGACCTGATCGAGGCGGTCGATGCGGATCATCGGCACGTTGGTCGGGATCACCACGGTTTCGAGGTTGTAGATCTCCTGGAATTCGTAGGCCTCGGTGTCGGCCGTCCCGGTCATCCCCGCCAGCTTCTTGTACATGCGGAAATAGTTCTGGAACGTGATCGATGCGAGCGTCTGGTTCTCGCTCTGGATCGCGACTTTCTCCTTGGCCTCGATCGCCTGGTGCAAGCCGTCGGACCAGCGCCGGCCGGCCATGAGTCGCCCGGTAAACTCGTCGACGATGACCACCTCGCCGTCCTGCACGACATAGTGCCGATCGATGAAGAACAAATTGTGCGCCCGCAGCGCCTGGTTCAGGTGGTGCATCAGGTTGACGTAGGCAGGCTCGTACAGGCTGCGCCCTTCCGGCAGCAAGCCCACGCGGGAGAGCAGTTCCTCGGCATGCTCGTGTCCGGCCTCCGACATCGATATCGTGTGCGCCTTCTCGTCGACGAGGAAATCGCCCGGCTCGCCTTCCTTTTCCTGGCGCAGCATCAGCGGCGCGATCTCGTTGACGCGGTAATACAGGTCGGTGCGGTCCTCGGCCTGACCCGAGATGATGAGCGGGGTCCTCGCCTCGTCGATCAGGATCGAGTCCACCTCGTCGACGATGGCGTAGTTCAGCGGCCGCTGATAGCGATCCGCGGCCTGCATTGCCATGTTGTCGCGCAGGTAGTCGAAACCGAACTCGTTGTTCGTGCCGTAAGTGATGTCGGCCGCGTAGTTCAGCTGTTTCTGATCGTGCGGCATCTGCGACAGGATCACGCCGACCGACAGGCCGAGGAATTTGTGCACCCGCCCCATCCATTCGGAGTCGCGGTTGGCCAGGTAGTCGTTCACCGTGACGATGTGCACCCCGCGTCCGGTGAGCGCGTTCAGATACGCCGGCAGCGTCGCAACCAGGGTCTTGCCCTCGCCGGTGCGCATCTCGGCGATCTTGCCGTTGTGCAGCACCATCCCGCCGATCAGCTGGACGTCGAAATGGCGCATGTTGAGCACGCGCTTGGCCGCCTCACGGACGACGGCAAACGCCTCCATGAGAAGCTGGTCGACCGTTTCGCCCTTCGCGATCCTGTCCTTGAACTCGACGGTCTTGGCCACAAGTTCGGCGTCGTTCAGCGCCGAGATCGCGGGTTCCAGCGCGTTGATCTCTCTGACAGTCTTGGAATACTGCTTGAGCAGCCTGTCGTTACGGCTGCCGAAAATGGCCTTGAGGATACGGGAAATCATCGTGAGAAAGGTGGAAACGCCCGGCGCAAAGGCGCGATTTTAGCACGCCGCGGGAGCTACCCTGACCTCCTTGAGGCGGAGGACCGGCGTTGGAAGAATGCAGGCGACCCCGCGAGAATTACTTGAGCGTAGCCTGCAGGAAGCGGGCGGGGTTCTGCGCCGTACCCTTGTAGCGCACTTCAAAATGCAGGTGCGGGCCGGTGGAGCGTCCGGTCGATCCCACCTCGGCTATCTTGCGGCCCCGCCGCACGACTTCGCCGACTTTGACGAGCAGTTTCGATGCATGGGCGTAGCGGGTAGTAAAATCGTTGCCGTTGTCGATTTCTATCATGTTGCCGTACTGGTAGTGCCGCTCGGCAAACACAACGACCCCGCCTGCTGCCGCGAAAACCGGCGTGCCCACGTCGGCCAGAAAATCGATGCCTTCGTGCATCGCGTTCTGGCCGGTGAAGGGGTCAAGGCGCCAGCCAAAGCTGGAGGCGTTCCAGCTTGCATCGACAGGCATGATCGTCGGCATGAGCTTTCTCTTCACCCTGGCGTCGAACAGCGTCGATTCGAGAATACCGAGGTCGTCGGAGCGATTCTCCATCCGCTTCGACAGGGTATCGAGTTGCCGGCTGAGTTCGTCCATCGACAAGTCCCGTGGCGGCGTGACGGTCGAGATGGCACCGCCGCGGCCCGGCGCCTCGCTGAAGCGGAATTCCTGCGGCTTCAAACCCGCAAGCGCCGACAATCGCTCGCCCAGCGCGTCCAGGCGCACCAGTTGCGCCTGCATCTGGCCGAGTTTCACCGCCATCGCGTTCAGATTCTCGCGCAGGAAACTTTCGGCCTTGTGTGCCTGCTCTTGCTGCGCCGAGAGAACCAGTGATTCGATGACCGGAAGCCTGATCTCGGACGCATGACGCAGCCCCATGTAGAGCAGCGCCACGGCGAATACAAAGCCGAGCGCGACCATCGTGAGGCCACCCGTGATCACGTGCGCAGCGGTCAGGGTAAGAGCCCTAGCCTTGGTCAGACGGCTTGAAACTAGAATAATATGCATGTTCTACCTTCCCCTCCAATCGGGCCAGTCTTCATGCACTCTAAGAACCTCGGTGCCTTCCTCGGACAAGCCGACGGCATCAATTCCTTGATGCCACAGGCAAAACGCCTACTCGAGTTACGACAAGTGCTTTCGGAAACCCTGCCCCAGCCACTGGCGAAACACACCACCATTGCTAATTATCGGCAGGGAAAGCTTATTATTTATGCTGCAAATGCCGCCGTCGCCGCAAAACTGAAGTTGCTGCGCCAAACACTCAGCAATCGCTTCTTGGAACGGGGATTGCAGATTACCGCAATGGAAATTGAAGTGCAACCAAGCCTGACCCCTCAACCAAGACCGACAAAAGCGGCCGTTCTCACTGACCAAGCACGCCAGGCACTTGCGGAACTTTCAACGCAACTTGTTGAATCAGAACTGAAATCATCAATCGTTGCGATGGCAAAACAGGATGTTGGCAAACGCTGACTATACGAGTACCACGAGCCGTTCGAAGACGATCAGCGAAAGCAGGAACACAGCAAGAATTACCGACCATTTCAGGGTTTTCAGGGCAAAACGCAGGTGCTTCCTGTCGCCTGTGACCAGAAACAGCACAATCGAGATACCAATCGCAATAACGACCAGGATTCCGACGAGCCGGAGCAGAAACACGGGGAATGGTCAGGCCGGCTGGGCAAAAAGCCGCACGAACGCCGGTGGCGCGTCTTCCTGACGCTCGAAACTGATCGGCTCCCAGGCGTCACCCTCCGCCAGCAGCTTGCGTATCAGCAGATTGTTGAGCGCATGTCCGGACTTGTGGGCGCTGAAGGCACCGATGATCGGATGGCCTGCGAGGTAAAGATCGCCTACGGCATCCAGTACCTTGTGCTTGACGAACTCGTCGTTGTATCGCAGTCCGTCCGCATTCAGCACGCGGTACTCGTCCATGACGATCGCGTTGTCGAGGCTGCCTCCCAGCGCAAGGCCGCTGGAGCGCAACACCTCGACCTCCTGCATGAATCCGAAGGTCCTGGCGCGCGCGACCTCTTTCACATAGGAGGTTTCGGCAAAATCGACCGTCGCCGATTGCGCCGATTTATCGAATACCGGGTGATTGAAGACGATGGAAAACGAAAGCTTGAAGCCTTCGTAGGGATCGAAGCGCGCCCATTTGTCGCCATCGGTGACTTCGACGGTCTGCCGGATGCGCAGAAATCGCTTTGCTGCCCGTTGCTCTTCGATGCCGGCCGACTGGATCAGGAACACGAAAGGGGAGGCGCTGCCGTCCATGATCGGCACTTCGGCTCCCGTCAGATCGACATAGGCATTGTCGATGCCGAGCCCTGCAAACGCCGACATGAGATGTTCCACGGTCGCCACCTTGACGCCGCGGCTCTCCAGCGTGCTGCAAAGGCGCGTATCGGTGACTTTGGAGGCTTCAGCGCGAATGTCGACCGGCTCCGGCAAGTCGAGTCGACGGAACACGATACCCGTGTCGGGCTGCGCCGGACGCAGCGTCATGAGGACCTTGGCTCCGGTGTGCAATCCGACTCCCGTCGCGCGTATGGTCGCTTTGAGCGTGCGCTGTCTAAGCATGGATGATCTTGAAAGCCTGTAATTTTAGCATAGGGTCAACCGGTTTCCCCTCTATAGAGGCTAGTTGGCAAAACGCTAAGCGCGTCTGAAGAAAACGGTGAAACCCGCTGCCGGCGGAGGCAGGCCGCCCGCGGGTTTCACCGAATTGCCCGCCATTTGAGCCCCGCTCAGTCCGCCTGCTTTCTGAGGAAGGGAAGCGCAGGGGTTTGTGGCTCTGACATAACAGGCGCTTCGCGCCTGTTAGTCTCCGCCGCAAAATCGACATGCGCTGAGTCCCGCTCAGTCCGCCTGCTTTCTGAGGAAAGCAGGAATGTCGAGTTTGTCCATCCCGCTGTTGGTGAGCGCTTCGACCGTCTGATTGCGGCGGCGGATGACCGCCGGCAGGCTGTCGAGCTGGCCCAGGTCAACCGACTGCCCGATCGGCATGTTATCGGTGCCGGTCTTCATCGGAACCACCTGCAGCGGCTTGGGCTGGCGCGTCGAGAGCGGCTGTCCCAGACCGGTCGCGACTACCGTGACGCGCAACTCGTCGGACATCGCATCGTCGTAGACCGCGCCGAGTATGACCGTCGCATCGTCGGCGGCGAAACCGCGGATGGTAGTCATGATCTCGCGCGTCTCGCGCATTTTCAGGCTGGACCGGTTGGCGGTGATGTTCACCAGCACGCCGCGCGCGCCGGAGAGGTTCACGCCCTCGAGCAACGGGCTCGCGACGGCCTGTTCTGCGGCAATGCGCGCGCGATCGATCCCGGAAGCCGATGCCGATCCCATCATCGCCATGCCTTGCTCGGCCATCACTGTGCGCACGTCCTGGAAGTCGACGTTGATCAGCCCCGGCACGTTGATGATCTCGGAAATTCCCGCGACGGCGTTCTTGAGCACGCTGTCGGCGGAGGCAAAAGCCTCCTCCATGGTCACGTCTTCGCCCAGCACTTCTTCGAGCTTCTCGTTCAGGATGACGATCACCGAATCGACGTGCTGCGACAGATCCTCGATTCCGGCTTCGGCCGCCCGCAGGCGCTTCACGCCCTCGAAAGAGAATGGTTTTGTCACCACGGCCACGGTGAGCACACCCAGCTCCTTGGCGACCTCGGCGATCACCGGCGCCGCGCCGGTGCCGGTGCCGCCGCCCATGCCGCCGGTGATGAAAACCATGTGCGCGCCGCGCAGCGCCTCGGCGATCTGGTCGCGTGCCTCGAGGGCAGCGGCTCGCCCGGCCTCGGGCTTGGCGCCTGCGCCCAGGCCGATCGCGCCGAGCTGAATCTGCGTCTTCGCCTGACCTCGCGACAGCGCTTGGGCATCGGTGTTGGCGGCGACGAACTCGACGCCGGAAACGCCGTTCCTGATCATGTGATCGACAGCGTTGCCGCCCGCGCCGCCAACCCCGATCACTTTGATCACTGTACCGTTGTGTTGTGATTCTACGATTTCAAACATGCCTGCCTCCTTGTGCAACAAATTGAAAGACTGCCACCCTTAGAACAAAAAACCCGCACCCTCCGCCGGAGAATTTTTATCGGAATTCCCCTAGAAGTTGCGCTGAAACCATTCCCTCATCCTCGAGAGCACCTGTTTGTACGATCCGCCTTGGCGGGCAAGAATGCCGCGCTCGGTCCGTGTCTTCCCGTCGAGCAACAGGCCGACCGCCGTCGAGTAGCGTGGGCTGCGGATGACATCCGAGAGCCCGCCCGCGTAGCGCGGCACGCCCAGGCGCACCGGCATGTGAAAAATCTCTTCCCCCAGTTCGACCATGCCTTGCATGACCGCCGATCCGCCGGTAAGAACGATCCCCGAGGACAGCAGCTCCTCGTAGCCGGACTCGCGCAGCACCTGCTGTACCAGCGAATACAACTCCTCGACGCGCGGCTCGATCACTTCGGCAAGCGTCTGGCGCGAGAGCTCCCGCGGTGGCCGGTCGCCGACGCCCGGCACCTCGATCATCTGGTTCGCATCGGCAAGCTGGCGCAGCGCGCAGCCGTTGCGTATCTTCAGCTCCTCGGCCTCCTGGGTCGGTGTCCTGAGCGCCATTGCGATGTCGTTGGTGATCTGATCGCCGGCGATGGGGATGACGGCGGTGTGCCGGATCGCGCCCTCGCGGAAGATCGCCACGTCGGTGGTGCCGCCGCCGATGTCGACCAGGCATACGCCGAGTTCCTTCTCGTCTTCGGTGAGCACCGCGAGACTCGATGCGAGCGGCTGCAGGATGAGGTCGCTCACCTCCAACCCGCAGCGGCGCACGCATTTGACGATGTTCTGCGCCGCCGACACCGCGCCGGTGACGATGTGGACTTTTACCTCCAGGCGCACGCCACTCATGCCGAGCGGCTCGCGCACCCCGTCCTGGCCGTCGATGATGAATTCCTGCGTCAGGATGTGCAGCACCTGCTGGTCGGTCGGGATCGGCATTGCACGCGCGGTTTCGATCACGCGGTCCACATCCATCGGCGTCACTTCCCGGTCGCGGATCGGCACCATGCCGGTGGAATTGAAGCTGCGGATATGGCTGCCCGCGATCCCCGTGTAGACGCGCTGGATCTTGCAGTCGGCCATCAGTTCGGCTTCCTCCAGCGCGCGCTGGAT
>Ga0163199_1001997_pt1 | contig 12606 bp, 6 predicted proteins | sample PL_2010_150m_FD_113537 | JGI IMG/M metagenome (GOLD analysis project Ga0163199, IMG submission 113537) | Freshwater microbial communities from Powell Lake, British Columbia, Canada to study Microbial Dark Matter (Phase II) - PL_2010_150m | ecosystem: Environmental > Aquatic > Freshwater > Lake ... | reverse complement strand
CAAGATGCGCGGCCTGGCGCTACCGTTGGACGTGCTGGAGAAGATTTATTTCCGCAACGCGATGCGGATATACCCCCACATCGCCGAAACGCTGAAGCAACTGGGCTACCTCGGCAAAGACAGCCCGAAAAAGACAGCGCAGCCATGAGACTCAACGTCGCGTTGCTTTCCCTCATCTGCGGCTTCGGACAGGCCAGCGGGGCGGATTTGCTCAACGCCCGCGACTTTGGCGCGTCTGGCTCCAAGTTCGAGACGACCGCGGCGACCACCGACGGCTCGAAGCAGATCACGGTCAAGAACGTCGGCGATTTCAAGGTTGGGCAGGGCGTGATGGTGTCGAAGTGCAACATCCGCTATTCGCGGACGCAACTCTGGGGAACGGGCGAACCTTATTACAACTCGAAGCCGCTGGAGAATTCCGTGGAGGTGCGCGGCTACGACGGCAGCGCCGGAAGCTGGGTGATCTACATCCTCGACATCGAGCCGTCGGTCACGCCGGCGTTTCGATGGACCGACGACCTCGGCCGGACGTGGCATCCGAAGGTTCCTATCACGCACGACTGGCAGCCGCTGGGCAGCGGTGTTGAGATGAAGTTGAACAAGCGCGATTGGGAGTCGGGCTACGTCATCGCGTTCGGCGCGCGCGACCAACTCGTGAGCCGCATCGAGAAGATCGAGGGCAACGTCCTGACGCTGAAGGACGCGGCGAACCGGACGGTGAAGGACGCCGTCGTCAGGCACAACGACACCCTCGCGCTCCAGGCGGCCGTGGACCAGGCGCTCAAGGAGAAGCGTGGCATCCATGTCCCGGTGGGGCATTACCGGCTGGCGCACAGCATCCAGGTGCGGAACGCCGCGGCGCTCGCCATCGAAGGCGCGAGCGCAGTGGACACGTTGCTCGACATCAGCGACGGCGAAGGCGCGTGTTTCACGCTGACGGGAGGGACGGAGGTGACGATCCGCAACTTCCGCATGACAGGCTTCATGGGCTTCGAAGAGCGCGACAAGGCCGGTTACATCAACACACGCGGCTCGACCTACATCTGGGGCTTTGGCCTGAAGCACTGTAACGCCGTGACCATCAGCGGCACCGAGCGCGTGTTCATCGAGAACTGCCACGCAAGCCGGATGTCGGGCGAGTGCTTCGTGTCGGGCGGCCCGAACCGCGGCACCGTGAAGCCCGGCCAGTCGTATTCGCAGTGGATCACCTACCTGCGCTGCTCCGTCACCGACTCCGCGCGCAACGCGTTCAACGACGTGATGTGCGGCACCGAGAACACCAGCGTCCTGCACTGCCGCATCGTGGACGTGGGCGGCTGTTCGTGGGAAGGCGCGTCGCGTTTTGTGAAGTTCATCGGCAACTACGTCCGCAACGGCGGCACCGTGGCGATGGGCAACCTCGGCCCCGCCAACCGCGACGCCACCTATCCCGACCTCGGCGCGGGCCAGCACATCATCGCCGACAACGTCTTCGAGAATGGCGTGCCCTACGGCAGTTGCGCGATCCGCTCCGCCGTCGGCGCGACACAGGTCATCATCCGCAACAACCTCTTCGTCAACTTCGGCTCGTCCGCCGTCGAGGCGTCCGGCGCCACCGATCACCGCCATTACGCCTCCGGCAACACGCTCATCACCGGCAACATCTTCGACATGACCTGCGTCGGCGCGAAATCGGCGTCGCGCACCGCCATCAACGTCAGCGCCAACGACACGATTGTTGCCGACAATCAGGTTTACGTTCGCGGCGACGCCGACCCGCTGCTCACCGGCATCAAGCTCAAGGAACCGGCGTTGAACGTGAACGTCCACGGCAACCTCATCCGCAACTGCGGGACAGGTATCATCACCCAGCGCGGCGAGTCGCGCGTCGGCGAAGTCGTGGACGACCGGACTTTCACGCGCGCCTTCGCGCCTCCCAGCTTGCCGTTGGACCGGCTCCGGCCGCAGACGTGCGTCGGCTGGCGACTCGCCTGGCTCGACAGCAAGTCCAAACCGACCGGGGCGGCGTCCATCATCGAGTCGTTTGACCCCGAAACCCTCCGCTTCAAACTGCGCGAGCCGCACCCGATGAAACCCGGCGACCGCTTCGAGGTCATCGCGCCCTCCCTGAACTGGCTCATCCACGACAACACCATCACCGGCTGTCGCCAACCTGTGTTGCTCGACTCCCACGGCAGCGACACGTCGCTCTTCCGCAACAACCTCATCGAGCGCGGCGGCACCACCAACGCGACACAGGCCATTGTCATCACCGGCAGATTCAAGCTGCTCGGTAACCACATCGTTGGCTTTGGCGGGAAGGAACCGGCGGCCAAGTCTGACCACTGACGACACACTTCGGTTTTTGCCCGCACAAGCAAAGCCGGCGCGCCAAGCTTCCTTCTGCATCTGCTGCCGACCGTCACCGTTGGCGGTTCGTTTCGGTTCTTGCCGGCGTTCCCAATGCCGCCGGCCCGCACGCGACGCGGAAGCCATAAACCGCTGACGAATAAGACGGGTCACGCGACTCGCGACAGGCGCAACGCGGCAAGCCAGGACCGCCGCCGAATGCCGCGCCTCTTGCCACGCGTTGGGACTCGCTGCCCATCCAAAGCTCCGCGTGCGCGCCGTTCGGATCAAAACCGTCGAGGCACCATTCCCAGACGTTGCCGAGCATGTCCGCCAGTCCAAACCCGTTTCGCCCGCGCGCGCCATAGTGATCCACCGGTGCTATAGCAGGCGGCTTCCGCCGCATTCCGATCCAGTTCAGCCGACCCTCACCCTCCTCCTTCGAATCGCCCCACCAGAACCACGTTTTCTTGCCGGCGCGGCAGGCGTATTCCCACTCCGCTTCCGTTGGCAGGCGAATCTTGCAACCCGCCGGTAACCGCCCCTTGCTCCGCTCCTGTTCATCCATCCACGCGCAGAACGCCATCGCATCGTTCCAACTGACACAGCAAACCGGATGACTGTCTTGCGTCCCAACTTCAAAGTGCGGGCCGAGATCTCTCCTGATTATTTTAGCAATTCGCCGTCTGTTTATGCTTGCGTTTCTCTAGTGGATTCATGTAAACAGCGCACAGTCAATTCGCAGGAGGAACACGCATGATTACCGAGAGTGCGGCGAATGAGCGAAGACAGAAGAGCGGGCGACAAAACGTAGCTGCGTTCAGAGAGAGAGAGAGAGAATCAGGACGCAGGCCAGCTAGCAGACTGTCGCCTGATGATTTCCCACAGCGATTCAATCCTCCAATCAGAAACAAACCAGCCGCTTGGCACCGCATCGCCAGCGGCCTTTTTGTTGCCTTGATCTTCTGTTGGTTCCCCTTTGTCGCGAGCGGCCAGCAACTGCATATCAGCGATCTCCAATCTACGAACATCACCACCGAGAGCGCGGACATCCAGTGGACCATCGCCAACGATACCGGCCAAGGGGCGACGCATGTGGTCTTCTACTGGGACGACAGCATGGGCGGCCCCGGCACTTGGACTCCCGGCTACGCGCACGATGGCTGGAGTGATCCGGCGGTTTGGCATGAAGGTTATTGTGAATGTATCTGGCACGAGGGCTGGTGGGAGAACACGACGTGGCATGAAGGCTGGTGGGAATACATCTGGCACGAAGGCCATTACGAGTATGTTTATCACGAGGGCCATTACGAAACCACTACCCATGACGGATGGTTTGAGAACGTCTGGCATGACGGTTACTACGAACAAGTTGATCACGAGGGCTATTGGGAGGGGGCGACTTGGCACGACCCCTATATCGAGTTGGTGTGGCATGAAGGCTATTGGGGAACCGAATGGCGCGATCCTTACACGGAAACGATTTACCACGAAGGCTACTACGACCAGATTTGGCATGAGGGCTTTTATGAAGACGTGTGGCGCGAGGGCTATTGGGAAAACAGCACGTGGCACGAGGGTTTCTGGGACCAAATCTGGCATGAGGGCTACAACGAGCAGGTCTGGCATGACGGTTACTGGCAAAACAGCACATGGCATGACGGCTATTATGAATATGTAAACCACGACGGCTGGTATCAGAGCGTCTGGCACGAGGGTTACACTGAACAAGTCTGGCACGACTCTTATACGGACGATGATGGGGTTTGGCACGACGGCTACACCGAATACGTTTCGCACGAAGGCTATTGGGAGCAAGTCTGGCACGACGGATACACGGAACAGATTTGGCACGAAGGTTATTGGGATCAAGCGTGGCACGATGGCTATTCCGAGACCGTCTGGCATGAGGGCTGGTGGGAGAACTTCACTTGGCATGAAGGTTACTGGGACCAAGTCTGGCATGATGGATACAACGAGCAAGTCTGGCACGAAGGCTGGTGGGAGGACTTCACCTGGCACGATGGCTATTATGAATACATTGACCATCCCGGTGGATACGTGGATGTCTGGCACGAAGGTTATGTGGAGCCGGTGTATCATGATGGCTACTGGGATGGCGGCGAGTGGCAGGAAGGCTGGACGGAATATGTCTGGCATGATCCTTACTACGCGCAGGTCTGGCATGACGGTTACACCGAGCAAGTCTGGGTGGACAGTTATTGGGAGACGATCTGGCACGATCCTTACTACGAGCAGGTTTATCACGACGGCTACTGGGACCAAGTCTGGCATGACGGCTACTACGAACACATCTGGCATGAGGGTTATTTCGACCCGGCCGTGTGGCACCCGGCTTATTGGGTGAAAGGCCACTGGGACGGCGGCGGCAGTTTCCTGGTTGCCTACGCGGTCAACGATCCCGGCAACGGAACTGTCACTGTCTCGCTTCCGAATCTCCAGCACGGCCATACCTATTATTACTTCGCGAAGTCGGTCCTCCCCTCCGCTTCGGGGAATCCCGACGACCCGAACAACGACAACCCGGTCACCACGGCGACCGCTCCGGGCGACGGCACCTTCCTCCAGTTCACGACGTTGAACGATCCGATCCACTTCACCGCCGCGCCGACCGTCAGCGAGCAGACCGGCACGAATGTGGTCGTCACCTTCAATTTCGTGAACGAGACCGGCAACACCATCCATCACTTCGTCACCTACAATTGGAACGGAGTGAACGGCCTCGCTTCCAGCGACTTCTCGCTGGATTCGCCGCCCGGCAGCAATCAAGTGTCCATCGGCTTCAACAACCTCATCGCGGGAACCGACTACACCTATTCCATCGTCTCCGTGGTGGACGGCCATAGTGCAGGCGAGGCTGGCTACTCGATCAGCGTCGGCGGCTCTTTCAGCACGCCGGCTTTGATGACTGCCGAGAACCTGCATTACGAGAACCTCAGCACCAACAGCGTCTCCGTCGTTTGGAATTTCCAGAACGACAGCCCTTATACGGCTACTCATTCCGTCACGCTAGAGAGTGCTGACGTCTCAACCAATCTCACCTTCAACACCGACGCCGGCCCCGGCGGCACCAACATTCTCTTCGCTGTGCAGGGTCTGGCTCCCGGCGATTATATCGTCACCGTCCAGTCGTTCCTGAACGATCCCGATGGCTACGGCGAAGACGAGCTTCCCGGTTACAGCCTGATTGGCATGGACTTCGTCACCGTGCCTGACGGCCCGTTGATCACGATGAGCGGTCTGCATTACGAGAACCTCACGGCGAACAGCGTGGATGTCGTTTGGAACTTCGCGGCCACCAATGATTATTTCGCTACCCACACGCTCTACTACACTACTGGTGACTCATCCACGACGGTCAACGGCCCTTATCTGCCGTTGGACTATCCGGACAGCGGCGAGGTCAGGATCACAGTTTCAGATTTCCAGCCAAGCTCCACCAATCTGGTCGTAGTGCAGTCGGTGGTTGGCTTGTCCGGATATGATCCATCACTGACGAGCGCCGCCGGTTCCCTCACCGTGGTAACGCCGGCAGCCGTCACGATTACCAGCGCGCCGGTCCGGTCGGTCGTCTCCGGCTCCGCTGGAGGCTACAGCACTACGCTCGCATGGACCTTCCAAAACAACACATACCAACCGGTGACGCATGTTGTGGATTACGCATGGTTCACTCCCGATGCTTCCGGCACGGGCGAGATCATTGCCAGTTCCGATCCCGGCGTCAGCAGTGCCAGCGTCACGATTCCCAACTTGCAGCCGCAGGCCACCTATATGTTCTCCGTCAACTCCGGCTTTGCCGACGGCGACTTTATAGCTGCTTTCGCAGCCAATACGTTGGGCGTCTTCACCACAGAGGACATCGCGCCGTCGCCCGGAATCAGCATCTTTAACGTCTCGGCCAATCCTGATTTGATTGCGGACAATTCGGCGGTCATCACTTGGAGCGTGGCCTACGCCGGCTCCAACGTCTTCGCGCCGCACAACCACTTCGTCGTCCTCAGTTCCAACGCGCCGCCGACGGAATTGAATCAAAGCGTCATCGCCACCGGCTTTGAGGCTTCGGACAATCCCAGCAACGTCACCGCCCTTCTCACTGGTCTCGCTCCAGGCCAGACCAACTTCTTCTTCGTGCAATCGGTCGGTGATCCGTTCCCCGGCCATTACGCCACCGATCTCAACGGCGGCGCGTTCTACTCCTTCACCAACACAGCAGCCGGCGCGACAGATACCAACGTGCCTTCAGCCATCACCATCAGCCAGTCGCCTTCCACGGTGTTCGTCACGAACACCTCGGCGCTCATCAGTTGGCAGGTGGCCTCCAGCGACGACAATCCCACTAACCACACTCACTTCCTCGTCCTGAGCGAATCGGCCACACCAGTCTCCACCAACGCCGTCGTCACGCTCGGCGCTGAGGACAGCAATGGCCAAGTCTTCGCCCACCTCACCGGCCTCTGGCCGGGCCGGACGTATTATTATTACGTGCAGTCGTTCTCCGACAGCGGCCTTGGCTCCGCCAGCACCGACGACAACAGCGGCCAATTCTATTCCTTCAGCACTGACAACACTCCGGTTGCCGATGCGACGTCCATTTTCGGCAGCAACGGCACCGGCGGCACAGGCGGATCAGGTTCAGGTGGCTCGGGCGGGTCGGGTGGCTGGACTAGCGGCGGCGGGTTCGTTTTGAACGGAACCGGTTCGGGTCAATATGGCGATGACAGCGGAACAAATGGACTGCGAAAGGCGGATGCCAAGAACACGTCGGCTAATGTGACGTGCTTCTTCGATGTAGGCACTGGCCCGACAAACAATGTCAAATCAGGAACCTACAAGGTAAGACTATCCTGCCAAGGGGCGGATGAACCTTACGAACTGACAGCCGATGCTCTACACCCATCGGTATGCACGAACTGTTCCTTCAAGCTCACGCCAGGCCAGGAGTATAATTTCTCTGTCGAGGAACTAAGCCGGCCGGATAAAGTTGGCAAGGATGATCCCCCCAACAATGTCACGATATGGTCGTGGGTGAGCCAGTTGCAAAGCATATTCGATATGGGCGGCGGTTACACCGCCAACTACCTTTGGAAACACGCGGATTGTGAAGAGAAGCTTTGGGAAGAGCCTATCTGGAATAGTTACACCAATCCCCCCACAAGCTGGACGATGGCTATTCCCAAGGCCGATTTGGTGGCAATGAATTTGAAGAATGGGGAAGCCAGTGGAGAGGTTTCGGAGGAGGAAGAGGAGAAGACCGGTGCCTTCCTTCCCTGCCTTTCAAATCCAAATGCTGCGCCTGTGCTCCTTCCGATCAAACTGAAAGCAATCCAGCCGGCAAGCATGGAAGGATACTATTACCTGAGCATGGACGCTAAGCTGAAGTTTTGGAAAACCAAAAACCGTTCTCCCGACGACCGTGTTACAGGCAGCACGCCTATTAGTGCTACAACTGACACCACGCTATACGTCGAAGGCGTTGGCAGCGGAGTGGCGACGATCTCGATCACTTGGAAGGAACACAATGACGGCACTCCCGGCGAAATATTCGCCAATCTTGATCGTGTCAAGATCACGGTTCAGCCCGTGCAAATCAAAACGAAAACAAAGGCTACACTACCCGAGAATCGGGAGAGGAGGAGAATTGGAATCGGGGAAGAAGTTAGAATCGAACTGGCGTCTCCCGCAGGCGCCAAAGTCACTTGGGCAGTGAAATCTGGGAAGGGGAATGTTTCGCATCCGGCCGATTATCCAGCAGACGCTGCCATGTTCACCGCGTCAGGACAAGAAGGCAAAGCGGTTGTGGAAGGGACCTTGACCGATTACGACAACGCTAAAGTGAGCGTCGAGTTTGAGGTGATTCCCCCCAAGACTGTCACCCTAAAGCGAGTTAGCGGCCTTCTTCGTAAGATAAACACTCCTGGTTTTGGGTTTGAACTTCAAACCAAATGGTTCTTTGGGCCGGACGATGTCTGCTTCTATAACGTAGTCGGAGGTGAAACAGGATGTGAGCCAAAGCGCAAAGGTGTGTTTGAGCAGAATTATTACAACACACCTCATAAAGATCAAACACTCGACGACGACGGACATTGGCTGACAAACCAGGTCGTTCCCGGCAAGGGAACCATGTCTCTGGGCGAAGATTGGTATCGGTATGGCGCTTTTCACACCCCTCCGAAGTTATACTTGAATCAAACTGGTCGGATAGAATGGAACGTCCAATGGAAGTATCGTCTAAAGAGCGAAACGGGAGGAAACGGGACTCCATTTTATCCAATGCAAATGTGGATGGAGATAGTTCCGGAGAAAGTCCCTGGCCAAGGCATCAATGGTTTTACCGCAGAAGCGGGAAAGGGAGATATTAAACTTACTGTCACGCCGGACGAATAAACCTGAGGAAGAATTTATATGTCATCAACCGAGCTAGCGGTTTGCCCATGTCGAGAACACGTCCGCAAAGTCGGCGCGATGGCCCAAATGGATTGTTGCATATGAAATGAACGACCGGTTCCGATAGAAGAAAGAAACGAATGAGAAGCTCCTGTCACCCACGACAGTTTGGTTTGACGCTATTAGCACTGATGTGCAGCGTGTGCTGGCCACTGAGCGCACAACTCAGCAGCGAAAGATATGCAGAGCTTATGAAGCTCTATCAAAAGGGAGACCAAAAGGATGTTTTTCATGAGTTATCAAATAATGTCATGGGAATGGAAAGCTACGCTGAGAGGGGTGACGATTCATCCAAACAACTAGCGATTACACAAGCGATCAACCTTGCCGCAACCGTGCTTGCTACCCGTGACGTGGCCGTTTCAACGGACACCGCAATAACGAACTGGCCGAGATATGACGGAACCGAATTTGGTGGACTGCCGGTGTTTTCGGGCGTGGACCCAGAATCCATCAAAGATCCGAGAGTGAAAAGTCGTCTTTTAAAAGAACTGGAAGATCATCGGAAGCTGATGCATCGCCTAGGAATAGAGCGCCAGAAGGAGGATGCAGCGAACTACGCTTTGGAATTCGTGCAACGCATGATTGATGCGGCGAAAGACAAGGAAAGAGTCGCAAAAGCTGCGTCCGATGCTATCAAGTCTCTTGCGGGGGCCGCATGGATCAAGGATTACGAACGGGCGCATGTGTTTCCGCCAACAGAGCAGAACAAATCAAACTCTGAAACTGCTCCCGCTGTGCATCCTATTCCACAGAAGGCTCCTGATCCAAGGCACTCTCCCCAATCGGTTTCTCCTTCACTGACCAAGAAGATTCAATTGAACACCGCTCCGGCGCCGTCTCCAGCATCCCAACCGCAAGAGCGCCGAAGTGACAACTCTGTTAAGATTGTTGCTGCCATTATTGCCGCCATTGGTGTGCTCGGCAGCCTCTATTGGTTCCTGCGCAGATAAAACCTCTTATGAACGACACTATCAAAACTCTAATTGCCGGTGCCATGATTGCGCTGGTTAGCGCGATTGCTGGTGGAACTCTTGTCTCTTGGACGCATAATAAAGAAGAAGCGAGCGGCAGAGCAACCCTATCGCAGCCTGCTGGCGGTCCATCCGCGCAACGAATGCCGCCCACCGGAGGGCCGAATCAATTCCGAACGCCGCCACCGCGTCCGCCCGGCGGCACCAACTCGGTCTTCCGCCCCGGCGGTCCCGGCGCGTGGCCGTCGTCGCCGGCCGAGTTTCAGAAAGCGCAGGAGCTTCCCGAAGTGAAAGCCGCGAAAGAAGCGTTCATGGAAGCGCAGAAGAAATATGTGACCGCCATGCAAGCGGCGATGGGGCCGAAGGCAGAGGTCAAGAGCCAGAAGGCGGGTTCGAGCGGTCAGCGGTCAACGGTCAGCGGTCAAGCAGCGACGAAATGACCGCGGAATCGGTTTTGCCCACGGATGACGCGGATTGGCACGGATGGGAACTGAAAGCGAGAGCTAAAACAATGGCCCGGTATGACAGCGGAGCGCGGTATGACAGTGGCGTGAGATACGATGAAGAGGAGAACAACCAAGGAAGGAAACAGACGATGAGCACGAACTATGTGTCGGCAACATTGAGCGATGTGGACAAGACGGCGGCGTTGGCCGCGATTGAAACGATCAAGACGAAGCTGCCGTTTCTGGTGGACCTCTCGCCGGATGACCGGCACACGCTGCCAAAGATGGGCGACAAAAGCGTTGCGTTTGTGAACGCCGCCCTGACGCTGGTCCAGCAGAATCCAACCATCGTGCCGGGCGCGTTCAATGTGCCGGAGTTCCAAAAGGACGCCACCCTTCTGGCGGGCCTCGGTGAAGTGGCGGCGGCGCTGGCGCAACTCAACGAGCTTGTGGAGGACACGATGCTCGCGGTGGGCACCGACGCCTACACGGCGGCGCTGATCGTCTATCAATCTGCGAAGATGGCCGGCAAGGGACAGGGCCTGGATGCGGTGCTGGACGCGATGGGCCAGCGTTTCGCCCGCAAGAGCAAGGGCGCGGCAGCGGCGGCGAAGACGGCCAAATAGGGCGGAACGCCCCTCTGGCAGCCGTCAAAGGCCGGAAAAACCAGAAACTCGGCAACTGGCTGTAAAATCGTCGCTTAGAACGCAAACGGCCACTCTCGGAGAGTCAACGATGACTCTTTTAGAGTGGCCGTTCACTCTTTTAGAGTCAACGTCCGCCCTTTGAGAGTGAACGCTGGCTCTCGGAGAGCCATCCCCGACTCTCAAAGAGTCAACCTTCGCGCTCCGAGCACGGCCCGCCACTCTCGAAGAGTGGCCCATCGCCATCAAAGAGAGAACCTCCGCCCTCCAAACGCGGCAGTTCACTCTCCAATGGCGGGCTGCGTCGCGCCTTCAACTTTTGGCGTTTCTTTATGGCTGGCTCGCTTGAACGCGAGAAGGCGTCGTGGCGCTCGTGACAACCGGACCCACCCGCAACCAAAAAGCGGCGGCCATCATGTCGTTGATTCTCGCCAACGACTTGATGCCGCGCAGGACCGCGGCGTCGCGGGCAGCGACGAAATCGCAACGCAGTTCCTTCAGCGGCATGTCCTGAAGCGGCGAGAGGTCCGTAACCTTCGTGTTGTTGCACCAGAGCACCGTCAGCGGCATCCCAGCAAGCGGCGAAAGGTCGCTCACCGGCGTGTCGTTGATGCTCAGCACGGCCAGTTTCACGCCGGCCAGCGGCGAAAGCTCAGTCACTTGCGTGAGGCCGAGGCTCAACACCGTCAGCGGCATGTCGCGGAGCGGTGAAAGGTCGCCGATCGGGTTGTTCTGGCAATAGAGCCACGTCAGCGGCAGGCCTTTGAGCGGCGAGAGATCAGCGAGAGAGCCTTTCTGCGATGCCGACGCCGACGCGAGGGTGAGTCGTTTCAGTTGCGGCAGGGCCTTCAGCGGCGTGATGTCGGCCACGCCGATGGTGGACAACGCCAGTTCCGTCACTGCGCCGTTCTCAATTTTGTGCGTCTCCTTGCCGTCGAAGTTCGGGTTGAGTTCCTTCAGCTTCGCCGCGACGCGCGCGACCTGTTGTTCTGGCGGCAGCGCGGCGACTTCCTGCAAGAACGGATCGGCGGCGGGCTTCGCCAGGAGCGCAGGCGTCCCGCCAGCCGTCGGTGGATTGGTGGCAACGCCCGGCGCTGTGACGGCAGCGGTTCCTGCAACCAGCTTGGCGGGTGTGTTGGTGACCATGGCGACGACCGCCGGAGGCAAAGGTTTTTCAGTTTCTTCAGCTTTTGCCTTTTCGACTGGCTTCTGGAATGTGGAAGCGGCCCCAGTGCCGCGACGCTGCGCTATTTCCTGTTGTCGGGGCGCTGAAGCCCCTCCCACATTCTGATCACCTGCCTGCCACGGCGCCCACCACAGCACGCCCGCAATCGCGGCCACGACCGCGATGCCGCCAAGCGCCAACGCCATCTGCTTGCGCGAAACGGGCGCGGCGGCTTCCGCTTCGCCCCCCTGCTGTGGGTCGCGAAACACAATCCGCTCGTGTGCATGGCGCAGTTCCTCGATCAACTCGGCGTAAGTCTGCTGCCGGCCGCTCGGATGTTTCGCCAGCATCTTCTCGATCACCCGGACGATGGCCATCGGACAGTTTGGCATGACCATCCGGATGTTCGGTGGCGGCTCGGTCAGGTGCTGGACGATGACGCTGGCAAACGCGCCTTCGTAGAGATGCTTGCCGCACAACATCCGATACAGTGTGCAGCCAAGGCTGTAGATGTCGCTGCGGAAATCCACGTCATCCTCGCCGCGCGCCTGCTCCGGACTCATGTAGTAGGCGGTGCCGATGAT
>Ga0163199_1001995_pt1 | contig 12611 bp, 7 predicted proteins | sample PL_2010_150m_FD_113537 | JGI IMG/M metagenome (GOLD analysis project Ga0163199, IMG submission 113537) | Freshwater microbial communities from Powell Lake, British Columbia, Canada to study Microbial Dark Matter (Phase II) - PL_2010_150m | ecosystem: Environmental > Aquatic > Freshwater > Lake ... | reverse complement strand
GAATATCTTTGTACAGATTCATCTGCAATAATTGGAATTGGAGACCTTTCTGATAACCACGCTGATTTTCCAAGTTCATTTTTTTTGAACGGTTGTTCGATCAATAAAACATTCTGCAGATGCAGCCACTCAGACATTTCCAATGCAAAATGTTTATCGGCCCAGCCCTGATTAATATCAACATAAAGTGGTTTATCGGTTTCATCCCTTATTGTCCGAACAATTTTTTTATCATCTTCAGTTCCAAGCTTTATTTTGAAAATCTTAAACATACTTGCCTCAGCAATTTTCTGTTTCAATATTTTCGGCTCATCTATTCCGATCGTAAAAGAGGTCAAAGGTAAAAAGTTAGTTGTAAGATCAAATAATTGATAACATGGTTTTTGATTTATCTGCCCGTACAAATCGTGTAATGCAATATCAACAGCAGCTTTAGCAGCTGTGTTATTTTCTAAAACTTGATCAACTTCATTTATAATATTTTGATAATTAGATATGTCGTTGAAGCTTTTCTCAGCTATCAATTTCAAAAAAATAATTACTGTTTCTTGTGTCTCTGGTAAATAAGGCGGAAGCGATGCTTCTCCATATCCAGCAAATCCATCATGTTCAATCTTAATCAGTACAATTGGAGTTGACTTTCTTGAGCTGTAAGAAATGGTAAATTGGTGTTTAAGTTCGAGTGAATATTTACTAAATGAGATTTTCATTAACTGTCTAAATTATTTAATTAAATATATAAGAAGCGTCTATCGGTTTAAAGCAAAAAAGGTCATCCCGAATTAACGAGATGACCTTTCTGAAATCTATGTTCTTCTAATTTTATATTAATTAGAGTTATGCAAAATAAGCCTGGTGACAAGCGTAAAGAGCAAGCCCAATTACTGCTATAACAACCAGGAAGAATATTGTTGCACTTAATTTTTTCATTTTATCCTCTACTCTTTTTGAGTTATCTGATATTTTCAATTATTTAATTAATACCATTTTTTTAACTGCAACAAAGTTGCCTGCGGTAATTCTGTATATGTAAGTTCCGCTTGATACTTTGTATCCTAAATTATTCTCTCCATTCCAATCTACACTATGATTGCCTGCCAACGTCTCATTATTTACTAGAGATTTTACTTCACGTCCTAGCATATCGTAAATTTTGATACTTACAAATGCATTCTGTGGAAGTGCATAAGTAATTTTGGTTGTAGGATTGAATGGATTAGGATAATTTTGTGATAACTTAAACTGAGTTGGGATAACTTCTTTATCATCTACTGCTGTTGCACCGCTTGTCTTAAATGTTCCTGTTGAAGAATAATTCGACGAACCGTTGTCGTTCTTTGATAATACTCTCCAATAGTAAATTGAATTTAGTTCTAATCCGGTTACCTGTGTTACCGGTTCATCTACATTCATTTTACTTATTGAATTACTGAAATCTGCATTCTTGGAATACTGAACATCATATTTAAGATGTGTCGCCGTTGGAACAGGAATTCTCCATGTTAAAATTGCGGATGTATTATTAATCGGCTGTAAGTAGTTCGGACTGATTACTAGAGGAACTACGGATGAAGATCCGGCGGCGGTTGAAAAACTAGCGACCATTGACCAAGGTGACACAACTAAATTATTTGCTGTTAATCTCGATCTTGCCTGCCAATAATAAGTAGCACCAGCGGTTACAGTGTATGGTATCGCAGTTACTAATATTGAGTGAGTCGGATCAGTGACCGGCCATGCTGCAGTGGAAACTGCTATCGGGTGATTCAACATTCCGTTTATGTCTACACTCGAACTTTGTGCTATTCTTATTTGATAATCGAGAGATTGTCCTGATGATGCTGTCCAATATAATGTTATTGCAGATAGAGGACTGTCAATTATTTGTCCTCCTACCGGGGTAGAAGGAATTGGAGTTGTAGCCGCTCCGCTTGCTGTGGTTGCAACAATAAAATTTGCCGCTGAAGACCATGCAGAAATTGATGCATGATTTGCTGCCAATCTTGATCTTGCGTGCCAATAATAAGTCGTATTCGATATTAATGAAGCCGTTCCTTCTGCGAATAAGTTAGCAGACCAACCTAAAATTACAGGAGATGTTGTAAAATTACCTCCACCATCAACTGCAGAACTTGAAGAATATTCAACTTGGAATTCTAAACCTGTTGCGTAAACATCAATGTAATAATAAAACGTTGGAGGATTAACATAAACTGTGGATCCGCCGCTTGGCCATGCTGTATATGGTATAACCGGAGAACCTGCTAAACTGGTATACATTACAAATGATGAATCACCTGCTGTTGACCAGAGGGAGTATTGACCACCGATCTTAGATCTTACCTGCCAGTAATAAGTATGGCCCGATACAAGATCAACAAGAAGAGTCTTATAAGTATGGTTCGATGTTGATGTTATCTGCGGTGCAGGATAAGCTTCAGCAGCAGTGAAATCTCTGTACCGAATTTCATAATCTAATCCAGGTTCATTACCTTTTATGTACCAGAAAAATGTCGGCTTTAATGCATAACTTGTTGCGCCGTCAATTGGATAGGATCTGTAACATAAAGGAGGAGCTGTCGGACTGAATCCTGTAGTTACTGTTGAGTAAGAAATAATTATTGTACCTGCAGTATTCTTAGCACGTACTTGAATATAATATGTTGAGCCCTGTGTTAATCCTGTTAATGTGTATGTGGTTGTATCTAATCTTGTGACAGACGTAAAACCACTCATGCTTGCATTTGTAGACCATAAGAGATCATAATATAAACCTGAAGAGAATGGCACCGGATGCCATGATATAAATGCTGTTGTTACTCCAGAAATTACAGGATTGATATACGGTTTAGCTGCATTGACGGTTGTAAATTCTGCCGTCGGAGTCCAATCGCTGTTAGGCGGACCGGTTTTTCTCACTCTCCAATAATATGTTGTACCATTTGCAAGTACACTGCTACTAGTTGTACTATAAGTGAAGTTATAAAAAGCGTTAGTTGCAACGTAAGCTGGAGAAAGAGCTATAGGAGAACTAAAATCACTATTATCATCTATTTGAAATTCCCAGGTTGCACCGACTGACCAAGCAAATGATGGAAGAATTGTAACACCGACTGCATAATTTGCCGGACTTGCACCAATTGTAGGTACTGCAAGACCCGTAGTAGGATTTTGTGATCCAGAATTTCCACTTGTACCACTTGCATTGTAAGCACGTACTCTATAATAATATGGTGTAGAAATAGTTAGACCAGTGACAGAATAAGTTGTAACGTTACCCACATCTAAATTACTAAATCCAGTAACAAAGGATGCGAAATTGCTGACAGTAGAAACATCTAAATAATATCCGGTTGCACTTAAAGAAGCGCCCCAATTTGCTGAAAAACTAGTACCTGCAATATTTGAAGCTGCAGAAGAAACTGGTTCTGGCGCTACTGTAAGAACCGTAATAGTGTTAGAAAATGGTGCAGTAGCTGCAAGTATGGAATAACGATAATAATATGTAGTTCCTGCTGTTAGAGCAGCAACCGTTGTACTTCCAACCGCACCTAAATCAACCGTACCATTAAATGCACCAACGAAAGAACCAAACGCTGAGCTAGTAGATACTTGAAGAAAATGCGAACCAGTTGCAACACTCCAATTTGCTTGGAAACTTGTCTGACTTATTAATGTTGCTGCATTTGCAAGAGGACCAGTAGTTGTAGTTTGTGATCCAGAATTTGCACTTGTTCCGCCGCTATTGAAAGCACGAACTCTATACCAATATGGTGTACTAGCTGATAAACCAGTAACAGAATAAGTTGTAACGGCTCCAAGTGCTAAGTTGCTGTATCCTGAAACTAATACAGAGAAGTCACTAATAGTTGCAACATCTAAATAATATCCTGTTGCCCCTGTGGAAGCGGCCCAATTTGCAGAAAAACTTGTCCCTGCAACATTTGAAGCTGCAGAAGAAACTGGATTAGCAGGAATTGTTGTAACAGAAATAATATTCGAGTTGGCGCTCGGACCGTTTGAACGCACCTGGTAATAATATGTTGTACCTGCTAGACCAACAACCGGAGATGTAATTCCAGCTACAGCTAAATTATTTACTAATTGCGTTCCGCCGGAAGTAGTTCCGACATCAAGAAAATATCCTGTCGCACCTGTTACAGCATTCCAATTTGCTGAGAAGCCAGCATTTGTAACGGAAGTTGCTGCCGTTGCAACCGGAATACCAGCTACTGTAATTGTTGCAGAGCTTGCGCTGCTTCCGCTTAGGTTATATCCTCTTACTCGATAATAGTAAGTTGGACCGGCAGTTAAACCGGTTACAGAATATGAAGTAACAAGACCTACATTTAAATTATTATAACCGGAGACAAATGAAGCGAAAATGCTGCTGGTAGAAACATCAAGATAATAAGCTGTCTCAGCTGTCCCGCCTCCCGAAGCCCAGTTTGCAGTAAAAGAAGTAGCAGTTATTGAAGTTGCCGCAGATACTGTTGGTACTGCGGGAACTTGAGCAAATACAACGTTAAAACTTATTAACGTTATAATTGCAAAAATTGTTAATTTGTTTTTCATAAAGTACCCTCTTAATTATATAGAAAAATTTTTACTACTCGGCTGTTATTTTTTTTCGGCTGTTGGCTGGTGAAAATTTGTCTTAATACTTTAGAACAAGAACTCTCTTTCATGATATATTTTATTATTTACACCAGTGATATCAAAAAGAACTAGAATCTTGTTGTTTCGGCTGGAAACTGAGTGCAACATAATTTTATAGATTTAAATAGTCAAGAAAATTTTAATTTAATTATTAATTACCATAGAATAGAATGTCTGATTATCATTTTATCAAAGGGATATCGCTTGTATTTCCATGTTGTAAAGTCTATTGGGATATATAAAAGGTAAAATATATTTTTCACCCGAAGAAAGTACTTGCAACCTCAAGCAGATTAAGATCAACTGTTTTTAATTGCCCTGTTGCTTCGGCAAGACTTACAGCAACAATCTCATTACCTTTTAATGCTGCCATCATACCCCACTGCCCTTTCTCAGCAAGTTCTGCAGCAAATACTCCAAACCTTGTAGCTAATACTCTATCAAATGCTGTTGGACTACCACCTCTTTGAATGTGTCCAAGTACTGTAGCCCGAGTTTCAAACCCGGTTCTTTTTTCAATTTCCTCAGCTAACATATAGCCAATTCCACCAAGACGGACATGACCGAATGAATCTAATTTTTGATCTTGGAGAATCATGTCCCCTTCTTTACCGCTATTAGATTTTTTTGCTACTGCACCTTCAGAGGCAACAACAATACTAAAACTTTTTCCCGTTGCATGTCTTTTCTTTAAAAGATCACATACTTTTTCAATATCATATTGCTGTTCAGGAACTAAAATAATATCAGCACCGCCCGCAATTCCTGAATAAACAGCGATCCACCCTGCATGACGCCCCATAACTTCCACAACCATAACGCGGTTGTGAGATTCAGCAGTGGTATGAAGACGATCAATAGCTTCAGTTGCTACATTAACTGCAGTGTCAAATCCAAATGTAAAATCTGTTGCGTTTAGATCGTTATCAATTGTTTTAGGAACACCTATTACATGAACACCGGCCAAGAATAATTTTGAAGCAACACCGAGTGTGTCTTCACCACCGATTGCAACAATAGCATCTATATGTGCTTCAAGCATATTTTTTATTACTGTTGCTTCACCATCTTTCTCTTTATAAATATTTGTCCTTGATGTACCTAGAATTGTACCGCCACGATGTAATATACCGGATACAGAATCCCGATCTAGTTTAATAAATTTTTTTTCTAATATTCCTTTCCACCCTTCACGGATTCCAATTATATCATGATTTGATTGCAAAGCTTTTCTTACAACGGCTCTAATTACTGCATTTAATCCGGGACAATCACCACCTCCGGTTAATACACCAAGTTTCATTTTAGATCTCCATGCAAATATTTATATGATAGATCATTATACTAGTTTAAGATTTGCAAACTTAGTTAACAATTGTTTTGGTCCAAATTCCTCAAAAGAAATCGTCACTCTTTGCATATCTCCTAAACCGGTTATTTGTAAAATTTTCCCCATTCCAAATACTGAATGTGTTACTCTGCTTCCAACTCGAAGTGAACGCCTTTCCTGATCATACTCATCGTAACTTCCCTGATAAAATTCATCGTAATAAGTTTTTTTCTTTCTGCCAGCTTTTCTACCGCTAGCTCCGTTCGCTTCTTCGTATGTGGATTCATCTAATTCATCTAAAAATCTTGATTTACTTTGATAAGCAACCTCACCAAAGCGATATCTTGAACGTGCATAACTTATAAATACTTTTTCTTTTGCGCGCGTTACTGCGACATAGAATAATCTTCTTTCCTCTTCCAATTTTGAATCGTTATCAAATTTCTGACTAAGCGGGAAAATATCTTCTTCACATCCGGTAACAAATACAACAGGGAACTCCAATCCCTTTGCACTATGTATTGTCATCATTGTTACGGAATTTACTTTTTCATCATATTGATCAACACCGGCAATAAGTGAAACTTCAGAAAGAAAATCATCAAGCGATGCATCTGGATTTGATTTGGTGTAATCTTGAACCGCTGAAACTAATTCTTGAATATTATCATACCTTGACATTGATTCTTGAGTGCCTTCTTCTTTATAAATTTTTAGAATGCCAAGTTCATCAACTAATGCTGCGGTTAATTCACCGATTGATAATTTATTTTTAAGATCTATGTACTTATCAAGAAGGAGTTTGAACTGCTTAACATTTTTTTGAATTCTTTCTTTCACTTCAATTACTTCAAATACTCTAGACATAGTTGTGAATAACGAAATTTCCAATTTACGGGCAAAAGCAATCATTTTGGAAATTGATGTATTACCAATTCCCCTTTGCGGAAAATTCATTATACGTAATAAACTTTCTTCATCATTTTGATTTGATAGCATTCTTAAGTATGCTAATACATCTTTCACTTCTTTTCTTCTATAGAATTCCACACCACCTACAATTTTATATGGAATCTTTTCTCTTCGAAATGCATCTTCAAGTGCACGTGATTGAGAATTTATTCTATAAAAGATTGCTATATCATTCAACGATAATTTACGAGCAGATATTTCTTTCTTAATTCTTTTTGCTATCTGGAATCCTTCGTCTTTTTCATCAGAAGCTTTTAATATTGTAAGCTCTTCACCGTCATTATTATTCGTCCAAAGTGTTTTGGGAATTTGCCCGACATTATTTTTTATAACTGAATCTGCAGCCATTAAGATCATCTTAGTTGAACGATAGTTCTGTTCTAAACGGAATATTTTTGATCCTTTAAAATCTTTTTTAAAGTTCAGCATATTTTTTATTTCAGCACCGCGCCAGCTATAAATACTCTGAGCATCATCTCCGACAACACAAACCTTATCTTTTAGAGGACTTAACATTTTCAAAAGTTCATACTGAGCTTTGTTGGTATCTTGATATTCATCAACCAAGATATATTTAAACATCTTTTTGTATTTGCTCAGGATTTTTTCGTCGTTCTCAAAAAGTTCAATCGGTTTTAAGAGCAGATCATCAAAATCCATTGCATTGTTTTCAAATAATCTTTTATTGTATTCAGTATAAATCTCGCCAACTTTTTTATCTGATGGAGTAGTTGCTAAATGTTTTAAGTACTCTATAGGTGTAACCATCTGATTTTTTAAGTAACTGATTTTATGCTGAACTCCATTAGGAGAGAGATTATCAATATTGATGTTAAGATTTGACATAATATTGCCAACAAGCGATTGCGAATCTTCACGGTCGTAAATCGAAAAATTAGATTTGTAATTAAGTTTATCAGATTCCACACGTAATATTCGAGCAAATATTGAGTGGAATGTTCCCATCCAAAGGTTTTCTGCCTTTTTACCAATTAGCCCTTTGATTCTTTCTTTCATTTCTTTAGCGGCTTTATTCGTAAATGTTAAGGCAAGAATTTCGGCAGGGTCTAATCCTTTATCGATTAAAAATGCAATTTTATGCATTAAAACACGTGTTTTACCGGATCCAGCACCGGCTACAATCATGTGCGGACCAGAATTGTATTCAACAGCTTGACGCTGTGCATCATTGAGTTGGTTTAGTATTTTCATATTCTTGGGATTTTTTTGGTCGGTAAATATACGAAAATTAGCGGTAGCTTTTCAATTTTATTTATTTCTAAATTTTAGGCGGGAAATAATTCTAGATTTGAAAATCCATTATATAAGCAGTTTTCCATTTTTCATTATTATTTTTTCGTCAAAATAAACTGTTGGCTTTTTAACAACCCCGTCTAAATGAATAGGAACATTTACCAATCCGCCCATGGATTTGTTATCACCTAATGCAATATGTATCGTTCCCATAACTTTTTCATCTTCAAGTAATATACCGCTCAGTTTAGCTTTATAATTTGTTCCAATTCCAAATTCTGCGATATTTCTTGCAAGCTGATCATATTTATTTAAAGTGGTATCCAACTTTTTTGCTTGATTTCCACCGGATACATATACAGCATATCCATCTTTAACTTCTATTTTAATTGGTTTGCCTTTTACAACACCAATACTTGCCATTGAACCATCAACATAAAATACTCCGTTAGTCTTTCCTTCTAACGGTGCTATGTATGCTTCACCTGTCGGTAGATTTCCGCTCTCACCTTTTTTGTGGAATAAACCTTTACTCGGTAAAGCTTTTCTTCCGGAGATATCCATTGTAATATCGGTTCCAATAGAAGAAGTTACTCTAACAATATTAACATCGTTCATAATTTCTTGCAGCTTGATTGTAAGCGCTGCAATTTTTTTATAATCAGCATTCAAACCGCGGATCATAATATCTTCGGTTATTCCGGGGAACGTTGCAATGCGGGCTCCAAGTGCTGATGCATTTCTGCGAGCATTTGTATGAGTTAGAGATTTTGCAGTCGGACATAAAACTACATCGAACAGTTTCATCATTTCTGCAATTTGCTCTGGAGGTTCCTGTCCGTGCATTTCTCTTGATTTAAATTCAAGATAAATTGTTTCATGCCCAAGTTGTTTTGCATTTTGATAAAGTGAGTAACCGATTTTTCTTTTAAACTCATCCGTTACAACAAGAACGGTTTCGTTTGGCTGCGTTCCCATGCAATCGCGGATTGCTATAACTGAAGCTTTGTCAAGTTGTGAGAGTTTCATAGTAATTTATTTCCACTAAGTGCGAAGAATCCTTCTTTTAGAATTAATAATTTGCCAAATGATAATAAAGCAGTAAGACTGACTATTGGTATAAATTAAAAACCAATGCGATTCTTATGTTTATTGTCTTCTTTCATTAACTGTCTAATGGCTTCAAAAACAATTTGGAATTGCCCATCATATTTTGATTCCAAAGCCACAATTTTTTTAGCAAGGTTTTTGTTTGATTCAATAAGTTGACGAAGTTTTACAAAAGTTCTCATGATTGCAATATTTATTTCAATTGCTCTTTCACTATTAAGAACGCTTGAAAGCATTGCTACACCTTGTTCTGTAAATGCCATTGGCTTAGATCCGCCAAAATATTTTTTTGATGGTATCACATTTTGTGATACCATCGCTGCAACTTCACTTTCAGTGAGTTTAAACATAAAGTCCAGCGGAAAGCGTTTAATATTTCTCTTCACAGCTTGTTTGAGCGCTCTAGTTTCAACATTGTAGAGTTGTGCAATATCTCTATCTAAAATTACTTTCTCTCCACGAATGAAACGGATAAGTTGTGCAACGGTTCCTATTTTGATGGGTAAAGGCATTTTTTGTTAAAGTGGAAATCCTACATTTAGTTGTAGAGTAATACTTAAGTTCCCTTTTTCAATTGCTTTTTTAGAAGAAGAAGCTGATGGGATTGTAATTCCGGAATCGTTACTGAGTTTATCTATTTGAATAATATTATAACCTGCAGTTCCTTCTACGCTAATATAATCCGGAACAAGATGTAAGACGAGCCCAGTACCAATAAAATATCCAATATTATTTTTATCAGGTTTGAATTTTCTTTCACCTTGAGAAACACTGCTTGAAAATGTTTCTTGAGAAAATTCGGTATTGTAAAACATTACGTTGGCTTCAGCAATTTTCCAATCAAGAATCCAGAACAAGGGTACGCCAAAATCAATTCCAACTCCCCAATGGTTCATAGTTAACTGATATTTTTCTCTCGTATCTATATTTTGTAATTGAGCAGAAATTTCATGTGATTCTTTTAGAAATTGATAATAACCTTTTGCAGAAATAAAAAATTTATCCCACTTTGCTCTAAAAAAATTTGCACCGATCCGGTAACCGGTTCCTTGTGTAAATTCTACTTTATCAGTAATTATAGTTTTAGAAGGATCAAGGAAATTAATTCTTTGACTGATGTAATCATTCAAGCCGGGACTATCATAATTTTGTTTAGCGAATCCGGCATAGAATCCGCTTAAACCCAAACACCCGAATCCAAATGATTGAGCATTTGCATTAACACCGGTAAAAACAAAAACCGCAACAAATATTATTTTATTAAAAGATTTCATCGAATAACCATTCAATTCAAAACTAATTTAATAAAAATTATTCTGTTTTGGAGATTCCTTTTTCGAGTCCATGACCATGCGTCCCCAACTCACTTCGTCTAAGTAAAAACGCAAATAATAATCCAAAGAAACCAAGAGAAGAGAAAATCCACATACCGGTAGTGTATCCGCCGCTAAAATCATTTGCCCAGCCGACTAAAAAATTAAATCCGGCAAGACCAATATTTTGGATCATAGTCATCAGTCCGTAGGCAGTTCCGAGTTTTGCTTCATCTACAATTAATGCAACTGAAGGCCACATCACAGCCGGAATAAGTGAAAATGCAATCCCCATCATTGCCATTGGTACATAAAGTGAAATATGTGTATATGCCATTAATAAATAGACAGGAATTAGAATTAATGACCCGAACATCATCAGCAAAGATCGTTTTCCTATGTAATCTGCAAGAAGACCAAAAAGCGGAGTTAAAACCATTGCAGAAAGTGTCAGCATGCTTGAAAGAAATCCGCCCATCTCTCGTGTGGTACCGTGTGTCTCCATGAAAAATTTAACGGCAAAAGTTTGGAATGGAAATATCCCCGAGTAAAAAGTGACGCACAACATTACAACGAACCAATATGAAGTAGAGAAACTAAAAATTTCCTTAAAAATAATTTTGTCCTGCTTAGGAACAGGACGCAATGAAAAATTTTTCTCTGAGTATGCATCCATGCCCCAATAAATTATTACTGCCGCAATAGAAATTACACCTGCAGCTACGGAGATTAAAAGAGGTGTCTGCCAATATTCATAAAGTGATTTAGCCCAAGTTGGAGAATTAAGTGCGGCGAATGAACCGAGCCGAGCAAGTGTAAGATTCAATCCGAATGCAAATGATAATTGTCTTCCTTTGAACCAACGACCGATAACAGTTGTAACTGCAACTATCATTGATTCAGCCCCGAGACCAAACACAAGACGTCCAATAGCCATCATTGTTATATCGCTGAAAGATGCTGTGATGATTGCACCAGTTAAACAAAGCAGTGTAAAAATAAAAGTAGAAATACGTGTGCCGATTTTATCTATTATTATTCCACCAATAAGAACCATAAAAACATTTGGTACGCTATAAATTCCTTGAAGTAATCCAATATTGGAATCAGAAAATTTTAATTGTTTTGCCAGAAGGTCTGCAAGCGGACTTATGCTATCATAAATGTAATAATTGCCGAACATTGCAAGACTTACAAAGAGTAGAATTCCCCACCGGAAGAAAACACTTGGTTCGGGTTTAATAGTGATTTGATTTTCCATGTAATCTCGAATTAGTCTTAATAATAATCTTGCTCTTACTTTTTCTTAATCGGAATTAGATTAAGAGCACGAGTAAGAGCAAGATTTAAGTAGATTATTTTGAAGGCACATTCTTTAAAACTGCTGTGAGAAGATTCCAGAATTTATTTACAGTGCTAATTAGAATTTTTTCATCCGGCGAGTGAACATCCATGAGTGTTGGACCGAACGAGATCATATCCATATCAGGATAACGTTCTTTAATTATTCCGCATTCAAGACCCGCATGAATTGCTTTAACTTCCGGATCGCTTCCATACATCTGATGATACACATTCTTCATGGTAACAAGCACCGGTGAATGAATATCCGGTTTCCATCCCGGGTAACCATCACCCTGAACTACTTCTGCTTTTGTGAGTTTTAAAAATGCAGCAATTGAATTTGAGATATCATTTTTCTCAGATTCAACAGAACTTCGCTGACTCAGAGTAACTTCAACTGCTTTTCCTTTTGTTACTACAACGGCAAGATTTGTTGATGTCTCAACTAAACCCGGAATATCAGCGCTCATCTTTATTACACCGTTAGGAACTGCGTAAAGCGAATCAATCAAAATTTTCGCTGTGGTCTTATCCATTACTTTAGACTTTGATTTCGATTCTGCAGCGGTAACATTTAAGTTTGGTTCAACCGTAGCCAGTTCTGCTTGCACGATTTTATTATATCTTTC
>Ga0163199_1001994_pt1 | contig 12616 bp, 5 predicted proteins | sample PL_2010_150m_FD_113537 | JGI IMG/M metagenome (GOLD analysis project Ga0163199, IMG submission 113537) | Freshwater microbial communities from Powell Lake, British Columbia, Canada to study Microbial Dark Matter (Phase II) - PL_2010_150m | ecosystem: Environmental > Aquatic > Freshwater > Lake ... | reverse complement strand
GGATAGGCTTTGGCCCACCAAACCTTCAGGTCCGGAATATCATCCCGGGTGTAGCCAAAGATCTGAACAAATGCCGGATTCAATAGGGTGATATTCGCATGACCGTCGCTCAGGGCATGCGCGATCGGCGAGGTATCGAGGATAGCGCGAAATTTCGCTTCACTCTCCTGCAACGCCAAGTCTCCCTGCTTGCGCGCGCTGATGTCACGCACGGTCCCGACGGCAACCCACTTTCCTTGAAACTTTTCAGCGGCCAGCGATAACTCCAGGGGAAATTCCGCGCCGCCCTTTCTGATGCCGGCCAGTTCCCGCGTTTGTCCGAGCGCGGCGCCCTCACCGGTGGTCCTGAAGTGACTGAATGCCTGGGCACTGGCTTGCCGATATCGCTCGGGGATTATCAAGGCGTGCACATCCTGGCCCAGAGCCTCGTGCGCGGCATAGCCGAAGACTCTCACCGCCGCTTTGTTCCAGAGCGAAATCTTTCCCTCGTCATCGAGCATGATGATCGGGTCGTTGCCGGATTCCACGGCAATACGGTACTTCGCCGCGAATTCCAGCAGCTCGCGCGCATCCGCTCCGGCCAGCGTTTCGTCCGGTGCCTCTTGCGGCAGTCCGGTGGAACTCGTGACATCCGCATCCATCAGACGGCTCCTGGCGTGGCTGAAGGCTGCGTATATTGAGAGGATTCGTAATGCATGAAAGCCTCCTTGAGCGCAGCGCGCAAGGGCTCATCTTCCCACGGCTTGGTGAGAAACTTGTAGACCTCGCCGCGATTGATGGATTCCGTGATGCTATTCACATCCGTGTAGCCGCTCAGGATCATGCGGATGATATTCGGATACATCACCTTGACCCGGCTGAGGAGTTCCGTGCCGTTCATGCCCGGCATGCGCTGGTCGGACAGCAACACGCCGACTTTGTGCCGCGCCAGCAGTTCCAGTCCCTCCTCGGCGCTGGCGGCGGTCAGAATTTTATAACCGTCGCGACGCAGCAGACGTTTCAGCGCGGACAAGACGTTGGCTTCGTCATCCACCAGCAACAGCACGCGTCCACCACCAAAGTCGGGGCTGGTCGCCAACACTTCATGCGCGGCCAGCAGCGCGGGAATCTCCTCGGCCGGCAAGGCGCGGCTGAAGTGAAACCCCTGCATCTCGTCGCAATGCAGGGTGCGCAAATAACCCGCCTGGGCCTCTGTTTCCACCCCTTCGGCGACTATTTTCATGCGCAAGCCATGGCCCATCGCGATGATCGCCTGGGCGATGGAGGCATCGTTGAGGTCAGTGACGATTCCGCCGACGACCGATTTCGCGATTTTCAGTTTGTCGATGGGAAAGTGCTTGATGGAATTGCCAATGCCGAAGTTGTCTATCGCCAGCCCTACACCCAGCGACTTGAACTGCTTGAGCATAGCCTGGGCTTTGTCGAAATCTGAGAGGATCAGGCTTTCGTTCAATTCCAGTTCAAGGTAGCGGCCATCCAGTCCGCTATCTCTCAGCACTTGCGCCAGGGTTTCCCCCAGGTCGCCGTGGGCAAACTGCAAGGCCGAAACATTGATCGACATACGCAGCCGGGTATGGCCCGCGGCATGCCAGGCCTGCAACTGGCGGCATGCCGCAGCCAACATCCAGGCGCCGATCGGCACGATCAGACCGGTTTCTTCGGCCAGGGAAATGAATTCGCCCGCCGCCAACAGTCCCTTGTCCGGATGTTGCCAACGCATCAAGGCTTCCATTCCGGTAATTTCGCCGCTATATAAATCCACCTGCGGCTGGTAATGCAGCAGCAGTTGATTTTGCGCCAACGCGCCGCGCAAGGCCTGTTCCATGCGCAAACGCTCCCGCACGCCGGCGGAAAGCGCCGGGTCGAAAAAGCGGTAGGTGTTGCGCCCCGCCGCTTTGGCATTGTGCATCGCCTGGTTGGCATTCTTCAGTAGCGCATCGGTTTCGGTAGCATCGTCTGGATAGAGACTGATGCCGATGCTGGCGGTCACCGCCAGTTCATGACCGGCAATCAGCAATGGCGCGGCAAACAATTCCAGCAGTTTTCTCGCCACGAATATCTGTTGGGCCAGCACGTCTTCTTCCAGCAGCAGCACGAACTCATCGCCGCCCACGCGGGCCAGGGTATCGCCGGCGCGGGTCGCCCCAGCCAGGCGTCGCGCCACTTCCTGCAATACGCCGTCCCCCACTGCATGTCCCAGGGATTCATTGAGGTTCTTGAAGTGGTCGAGACCAAGATACAGCAGTGCCAGCGGGTGGCCTTCGCGTTGGGCGCGTTGCATGCCCAGGTTCAGGCGATCCTTGAGCAAGGCACGATTGGGCAAGCCACTCAGCGCGTCGTGATGAGTGAGAAACTCGATTTGCTGCTGCGCATCCTTGACCGAGCTGATATCGCTGAACACCCCCACATAGTTCGTGGTGCGGCCTTGCGCATTCTTGACGGTGCTGAGCGTGAGCCACTCCGGATAGACCTCGCCGTCCTTGCGCCGGTTCCACAGCTCGCCGCGCCATTGGCCGGTCGCCAGTAGACCAGCCCACAGGTCGCGGTAGAAAGCCTGATCCTGGCGACCGGACTGGAGCAAGCGCGGGTTTTTGCCCAGAACCTCGGCCTGGGTGTAACCGGTGATGGCCTCGAAGGCGGGATTGACGGCGACGATAATGGCGTCGGGGTCAGTCACGACGATCCCCTCGACGGTGCTGTGGAATACCCGGTCGGCTAGACGCAAGCTTTCCTCCGCCTGCTTGCGTTCGGTGATGTCGCGCACATTGATGACGATTCCAGCAATCGCCGGGTCAGCCAGCAGGTTCCGGATCAGCGTCTCGGCGGTTCGCCAGGTGCCGTCTTTTTGCCGGTAACGACCTTCGACGAGACGGATGGTCTCCGGGTCGGCCGCCCCAATCATCGTCAGGTTGTTGGAGACAACCAACTGATCGTCCGGGTGGATCAAGGTGAACATGTCCTTCCCGACCAGCTCATTCGGCTGGTAGCCGGCGATCCGCGTCACCGAAGGACTCACATACTCGATTTGTCCAACTGCGCCGACAACTACGGTGATATCCGACGCATTCTCGATGAGTGCCCGGAATCGACTTTCGCTGCCCTGCAACTCTAACCGCGCCCGATCGGATTCCGCCAGCAGGCGTAAAGATTCCGCCTGAGCGGCGCGGGCCACGGCTTCCGCTTGCTGGCGCTGGCTATCGACTCGCGAGATGGAGCGAGCGACCCAAATAATCACTATTGCAAACATCAGGATGTTGACGACGTCAACCAGCACCACGCCGAACTGTGCTTCGACAAGACCGGCGCGCGTTCCGGCCTGGTTCAAGTATTCCAGTACGATCTGCAGGATGATAGCCGCCGGCAACAGGTGGCGGGAAACCATACCAGTCGGCCCGGGGCTTCTGAGCAGCGCCACCACACCCCGATGGGGAGTCAGACAGAGTATTCCCGCGGCGAGCACGAGGAACACCACCACAGTATGCGCTGCCATCTGTGTGTAGTAGCCGAGGCCGGAGAGTCGGGGGGCGCCATAGAGAAAACTCAGCCCCCCCGTTAGCGCAAGCAAAGCCACCAACACCACCAGCGCAAACACTAGACGATTGCCCTGGCGCGATTCTCCGTTCACCAGCAGCGCCACCCCGATGGACAGGAAACACAGCGCAGAGGCAGGCGCCATGCGCCCCGGAGCCAGGGTGCCGATGGCGCCCGGCGGTTCCTGAAACAGCAGTTGGTCTATGCCGAGGCTGGCGCCGCTGATGTATTCAACCAGCGTGAGCAGGCCGAGCAGCGCCACAGTGCCGGCGCTAATCTGCCCGATACGGCGCCACACTGCCAAGGATGCTGCATGGGGAATACTTTTCAAGTAGAGCGCCCCACCCGCCAGCCCAAACCCCACTGCAGTATTGGCTTTCATCGCGACCAAGCTGGGATGGATGCTCTTCAGCAGCGCGCTGTCCAGCAACCAGCCGATCAGGACCGCGAATCCAACTGCGGCGCTGGCGAGCCCGGCGCCTTTGGCGAGCGTCGTCCAGAACAAGGGGGAAGTCGAGCTTGTCGTCATCTGGTCGGGTTCGGGATTCACCTGGGTTTGTCGCCACCATCATAGTCGTATCCGTGCGGGGTTGTGCATGGTGACTCCTCCAATCCTGAACGAATTTCTCTCTTCATGGTCAGATTATTTTGGACCAAACTTGGAAATCCAGGTCATGCCAGCCTGACATCTGTAAGTTGGCGAATTGGCGGCATTCCAGGAAGCGGTTTTCGTGGAGCACGAGTTCATGAATGCGAATGACTCCCCACCGGCCAGCACGAACACTCTGCGAGCGACCGTCCTGATTGTGGACGACGACTCAGGCAACCTGGATACTCTCGGCAGATTGCTTAACCCGCAACACGAGGTCTTGGCCGCGCCTTCCGGAGAACGCGCATTATTGGTTGCCGCGAGCGTCCCGAAACCGGATCTGATCCTGCTCGACGTGTTGATGCCCGTCATGGATGGCTACGCCGTGATCGCCCGCCTGCGCGAGAATCCGCGCACCCGCGATATTCCGGTTATCTTCGTCACCGGAATGGATACGATCGAAGACGAAGAAAAAGGTCTGGAACTCGGCGCCGTGGATTACATCGCCAAGCCCTATCGCCCGTCCATCGTCCTGGCGCGCGTGCGCGGCCAACTGGAACTCAAACGTGCGCGCGACTGGCTACGCGACCAGAACGCCTACCTGGAAGCCGAGGTAGCGCGGCGCACGCGGGACGTATTGCTGATTCAGGACGTCACCATCAATGCCCTGGCCGAACTCGCCGAAACGCGCGATCCCGAGACTGGCCACCATATCCGTCGCACCCAGGAATATATGCGCATCCTGGCCAGGCGCTTGCAGGTGCGTCCCGAGTATTCGGAGTTCCTGACCGACCAGGTCATCGAACTGCTGGCCAAGTCCGCCCCGCTGCATGACATCGGCAAGGTCGGCGTTCCAGACCATGTCCTGCTCAAGCCCGGCAAGCTGACAGGTGAGGAATGGGCCATCATGAAGACGCATAGCCTGTTAGGTGCGCAGGCCATCGACCGGGCCATGCGCGATACTGACCGCAGCGTGGATTTTCTCGACATCGCCCGGCAGATCGCTCATTTCCACCACGAGAAATGGGATGGCAGCGGCTATCCTGAAGGCCTGAAAGAGCATGGCATTCCCATCCCCGCCCGGCTGATGGCCCTGGCCGACGTGTTCGATGCGCTTATTTCGCGGCGCGTCTACAAACCCCCGATGTCCCTCGAACAGGCGCGGGAAATTATTGCCGGCGAGCGTGGACGCCATTTCGATTCCGATGTCGTTGATGCCTTTCTCGCCGACTTTGCAGAATTTGTGGCTGTCGCCGAGAGCTACAGCGACACCGACGGATTGTCCGCAGCCGTGAAACCGGGCAAAACCGGGCCGTCCACGGCAGGCAGCGGAATGCAGGCAAGCGGCAGCATACGGAGGACAAAATCATGATCGACGAACTGAGCCGGCTTCTGGCCGTCAACGGTTATCTTCCCCACGGTTATTGCATCAGTTGGTCACCGACGCTGCTGATGACCTACGTTGTCAGCGATATCCTGATTTTCCTGTCGTTTTTTTCCATTCCCGTGGCCATCGGCTATTTTGCACAGCGACGCCAAGACTTCCCCTACCGCTGGCTATTGTGGCTGTTCGCGGTCTTCATCATGGCCTGCGGCGCGACCCACCTGATGGGCGCCATCGTGCTGTGGCAGCCGATGTACGGCCTGGACGCCTTGCTCAAGGCTGTTACCGCGTTCATTTCGGTGATCACCGCCGTCGTGATTTGGCCCTTGATCCCGCATGCCATGAAGCTGCCCAGCCCCGATCAGTTGAGGCGGGTAAACGCAGGGCTGCAAGCCGAGATTGCAGAACGCAAGCGCATCGAAGAAGTCTTGAGAGTGGCGAAGGGGACGGCGGAAGATAACTTGCAGAGCGAGCGGATGCTCATGGCAGCCATCGCCGAGAGCTCCACCGACGCGATTTTCGCCAAGGGCGTCGATGACCGCTTTCTCCTGTTCAGCCGGGGAGCGGCGCTACTCACCGGCAAGCGTCCCGAGGAAGTTCTCGGTCGCGACGAAATGGCCGTGTTCCCGCCCGAGGTGGCCAGACAACTGATCGCCGACAACCGCCGGGTCATGGCGGAAAACCGCGTCATCACCTTCGAGGATGACGCCGTCACGCCGGAAGGGCGGCGCACCTTGCTGACCACCAAGGGGCCATTGCACGATGCCACCGGCACGGTGGTCGGCATGTTCGGCATCGCCCGCGACATCACCGAGCGCAAGCGCGCCGAAGAGGCGCTACACGAGAGCGAGGCGCGTTTCCGCAGCCTTACAGAGATGTCCTCTGACTTCTACTGGGAAAGCGATGCCGAGCACCGGCTCACTCAGCGCACTGAAAGCAAAAGGGAGACAGCGGAAGCTGTGTTTCGGGAAGCACCCTCCATCGGTCAGCTCCGCTGGGAAATTCCCTATCTTTCGCCCGACGAATCAGGCTGGCGGAAGCATAGTGCGATACTCGACGCACATTTGCCATTCCGCAATTTTGAGATTTCGCGGCTCAGACTCAATGGCGCCGTGCACCATGTCTCCGTCAGCGGGGATCCGATGTTCGATGCCTCTGGCGAGTTCAAAGGCTACCGTGGTGTCGGCACCGACATCACGCAGCGCAAGCAGGCGGAAGAGGCGCTGAAGAAAGAAGCGCAGCGCCACCGCCTCTTCATGGAAAGATCTCGTGACGGCATTATCATCATCAATCAGCAGTTCCAGATCGTAGAGACCAACCCGCGTCAGACCGAAATGCTGGGCTATACGCCCGAGGAAATGCTCGACTTGCATGCTTGGGATTGGCAGGCATCGATGACGGAGGCGGAAATCCGGGCCAATTTCTCGGATTTCTTGAATGTCGGCGCGACCTTCGAGACCCGTCATCGCCGCAAGGATGGAACGGTGTATGACGTGGAAATCAGCGTTGGCGGCGCCATGGTGGGCGGTGAACCGATGCTTTTCACGGTTAGCCGTGACATCACCGAACGCATACGGAACGAGGAAGCGCTGCGCGAGAGCGAGCGGCGCTTCCGGCAGCTCTTCGACATGGCGCCGATTCCCCTGGGCTATGTCAACCGGCTTGGCGTCCTGGTGGATATCAACGCTCGTTTCGTGCAGATCTTCGGCTATACCCTCGAGGACGTGCCGACGCTAGAGGTGTGGTGGAAACTCGCCTATCCCGACCCGGACTATCGGCGCTGGGTGCTGGAAACCTGGGAGGCCGCGGTACGACGCGCGGCGGCGACCAACACCGATATCGAGCCCATTGAATACCGGGTGACCTGCAAGAACCGCGCGGTGCGCCGGGTCGAGATATCGGGCGTGGTCCTTGGCGAGGATATCCTCGCCGCGTTCTTCGATGTTACCGAGCGCAGGACGGTCGAAGCTCAACTCCGCAAACTCTCGCTGGCGGTGGAACAAAGCCAGGAAAGCATCGTCATCACCAACCTCGATGCCGAGATCGACTATGTAAACGAATCCTTCGTTCATGCCACGGGCTACAGCCGCGAGGAAGTCATCGGCAAGAATCCGCGCATCCTGCACTCGGGCAAGACGCCGCCGGAAGCCTATGCGACCATGTGGGATGCGCTGACCCATGGCCTGCCGTGGAAGGGTGAATTCCACAACCGGCGCAAGGACGGCAGCGAATATGTCGAGTTCGCCATCGTCACGCCGCTGCGCCAGGCCGACGGGACGATCAGCCACTATGTCGCGGTGAAGGAGGACATTACCCAGCGCAAGCAGAACGCCAACGAGCTGGATCAACACCGTCATCACCTCGAGGCACTGGTCGAATTCCGCACGCGCGAACTGGCGCTGGCCAAGACTGCGGCTGAGGCGGCGAATCAGGCCAAGAGTTCCTTCGTCGCCAACATGAGCCACGAAATCCGCACCCCCCTGAATGCCATCGTCGGGCTCACCCACCTGTTGCGACGCGACAGCGCCAACGCAGAGCAAAAGGAGAAGATCGACAAAATCGTCGATTCTTCCCGGCACCTGCTGTCGGTCATCAACGACATCCTCGACTTTTCCAAGATCGAGGCGGGTAAGCTGAACCTGAGTGCCACCGATTTTGCCTTCGACCGCATGCTGGACAACGTCGTCTCCATGATCGGTCCCAGGTTACGCGACAAGCACCTGGAAATTGTCCAAGATCGGGACGATCTGCCGTCGGTGCTGGTGGGCGATGCCACACGCCTGGCGCAGGCGCTGCTCAACTACCTCTCCAACGCCGTCAAATTCACCAAACAGGGCAAGATCACCCTGCGTCTCTCCAAGGCCGAAGAAACCGCCAGCGATCTACTGCTGCGCTTCGAAGTCACCGACACCGGCATCGGCATCGCGCCTGAGAAGCTCGCGGGCTTGTTCGCGGCCTTCGAGCAGGTCGATGGCACCATCTCGCGCCGCTACGGCGGTACCGGTCTCGGGCTGGCCATCACCCGGCGGCTGGCGCAACTCATGGGTGGCGAGGCTGGAGTACAGAGCGTGCCGGGTCAGGGCAGCAGCTTCTGGTTTACCGCCCGCCTGGGCAAGAGCTCGCTCAGCCTGCAAGACTTGGCCGCGGCGCCCGCCGTCGCCGAGCTGACCCTGCAAGCCTTGCCGACCGGCGCGCGGATTCTGCTGGCCGAGGACAACCGGATCAATCAGGAAGTTGCGCTGGAACTCCTGGGCGGGGTCGGACTACAGGTGGAGATCGCCAACGATGGGGTTGAGGCGCTGGAGAAAGCGCGTGACGGCGGCTACGACCTGATCCTCATGGATGTGCAAATGCCAAACATGGATGGCCTCGAGGCCACCCGCGCCATCCGCGCGCTGCCCGGCTGCGCGACACTGCCGATCCTGGCGATGACCGCCAACGCTTTCGACGAGGATCGCGAACACTGCAAGGCTGCCGGCATGAACGACTTCATCGCCAAGCCGGTCGATCCCGAGCAGCTCTTCGCCGCGCTGGCGCGCTGGCTGCCCGAGACGGCGATGCTTCCTCCCGCCGCCTCGGCCGCGGCGGGAACTGGGGGTGGACCCATCCCCGCCGAACTCACGGCACTTGCGACCATTGCCGGTCTCGACGCGGCACAGGGCCTCAAAACCCTGAACGGCAACACGGCGGCCTACACCCGCCTGTTGCGCCGTTACGCCACCACCCATGGCGACGACATGACGCGGCTGCGCGAGCGGATGGCCGAGGGAGATCGGGATGAGCTTAGAAGGCTGGCCCATACGCTGAAGGGCAGCTCCGGCAATCTGGGAGCGACCGAGGTGCAACGCCTGGCCGCCGAGCTGGAGGTGGCGCTGAAGGAAGGCGGCGACGTGGCGGCCATCGAACGACTTAGTAGCACTTTGGAAACCGAATTGCTGCGGCTGACCGCAGCGATCCGCGCAGCCTTGCCGGAGGTGGCTGTGGCGAGCTTTGCAGAGGAGGTGGACTGGGCGGTGGTACGCCAAGTGCTGGCCGAACTGGAGCCGTTGCTGGCGGAATCCCGCATGCAAGCCAACCAGCTCATCGAAACCCACGCCGCACTGCTCAAGGCGGCGCTCGGCCCCCTCGGCGCGGAACTGGAACAACGCATCGAGAGCTTCCTCTACCCCGAGGCGTTGCAGACCCTCAAGCGGGCACGAGAGGAACACCCGGAACTGGTGCCACGATGAAATCAGCGGCGGAAGGGATGGATCGAATGAGCACTGATAAACCAGTGGGGACGACCCGGGCGATTATTCTGCTGGTGGACGACGACCCGGGCAATCTGAATGTTCTCGGCGGATTGCTGCTCCCGCATTACGAGGTACTCGCCGCGCCTTCCGCCGATAGCGCATTGCTGGTCGCCGGCGGCACTCAGAAACCGGATCTGATCCTGCTCGACGTGATGATGCCGGGGATGGACGGTTACGCCGTGCTGGTCCGACTGCGGGATAACCCTGTCACTCGCGATATTCCGGTGATCTTCGTCACCGGCCTGGATTCGATCGAAGACGAAGAGAAAGGCCTCGCGCTCGGCGCGGTGGATTACATCGCCAAGCCCTACCGACCGCCCATCATCCTGGCGCGGGTACGCGCCCAGCTTGAACTCAAGCACGCACGAGACTGGCTGGCGAACCAGAACGTTGGTCTGGAAGCGGAATTGTCCCGCCGCCTGAATGAAATTCAGCAGGTTCAATTGCAACTCCTGCAATCCGAGAAAATGGCGGCCATCGGCCAACTGGCGGCGGGCATCACGCACGAGATCAACAATCCGGTCGGCTTTGTCACCTCCAATCTGGGGTCGCTGGAATCCTACTGGCACGATATCTTTGAGCTACTGGATGGCTATGCTGCCCTAGAGGAAATCTGCCCGAAGGATTCGGCGACACTGGCGAGGATCCGTGAACTCAAGCGGCAAAAGGAGATGGACTATCTGCGCGAGGATGGCGCGCAGTTGATCGCTGAATCGCGGCAAGGATTGATACGCGTGGGCAAGATCGTGAGCGACCTAAAATATTTCTCCCGCGCGGAAGGCGACGTTTGGCTGAAGGCGAACTTGCACAGCGGACTGGAGTCCACGCTCAACATCATCTGGAACGAGATCAAATACCACTGCACTTTGCACAAGGAGTTCGGCGACATACCCGAGGTGTATTGCATTCCCTCCCAGATCAATCAGGTTCTCATGAATCTGCTGGTAAACGCCGCCCAGGCGATCCCCGAAAAGGGCGACATTACGATTCGCAGCGGACAAGCGGACGGCGAAGTTTTCGTCGCGATTTCCGACACCGGCGCCGGCATCTCCGCCGAGATCTTGCCGCGGCTGTTTGAACCCTTCTTTACCACCAAGCCGGTCGGCAAAGGCACCGGGCTGGGCCTGTCGATTTCTTACGGCATCGTCCGCAAGCACGGAGGACGAATTGAGGTTGACAGCACGGTGGGCAAGGGAACGACCTTCACCGTCTGGTTGCCGATCAAGCCACCGGCGGAGGTCGCGGCCGGGAGCGATTGTTGAACGAGTCTTCGGCATCCCCTGATTCCACACCCGTCCGCCTGCTGCTGGTCGATGACGAAGCGGCTATCCTGGCATCCCTGAAGCGGCTGTTCCGTCCCCACGGCTATGCCATCCTCACGGCGACTTCCGGACAGATAGGCTTGGAAATACTCGAGAAGGAACCGGTCGATCTGGTCATCAGCGACATGCGCATGCCCGAGATGGATGGCGCGCAGTTTCTTGAACAAGTGGCTGGCCGCTGGCCGGAGACCAAACGTATCCTGCTGACCGGCTACTCCGACACCGCCGCGACCATCGCCGCCATCAATCTGGGCAAGATCTGGCGCTATGTTGCCAAGCCCTGGAATGCCGAGGAGATCGTCCTGATCGTGCAGCAGGCGCTGGCGCACCGCCGGCTGTTGCAGGAAAACGCCCGCCTGTTGCTGCTCACGCAGGAACAGAACGAGCAGCTAAAGGCGCTCAACACCAGCCTGGAACAGAAGGTCGTCGAGCGCACCGTCGAACTCTCCAAGGCTCTGCAAGCGCTTCAGGAAGTCCACGGCCAGTTGCGGCAGGGCTTCGTGGATACGGTACGGCTGTTTTCCAGCCTGGTCGAGTTGCGCGGCGGCAAACTTGCGGGTCACTCGCGCCGCGTCGCCGACACTGCCCGCCATCTTGCGAGACACCTCGGGTCGTCCGAGGCGGACCAGCAGGATGTGCTGCTGGCCGCGCTATTGCATGACATCGGCAAGATCGGCCTGCCCGACGACCTGCTCAACGCACCCTTCAACACCCTGACCCCGCAAGGCAAGATCGAGGTGATGCGTCATCCGGCAAAGGGCCAGGAGGTGTTGATGGGCGTCAAGCAACTGGCCAATGCCGCCAGGCTCATCCGCCACCATCATGAATGGATGGACGGCAGCGGCTACCCCGATCAATTGATCGGAACGGCGATTCCGCTTGGTGCGCGCATCCTTGCCGTAGCCAATGATTACGATGCCTTGCAGATGGGCGCCCTGACGCAGCACCACCATACTCCGAGCGAAGCCCGGAAGTACATTGTCAAAGAAAGCGGTCGTCGCTACGATCCGGAAATTGTCGTCGCGCTTCTTGCCACCATTACCGAGGACCGGAAAGAGCGCGCGCCCAAGGCATCGCCGCAATCGCCGAACGAAGTCCCGTTGACCACAGGGAAACTGAAACCGGGCATGGTGCTGAGCCGGGACCTGATACACAAGGATGGCTACCTGCTGGTGGCGCAGGGCGGCAATGTGGATGAGACGCTAATCGTTCAGTTGCGGGAGTTCGAGCGGGCCAACGGCGAGAAATTGAGTATCTTCATTCGCATGGCGGCTGACTGAATCTCAGCCGGTCGCGGGCACTGGCAACCACACGCAAAATGCGCTGCCCTTGCCGACGGGCTCGGTGGTATCGAACGGCTCCATGACCTGCTTGAGAACCTCCGGAGTCATGCTATCGTCATCATGGCGACGCCATTGTCAGCATACCCAGTACCTTGGCGGATTTCTCCAGGCGGGAATCGAAGCAGGCAAAGTGCAGTTCCTCGTTGGCCGCTTCC
>Ga0163199_1001991_pt1 | contig 12629 bp, 9 predicted proteins | sample PL_2010_150m_FD_113537 | JGI IMG/M metagenome (GOLD analysis project Ga0163199, IMG submission 113537) | Freshwater microbial communities from Powell Lake, British Columbia, Canada to study Microbial Dark Matter (Phase II) - PL_2010_150m | ecosystem: Environmental > Aquatic > Freshwater > Lake ... | reverse complement strand
TCATAATTCTGGTTATATTCGTGTTGATGGCAAAGAACGTCATTCTTGGCCTGCTTTTGGCAATAGTCATATCGTCAGGGCTTGAAATTCCGATAGATGCTCTAGAGAAACGGAGAATCCCGAGAACGGTCAGCGCCATATTAATTTTCTTTTTTATTGTTCTTGTTATAGCAGTGATTCTTTACGCAGTGGTGCCTCTTATTCTCGTTAGTATGAATACGGCAATTTTCAACATTCAAAAAGCATCACAGGGTACGTGGTGGCAATCGTTTTTCAACATAAAAACCTCGCGTTCGTTGAACGACTTTATGAGCCGTATAGTCGATAATTTTGTGTCCGGGGGAGCGTCGCCGCTTGAGGCCGTCTCTCAAGTATTCGGGGGATTGAGTCTGACGGTATCTGTTTTCATACTGTCATTTTATCTAAGTATAAACAAAAATGGGATAGAGCGTTTTGTCAGAATAATTTCCCCGGATAATTACGAGGAAGCTGTTTTGAGAATATTCGAACATTCCCGCAGGAGGATAGGACGCTGGTTCAGAACACAGTTTTTTCTAAGTTTGATGGTTGGCTTGGTTGTATGGGGAGCGCTTGGGTTTCTCGGAGTGCCATACGCGCCGATTCTAGGCTTGATAGCCGGAATTTTCGAGCTTATTCCTTTTGTCGGGCCGATAATCGCCGGAGCGGTTTCCGTTCTTGTCGCCATATCTATTTCGACGACACTTGCGATTTACACACTGATAACTTTTCTGGTAATACAACAGCTTGAATCAAATGTTATGGTTCCTATTTTAATGAAGCGCGCGGCCGGTCTTCATCCGGTGCTGGTGATTGTTTCCATTTTGATGGGAATAGAAGTGGGCGGCTTTATCGGTGCGGTGGTAGCCATTCCGGTGGCCGCGGTTTTCCAGGAAATAGCCGAAGACTGGAACAGAGATAAAATGGCTGCGCTGAGAACGGCAAAGTGATGGAGGAACTCATTTCGAAAGTATCTTCAGCCGCGATACTGGCCAATTTTTTTATGCAGAAGGAACAAGGACGAAGGTGTATCCTCTGCGATACATCAAGCCCGCAGCGACACAATGCAGAATGAAATTGGCCGTATCCCTCCGGGTTTTCGCTATTTTCCCGTTCCGCTTCGTTGCTCCTCGTCGGAGTACGCCTGCACACCTTCCTTGTCGCGCCTTGCGGAATCGGATAAAATAGCTGAAAACGCGGGGTGAAGCATACTTTCGAAATGAGTTCTAAATTTTATATTACGACAACGCTTCCTTACGTGAACGCGGAGCCGCATATCGGCTTCGCGATGGAACTCGTACACGTCGATATAATCGCGCGATACCGGAGAATTCTCGGCGACGATGTTTTTTTCAATACCGGCACGGACGAGCACGGCCTGAAAATCTACAGGAAGGCGATTGATTCCGGAAAAGACCCGCAGGCTTACGCCGACGAATACGCGGAAAAATTCAGGGAGCTGAAAGGAGCGCTTAATTTGAGCGATGATTTGCATTTTATCCGCACGACCGACTCGCATCACAAACAGGCGGCACAGGAATTCTGGAAACTCTGCGAGAAAACCGGAGACATTTATAAGGACACTTATAAAACAAAATATTGTGTCGGATGCGAGCTTGAAAAAACCGATTCGGAGCTGGTAGACGGCAAGTGCCCGGTTCATCCTAATCTTGAGCTGGAAGTGATTGAAGAAGAAAACTATTTTTTCAAATTCTCAAAATATCAAAAGCCACTTCTTGAACTTTACGAAAAAAATCCGGAATTTGTTCTGCCGAAATCTCGGCTGAACGAAATAAAGAAATTCGTGGAGGCCGGATTGACCGATTTCAGCATTTCGCGCCTGAAAGAAAAAATGCCCTGGGGCATTCCTGTTCCGGGAGACGAAAAGCACGTTATGTATGTTTGGTTTGACGCGCTAATTAACTATATTTCAACATTGGGTTGGCCAGAAAATACGAAAAAATTTGAGGAATTTTGGGGGACAAAAGACACGCCCAATGCAATTCAAATGGCCGGGAAGGACCAGGTGCGTCAGCAGGCGGCCATGTGGCAGGCGATGCTTATGTCGGCAAACCTGCCAAATTCAAAGCAGATTTTGATTCACGGTTTCGTTACCAGCGACGGGCAAAAGATGTCAAAAAGCCTTGGCAATGTCATTGACCCTTACGAAATCGTGGGAAAATATGGAACCGATGCGTTCCGTTACTACGTTGCCCGCGAGCTAAATACGTTTGATGACAGCGATTTCACATGGGAAAAATTCAAAGAAAGATACAACGCCGATTTGGCGAATGGCATAGGGAATCTGGTCGCACGCGTTATGAAACTGGCCGAGGATAATCTTTCGGAACCTGTATCTCCTTTTCTTGAAACTCTATTAGACTTTCGTATGCTCGAGAGATTTGAAATAGGAAAAGCAATGGATTACGTTTTGATGAGAGTTCATAATCTAGACAAGAAGATTAATGACGAAGAACCGTTCAAACTAGTGAAAGCAGAACCAGAGAAGAGCAAACTAATGATTGGCGAACTCGTGACGGAACTTTATCATATCGCAGAAAGACTTACTCCTTTTCTTCCAGAGACAAGCGAGAAAATCAAGGAAGCAATCAAGGTGAACAAAAAGCCGGAGAATCTTTTCCCCCGGAAATAATGAAATATTTCGACGCACATACGCATGTTCAGTTTGCCGTATACGACGCAGACAGAGAAAAAACTATTGAGCGTGCCCTGAAAGCGGGCGTTTCGTTCATAAATGTCGGCACGCAACGGGATACATCTGCTCGTGCGGTTGAGCTCGCGCACGAGTTCTCTACTTTCTCTAATTCGCGCGAATTAGAGAATAAAGTTGCCGGAGCTAATATATATGCCAGTGTCGGCTTACATCCCATCCACACAGAAAAGTCATATCACGATTCACAAGAACTCGGAACATTCCAACATTCTCAAGAATATGAGAATGTTGGCTTTACCTCTCGGGCGGAAATTTTCGATTACGATTATTATAAAAAGTTGGCACTTGACCCAAAAACAGTGGCGATAGGCGAGTGCGGCTTGGATTACTACCATTTGTCCGAAGAGAGTAAAAAAAGACAAAAAGAAGTTTTCATTAAACAAATAGAACTTGCCAATGATGTTAAAAAGCCATTAATGATTCACTGCCGCGAAGCGTTCAATGACCTTATAGAAATTTTAAATTCCGAATTACAAATTTTAAATTCTCCGCCAGGAATAGTTCATTTTTACAGCGGCACCATTGAGGATACAAAAAAACTTATGAATCTCGGGTTTTCCTTTACTTTCGGCGGCGTTGTCACGTTTACGAGAGATTATGACGAAATAATCAAAGTGATTCCTCTGGACAGGATTTTGAGCGAAACGGACGCGCCCTATGTTGCACCTGTGCCTTATCGCGGAAGAAGGAACGAGCCGGCTTATGTCATAGAAACAGTTAAAAAATTAGCTGAGATTAGGGGTATCCCCATTGAGGAAATGGCAGAAGCCATAGCAAAAAACGCATACCACATTTTCGGTATCCGCATGTAAGCCCATTATTTTTTGAAAATCCGGGTTTATATGGTAATTTTATTATTATGGTTTTTGTGATTATTGCGCTTGCGCTCGGGGGATTATGGCTTTCCATATACATTTACCGGACAAAACTGGCGGAAAAACCGCTTGTTTGCCCGCTTGACGGCTCATGCGATTTTGTCGTGCATAGCGGATATAGCATCGTATTCGGCATTCCCGTGGAAATACTCGGTATATTTTATTATTCCTCAATTGCCGTTCTATATATTTCAACACTTTTCGCGCCAGCAGATATTTACCAGTTTATAGTTCTCGTTGAGGTTGCACTTTCCGCCTTGGGTTTCCTTATGTCGCTTTATTTTACTTGGCTTCAATTAGTGGTCATAAAAAGATGGTGCACGATTTGCGTCGGTTCTGCGCTAATTTGTATGATGATTTTTATTTTTTCGCTTTACGAATTCTGGCCGATAGTAGGCCAATTTTTAGGTTTATAATTTTTTAGACAAAGTTTCGCTATGAAATATAATCCTCAAAAAATCGAGAAAAAATGGCAACAGCGCTGGGCTAAAGAAAAGATATATGAGCCCTTCTTCGCTCCAGCCTTCGCTAAAGCTACGGCGGGCAAGAAAGCTTTGAAGGACAAGCCCTACATTAAGAAGGCGAAGAGGCCTTTTTATAACTTGATGATGTTTCCCTATCCGTCAGCGGAAGGGCTTCACGTCGGGAACGCCTATGCTTTCATAGGGAGCGATATTTACGGCCGTTTCAAGAGGATGAAAGGGGAAGATGTTTTGGAGCCGATAGGACTCGACGGTTTCGGAATTCATTCGGAAAATTACGCTTTGAAAATCGGCGCCCATCCGGCGAAGCAGGCCAAGGTCTCGGAAAAAAGATTTTACAAACAGCTCGCCTCGCTCGGCAACGGTTTTTCCTGGGACGAGAAATTGGAAACCTATGACCCGGCTTATTACAAATGGACGCAATGGATTTTCACGCAGCTTTTTAAAAAGGGTTTGGCTTACAGAAAAAAACAGCCGGTCAACTGGTGTCCGTCGTGCAAGACAGTTCTCGCGGACGAACAGGTAATTGCCGGAAAGTGTGAACGCTGTTCAACCGTTGTAATAAAGAAAGACCTTGAGCAGTGGTTTTTCAAAATTACGGATTACGCTGAAAAACTTCTTAAAAATATTGAAGGATTGGACTGGTCGGAAAGAGTTAAAATCGCCCAGCGCAACTGGATAGGGAAGTCGGAAGGCGCGGAAATTGATTTTGAAGTTAAAACGAAAGAGAAGCCGAATTTTGCGTTACTTTACGGATACGGCGGTTCGCCGAAGAATGATTTCTTCCCATGGCTCAAAAAAGAAATAGAAAAACGCGGATATAAAGTTCAAATACCGCTTTTGCCGCATTCAGATAAATCCAATGCAAATGAAAAAGACGACATGGAATTTTTTTGGAAGAAAGTTAAGCTGGATAGAAATACCGTTATTGTCGCCCACAGTTTGGGTTCCATCGTCGCGCTTAAGGCATTGGAAAAATTAAAACACCCTATTCGCAAGGTGATTTTTGCTGGAGGGTTTTTGGAGCCGAAGTTTAAAGATAAAGAGAGGCCGTTTTCAAAAACGTTCAGCTGGAAATTCAATTTAGGAAAAATAAAAAAGAATGCCGGAAGCGTCGTTATTTTGCATGATATCAATGACCACGCAATACCTCGTGACCAAGCGGTTAAGCTTTCAAATGCTTTAAATGGAAAACTTATTGAAGTTTCAGCTGCTGCGCCTCATTTCAACGCGACGAAAGAGTCGTCAATACTTGAAAACACGCTTGATTCAATCCGTGTTTTCACCACGCGTCCAGACACGCTTTTCGGAGCCACTTATATGGTTTTAGCGCCGGAGCATGAATTAGTATCAAGTATCCTGCCTGCGCCGAGGCTTCGGCAGGCAGGCAAGTATCAAGTATCAAATTGGAAGGAGGTTGAGGCATACGTTAAGAAAGCGAAGAAAAAATCGGAAGAAGACAGAATCGCCGAAGGCCAGGTTAAAACAGGCGTCGAGCTGAAAGGAATCAAAGCAATCAATCCGGCCAATGGAGAAGAAATACCGGTTTGGGTGGCGGACTATGTTTTAACCGGTTACGGAACGGGCGCGATTATGGCAGTGCCGGCGCATGACGAAAGGGACTTTGAGTTTGCGAAAAAATACAAATTGCCGATTGAACAAGTTGTTGCTCCGTATTTTTATGCAAAGGAAGGAAAGGATGCTATCCAAAGCGACAAAAAAACAATTAAAAGAAAAACGGCATACACTTTTCTTTGGGACAGAAAAAGCAACCGTTACTTATGCTTGGATTGGGAAAAATTCGGCTGGCATTCAGGAATTATAGGCGGAGTGGAGGACGGCGAAAATTATATAAAAGCGGGCAAGCGGGAAATATCGGAAGAAACGGGATATGAGAACATTAAGTTCGTTAAATACTTGGGAGGGGAGGTGCATAATCATTTTTTTGCTGCTCATAAAGATATAAACAGATACGCCATCGGACAAGGGATGCTTTTTGAATTGGTGAACGATAAAAGAATCGATATTACTCCGGAAAACTTGGAAAACCATAAACCCGTTTGGATTGAATCGGGGAAAATGAAAGCCTGGCTTAATCTTTCTAATTTCCAATACATGTGGCAGATTTTGGAAAGCGGAAAAGAATGTTTTGCGGATTATGGAATAACGATAAACTCCGGCAAATCCGACGGGCTTGAATCGGAAAAAGCAAAGTGGGAAATAACAAAATTTGTTGAAGGAAAAAGAAAAACGCAATACCGCCTGCGCGACTGGCTTATTTCAAGACAGCGCTATTGGGGGCCGCCGATACCGATGATTCACTGCGAGAAATGCGCCGCAGCCGGCAAGGGCGAAAGAAAAGAAATGCATGGATGGTATGCGGTACCGGAAAACAAGTTGCCGGTGAAATTGCCGTTCGTTAAAGATTTCCGTCCAAAGGGGACTGGCAAATCGCCATTGGCAACAGTCAAATCGTTTTATGAAACAAAATGTCCGAAATGCGGAAGCAAAGCCCGGCGCGAAACGGACGTTTCCGACACATTCCTTGATTCGGCGTGGTATTTCCTGCGCTACCCATCAGTAAACAGTAAACAGTCATCAGTAAACAGGCCGTGGGATAAGACAATCACCAAAAAATGGCTGCCGGTTGATATGTACATCGGTGGCGCCGAGCACTCCGTTCTCCACCTTCTTTACTCAAGATTCATAACAATGTTTTTCAAGGATTATGGACTCGTTGATTTCGATGAGCCGTTCACAAAATTCCGGGCTCACGGGCTTTTGATAAAAGAAGGAGCGAAGATGTCCAAGTCCAAAGGGAATGTCGTTAATCCCGACGAATACATAAAAAATTTCGGCGCCGATACTTTGAGAATGTGCCTGATGTTTTTGGCGCCATTCGAATACGGCGGCGATTTCCGCGAAGGGGGCATAATGGGAATAAAAAGATTTTTGGAAAGGGTCTGGAAGTTATATAGCGACAAGGGACCCTCCTTCGCCAAGGCTTCGGCGGGCAGGCATGCGACATGGGACATGGAAAAAACCAAAGAAGATAAAGAAATGGTGCAACTTCTTCACCAAACAATCAAAAAAGTAACGGATGATATCGAAAATCTTCGATATAACACTGCAATTAGCGCGCTTATGATTTTTTTGAATAAAATGGAAGAAAAAAAATACTTGTCACATTTTACTTTGAACAGTTTCCTGAGGCTCCTGGCTCCGTTCGCGCCGCACATAACAGAAGAGCTGTGGCAAATAGCAAATAGCAAAGAGCAAATAGCAAATAGCAGATTCAACTCAATTCATCTCGAGCAGTGGCCCGAGTACGATGAGAAACTGCTAAAATCCGAAACTTTTACGCTGATAATCCAGGTGAACGGCAAAGTCCGCGACACTGTCGAAGCGCCGACCGGCATAAGCAGGGAAGAAATGGAGAAACTTGCTCTTGGCAGGGAAAAGATTGAAAATATCGTTAAGTCCTTCAACGCGCGGACCCACGCAGACGGAACGCTGACAAACGCAGACAAAATTTCCTCGGTTGTGAAAAAAATAATTTATGTACCGGGAAGGCTCATAAATATAGTCGTCTAATCAAATCTAATCTAAAAAATACTTAAATATGGCACACGTAGCTTTCGTAGTTTTCGCCATAGTAGTCGTAATAATCGCCGCTTACGCAATGTTCCAGTATGGCATGCCGTCAGGCTTTAATTTCGGCAATGCTTTTCAACACGGCACCTCGACAACACCTGTGACAGTGAAGAAGAGCAATAGTTATACGCCTCCAGCTCAACCCGTGTATAACGCGCCCACTCAGACGATATCACCATCTCAGGTGCCGTACGGCTTTTCTATTAAAGACATCTCCCCTTATTTCGGAAAGATTAGGATTTCGGCTTCCCCGGGCTCGAGCTATTTCGGCTCTTACAGCCAAATAAGCATTTCCGACAATATGCAATCTTCGGAAGGCACAGTTAACATTACCGGCTGGCTTATGAAAGGTAACCGTGGCAGCCAGTATGTCCCGCAGGCGGTCGGCATTTATGATCCTTCAGGGCTTACATCACAGAGCGACATATACCTCAAAAACGGGGATACGCTGACGATATACTCGACCCAGAGCGCAATCGGCGTGAATCTCCGGCCCAACAAATGCATCGGTTATCTCTCCAATAGCAATAAATTCACCCCCCCGCTTTCTCAAGGCTGTCCTTCAATAAACCGTTCCGACATTGTGAATTTCACCGGGCCTTGTCAGAGCTACCTCCTTTCTCTTGGTTCTTGCCAGATGCCTGCGGCGAATCCGCCAATTCCAGTAAACGATTACGCTTGCAGCCAATATTTAAGCAAACTTAATTACAAGGGCTGTTTTGAAAGCCACCGCAACGACTATGATTTTTTTGGCAACCAATGGTATGCCTGGAGCGGTAGCCAGTTCCTTGATTATCAGCACGACCGTTTGCTTCTTTTTGACAAACAGGGCTTGCTGGTCAGCGAATATTCGTATTAGAATAAGGCAATGAATAAATCATCAATTTTCGCAGTTGCCGCATTCGTAATTGTAGCCGCCGGACTTCTGTGGTTCGGTTCGGAATACAGCGGAAAAATTTCAGATGAGTCGTTACAAAATAAAAATAAGTCGGCAACAATAGCGGAAGAAACTCAATCAAAAATCATGGAAAATTTTAAAATAAAAGACGTTGTAGTCGGGAGTGGCGCCGAGGCTAAAAGCGGCGACGCGGTTACCGTAAATTATCTTGGTACGTTTGATGACGGAAAAAAATTCGACAGCTCTTATGACAGGAACGAACCATTTGATTTTAATCTCGGAGCGGGAAGAGTGATAAGGGGCTGGGATTTGGGAGTTGCCGGAATGAAAGTTGGCGGAAAGAGGGAACTTACTATTCCACCGGAATTGGGTTACGGCGCCGGGGGTTATCCGCCCATAATACCGCCTAACGCCACGCTTCACTTTACAGTTGAGCTTCTCAAGGTTTCTTCGGGAACATCAAATTAGTTCCGGAATAAAAATCTAAGCAGTAAAAACATTTGTGGTATAATAATCATAAATGTTTGATTTATCAGGAAAGGTGGCGCTAGTCACGGGAGCAAGAAGAGGAATGGGCAAATCACACGCGCTCGCGCTTTCATCGCAGGGCGCCACGGTTGCCGTCACCGATATCAATCTTGAAGAATGCCAGATTGTTGTTGACGAAATAACCGCAAAGGGCGGCAAGGCCGTGGCTTTCAAAATGGACGTTTCCAATAAAGCGGAAATTGATTCCGTTTTCGACGAAGTCGTTAAACGATTCGGTCATTTGGATATACTCGTCAACAATGCCGGAATATACCAGGACAAACCCGCGCTGGATATATCGGAGGCCGACTGGGACAAGACAATGGATATAAATTTGAAAGGGCAGTTTTTCTGCGCCCAGCGCGCCGCCAAAGAAATGGCCAAAAACAAATGGGGCAGAATAATAAACATTGCATCGATAGCATCCGGCGGAACAGGAATAGGAATCAGGGGTGGAGCCCACTACACGGCTTCAAAGGGCGGCATTATCGGCATGACTGAAACTCTTGCGGTCGAATGGGCGCCGCTTGGTATTAACGTCAATGCAATAGGCCCCGGAGCCATAGACACGCCCATGATTAGCGCGGATAAAATGCCTAAAGAGGAGCTGGATGCTTTTCTTGTCAAAGTCCCCCTGAAGAGAATCGGCAGGCCTGAAGAAATTTCAGCCGCAGTTGTGTTTTTGGCTTCGGACGAGGCAAGTTATGTCGTCGGCGCTACTTTTTATATCGATGGAGGCTGGTTGGCGAATTAGACCCCATTTTAAAACCCCAACTTCTACTGCGATGACTACCATTTCGGCTGCAAGCCCCTTACTCCTCCTCAAAATAGTTCCAACTATTCTTCGTCGGAAAGCGGGGCTTTCGCTCGAGATGGTAGCATCTCGTTACGAAAGCGGGTTTTAAGATGGGGTCTAAAATGTTATAATTTAAACATGAGCGATTACGATCCTGACATTTCGGACACAGAGCATGAAGCGAGATTCGGCACAAGAAAGATACACCCGCTTCACTATTATGGCGACAACGTAAGGAAGCTTTTTATTGCCGGCGCCATAGTTATGTTGGTTGCTCTGCCGTTCTTTCAAGACTACATCCATGTTCCGGTTTTCTATTACATTCTGGGAATGATTATTCTGGGACTGGTTGCCGGTTTCACCAATCCCGCGCAGCGCTGGGTTGTGGTTCTAAATTTGGCCATTTCGATTTTCGCGATATACTTTTTCGAATCGGAAGCCGTCCCGGCTTTCAAAAATTGCGGTACGGAAAAATGGACATGGTACTTTTGGACAAACCAGCTTCTGGCAGTCATTTTCCTTGCTTCGCTTTATTACGCCGCCAAGACGGAACGCGGCGCCTGGTTTAAAATGAGAAGATTTGAAGAGTAATCTTAATTCGTTTTTTTCCACTGCGTGACTTTGCCGACTTCTATTTCAATTGGGTCGGCGAGACGCAGACGAGGAGAAAAGCCGTCAGGGAGGATTTTGAAATGCCGTGCATCATCCAGTTCTTCGGGAATACGCCAGACATCTTTTTCCGAAACAAGCCAATCATCGTCATATTGGAATAAACTGAACGGCGTGGAATAGCTCCGCATTGTTTTTACTCCATTGTCCAGAAAATATTCATTGAAATAGGAAAGAGCAAGTTCACGTACCGTTTTATAAACCGGGTCGCGATAGCGCAAAACAGCGTGATTGGTTTTACTGACAGCTCCCCAGAGCCCGTTTTCTTTGAAAAGAGCGACAACATGGTCATCGTCTTTACCCTTGGTTGTTTTAATGTCCAAGAGCAGGGGACGCCGGCCGTTATGCCAAAAGCAGGCGGCGGCAAGCAAGGCTCCTTCCATGCAATGCGCCCTGTTGTTTTTTAAAGCCATAAGCGGGGAATGGCAGGTTTCTCCGTTCATTTCAAAATTTATCGGTATTTCGTCAATAAAATCCTGCACTTTGGCCGGCGAATTAAGCTTTTTGAATACAACGAAGTCTTTTTTGTAAATATCGGGGAATTTATGCATGTAGGTAGCCCTCATTAAAATAGAAGCTTTTTAGGCATATGAAGCTTTTTGGTTTTCAGCGTCGTAGTAATAGTATATAATTAAACAGTAAAAATAAATAAAATATAAATACTATGCAAAAATTTTCATGGTTTGCGGGGGTAGTCGGTGCGTTGGCAGTTGGTTTATTGGTTACGGCAGGCATTGCCTCTGCGGCGATTCCAACGCTTAGCCAGGCAGGCGTTACCGTTGGTCTCGGCCAGTCGATATCGGTTACGTCAGGAAATGGCATCAGTGTTTATATGAACTCGAATTCCAGCCCCACTGTCGTTTCTGTTTCGATTAGCGGAACGCAAGTCACCGTTACAGGACAGGCACTCGGTTCGGCTACGATATCCGTTTGCGCTGTCGGCACGGCTTCGGATTGCACAAATCTGGCTGTCGTAGTGCAGGCCGGGATTGTGTCGGGCATTTCTTTCAGCCAAAACAATCCTTCATTAACAATAGGCAGCAACCAATCAGTGACTGTCTCCGGTGGCAACGGGACTTATACTGTATCCAATAATTCCAATACCAGTGTCGTTTCCACAAATCTGTCCAGTAGTACGCTCACGGTTTCCGGCTTGGCGGCCGGCGGTACCACAATCACCGTTTGCGATACGTCTAACACCTGCGGCACGCTTTCGGTCACTATCAATTCCTCAAGTGCATCAGGCATCTCGTTCAGCCATAACAATATTTCCTTGGTGGCGGGCGGTAGCCAAGTCGTGACCGTCTCCGGCGGGAATGGGACGTATAATATATCCAACAATTCCAATACCAGCACTGTTTCTGCCGGCATATCAGGCAATAGCATCAACTTATACGCCGTTGCGGCCGGCAGCACGACAATAACGGCTTGCGACACATCAAATGTCTGCAGCATACTCTCTGTCACTGTTACCGCATCAACCGCTAACCAAGCCGTCATATTCAGTGTCACGAATCCGACACTTACGGTCGGGCAGAGTTTGAACGTCACGGTTTCGGGCGTCGCATCTAGTTATGTCATTTTTTCAAATGGGAATGCGAACGTCGTTCAGGCAAACATGACTAATGGCGTTACGCTCTCGCTCTACGGCGCGAGTGCGGGAACGGATTCGCTTACGATATGTGCCGTAGGCGGCGCCGGGTGTAGCGCGCTTTCCGTCACGGTAACGGGCACTGCGAGCACTACCGCGGCCGCCCCTACTCTCACGCAACAAACGACGGCGCCAACAGTGCAGTCGGGGACGGTTGTCGTGAACACCGCACTTCTTGCCCAAATTCAGACGCTCAAAGCTGCGGTTGCCCAAGTATTAACACAAATGCAGTTGATTCAAACCCAACTCAATCAACTTGAAGCGCAAGTTAATGCCGGCAGCGGCAGTATTGGCGCGAATACGAGCGCTAGCACTGTTTCAAAC
>Ga0163199_1001990_pt1 | contig 12631 bp, 9 predicted proteins | sample PL_2010_150m_FD_113537 | JGI IMG/M metagenome (GOLD analysis project Ga0163199, IMG submission 113537) | Freshwater microbial communities from Powell Lake, British Columbia, Canada to study Microbial Dark Matter (Phase II) - PL_2010_150m | ecosystem: Environmental > Aquatic > Freshwater > Lake ... | reverse complement strand
TCACCACCGCCATGTCTTCCATCTCGGCGAGACGCGGAATCTGCAGCGCCTCGAGCTCGCGTATCGTGGCTTCCATCTTTACTTTCCACTTGGCTTCGAGCGCATCCCAGTTCTTGTAGTAGTAGCCGGCGCGTTCCATGAAGTTGGGCACGCGGCGGCCGATTTCCGCCGGGTCCTTGACCGGCACCGGCGAGATGTACACATAACCATTGATCATGCGGTGATCGACCCCGCGCACCGGGGGCACCATGAAAATGCGGTTGTTGAACTGGGACAGTGCCAGGAACCAGGCTTCGTCCCAAATGGTGTCGAACGGATACAGCGGCTCGGGATAGTGCAGGCCGTCGTAGAACCAGAACGTTTCCTTTTCATACTGGTTGCGCACCGGGTCGTCGGTGACGAACTGGTACTGGTAGGGATACATCCGCTCCCAACCTTCGGTGCCGGGAATGGTCTTGGCCTTGATGTCATGCGGAACTGGAAACTTCATCTGGTGCCTCCTTCTTGGATTCGTGAATAACGCGGGGAATTGCCCGGGCGCTCCATTCGCTCGGCGGTGGCAGAAGGAAGTCGTTCGCAAGACCTGTGCCAGCGGTCGCTTGCGCAATGCAGCAAAAGACCCTGGCTGAAGCGCACAGGATTTGGTTGAAACAAAGCGGACACGAGTGATGATGCGATTTGATGCACCTGCGTGATAGTGCCGCGGAATAATGCATGGAACGCGCCTCCTGGCGGCGGCTGCGCTTTTCCGGCGCTTGTTCATTTCGTGATTGTTTTGCCTGGGAGCGCGGACGATGTGATCAATTGGTGAATCCCGGTAAAGCCGCATCTGCCCGGAAACTCGCTGCCGAAATCGTATTTGTTTAATCCAGATCAAAGCAAAACACGTCGCAAAAGCCCTCAATCGTCTATTGGAGGGGGGCAGCCATGGTCAAACTTCGCAGCGTCTCACGCGCCGACAGCGATGATCTGCGCGCGCGCGTACATTTTTGTGCCGACACCGGTCAGATCTGGCTGCACGAACACCGTATGCTCTTGGTTCACGCAGAGGCACAGGCGTCATTGCGTAAGGAGCTCATCGATACCCTGGGCATGGATCGCGCCCAGGGGCTGTTCACGCGCATGGGCTACGCATCGGGCGTACGTGACGCGGAACTTGCGCGAATACGCGCCCAGGATTCCAGCGACATCGACGCCTTCATGACCGGCCCGCAGCTGCATACGCTGGAGGGCATCGTCCGCGTCACGCCGATCAAGCTGGAACTCGATCGCGTCGCCGGAAAATTCTACGGCGAGTTCCTCTGGGAAAATTCCTGGGAGGGACAGTGGCACCGGCATTACTACGGAATCCATTCCGATCCGGTGTGCTGGACCCAGATCGGCTACGCCTGCGGCTACACCTCGGCCTTTATGGGTCGGCCGATCCTGTACAAGGAAGTCGAGTGCGTCGGCATGGGTCACAGTAACTGCCGGATTGTCGGCAAACCCATAGAGGAGTGGGAAGACGCCACGGAATACAGGTATTTCTCCAACCGCGAATCGATCGCCGATCAGCTGTTCGATTTGCAGACCCAGGTGGTGCAACTGCGCTCCAGCATCGGCGAGAAAGAGAAACTGCCGACGGACATGATCGGTGATTCACCCGGCTTTCGCGCCGCCTGCGAATTGCTCAGGCAGGCTGCGAACACGCGCATCACCGTGCTGCTGCTCGGCGAAACCGGCGTAGGAAAGGAAATGTTCGCGCGCTCGCTGCACGATATGGGTCCGCGCCGCGATGCGCCATTTGTAGCCATCAACTGCGCCGCCATCCCGCACGATCTGGTTGAGTCAGAGTTGTTCGGCGTCGAAAAAGGCGCCTATACCGGCGCGCTGGTCTCCCGTCCCGGCCGCTTCGAGCGCGCGGACGGCGGCACGCTGTTTCTCGACGAAATCGGCGACCTCCCGCTCGCGGCCCAGAGCAAGCTGCTGCGCGTGCTGCAGGAAGGCGAGCTCGCACGCCTGGGCGACCAGAAGACGCGCAAGATCAACGTGCGCTTGGTGGCGGCGACGAACAGCGATCTACAGCAGCTTGTGCGCGAACGAAAATTACGATCCGACCTGTACTACCGGCTCAACGCCTACCAGATCGACATTCCGCCGCTGCGCGAGCGCAAGGAGGATATATCGCCGCTGGCCAAGCGTTTTCTGGCCAAATATTCGGTCATTCACGCGAAAAAGCTGCGCGGGTTCACCGACAAAGCGAAACGCGCGCTGCTCACCTACGACTGGCCGGGCAACATCCGCGAGCTGCAAAACATGGTCGAGCGCGGCGTCATTCTGGCGCCCAGCGGAACCCGCATCGAGGTAGACCAGCTTTTCTCCCATTGCACCGACGAGCATGCGCCGGAGTTCGGCCTGGACACCAACGGCGACCTAGGCGCAGGTCAGGGCGAGAGCAGCAGGAGTTTATGCGAAGCGGTATTCAATGGTGTACTGACGCTGGATCAGGTCGAGGCGATGCTGCTCGAAACGGCGGTAGATAAAGCGCACGGCAATCTTTCGTCTGCGGCACGCATGCTGGGCCTCACCCGGCCGCAACTCGCCTATAGGCTCAAGCGCCTGCAGGAAGGAGGAGCAGTCGAATCGGGCGCGACGACGGCAGCGGCGAACCGGATACCGGGCGCGCGAGCCTGATGGCGGAATCACTCAGCGAAAGGGCGCAGCGCTATCTGCGCCAGCACCACGTAATGACCCTTGCCAGCCATGGCGACGAGGGAGTCTGGGCGGCCGCGGTGTTCTACGCGAATGACGGGTTCGCATTCTACTTCCTCTCTTCGCCCGCCAGCCGGCATTGCCGCAACTTGACCCGGGACCCGCGCGTTTCGGCCGCGGTTCAGGAAGATTGCAGCGACTGGAGAAAAATCAAAGGCGTTCAGCTGGAGGGGATCGTCTCGGTACTCGCGGGAGAGGAAGAAATCCACGCGCGTAGCCTCTATGGCGAAAAATTTCCCGTTGTCGGAAAACTACAGCAGGCGCCGGCCGCAATCGTCAAGGCCCTGGCAAAAGTATGCTGGTACAAGCTGATTCCGCGACGACTTTACTTTATCGACAACGCGGCAGGATTCGGTCATCGCGACGAAATCGACCTGCTTTAGCATCGCTCCCGCGACGGCGCGATTGCGCGTGGCGATCCGACGCGTCAGAACAGCGTGAAGCGCTCGGTGTGGCGGCGCGCGTCGGCTGCCATACAACCGGCGAAGCCGTGCTGCTCCAGCAGGCGGTCGAGCTCCGCCTCGAACCCGAGCGGTTCGGCGACACCTTCATAAATCTCCATCCAGGTGTTCGAGTCGTCATCGCGCCGCATTAATCGGCCCTGGATCCCCGTATCGCGACGCAGTGCCGCTTGCACTGCGTCGACAACCGCGCGCGCGCGCGCCGTTTCGGATGAAGCGACGCGATAGTAGACGTAGTAGTTCAGCGGCAACTGCGCGTTCTTCCAATTCAAATGTCAGACAACGGCGTGGATCTCGCCTTGACGTCCTTGAACTTCATCAGCCGGATGACTTCCCCGAGATCGGCCTGCAGCGAATCCACACGGGCCGAGGAAAGATCGGCCAGTGCCTGCTGCAGAATCCCGACGAACGGGCGCGGCGCGAGTTGCAGGATTTTCTCGCCTTTGGCGGTAAGACGCAACTGAACCACACGCTGGTCCTTGCCGATGCGCAGCCGCTTCACCATTGACAGCTCCTCCAGCCGCCTGAGCATGTTGCTGGCCGTCGACAGGTGAATACCCAGTTGTCGTGCAAGGTCGCTCACTTTGAGCCCGGGCGCAGCGGCGATTTCCGCCAGCGCCCATAATTGCGCACCGCTCATTCCGCACTCCCGCTCTATCCATTGGTAGTGGCGCTTGATTGAACGCAATATCACCCGAAACTGTTTCAGTACCTCGAGCCGATTTTCGTGAGCGCGCGTCTTGTCCGACAGACGCGCAAGCGCGTCTGCCGGTTTCTTGCCTCTCTTTTCTGCGACTGCGGGTTTTTTCATTTTTTTAGCTCGACCGTTTTAGTTGTGATTTCAGACGCCGCAATCACGTTCGGGGATTTCTGGAGGGAAATCCTTGAGAAACGTTGGCGAAGCGATGATCGTCTGGCATCTCTGCGGGTAGACTGGATCGCAAGTGTATCGTTTCGCGTGTCCTTTCGGTCGGTTTATCGTATACGGAATTGTAATGTTGTCGCCACGATATTATATAACTCATTGTCTTAATTACGCATTGCGGCTGAGCCCGAACGCAGATTCCGACTGCGGAAACGCCAGGGTTGACAATAATATTGCACAATAATATGATGTCAGAAATAAATCTTCCCAGGTTGCAGCGGGAGGATCTGCAAGGGCCGGCGTCGAGCTTGCTGTTAAAACCAGACGATGCGCCCGGACGTACGAAAAACGAGGAGGAGCAGGAGCAGACCGCCAGAAATCAGACCGTAATGCGCCAGTGACCGCAAGCGTCACGCGCTGCGAGTCTATACGGGGAGCGTGGGCGATCATCGGCAGCAATGCCCGGTGACCGCTCTTCATAGGCTAACGAACTGCGTTCGATAGCCTATTTTTTTGCCCCGCCGACAGCGAACCTGCGCTCGCCCGCCGGCCTGGCCTGGAGACATCGCAACCGGAACGCACCGCCTGCTCCACGCCCGCCAATACAAGAAATGATGGACAATGGCGCTGCCGCCGAGGCCGGCCGCGATCGGCCATTTCCTTCAGGAGAGCAACATGGGCAACCACGTCTACAAGCACATCGAACTGACCGGTTCATCCGCCAAGAGTATCGAAGACGCCGTCAGCGGTGCAATCGCCAAGGCTTCGTTGACATTGCGCAACATCCACTGGTTCGAGGTCGTCGAGACGCGCGGCCACGTGGAAGGCGGCAAAGTAGCACACTGGCAGGTGACGATTAAGGTGGGATTCACCCTGGAGGAATGATTCCGCGCAATGGCGATCGAATCGCCATTCCAGCCCAGGCGATCGCGCTTTGGTCATCGCCATTCGAACGGTCCAGACCATTCGGATAGTTTCGCGCGCTGCAGCGTGCCGAGTAAGCAGTTACAATTTCAGTACACCGACCTTTCTGCTTCACCAGCGACGCCAACGCAAAAGCTTAAACACCCATGACTACAAACAGCGGGCTCGAGGCCGCCCTCGCGTTGGCGGAAGCCGCATGGCGCAGGGCAAGCGAAGGTTTGGCTCAAGCCCGAACCAATTGGGCTGAAGCCAATGACGCCTGGGAAAAACTGATCAGCGACCGGCGCGCGCCGGGCACCGATCGGCGCAAGTCCAGGAAACCGCTGCCCCAGGGGTTCCCCGACCGGCGCAAGTCTGGCAACGATCGCCGTATTCCAGAGGCCGATATCGACGCACTGTCCAGGTTGGTCACGGAACGGCACAATGCCTACCTCAAACGCGGTAAGGCCGAGGCGGATCTCGCAAGTGCCGGGATCGCATTGGACGCGGCGGCAGAAAGGCGGGAAAAGGCCGCCGCCGCGTTGAGGTGACCAAAAGGCGTAGAGGAGTGAGCGGGGGCACGCGCCTGCATCACGCCCCTCCGTCAGGGCACTGATTGCCCTGACGGCTGGCGCTTACGTCGAATCGTGCTGGGCACGAATCGACGCGGACGCGGCTAAGGCTTGTTGACCCAGAACCCCATCGTCGGGTCGAGCACTTTCGTGCCGAAGTCCAGGTACGACTTGGACGTGATGTAGCTGGAAAGTCCCCCGCTCTTTTCCAGGCTCGGCGCATAGAAATACCAGTTCGTCTGTCCCGCGTCCCAGGCCCACAGCGTAGTCAGGTTCACCGGAATGACACCGATCGTCGGCGGCGTAGTGCTGATAAGTGCGTTGAACTGGCTCGGCGTCTTGCTGTCGCCGGTCGCGTTCAGGCTCCATCCGGGGACCAGATTCTGGAACGACGCGGAGTTCACCAGCGCGCCCGCGGGCAAGGTCGTGGTGAACGCGATCTTCGCATTCACCCAGAAGCCTTCGCCGCCGTTGATCGTGGTAAGCGCATCGTAGCCTTTGCTCACGACGTAGTCGGTCAGCTGCTGCCCTACCAGCGAAGGCGCGTAGAACGCCCATTTCGTGGTCGAGGCCACCCACTTCCAGATGGTGATCGTCTTGGTCGTGTCGCCAAAAGCGGTGGCGACGTCGAGCGCGGTGCTGGAACTGTTTCCTACAAGGTTCCAACCGGGAGCAAAACTGAGCGTTGACGTCGGCACGGTAGCGCTGACCTCGGCAGAAATGGCGCTTTCGCCGGCACTGTTGAGCGCAGTCACTACTATGTAATACGGAACACCCGGCGCGCCCGAATGGGGCGCAAACGGACTGCTTGCGCCCGTATGGACGTGCCCGCCAGCCAGAGACGCATAATTGGCTTTGGTCACGCCAGAAGCATTCGCCATGTACACGTTATATGACGTCGCGCCGGTAACCGTAGGCCAGCTTGTCGTTATGAGATTGCCGCCGGTAATCGAACCGACGACTCCTGTGGGCGCCGCGGGCACGGCCGCCGTAGACTGAACGGTAACGCTGACCTCGGCAGAAACAACGCTCTCCCCGGCGCTGTTCAGCGCAGTTACCACGATGTAATACGGAACACCTACCGCGCCGGAATGAGGCGCGAACGGGCTCGTGGCATTTGTATGAACGTGGCCGCCCGTCAGAGAGGCGTAGTTGGCCTTGGTCACACCGGCCGCGTTTGCCATATAGACGTTATACGACGTCGCGCCGGGAACCGCACTCCACGTCGTCGTTATGAAATTGCCGCCGGTAATCGAGCCCACGACTCCTGCCGGCGCCGCAGGAATCGCAACTGGTGCTACCGGTGTCACCGCACTGGAGGTTGCTGGTGCTGACGCGTCCACCACGTTGGTCGCAACTACGGTGAATGTGTAGGAAGTTCCGTTGGCCAATCCAGTAACAACGAGCGGCGAACCCTGCCCGGCAGCGCTGAACGCGCCCGGAGTGGAGGTCACAATGTAACCGGTGATCGCACTACCGCCGTTCGAGGTCGGCGGCGTGAAGCTCACCGTCGCCTGCGCGTTGCCCGCAACGGCGCTCACCGCCGTCGGTGCACCTGGGGCCGTAGCGGTCGTCGGCGTCACGCCTATCGTGACTGGATTGAACGCCAGCGTATTGAATGTGCCTTGCGCATTGCGTGCAGTGACCCAACAGGCGTAGGCAGTGCCGTTGGTAAGCCCGGAGACCGTTAGCGGTGACGTCAGACCGGTTACCGGCCCTGTGGTCGTTCCTCCGGTCTTGCAGCTTGCGCTGTAATCGAGAACTGCCGATCCGCCGTCAAATGCAGGCGGACCAAAGGCGATGATTGCCTGCCCATTTCCCGGTGTCACCTTGATCGACGTGGGCACGCCGGGACGACCTGGAGCGCTGGGGATAAATTGCGCGTTGAAATCTGAAGCGAAAGACGGAGTCCTGCTGGTGCCGACCGCGTTGGTCGCGGTTAGTCCGCACTTGTAGGTAGTGCCGTTGTTCAGACCGGATAACGTGATGGTGGGGGCGGGACTGGTAACCGTGAAGCTGAGCGGTATGCCAGCGCCTGACTGATAGGTGCAGATGGCAGCGTAACCGGTGATCGGCGAGCCGCCGTCGGATGGCGGACTGAAAGCGAGGATTGCCATTTGGTCACCAGAATCGACGAACGAACAGCAATTCGGGCTGGAGGGCGCGGTCGCCAGACTGGCCAATGGTGTCACTGCATTGGAAGCCACCGACGGCAGCCCTGAATTCGTTACTTCGACGGTGAAGGTGTAGCTCACGTCATTGGAGAGCCCCTGGACCAAAATCGGCGAGCCAAATCCCTTGGCGGTAATGCCGCCGGGGCTGGATGTGACGGTGTAGCCCATGAGCGTGCCGTTGATGACGCTGCCGTTGGTCGGTTCGACGAAACTGACTGTTGCCTGCGTCCCGCCCGCCTTGGCGCTCACCAGGGTCGGGGTGGTGGCCGATCCTGCCGGCGTCACATTACTCGAGGCGGTCGAGACGGCTGCCGCTCCGAACCCGTTAGTGGCGCTGACGGTGAACGTGTAGGCCGTACCATTCGTCAGCCCGGTTACCAAAATGGGCGAGGACATCCCCTTGGCCGTGTTGCCGCCGGGACTGGCTGTCACTGTGAACAGTGTCGCGCCGGCACCACCGCTTGCGCCAGGGCTAAAGCTCACTATCGCCTGCGTACTACCGCCGGTCGCGCTCACGCCCGTCGGGGCACCCGCTGCGGTAAAGGCAGGACGATCGTTCGGGTCGCCCGGTCGCTTGCCGGCCAGTATTTCGGCCCAGTTCGCGTACCCGTCATTGTCCGAATCCAGCGATTCGATATCGAGATATGCCTGGTCGACCACGCCCGGCGGCAGGCCACCGTAACCGTTCTGGGAAAGACTCTGTTTCAAAGTCGTGTCCGCCCTGGCGAATACTGCCGCTTTCCAACTACCGTAGTAGTCAGCCGAAGAACCCTCGTAGCTATGGCAGGAGGAATAACAATTTCCGCCCTGCGATGCCGCGAAAGTGGGATAGCGTGCCGTAAAGACAGGCCAGTAACTTCCGCTGGCAACGGCCGTGCCGGATGCCATGGCGACTATCAGCCCCGCGATAATCCAGCGAACGTTCCGCAAGAATAAAAGAAAAGAAACGGCACGTACGGTGTGGTCGCGCTCAATAGACATCATCCCTTCCTCCCGTGTTTGTTCTAGCCCGCCGGACGTCGCAGGCTGATTCTCATTCGCAGAATACGCTTCGCACCAGAAAGCGCAATACCTGCGGTGGCTGAGGGAGGACTTAAATATTTCACGCGCCCGCGTGTCAAAATTACTTGACACCGACGCGCAGGAACCAATCAGAACATCCAGGAAGCCCCAGCGGTCAGGCCGTAGGCGCGGGCTTCGTCCAGATTCCGCTGGCTTGCGCGCAGGGCGAGGAAGGCCCGGCTGCCCGCAAGCCGGAAACCGTAGGTGTTGAAGCGCAGATCGTAGTCGGCCTGGATCCGCCAGCCTTCGGCGAATTTCCATCCCAGTGCCAGCAGCGGAAACGTGGCGTGCTGCTGATGGCTTAAGGATCCAAGGACATAGAAATCGCGCCACGGCATTTCGGCGCCCACGCCCCAGCGCGGCGGCAGCTTTTGCGTGAAATCGCGCCGCGCGTTGCGTCCGGAGAGTGCCGGCGCGTAGACGATGTAGCCGTTTGCATCGGTACTGGTAACGCCGGTTCCGGCATTCGCGACTGTCCCGGGTACGTCCCGCCAGCGCATGCGCCCGAGCAGATCATTTGCGACCGCTTCCACACGCGCGCCCTGCGGCGTTTTCCATTCCATACCAAGATCGACGCTCCCGCCCTTTCCTTCCGGCGTGCCCGGGGTCTGGAACGGATAGGCCTTACCGCTATAGGCATCGTCCATCCGGACGGCGTAACCGTAATTGCCTCCGCCCAGACTGGCGAAACTCCCCTGCGCCGTTCCCGCCCGAACACGATTGCCTTCAAGCAGCGAGTAGCCGGCGCCAACACTGAAGTCATGACCACCCGCCGTTTTCCAGTTCCACGCCTTGTCGAGGCGCCAGCCCTTGGCCTCAAACCCGGCGTAGTTCAGATCGACGTCGTACCTCTGGCCCGCAGCGAATGCTTCCCGCGTCTTGTACAGGCGCATCAGGTCGGTCATATCCCGGTTGCTTTCGATAAGCAGCTCGGTGCGCCGCAGCGCGCTCAGCCGCCAGCCGGCAGTCTGCAGGCCCGCCTCCGCCCGCGCCGAAAGCAGGCCTAGGTTCAGCCCCTTGCGCGGGTGATAGTCGCCTCGCCAATCGTCCTGGTACTGCCGCGCCGAGAGGGGATCGTTGCCGATGAAGTAATGCAAGGTTGCAGACACGCCGGTCCCGCCGGACGCTGCTTCGGCCGGATTGCCGAAAGCAAGTACGGATTCAAGCGCGCGGGCCGGCGCGTGCGCCGTCGACAGCCCGAGTCCAAGCAGCAGCGACGAAAACCGGCGAAGCGCGCGCCGGGGCGCGCCGCGGCCGACGTCGCTGGAGACCGGCCGCCGCTGGCGCATCCGTTTAGTTCAGCGACTCGAACGAACCGTCGGTGTAATTGACCATGCCGTTGCTGATCTGGCCAAGTGTCGTGCCGCTCTTGCTGATCGCGCCGTTGCCGCCTTGCGGAAGCGTCAGCACGATGCCGTCCTGATTGGTGAAGCTAAACGTTCTACCTGCGGTATTGCTGGTGTCGCGCGTTCCGGCGATGGTGATGACCAGTCCGTTGTCATAGGTGTATTGGCCGGACAGTGCTTCCGTCGTGGGTCCGGTGGCCGTGCCGCTGAGCGTCAACGCCATAACCGGACGCGAGGGCATCTGTACCGTTCCATTCAGCGTCAGGTTGCTATGGACGTAATTCGTACCGGCCGTGGGCTGGCTGGAACGGTAGGCCGAATAGTTGCTGACCGCGCCCGTCAACGTTACGTTGAAAATCGCGCCGGAGCCGCCCGCACTGATGTCGCTGATGCTGCCGGTGAACGACACATCGGTGGGAATATAGGACTGCCCATCCGCATCGGCGGTGAACGCCTTGGCATTCACCGTGCCGTTGAATCGCGTGCCCCGCGTTTGCATGACCCCCACAAGATTCAGCGCCTGGACGCCGTTTGCCTTGGCGTTGGTGAGGCTATCCTCGAGATTGTCGTAGTAGGAACCGGTCTCCAGGCCATAGCTGAACAGGCTCGCACCTGCCGCGTCGAGTCCGGCGATCGACCCGGTTGCGGTGTAACGGTAGGTTGAATAGGGCGTGCCAGCGGTCTGCAGGCTACGCGCCAGGTTCAGGCTTACCCTGACCGTGGCGACACCCTGGCTGAGCGCGGGAAAATTGCCCGCGAGCACGATGGCCTGCGGATTGCCGTTCGCGTCGATGGTTTTGCTCAATGTCCCGCTGTAAAGTGCGCCGATACTGGCGGTAGTCGGGGTTCCGTTCACGGTCGTCGTTTCCTTCCCCTGCGCCGTGAACGCATACTGGTCCGCGGCGGTTTCGGTAATCGTGACAACGATAAATTGGTCGCTTGTAGTGTTGCCGTTGATGAAGACCGGATACCTCGGCGAATAGACGCTGCAGGTCACGGATGTCACTGCGGTACTTGCCGAGCTGGCCAGCGCGTTTGTGGCGCAAGTAACGAAGCCTGCGCCGGGAAAGCGCGTATTCGCATTCGAGAATTGGTACTCGTTTTCCCACGCAGTGTATTTGAGGGTTGTCGCGTTGAAGGTAAACCCGGAGGTCTCGCCGCGCTTCACCTTGCGGAAGATGTCGGTTCCCCAGGCGAGCGCATGCGTGCGGCGCAGCACTTCATGCGTCCCCGGCATGACCACGCCGTTCAGGTCGCTTCCCATGCGCCTTGCCTGATCGTCCAGGGACCCGGTCCCCGTGGTGTTGCTGAACGCGTGGAAGGTGGTGCGCAGTTCGGAAACCATTTGCTTCGCCTGATCGAGCGCCGCCAGTCCCGCCGTAGGACTGCCGGTCACCGCGGCGCGATTGACCCAGAAGCCGGTTGCATCACCGAGAACGCGGCCGCCAAAGTTGAGATAGTTCTTTTGCGCGATGTAGCTCGCGAGTTGGGTGCTGTCCATCGAGGGCGTGTAGAAATACCAGTTCAAATTGGCGCTGTCCCAGGCCCAGACGGTGGTGGCGGTGAACGGCGCGATTGAAGTGCTGTACTGGGGTGCTGTCATGTTCGCTCCGCTCGCGACCATGTTCCAGCCGCCAGTCAGTCGCCATGGCCCGGGGACGAACGCCGGCGCCAAACTGTCGGCAATGGCGGTGGATTTCGACGCGTTGACCCAGTAGCCCTCACCCGGGAAAATCGTCTTCAACACCGAATAGCCCTTCGAAGCGGCATAGGTAGCCACCTGATCCAGATCCATGGTCGGCGTGAAAAACGCCCATTTTAGATTGATCGCATCCCATTTCCAGATCGTGGTCACGGCGTCCGATACGTTTGCAACCGGGGCACTTTTGCTGCCGAACACCAGCGGGACATCGATCACCGCGTTGCGGCCGTTTCCGGCCAGGGTCCAGCCGGGCTGGAACTGCGCTGCCAGTGCGGAACCTTGCAACACGCACAGCGCAAGAACAGAATTCAGAAAACACCGAGTCAATCCGAAGCGCACGCTTTCCATTTAGCCTCCTAGGAGTTCGCAATAGAAATGTTCAAAAAGTGAGCTGTTGATTATCGCACTCTATCAATCTCAGTCGGCCCGGTATCGGCCCGCCGGCGCAGACAGAATCATTCTCAGTGCCGAAGATCCATACGCCCTATAGGCAGCATAGCAATGCTTCCTGCCCCTGCATATCATCCGAACGGATGATCCGGCCCTGCCCTGCGGAACAGGCCACGGCGCAAATTCAACCGACGAAGGTAACGCGATTGATTTCCTGCAACGTGGTGTCGCCCGCGCGCAGCGCCGCAAGCGCCGACTGGCGCAGCGAAAGCGTACCCGCGCGCGCCGCCGCCTGCTTGATCTCGCGGATCGAAGTGCGCGCGATAATCAGTTCGCGCAGTTCGTCGTTGAGCACCATGTATTCGGCAATCGCCTTGCGCCCCTTGTAGCCGGTTCCCCGGCAGT
>Ga0163199_1001989_pt1 | contig 12637 bp, 12 predicted proteins | sample PL_2010_150m_FD_113537 | JGI IMG/M metagenome (GOLD analysis project Ga0163199, IMG submission 113537) | Freshwater microbial communities from Powell Lake, British Columbia, Canada to study Microbial Dark Matter (Phase II) - PL_2010_150m | ecosystem: Environmental > Aquatic > Freshwater > Lake ... | reverse complement strand
GTTCAACCGCGCCCGCGAACTCCGCATCAAGAACGCGGTTTCCGCACAGGACTTCGACAGCAAATCGGCGGCTTATCTCAAGGCGCAGGGTTCCGTGGCCGCAGCCAAGGCTGCCTTGGACACCGCAAAGCTCAACCTTGAATTCACGACCATCACGGCGCCGATCAACGGCCAGACCAGCAAGGCCGCGGTAACTCCGGGGAACCTTGTGACTCCCGACATGAAGGCGCCGCTCACGGTGATTGTCTCCACGAATCCGGTCTATGCCTATGCGGACATCGATGAGCGGCAGCTCCTCAAATACATCCGCCTTCAGAACGCCGAAAATGCGAAAACCGACACGGGAGCCGTTCCGGAGGCGGTTCCGGAGCAGAGGCAGCATCCCAAGACGCCGATTCATCTCCAACTCGCGGATGAAAAGGGATTTCCCCACGAGGGATTCATCGATTTTGCCGACAACCGGGTGAACAGGGACACCGGGACGATTTCGATCCGGGGAGTTTTCCAGGACCAGGACAACCTCCTCGGCCCTGGGATGTTTGTGAGGCTGCGCTTTCCGGGCGGCCCGAAATACATGGCTCTTCTGGTTCCCCAGGAATCGGTCGGAACCGATCAGGGACAGAAATTTGTTTATGTCGTGCAGGCGGACGGGACGGCCGACTACCGGCGGGTTGAGCCCGGCGCGATTCAGGATGATGGATGGAGGGTTGTGACCGGCAATCTGAAGGCAGGAGACCATGTCATCGTGGACGGCCTCATGAAGGCGCGTCAGGGAGAAAAGGTCGCCACCAAGCCGTGGGCCGGAGACATCCAGGGATCCGCCGCCCCCGCGACGGAGGCCAAACCGTGAACATCAGCCATTTTTTCATCGCGCGCCCGATCTTCGCATCGGTCCTCTCGATCGTGATCGTCATCGTGGGAGCTGTTGCTCTCGTGACGCTGCCGATCGCGCAGTATCCCGAAATCACGCCGCCCACGGTGCAGGTCGCGACAAGCTATCCCGGTGCGGACGCGCAGACGGTTGCCGAGACAATCGGTGCGCCCATCGAACAGCAGGTCAACGGAGTGGAGAACATGCTCTACATGTCGTCGCAGTCCAACGGCGACGGCTCCTACGCTCTCAACATCACGTTCAAACTCGGCACCAATCTCGACACCGCGCAGGTCCTCGTTCAGAACCGGGTGAATCTCGCGCTTCCGCTGCTCCCGGAGGATGTCCGCCGCAATGGCGTTTCGGTCAAAAAAATGTCCTCCTCGATGATGATGGTCGTGAACCTCGTCTCGCCGGACGGCCGGTTTGACGCGCTCTACCTCGGGAACTACGCGATTCTGCAACTCAAGGACGCCCTGGCGCGCGTCAACGGGGTGGGGGACATCAGCATTTTTGGTTACGAATACAGCATGCGGATCTGGCTGGATCCGGAGAAGCTTTCTGCCCGGGGCTTGGCGGCCGAGGATGTCGTGGCCGCGATCCGCGAGCAAAACGTGCAGGTTGCGGCGGGCACGATCGGTGCCCCGCCGGTCCCGGAAGGCACCGCATTCCAGTATACGGTCACCGCCCAGGGCCGGCTCACCAGCCCGGAGCAGTTCGAGCAGATCGTCGTCAAGCAGGGGAAAATGGGAGAGATCGTGCGCCTCGGGGATATCGGTCGCGCCGAGCTCGGGGCCAAGAGCTACAGCATCGAGAGCACGCTCGACGGGCAGCCGACTGTCGGCCTCGCGATCTATCAGCAGCCGGGAGGAAATGCGATCGATACCGCCCATGCGATCCGCAAGTTGATGGAGGAACTCAAGACGCGGTTTCCTGCGGGCATGGAATACCGGATCGAATACGACACGACCGGGTTCGTGCAGGAGTCGATCACCTCGGTCGTCCACACCCTTTTCGAGGCCATCGTCCTGGTGATCCTCGTCGTCCTGGTTTTCCTGCAATCCTGGCGCGCGACGGTGATCCCGCTCATCGCTGTCCCGGTTTCTTTGATCGGGACATTCGCGGCGATGGCGGCGTTCGGGTTTTCGCTGAACAACATTTCGCTCTTCGGGATCGTGCTCGCGATCGGGATCGTCGTGGACGACGCGATCGTCGTTGTGGAAAATGTGGAGCGCAATCTCGGGCTCGGCATGGGCCCTGTCGAGGCGGCAAAGAAGGCGATGGACGAGGTGTTCGGTGCCGTCATCGCCGTGGCCCTGGTCCTGACGGCGGTTTTCGTTCCGACCGCGTTCATCACCGGCATCTCCGGAGAATTCTACCGCCAGTTCGCGCTGACGATCGCGGTCTCGACGATCATCTCCGCGTTCAACTCCGTCACTTTGAGCCCCGCGCTCGCCGCGCTCCTCCTCCAGCCGCACGGTGCGAAGAAGGATCTTTTCACCCGGTTCCTCGATGGCGCGCTCGGATGGTTCTTCCGCGGCTTCAACGCCATTTTTGAAAAGGTTGCGGAAAAATACGGGGGAGGTGTCGCGCGTCTGACCCGCATGACCGCGCTTATCAGCGCAATCTATCTCGGGCTCCTTGTCCTGACAGGGTTCGGGTTCTTGAAGACCCCGGTCGGATTCATTCCGCAGCAGGACAAAGGCTACCTCATCGCAAACGTCCAGCTCCCGGATGCCTCGACGATCAACCGGACCAGGGCGGTTTCCGCGATGGCGGATGAGATTCTCCGGAAGACCCATGGCGTGGCTCACACGCTTGTCATCAACGGGATGTCGGTCGTCTCGGGGGCGAATCTTCCCAACGCAGCCACCATCTTCGTCATCCTCGACGAATTCTCCGAGCGCAAATCCGCCGATCTTTCCGGACCGGCCATTGCGAGGAAAGTCAATGCCGCCCTTTCAAAGATCCCGCAGGCCCTCATGGGAGTCTTCGGGCCCCCGCCTGTAGATGGACTGGGCAGCACCGGCGGATTCCGCCTCATGGTGCAGGACCGCGGAGGGATGGGGTATAATGCCCTTGAGGAAGCAACACAGAGCCTTGTCGACACCGCATCCAAGGATAAAAATCTAGCCGGGGTCTTCACCAGCTTCAGCTCGGGCACTCCGCAGCTCTTCGTTGATATCGACCGGGTGAAGGCGAAGACGCTCAACGTGCCGCTCAGCAATATTTTCAGCACGCTCCAGATTTCCCTCGGCTCGGCCTATGTGAACGACATCACTCTTTTCGGACGGTCGTTTCAGGTGAACGCTCAGGCGGATTCGAGATTTCGCGTCGTGCCAAGCGACATCCTCCAACTCCAGGCACGAAGCAATTCGGGCGCGATTGTGCCGCTTGCGACGCTTGCATCCGTCACGGAAATCACCGCGCCTGCCAGCGTCACCCGCTACAACCTTTATCCCGCCGCCGATGTGGTCGGATCGACCGCTCCCGGCGTCAGCTCCGGGCAGGCGGTCTCGATCATGGAGAACCTTGCAACCAAGACCCTCCCGCGCAGCATGGGATTCGAGTGGACCGATCTCACCTACCAGCAGATCCTCGCCGGCAACGTCGCGCTCTTCGTGTTTCCGCTTTGCGTGCTGTTTGTCTTCCTGACCCTTGCCGCTCAATACGAGAGCTGGTCGCTGCCTATGGCGATCATCCTCATCGTCCCGATGAGCCTTCTTTCGTCGATCGGCGGCGTTCTCATGCGGAGGATGGACAACAACATCTTCACGCAGATCGGATTCATTGTGCTGGTGGGGCTCGCCTGCAAAAATGCGATCCTCATCGTCGAGTTTGCGAAGCAGCTTGAGGATGCCGGAAAGGACCGCTTTGCCGCGGTCACGGAAGCCTGCCGTCTCCGCCTGCGCCCGATCCTGATGACCTCGTTCGCGTTCATCCTCGGCGTAGTGCCGCTTGTTCTCGCCTCCGGGCCCGGAGCCGAAATGCGGCAGGCCCTGGGGACCGCCGTCTTCTTCGGCATGCTCGGCGTCACGTTCTTCGGGATCTTCCTGACCCCCGTCTTTTACGTCATCATCCGGAAGTTTTCAAAGAAGAAGGAAAGCGCTTCCGCTGCTTCTTCCGGGCGGATCAATGGGCCATTTTCAGCCCGATGACGCCGCCGATGATCAGGGCGACCGAAAACCATTTCCCGAGACTCTGCGCGTCCCCGAAAATCAGGATGCCAATCAGAAACGTCCCCGCGGCGCCGATACCAGTCCAGACGGCATAGGCGGTGCCGATTGGGATTTCCTTCTGCGCGAGCCATAGCAGAATTCCACTGAGCGCCATGGATATCACGGCCAGCGCGATCCCACCGCCGACATTTTTTGTGGTCTGGGAAAGTTTCAACCCGAGCGGCCAGCCGATTTCAGAGACCCCTGCGAGAACGAGATAAAGCCAAGCCATAATCCAGGAAATGGTTCTTAGACAGGATTAACATGATTGACAAGATTCCGGAAAATGCCGCCGTAAAAATCGGTTAGGAAATGTTCCTGTCCCCTGCGCGTCGGCCGTAAACCAATCCTGTAAATCTTGTTAATCCTGTCAAAAATCTCTAATCGCCGGATTCAGATTAATCGGGGCTGACGAACTCCGCCAGCATGGGGACGATCCTCTTGCGTTCGGAGATGAGCACATTTGCTGTCGATTCAGTGATTTTGTAGAACCGGCGGGCGTATTGGACCGCCTCGATCCCGCCGTCTTTTTTCTCGATCCGCCAGAGGTTCCACTCGGCGAAGAACGGCTCGCTACCTTCCTCGGAATAGACGAGAAAGTCGGCGATATAGGATCCGGCGGATTCGTTTTCCATGACCTGGCCCCTGGCGTTCGGACCGCTGGCCTTTGCGTTCTCGATGAGTTCGAAGGCATACGCACGTGGGTCGGCAATGCCATTGAAGTGCCGCACCGAGATCAGGGTGCTCCACTTTTCAAAGGTTTCCCCTTTTATCAGATACTCGCGGATGCCCGCTTCGTCGCCGCGTAGAAAATAATTTTCCCCGTCGAATTCGAAGGCCGGCTTTTCCGCAAAACAGCTGGATGGATAAACCGACGCGATCAGCGGGAGCAGGACACTCAGGACAAGTGTGTGGATTTTCATGATGTGGTTTTACTGCGCTGGAATCAGCGTCTCCTGCTTGATCTTCCCGCTGCCGGTGACGGATTGGCCTTCAAGTGAATCGCCGTTTTTTGTGAACACCGAGAGACCGCCCGGGGAGATGATTGCCAGTCCGTCGCCGAGGGCCAGGCCCTGGCATTTGGAAGATTTTCCACTCACTTTCCACAACACGTTTTTGGCGATATCCCTTCCGGAGATAGTGACATTTCCCTCGATCTGACCGTCCTCCACCTCGCGGAGCGAAATGTATTTTCCGTTGATATTCTGGGCTTCGAAACTGGCGTGTTCCATGTCGGCATTTCTGATGAGGATCGCTTCCTCGTTGGTCGCGGTGGAGCCCTCTCCCGACCAGTATCCGATGAGTGACTGCCCCTCTGACTGGCCGAAGATCTGATAAATGGCGAGGCCGCTGTCCAGCGCGACACCCAGCGTCATCCCGACCAGAATCCCTGTGCCATGGGAGATGTCCTTCCCGATCTTCCATTGCATGAGAAGCAGACCATTCTTCACGCGGATTTCCACCGTTCCCTTGTATTCTGTTCCATCGGGATTCCGTCCGCTGACGTTATGGGTTCCCGCCAGGATGCCGGGATCAACGCCGGGCGCTCCCTGACTATCCCCGGCGGATGCAAGGGTTTCGCCGGAGGGAGGAGCGGGGTTGGGAGGCAGCGAATCCGGCGCTTGGGCGGAGGGTTCCTCCGAACTCGTGCCCACAATTTTTGCTGTTGAGCCGCTCACGTCCAAATCCGCCCAGACATTCGCAGTCTTTTGTTCCTCGGACTCGCTGTGAACCCTGTCCGCCACCCAGAAGTGAAGAAGCAGGGTGCCGTCCTGCTGCCAGCGAACGGGATCCACCCCTTCGGCAACGGAATCGGTGATCTCACTCAGGGGGGAGGCCTGTTGCTCGTCCAGTTGGGGAACCGGGATCTCCTTCAGGGAATTGCCGGTGACTTTATAGAGGGATACCACCCGGCTCCGCGATGCCCCGCCTGTGACCGCCACGTAGTCGCGATCATTGGACCAGAGGAAATCCGGGACGATGGAGGATTCAAATCCGTAGTCACTTTTCTCGTTCGCCCTGTCCCAGAATGTTCCCAATACCTTGCCGGTGAATGTATTTTTCAAAACATAAACAGGTCCTTCGCTTCCCGCGTTGGTCTCGACGATATCCAGCGCGGCAAATGTGGAGGCCAGAGTAAGAACCAGGCCCCAGGCGGTGAGTGATGCGGTTTTTTTCATAGTTGGTGTCATGGCAGGGGAGGAGGCAGCGGTTTTCCCCGGGTGCGCAGCCAGCGGACCAGGGTGATGATCAGGAAGATGAGCCCCGCGATGACGAGGGCAATCCCGGCGACCTTGATGAAGAGCAGCGCGCCGAACTGGACGAGCACCCCGATGAGATAGAGCGGCAGGGCGAAGACGGGGTTGTCCGTTTGCGTGCTCGGCACGTGGACGGGAATGAGTCTGTTGCTGAGGTCCTGGGCGGAAGCCAAGAGGGCATACCCGCCCAATGCCATCGCGGCCCCGATGGCGGGCATTTTCCATTTGAGAGCGTGTTTCATCGGGCTTGGCCGGGTGAGCGAGAGTGAGCTTGGATTTTCCGCTACCTGCCCGTCCACTCGACGTCCAGGATCTGTTCGACTTGCAAATTGCCCCCGGCCTCGGGGATATTCTCGGTGGATTGTTTCCACGCGACCCGGCATTTCCTGCCTGCGAAGGCTTCGGGATTGTCGAGGACCTTTGAGACGGAGTTCCCCGGTCTCAGGATGAAAAGCGAAATCTCCCGCCCATCGGTGGCGCGCATGTTCCAATGCGCATAGTCGCCCTGTTCGATTCCAAGGAAGACGCCATCGACCGACTGCGCCTCCTTTGCCGCTGTTCCGGTGCCTTTGCTTTTCAGTGCGTCAACGAAATCGGTGCAGTGGGCGTTCAGATACCCGGCCTGCGATTCAAAATCCTCGCCGTGGATGACCGGAGCAGCTTTGTCGGTGGTCAGCCATTTGACGATCCTTCCCTCGTCGAAGTATATACGCTCTTCAACCTTTTTACCTGTCTTCTCATAGGTGCTGAAAACGAACAGGGGTTTTCCATTCTCCAGATAATACTCATCGATCCCTTTGCCCATGCAGCCCGGCTTTGCCACGATCTTTCTAACTTCCACTCCATCGAGCCAGCCCGTCAGCGAGATCCTGCCCGATTCATCGCTGGCAGAGGCCGTGACTTTCTGGAACGAATCCCCGTTGTCATTGACCTGCGCATACACCGCCTTGTGATGTGCGGTATCCACGTCCGCGTCCGCGACACATGAAAAGGCCAGCAGCAAAACGACCGGAAAAAGCGGGAGCATCCTGATCATGGGAAAAGCTCCTCCGGGGCGCCGTATTTTTCCGACCAGCCCGCGTAACCGACATCGGTCATCCCCACGATGTAGGCCACGAGCCGCCAGTTGTTCCCGGATTTTTTCCAAAGGACGACGGTGTCCGCGCTCTGTGCATCGCCTGCCATGATTTTGTTTCCGGAACCATCCACGATACTTCCGTTGAAGAAGGCCCATCCATTGAGTTGTTTGAGCGAGCCGGCGAATTTGACTGTCTTTCTGGCCTCCTGCTCCACACCTGGCCGGGCGAGATCGAACAAATAGGCGCGCAGATCCGACCCCTTCGGGACCTCCTGGGGAGCGGCGTAGGCGGTGGCGGTTAAACCGATTGCAAGCAGTATGAGTAGTGGTTTCATGGTTTTAAAAACGGGGAGGTTCAATTTTGAACACCCATTTCCTGCATCACGCCTCGGCGTTCGTCTGTGACTCTGGAATTCGGGCAATTCGCAGGAGAGGAGAGGTGATTGTTGTGGCTGTCGGGCCGCACTTTTGCGCCATTTGCGGTGGGCTGTTCAAAAAGCACCCTGGAAAGGCCGACATCGTTGCAGCTTTTGACTTCGGGTCCCGTGTAACGCTCGGACCACATGACCGACCAATTGCCCAGCAGTCCCCACTTTGCGGGCACGGTGATCGTTCCGATCTCCATCTCTTTTCCATCGGCTTCATTGCGGACAGTTGAGGTCCATTGCGTCCCTTTCCGGTTTTCTCCGCTCTGAAAAACTCTCAGACGATACTTCTGTCCCGCCCTCCAGTCATAGGGGACCAGAGTTTGAAACCCCACGCCTTCTCCACTAAACCGCCGCGCGATCCCCGGGCCGGAGGCACTCAGGGCATTCCAGATGGAAAATATGGCGACTTTCCCGGTGCTTCCATCCGGGCTCTCCCCGAGGGTTTGGAGACCGAGATAGACGGTATCTCCATTGATGAACCCGGCCTGATGCGCCCAGAAATAGCCGACGCCCTTGGGCGGTTCGATTTCCACAGTCAGGCAATGCTCAAAGCTGCGATAGCCGGGCTTTCCCGCTGAATTCGCAGGCGGCCAGTTCCATTCGGTATTGGTTCCCGTCGGCCCGTGTTGGTGATCTGCGGCCACGGCTGCATCAAGCCAAAAGGCGAGCAGGCCCAGGCCGGCAAAAATCCGGAGTGACAAGGAAATTCTCACACGTGACTTTCGGAGATGCAACCGCCGGATCACTTGGAAAATCCATGCCGACTCGTCCAAGTCCCGGCTTTCCCGGACCGGAGGATGCTTCCTCCGGTTTCGGGTCACACCATCGTCAGGGTGCCTGCAGCGAGTTGACGATCTTGTTCGCCTGATCCATTCCCGGCTCGTCGTCAAGATCGGTGATGAACCAGAGCTCCGCAATCTCATCGCTCGGAAGCGCGCACCAGGCCAAGGCGATGCGGACCGGCGTTCCGGACTTTTTCTCCTTGGCGGTTCCCACCGCATAAAATCCGGTCAGGCCCGATGGTTTCCAGTCCTGCGCGTCCCCGAGTTCCACAGCGTCGAACTTCTCGTTGACCATCTCCAGGCAGTTCTTCATGGAGTCGTTCAGTGCGCTTTCGTTCCCCTCCAGTGTCCGCATGGAAAAAAGTGCTCCGGTCGGACCGTCCAAGTGGAAATAGTCGCCGACCTCTTCCGCCGGGCTGAGTTTCCAATCCGTGGGAACGCTGATCAAGAAACTCGGTTTGTCCTTGGTCGGATAGACGATGGTCTGGGTATTTCCTGCTGCAAATGCGGGCGCAACGGCAACAAGAAGGCCGCAGGCAAGAAGGCTGAGTAGTTTTTTCATGGTGTGGTAGTGGTTGTTGTTGATCTTCCCTTCAGCGGCTGCGGAAGTTCGAGTGTTTTGGTCTCTAAAAGATTGACCGATGTCAAATAATTTATTGCAACCGGTCGCGTTTTGAGGCGTTACCGGCTTTCGGCAGCAGGTTGGTTCAAAACCAATGAACTATTTCCCGGGGCTTTCAGGTGAGTGAGTCTCCTGGGCTTGCAGGCGGTCCCGCAGTTCGAGAGCCATCCGGTTTCCCGGAGCCTCGACAAGGCAGCGCTCAACAAATGCCAGACCGCCGGACTGATCCCCCCGCTCTTGCGCGGTGACCGCGAGGTTGAAAAGAAATGTGGCCCGGTCGGCGGAGGTGGTGGATTCCGCGAGCCCCCGTTCAAAGACTTCGGCAGCTTCAGCTGGAAGACCGCGTTTAAAATACAGATCGCCGGTGAGCTGGATATTGCGGAGGCGGAAGGCTTCCTGAAATGTTTTCCTGCTTTCCGCGCTGATTCCATCCACCGGGGGTTCCGCGCTGGCGCGCCGCTGAAGAACCTCCGACAGCATTGCCGCGCTCGAGGGGGTGATGCCCCGTGGAGTTGTAAATGTCTTTCCGTGTCGCGGAGGGTGAAATTCCAGGGAGGGATGGTCATCCGTGATGATCGGAGCGCCTTCCGTGAGGTCACGCACCGCAGAAGGTCCGAGCGTGAAAAGCTGAAGGAACTCTTCAGGCGTGGGCACCTCCAGACGTGTCAGACCCGACGCGAGTTCAGGGTTTTTATAGGCCTGCAACAGGGCGGCCAAATCCACTGAGACGGGAGCGTCTTTTCGGGCCACGATCAGGCCGGTGGTGTTCCAAAGCCACAGGGTGGTTTCAGAAAAAACATCCTGAACCGTGCGGAGGACAGACAGGGATTCCTCAACAGTCAGAAGATGAAAGCGAAAGGAAGCGAATGCCATCGACGCGACCGTCGAGGCGCGAAAAAAGCATGCTGCCGAATGCCAGCCCAAGGAGAAAAATGATCAGGATGATCGTAAACGAGTAGATCGTGCTGCCGAACGCAAAGATCAGAATCCGCGTCCAGGTGACTTCATATCCCATGGTCAGGAGTCCGGACAGGGCCACGACGGTCCAGAGGATGACGCGCAGGGCCGGGCGAATGGTTTTTGTCCCCTCTGTGGCCGGAGGGCCTGATTGCGAGGGCGCCGGTGGCGTGACGAACGAAAGCCAAAGCGCTGCGATTCCGATGCTCAAATTGACGAGGACGGTGGCGAGGATCGTGCCGGTCATGCCCAGCGTGCGGATCAGCAAAAACCCTGTGAGAGCCCCGCCCAGAACAGCTCCCGCAAGGTTTGTCGAATACAGGGTTCCCAGATCCCATCCGAGCCGGTCCGCCCGACGGGGCACATGCCTGACCAGAATCGGAAGTGTTCCCCCCATGAGAACGGCTGGGACAAAAAGCACGATCGCCGAGACGCCGATCCGCAGCGCCAGCAGGTTGATTCCGGGATGGCCGACCCGTGGAATGAAATGAAGATAGGCCTTGTCCATCCAGAAGAGAATCCCCGGTTGAGCGAGGGCGAACAGGCCGATCCCCAGTTCAAGAGCCGCATACCAGCGAAGCAAAAAACGGCTGCGGTCGGCGAGGGGACCAAGGAGCCGCGCCCCCAGCGCGAGTCCTCCCATGAACACCGCAAGAACGGTGCTGACAGCCGCCGTCGTCGTGCCGGCCAGAAGCGTGAGCTGGCGGGTCCATATGATCTCATACGCCAGAGCGCATGCCCCGGAGAGAAAGAAAAATGCAAAAATCATCCTCCGGGTGCCGGAGCTGATGGAACCCACCGGTTCTTCCTCAGGCGAGGATCTGTGCGATGTGGGGGGTGAAAAGTCCGGGTTCAAGGAGGAATGAGTCGTGGCCTTTGCCGGAGTGGACGGTGATCCAGGTGACGGGGACGTGCGATGCCTCGAGCATTTTTACGATGCGCCCCTGTTCAACCGGCGGAAACGAAGCATCCGAGTCAATGCTGAAGACCAGAAACCGGTGGTCTTTGCAACGGGAGAAGAGGTCCTCGAAATCCGAGGCGCCCGCCTCGGCGACGAGATCGAACCACTGCCAGGCATCGAGGATGCGCAGATACGTGTTCGCATCGAAGCGCGAGACAAACTTGAGGCCCTGGTGGAGGAGATAGGATTCCACCGGGTGGTTCATCTCATACCAGCCGAAGGGAGACCCATGGTCTTTCACATCCCCGCGTGCCCGCGCATGGAGGTCCTCGAGCGAGACGAATGTCTTGTGCGCGATGCGGCGCGCCGCAGCGAGACCGTCACGTGGCGGGTGCTTCGGGTCGTAGGCGCCGCCACGGAAGGCCGGATCGAGTTCGATTGCGGTGATCTGCTCGAAATTCATCAGGCGTTGCAGGACGGTGGTCTCAAGGCCCGAGGCGATGGGAGCGAGGATTTTCACCCGATCCGGATGCCTTGTGGCCAGGCTCAGGCAGAGATATCCGCCGATGGAGGCTCCGATGGCCGCATGCAGGACTTTGATCCCGAGGTGGTCGATCAGCTTGATCTGCGAATCCACGATGTCCGCGACACGCAGTACGGGGAAATCCGCCCCCCAGCGGCGGCGGCCGTTTTTTGTGGCGGGTCCGGTTGAACCGTAGCAGCCGCCGAGGTAATTTGCGCAGATGACAAAATACTTGTCGGTATCGAGCGCCTTTCCGGGCCCGATGAACTCGTTCCACCAGCCTTCGTGAAGCTCGTCGGTCCAGCGTCCGTCGAGCCCGGGCACATCCCGGTTGATGCCCGCAGCATGCTGGCTCCCGGTCATCGCATGAAAGACAAGGATCGCGTTCGAGCGGTTCGCGTTCAGCGTACCATACGTTTCGTAGGCGAGCGTGAACTTATCAAGCACCGCACCGCAGCGCAGTTGGAACGGCGCGCCCTTGTATTCAAAAAAGCGCGTGCGGACGTGCCCGATCCGATGGGATTTACTTCGCGGCATTCAACGCCTGGTCGATGTCCTCGAGGATGTCGGCGATGTTTTCGATGCCGACGGAGAGACGGATGTAATCCTGCGTGACGCCGGTTGCCTCCTGCTCTTCCGCCGTGAGCTGTTGGTGTGTCGTCGAGGCCGGGTGGATGACAAGGCTCTTTGAGTCGCCGATGTTCGCGAGGTGGGAGAAGAGCTTCACCGAATTGATGAATTTCTTTCCTGCCTCCAGCCCGCCCTTGATTCCGAATCCGACGATCCCGCCGAATCCGCCCTTGAGATACTTCGCGGCGTTCGCGTGGTTCGGACTGTCCTCAAGTCCGGGATAGGTGACCCATGCGACAGCGGGATGGTTTTTCAAGTGCTTCGCGACGGCGAGCGCGTTTTCGGAATGGCGCTGGATTCTCAGAGGCAGGGTCTCGAGGCCCTGGAGGAATTGGAAGGCGTTGAACGGGCTCAGGGCCGCGCCGATGT
>Ga0163199_1001988_pt1 | contig 12638 bp, 14 predicted proteins | sample PL_2010_150m_FD_113537 | JGI IMG/M metagenome (GOLD analysis project Ga0163199, IMG submission 113537) | Freshwater microbial communities from Powell Lake, British Columbia, Canada to study Microbial Dark Matter (Phase II) - PL_2010_150m | ecosystem: Environmental > Aquatic > Freshwater > Lake ... | reverse complement strand
TATATCGCGCCTCTATAGTGGTAGACAACTATGACTGCTAATAACGAAGGTGAGCCCATGTTTAGTTATCAATCTTTTTTACAAAAACAGTTTGACGTTGTGACTACTTTGCGCGCGGAAGTAGAAAGCGTGATTCGCTTGGTGGATATTCATACATCCGATCAAGGCGATTCGGTGGTGTTCATTGGTCGGTTGTTTAACAGCGCCGAAGATGCTTACAACATTCTCAAAGATCGCTTTCAACGATTGGGCTACACAGCGCTGCTGCGCCGCGAAAAAAATGGCAACGACGTCGTCATCGCCCAGCGCGGCGTGATTCCGTTTACTCGTTCCAATCCGCTGATCAATGTCGCGCTGTTGATTATCACGATCTTTACCACAATGTTCGCCGGTGCCAGCTTTGCCCAAGTGAATCTTTTGCGCGTAATCCCCAATGCAATCACTAATGGAAATTGGGCGGCGTTATTCAGCGCACTCGTTTCGGGTGCGCCGTTTGCGCTCACGCTTCTACTGATTCTCGGCGTGCATGAGATGGGTCATTACATCGTCGGGCGTTTGCACGGCGTCAACGTTACGCTTCCCTATTTCATTCCCGTCCCGTTCGGTCTCGGCACAATGGGCGCGTTCATTCAACTTAAATCGCCTGTTGAGAATCGCAAAGCATTGTTTGATGTCGGACTCGCCGGACCTGTCGCTGGATTTTTAGTTGCACTGCCGTTGATGATCGTCGGACTCTTCATGTCGAGCGCGGTGCCAACACTGGGTAGAACAGGGCAGCTCGGATCGTCACTTCTCCTGCGCTGGCTGATGGATTTAATTCAACCTCATGCCGCTGGTTACGCCGTCTCGCTCCATCCCATCGCCATCGCCGCTTGGTTCGGCATTTTGATCACCGGCATCAACTTGTTGCCCATGGGTCAACTCGATGGCGGTCACGTCGCTTACGCCGTGTTAGGCAAAGCGGCGCACACCTTAGCGTTCATCGCCTTTGGCACAATGATCATCGCCGGCTTCACCGTGTGGTCGGGCTGGTTCACGTGGGCATTCTTCGCCATCATCACAGGCTTACGTCACTCAGCACCGCTCAACGACATCACACCGCTCGATCCTGTTCGTAAAGTCATTGGCTTCGCAACGTTGATCTGGTTTGTGTTGATCATCACGCCGAGACCGTTTTAACCAAAGACCGCGTCGGTTTCTAAAACCGACGCGGTCTCTTTGAGAAATTAGACGGCCACCAGCATTTTGCTGACGGCTGTTTTTGTTTTAAACCATCTTCAATTCCTTCACCCACCTCTCCTCTTCTTCCGTCAACGGTGCGGGCGGTTGCTCTTTGTAATTCACAAAATCGGCATAACCACCGTTGTCGTAACACTTCTCAAACACCGCCTGCAAATTTAACACCACATCAGGGTCGGGCGCTTTCAACGGAATACGAAATGCGGGCAATGCTTCTTGTAGTTTGATCGGATACATCAAGAAACGCGCCTCGTTTCGATCTTGGGCGCGGCTGACACAGATGAGGTAGCGCGATGGCGGCAAATCTTCGGGGCGCGCTCCCTGCACATTGCACGCCGTTGCAAACAACCCCGTGCTCAACAAATCAATCTCCACTAAATGCGCTTGACTGTTCAATACATCATTTTGTTTGCGAAGATATTGTTGATACCCTTCCCCATGCGCTTTGTTTGATGAACTCAATACTTCGATCACCGCGACCACTTCACCGCTGCGTTGGCGGATTTCTAAAAACGGTTCACGTTGTTCTTCTTTGGGGAGAATCAATTCGATAGGTTCGCGCAAATTTGCGGGTGATGCCGTTGAGAGTGTGCGCGACTCTTTCAACGCGCGCGGCATTTTCAAAAGTGTTACGTCGGGGTAAAACCGTTGCGGTGGCATCACCATATAGACGCGCTCTTCAATGCGCGCATTGTAGTTTGGGCGCAGATTGGGTTGTAGAGCGTCACGAATGTATGTGATCAAACTGTGATGCAGATCACGCCACGTTGATGTATTTTCTAAATAGGGATCCATACCGGGGAATGGACTTGGCATAACGCACCTCTTTGAAGAAGTATATAAGCAAAAAGGCAGACAGGTAGACAAGTAAACAGGTAGCAAGTAAACAGGTGGGCAAAACTTTGTAACTGCTCACCCCAAGAGGATGGAGGGAGGCTCACTCTAATCCGCAGTCAACTTTTTTTCTGAACCCAACCGTTCCCCGCCTATTAGCAGAAAAAAGATCAACTTCGGAACAATGCCAAAATGCGGATTAGAGATGCAACCCACCACGCCTCGTGAGTAGTTACGAAACTTTTCTGTTTACCTATTTACGTTTTTACCTGCCTACCTATTTACGTTTTTACCTGTTAACCTTTTTTCATCCACCGCGGCGATTAATACGGCGGCTCTGCCGGTCCATCATAACCACACATCCCCACGCGTGGAGAATTGACCAACGGCACAGGTTCACCATAATTATCGTGTGGATGTGCTTCGGCATGTTCACCGCACAAGAAACCCGGCGTCCCTTCTTCAATCAAACATTCCATGCACAACCACGTTGCCAATTTCTCGCACTCCATACACTTCGCTTCAGGCAATAAGTTGCGTGCCATCAATGCAATCGGATGAGACGTTGTCGGCTTGCCCTCGCGTGTGCCAACCACTTTAACCAACGTCTCCGATGAAGTTCCAAAATCGTAAATATGAGTCAAAGTATCTTGGGATTGCATCACATCTTTAATTTTTCGGCTCATGGCGATCTCGTCGCCACCCCAGCCCCCAAACGAAAATTGACTCAGATGCCCGCAGCACTCCAACCAGATACCGCGCAAATAATAGTCGAGGTCTTTCAATGAACTCGTCCCGCGCATTTCTAAATCAAGCCAAAAGTCTGCGCCCTCCGCAGATTGCACGCGCAAGTGATAAAGCGATTCCTTTGCGCTTTTCTTTTTCTCTGCTTGTTCAATAACGGCTTTGCGTTTGGCGCAAGCGGCAAGATGTTTGCTCATGCCGCCTTTGGCAGCTTCGTCGCCGCAATAAATGCACGCGCCTTTGGATTGTGGTTTGCGAGCCATGATTCATCTCCTTACACTTTCAAGATCGTTTCCTTCACCCACTTCTCTTCTTCTTCCGTTAACGGCGCGGGCGGCGCGTCTTTGTAATTGATCAAATCCGCGTAGCCGCCGTTCTCATAACATTTCTCAAAGACCGCTTGCAGATTCAACACCACGTCCGCATCGGGCGCTTTAAGCGGAATACGAAATGCGGGCAACGTCTCTTGCAACTTAAGCGGATACGCTTCTACCCGCGAGCGATCCGTTGCGCGGCTGACGCAGATGACGTAACGCGAAGGCGGCAAGGCGGGGTGACGCGTGGGCTCGGCGCTCATCGGGTCGGCGCATGCCACAGTAAATTCACCCCGACTCCACAGATCGATCTCCACCAGATGCGCTTGGCTATTCAACACTTTCTCTTGCTTGCGCCGATATTGCCGACACCCCTCGCCCGTTTTATTTGCCGGACTCAACACTTCGATCACTGTGATCACTTGTCCACTCGCGTGGCGAATCTCGATAAACGACTCACGGTAATCGGTGGGGAACAAAATGATCTCAACGGGGTCGCGGACGACAACCTCTGTTGCCGTTTTTTCAAGTGTCGCTACCTCGCGCACGCGGGGCAAGTCGGGTTTGAGCAACGCCACATCAGGATAGAATGTTTGCGATGGCTCTTCCACAAACACGCGCTCCTCAATGCGCGCGTTGTAGTTCGGGCGCAGTTTAGGTTGGAGCGATTCCGAGATGTGGTTGATCAACCTGTGATGCAAATCGGGCCACGTCGTCGTGTTTTCTAAATATGGATCCATACCGGGAAACGGACTTGGCATAGCGCACCTCTTTGAAGAAGTATACAAGTAAAAAGGTAGGCAAGTAAACAGGTAGACAGGTAAACAGGTACGTGTCTACCTGCCTACCTGTCTACCTGTTTACGTTTTATCCACTCACACTAATCTGCACGCCCTGCCTATCCACTGGCAACACAAACGTGCGGCACGCAACACCATTCGCCTCAAACGCTTTCTTCATCGCCTCGGCGATTTCCCAGTGATGATCAGGAGCAAACGCGGCGATGCTGGGTCCCGCGCCCGAGAGGGTAGCCGCGCGCGCGCCGGCTCTGCGTGCGGCGTTCACCACATCGTCATATCCCACAATTAATTTTTTGCGATACGGTTGATGCAACTTATCCGTCATCGCCCAACTCAATAAATCGTAATCGCCTTTTTGCAATGCCTGAATCACAAACGCTGTGCGCCCCATATTAAAGACGGCGTCGCCGAACGGAACTTGTTTGGGTAACGCCGCGCGGGCATCGGCGGTTGAAAGTTTGATGTTGGGTAGGGCGATGGCGACTTTCATCGGCGGCACGTCAAGCGAAGTATGCATCAACTCTTCGTTAGCATGACTCACAATCGTCAGCCCGCCGAAGATAGCCGCGGCGACATTATCAGGATGACCTTCGATCTTGGTCGCCATCCGCAAAAGATCAGTTCGCGTTAGCGACCCGCCAGCCAGTGCGTTAGCCGCCACCAGCCCGCCGACAATCGCCGCCGCACTCGATCCCATTCCTGATCCAAGTGGGATGTTGTTCGTCATTTTTATTTTCAACGCCAGTGGAGATTGACCAATCGATTCCCAAATTGCATTCGCCGCTTGTATCGCTAAATTATTCGTATCTGCTTTTAATTTTTCTTTGCCTTCACCCTCAATTTCAATTTGCAAACCTTCACCCGCGTTAAGAGTCGTGAACTCAAACGTATTGTGAATCGCCAGCGCGAGACCCAAGCAATCGAAGCCGGGTCCCAAGTTGGCGGTAGAAGCGGGGACGATGACGCGGACTTTCATAATGAGCAATGAGCGGCGAGCGGTGAGCAATGAGCAATGAGCGGTGAGACAAAAAACTGATTACTGATCACTGGTCACTGATTACTTTCTCTAACTGGGCTACACTCGCCTCAATCACTTTCATCTCTTGCGCTCGACTCGTCACCGCATCGGGGTCTTTCAATCCGTGTCCGGTGACGACGGCGACGACGGTTTTATTTTCGAGATCGATCTTGCCTTGAAGTGATTCTTGAATCAAGCCCGCCACTCCGGCGGCGGATGCCGGTTCAACGAATACGCCTTCGCGCGCGAGTCCGCGCCACGCCGAGAGAATCTGATCATCGCTGACGGCGATGATTCTCCCTTTCGACTCTTCAGCCGCTTCTATCGCTTGTTCACCTCTTGCCGGTCTGCCGATTCGAATCGCTGTGGCAATCGTTTCGGGGTTATCCACAGCGTGACCCAACACCAATGGCGCAGCGCCCGCCGCTTGCACGCCGAGTAATTGTGGTAGCGAGTTAATTTTCTTTTCGGTGTGATACTGTTTGAAACCCATCCAATAGGCAGTGATGTTTCCGGCGTTGCCGACTGGCAAGCATAACCAATCGGGTGCGTGATCTAGCGTGTCGCAAATTTCAAAGGCGGCGGTCTTCTGCCCTTCCATGCGATAGGGGTTGATCGAGTTGACGAGCGTGATCGGTTGGCGTTGCGAAATTTCGCGCACCATCGCCAACGCATCGTCAAACGATCCTTTGATCTGAATCACTTCCGCGCCGTAAGCGATTGCGCCCGCAATTTTTCCGAGCGCAACTTTTCCTTCGGGGATGAGGACGATGCAGCGCAGTCCGGCGCGGGTGGAGTAGGCGGCGGCAGACGCGGCGGTGTTGCCGGTGCTGGCGCAGATGGTGGCTTTCGCTCCCTCAAAATTTGCTTGAGTGATCGCCGCCGTCATCCCACGATCTTTAAATGAGCCGGTTGGATTCAATCCTTCATATTTGAGATAGAGATTTAAATTTGGGGCGATCTCTTTCCCCAATCGCGGCGCGGGGATGAGCGGTGTGTTGCCTTCGAGGAGCGTGACGGGTGTAGCGCGTGGATCGATCTTGAGATATTGTTTGTAGTGTGCAACAATTCCATTCCAACTCATAGCGCGGCGATTATAGCACGCACGTTGGCGCCACTCGTCATTGCGAGCGCGTGTTTTTTGCGCGAAGCAATCTCGTTCCAGTTTTGCCTAGAGATTGCTTCGCAAAGTGCGCTCGCAATGACGTATTCACTGGAGCAAAGATGAAAAACAAAATTTCATTTGCGGTTGTTGCTTGGATGCTCACGACGTTAGCCTGCGCCTTACCTTTTGGCGATGGCGTGTTGCTCAAAGATGATTTCTCGAAACCCGATAGCGGTTGGAGTTCGTTCAGCACCGACAACGCTTCGGCGCAATATGCGAATGGCGAATATGTGATTAAAGTTTTCCGTGAGACGTGGTTCTCGTGGGGTAATGCCGCTGAGAGAAATTTATCGAATGTGCATATCGAGGTGACGGTAAAAAATTTTGGCAAGACCGATGACGCGGTTTTTGGAATCCTCTGTCGGTATCAAGACAAAGATCATTACTACTATTTGGGGATTGATTGGACGGGGTCATACACCATCGCCCGTTTGAACGGGGACACGAGTGACGCCGAAGTCTTTCTGACGAACAACAATCGTTGGGCGCGATCCGATGACATCCCCCAAAAGGCGGCGTCATATCGTCTCGGCGTGGATTGCGGTAATGACGCATTGACTCTTTACGTGGACGGAAAGCAGATCGCCTCTGCGAAAGACTCAACTTTTTCCAAAGGTGATGTGGGCCTGTTTGTCTCCACGCAGAAGACGAAGAATGTCGAAATGCGTTTTGATGATTTTGTGGTGACTGGGTTGAGATAAGGTTAAACCTGCGTAGGCAGGTTTTGCTTTTCGGGTTACGTTGGATGTGGGACTTTATGCAGTTGAGATAGGGTTAAACCTGCGTAGGCAGGTTTCGCTTTGTGTTGCCGCGATTTCAATCGCTTGGGCGACTTTGAGAAAGCCCTCGGGTATTAGATCTTCAGGGTTTGCGAAACCCCGAAGGTCTTTTACAATCAGGGTATGCCTCTCATCGAATCCAACGACTACATCCTCATCCCAAAACGCAACGCGCAGAAAACATTAGGCGCGATTCTGATCGCTATTGCTGTCATTGCGGCGATTCATCAACTGTGGCTGCCATTCTTAGGTTACGCTTTGGTGATCAACGACCCGTTGCAAAAGGCGGATGCGATCATCGTGTTGGGTGGAGGGAATGGAGATCGTGAACGGACGGGCGCGCGATTATATAAAGAAGGTTACGCTTCAAAAGTTTTTACAACGGGCGAACCGTTAAAAATCCCAAGTATTGACGACACACCCTTCTCAAAATTTTCGGCAGACTATTTAAAAAAATTGGGTGTGCCAGAGACAGCGATCTTGCAATTGCCCGAAAGCACTTCGACCTGCGACGACGCCCGCTTAACGCTCGCTTCATTGCCCGTCGGCACAAAACGTATTATTGTAGTGACCGATCCATATCACACGCGCCGCTCACAACTGATCTTCAACGGGCGGTTTAAGAATCAAGTGGAAGTGATCATGGTGGCGGCATCCCCGTCGTGGTTCGATCCGTCTCAATGGTGGATGCGTGAGAATGGCATTATTGCCGTCGGCTCAGAGTATCTCAAATTAATTTCAACTGCGACGAGAGGATGCGGTTCATGAAACGACGACAGCGAACGACGATCAAACGCCCGCGCATTTTGTTGATCTTATTTTTGTTGGTGTTTGGGCAGGCGGCGATGTTCCTGACTTATGGCGCGCTGTATCTCCTCAATGGCATAGCAATTGCCGATGTAGTGATCCCCGAAATATATTTTGGAACATTTCGGTTTTCGCAAGAGATGATCACTTACTTGTTATTGACCTCAACCTGGCTGGTGTTGGGGTTGGCTTCGGCGATCATCGGCGTGGGTCTGCGGCGTGGCAAGTCGTGGGCCTGGACGGCGGCGATCATTTTGCAGGGCGCGGTTTTAATTCTGGGATTAGAAACTTACTTCACTCGCAACGCCGATAGCACGTTCTATTTTACGTTGGGGTTAGCCAGCGCAATCGTATTGACTCTCAATCAACGCGAAGTTTTAGTTTTCTATCGCGCCAATCGCGCCACACTCGCCGAGTAAATGCCATGAACGATCTTGATCTTCTCCGCCGTTTCGAACCGATCATCTTTTACACGCAAGGCGAACATTTCTTCCCGACGAGTGTGGATCGTTACATCCGTGATTGCTCGTTGTGGGAGACTCGCCCCGATCAACCGGCAACGCGGCTGATCGCCGAAGGCGATCTGACTCTGCAAAAATTGATCGAGCCGCGATCCGCGCCGCACGGCACGGTGCAGTATCTCCGTTACGTTGAACAGTTGACGCCGTTAGAGGCGGCGAAATTTTTGGCGCGGCACGAACGCAAGTTTCACCGCTCGCGCGGACGTTTGGCTCGTGTGGGTTTGGCTTCGCGCATTGTGGATGCTTTGTTCTCGATCACGCTGTTCTTGCGTGGGCGAGTCCCCGGCGGCACGGCGGCGGCAGCCGCAGAAACATATCAAGAAGCGCAGGCTGAAGAAGAGAGCTATATTTATTATGCCCGCCTTGTGCGCCAGAACGGTTACGTCTGTTTGCATTACGTTTATTTCTATGCCATGAACGATTGGCGTTCCAGTTTTCACGGCGTGAACGATCACGAATCGGATTGGGAACAAGTGATCGTCTACCTTACCGAAGACCTCACGCCGCAATGGGTGGCCTACGCCTCACACGATTTCTCCGGTGATGATTTGCGCCGTCGTTGGGATGATCCCGAATTTAAACGCGAAGGCGATCATCCGATTATTTTTGCGGGCGCGGGTTCACACGCCTCTTATTTTTCTGCGGGCGAATACATGCACGAAATGGAATTGCCGTTTAGCGGACCCGTGACTCGCGTCTGGCGCACGATGCAAAAATTTTGGCGCGACACATTGCGTCAAGGGCAACTCATTGACGAAGAACAAAAACGATCCTCAGGTGTGCTGGTTGTCCCATTTGTAGATTATGCGCGCGGCGACGGGATGCAGATCGGGCAAGGGCGCGAGAAAAAATGGGAGGCGAGACTCTTGCCCGACGTTCACGACACTTCGCCCAATCATCCTCAATCGTGGGCGCATCACTATCGCGGCTTGTGGGGACTCTACGCGCGCGATCCGATTGCCGGAGAGAACGCGCCCGCCGGACCAAAATACAATCGTAATGGATCGGTGCGCGGATCGTGGATCGATCCGGTGGGCTGGGCTGGGCTCGACAAGGTGACGCCGCCGATGTCGGCGGAGGCTTCGATCCAAAAACGAACCGAAGAGATTCGCGCGCGGCAGCAGAAGGCGCAAGCCGAGATCGAATCTAAAACATCCGAACTGCGCGGTATAGGTTTAGAAGCCGAGTCCATGTTCGACGTGCCGCACTTTAAATCTATTTACTCCGCTCACCTCAAGAAGATTGACGAACTCTCCGACGAGATCGCCGAACTGCAAAAACAGATCGCTGTGGATCACGCCTTGCTCGAATCGTTAGATGCTTACAGCGACCGACTCGCTCGCGGCAACCGTTTGCCCGCGCGGGGGCATCTTAAAGCCGCGCATCATCCAACATCCGAAACCACCGAGCAGCTTGGGCGGTTGGCTGAAGCTTGGGCGGCGATCAGTTTAGGTTTACTTATTTTGGGGCTGGTGTTGGTGTTGCTCATCGCGCCGCGTTTGTGGGCGAATGGCATTGTCGGTGTGGTCGCGGCGATCTCATTCCTTGAGGCTTTGTTCCGCCGTGAAGCGAAAGAACTGATTCAGCGCGCGGTCAGCGTTTTGGGAATTATTGCCACGCTGATATTGATCTACGAATTTGCTTTGCCGCTTCTGGTGCTGGGCATCATCGCCCTCGGCATTTTTATTATGGTAGACAATTTGCGCGAACTGGCTGGTTAAAAAAAGTCGCCCACAAGGGGCTATGCTACAAGTTTCGTGATCCACTGATTGTTCATTGTCTCATTGTTCATTGTCTCATTATTTCTTCTCCCATTCTTGTATGGCTTGCTGAACCAAAATCCGCGCCTGATCGTCCGGCAACTCGTCCACGCTGTCATACCCCGCTCCATCCAGAACGAATAACGCCGTGCCATCACTGTGCGTGCTAACTTTTAAACCGCGCCGCGCAAAATCAGGGCCGACGATCTTTGACTGCAAAATTTCATCAATCTCCTCTAACACCGACTTAATTTTTATCTCCGGCAGTTTCTCGCGTTCGCGCAAATTGCGGTATTGCTTGAAAATATCCATGCTTGGTTTTTCGAGCGGCATGTTCTTCGCTTCTTCCATGCTCACTACTTTCACCGGACGATTCGTTACCGACGGCGTTGACGCGAGCGGCGGCAACGCCGAATCGGGCATGGCAGGGATCGGCACGGGCGGGGCAGCCGGGTCGGCGCTCACCAAGTTCACGCCAAAGAATCGATTCATCTCATTTATGAGTGTCTTCAAACTGCGGGCGATAGTTGGATCGGTGATCTCTTTGACGTTTGAAAATCGCGCGCCATTCACTTCAATGATCAACCTGCCAGAGGAGGCGACATAGAACCGCGCCAGCTCCGGTAGTTCGGATTCTTTTTTGATCGCCGCCGGAATGTTCGAGGCAAGAGCGGAGAGTGTTGGTTGGAGATTCGATTTCAACGATGAGAGCCAACTCGGCAACGGTGTTGGGGAATTTGTTTCCGCCGGAGTCGGCGGCGTCACCGTAGAATCCGGTTCAACCGTTAGAGGCGGCGCAGCCGTCAACAACGATGCCAGATGATTCGGATCACTCTTTACCTCATCCTCTTTCTCAATTTGCCGCAAACGAAAAGCGAAGGCGATGATGCCCATGCCAATGGCGATTCCGGTGATCAAAACAAAAATTGCTAGTCCACTCATAGACGTTGACACCCTGAACAAAAATGTGTGCTTCGCCCGCCCATCACAATACGGCGAATCGATCTGCCGCAAGTGTAGCATGGTTCGTCTTGGCGATCATACACGCGGAAATGATTTTGGTGCTCGCCCTGCGGGTAGACCCAATCAATACTGGAGCCGTTGTGCTTGATGGCGAGATTAAGTGTGTGACGAATACTGCGCCAAAGTTTTTTCACTTCGTCAGGCTTGAGCGAATCGCTGTAACGCTTGGGATGAATCTTGGCGCGATGCAGCGACTCGTCGGCGTAGATATTGCCCACCCCGGCGAGCAGGGTTTGATCGAGCAAAAAAGTTTTCAGCGGTTTGTGATGCGCTTGGAGAATCTCGCCCAGCCGTTTCGCCGTGAACGACTCTTCAAGCGGTTCAGGTCCGAGATGTCCGGTCACATCTTCAACGTCATCTACCAAATACACTTTGCCAAACTTGCGTGTGTCGTTGAAGCGCATCTCGCGCCCGTTGGCAAAATGAAAGATAGTGTGATCGTGTTTGTCGCGCGGGGTGGCGGCCTCCACCACTTCCAGCCGTCCGCTCATTTTGAGGTGGATCAGCAAGAAAGAAGATTCAAGATTAAAGATTAAGTATTTGGCGCGGCGCGTGATGCTTTCGATTTTCTGATCGCGGATGCGCTGACGAAATTGTTTGGGGGAGGGTGTAGAAATGTGCCGCGCCCAGTTAATGGTCACAGCTACAATGCGTTGACCCACACACGGTTCACGCAAACGGCGCACGGTAGTTTCAACTTCGGGGAGTTCGGGCATGGCGGCAATTATACGCGGAATAAAAAGACTCTCGTTGCAAAAAAAGTTGCCCACATTTGCTATAATCACTCTCGAAAGGATTGACGCTATGACTATCCCGACCATTGACTTGGATAAGTTCATTGAAATCACACCTGGCGTTTGCGGCGGCAAGCCGCGCGTTGCCGGACACCGCATCACTGTGCAGAACGTTGCCATCTGGCATGAGCGCATGGGCATGAGCGCTGACGAGATCGCCAGCGATTACCAACTCTCACTCGCCGAAGTCTACGCCGCGCTTGCCTATTACTTTGACCACCGTGACGAAATCGAAAAGTCCATCCACGACGGCTTGGCATTTGCTGAAGAAATGCGGAAAGAACATCCGTCACTCGTAAAGCAAAAACTTTATGGCAAACAAGATTAAGTTCTTCATGGATGAACACGTCCCCCTCGCCGTCACTCGCGGCTTGCGGCGACGGGGCGTGGATGTGCTAACAGCGCAAGAAGCCAACATGCTCGATCAGGATGATGATGTCCTTCTACTGTTCGCCACCAATCAAGAGCGCGTCATGTTCACCCAAGACGAAGACTTTTTGGCACTGCATCACAAAATACCCGAACACGCCGGTATTGCCTACACCCCACAAGGCACATCCATCGGCGACATGGTGCGCGGACTGCTTCTCATCCACGACGTTCTCACGCCCGAAGAAATGCGCGGGCGAATTGAATACCTTTAACACAAAAGCCCCGCGATCTACGCGGGGCTTTTTGTTTGCTCCTCAGCCTGGATTTGAACCGGGAACCCTTCGGTTAACAGCCGAATGCTCTGCCGATTGAGCTACTGAGGAATGCGATGCGGATTATATGTAGTTGAGGTAGGAGTGTCAAGCCAATCGTTTATAATGATTCAACATGACCCGCGAACTTGCCGAC
>Ga0163199_1001987_pt1 | contig 12642 bp, 6 predicted proteins | sample PL_2010_150m_FD_113537 | JGI IMG/M metagenome (GOLD analysis project Ga0163199, IMG submission 113537) | Freshwater microbial communities from Powell Lake, British Columbia, Canada to study Microbial Dark Matter (Phase II) - PL_2010_150m | ecosystem: Environmental > Aquatic > Freshwater > Lake ... | reverse complement strand
CCTCACCCCCGAGATCGTTCGCCTTGCCGCGAGTGGGACGCCGAAGCCCGATCTTCTGATCACCGTCGACAACGGCATTGCCAGCGTCGACGGCGTCGCCGAGGCGAAACGACTCGGCATGGCCACCCTGATTACCGACCACCACCTGCCCGGCGCAACCCTGCCGGACGCTGCCGTCATCGTCAATCCGAATCAGCCTGGCTGCGGCTTTCCGAGCAAGGCGCTGGCCGGAGTCGGGGTGATGTTCTACGTGATGCTGGCATTGCGCGCCGAGTTGCGGCAGCGGGGAAAATTTGCCGACGCGTCCGAGCCGAATCTGGGCGCCCTGCTCGACCTCGTGGCATTGGGCACGGTGGCGGATGTGGTGGCGCTGGACCGCAACAATCGCATTCTGGTCGCCCAGGGACTCGCGCGCATGCGCGAAGGACGCATGCAGCCAGGAATTCAGGCACTGTTCCGGGCGGCCGGCCGCAGCCATGAAAGCGCCTCAACCTTCGACCTCGGTTTCGCCCTCGGCCCGCGCCTGAATGCCGCCGGACGCCTGTCCGACATGGCGCTGGGCATCGAATGTCTGACCACGGACGACCCGGCGCGTGCGCTAAACATCGCTCAGGAACTCGATGCACTTAACCGCGAGCGACGTCTGATCGAAGTCGGCATGCAGGATGAGGCGTTGGTGCTGCTGGATTCCATCGCCGAGAATACCGGCAGCGCCACTCGCGCGAGCGTCACCCTGTTTGACCCGAAATGGCATCAGGGGGTAATCGGCATCCTCGCCTCGCGCATCAAGGAACGCTTGCATCGACCGACATTTGCCTTCGCGCGCGGCAGTGACGGCGAATTGAAAGGCTCCGGCCGCGCCATTCCAGGCCTGCACCTGCGTGATGCCCTCGATCTGGTCGCCAAGCGCGATCCTGACTTGCTGCTGCGCTTCGGCGGTCACGCCGCAGCCGCCGGCGTAACCCTGCGCGAGGCAGACCTACCGCGCTTCGAGAAGAGTTTCGAAGCGGTCGCGCAGGCCCTGCTGGCGCCGGCCGACCTCACCCGCACGCTGGAGACCGACGGCCCTTTGGAGACCGGCCACATGTCGCTGGATTCGGCAAGACTGCTGGAGCAGCAGATTTGGGGCCAGGGATTTCCTGCGCCGATGTTTTCCGACGAATTCAGTGTCGACCAGCAACGCATCCTCAAGGACAAGCATCTCAAACTGAGGTTGAGCAAGAACGGGGTCCGCTTCGAGGCCATTCAGTTCAATTTTGCCGAAAGCGCGCCAAGCCACGTGCGCGTCGCCTACCGCCTTGGCGTCAACGAATACAACGGCGTCGCCAGCGTGCAACTGGTCCTGGAACATCTGGAGCCCGCAGCCTAGACGCTCCTCGAACCGTCGCGGACATCCTTGCAATACGCCCGCGTCACCGACAGGCGCCTGCATCGGCATCGGCACCGGCTAACGCGAGCGGCGAAAAGCCAGATGCGCCTTGGCGATCGCGGTTGCCCACGTTGTCAGACATTGCGCGCGTCGTCCACCGGCTTGACGCCAAAGTCTGCTCGCTCCAGATAACGTAACAGGCGTTGCGCCGCGTCCTGGGGCGTCGCCAGTTGCCCGGACTCCTTTAGTTCGATGAAGCGGGGCAACTCCGCGAAGTCCTCAGACGTCGCGCCGCGAACTGCCGTCTGCATGGCAGTGTCGATCACGCCGGGTGCCAGTGCGACGACTTTCGCTCCGTTCGGCCGACCGGCCTGCTCCAGGGCGAGACAGCGGGTGAATTGGTCCAGTGCAGCCTTGGTCGCGCAGTAAATGCTCCATCCGGCGTAGGCCTTGTGAGCGGCGCCGGAGCTGATGTTCAAGACTTTCCGCGAAGCGCTCCAGTCGGCGGTCAGCCTCAGGAATGCGGCGGTCAGTGCCATCGGCGCGGCGAGATTCACCTGCACACCCGCCGAAATATCGCCTGGCAAGAGCTTGACCGCCGGACCTATGGGCTCGACCACGCCGGCGTTGTTGATGAGGCAGGCAGATGAGCAGCTTGACTCATCGACACTGGCCAAAGCTCTCTTCAGCGCCGCAACCGCCTTCTCGGGATCGCCAAGATCAACGGCCAGAGCCGCCACCCGACAGCCTTGCAGTCTGGCGCGCCGGCGCAGGGCGACGAGCGGCGCCCTGCTGCGCGCCATGCAGATCAGCCGGTGCCCGGGATCAACCAAAGCCTCTGCCAGTGCGGCGCCCAGTCCGCGTGAAGCGCCAGTGATGATATAGAGTTTCAATACACTCCCTTGAAGTTGAGGAATTCGCCATATGGTTGATCCTCTTCCAGGATATGCGGAATCAGCCAAGTCTCGAAGAAATTCTGAAAACCGATCTTGTCAGGCACGTCGCCAGAATCTACCCGGACCCGGTAGTCACGGACTCGACGAAGCAGTTTGCGATGTTTGCGACGGTGTTTCTCGAATCCGGGATAGCCATACGATGTCATCAATTTTTCCTCAGCATCGAAATGGTAGCTCGTATAGTCGAGCAGGGCGTCGAACAGGCTTGCCAAGGCTTTCCGATCGCCCTCGCCGGGCAGATTCTCGATAATCGCATTGGCTATTTCGAGCAATTTGGCATGATGCCTGTCCATTCGCGCCACATGGATGGATACCGAGTCGTTCCAGACCATCCTGCCCGCCGGATGGTCATCGTGAATACGCCGTGCCGAGCGTAGCTGGTGATTTTCGAGGAGCTTCCAGCGCAGGATGGGTACATCTTCGATCAGGCTCCCGGGTATTCGAATCGCCAGGGTTTCTTCCAGAACACGAAGGCGAAAGAGGTACGGGACCTTGAAAATCGTGCCCTCCTCGCCGAACACGTCGCGAGCATGCAGAACCTCCAGAACCCGTTCGCCGATCACGCGTTCGACGGATCCTGAGCGGATGATATTCAAAACTTGAAGATCCTCACCTTCGATCATTTCTCCTGCGTGAAAACGACGCTCCGAAGCGCCGTCGATAATGCGTCCAAGCACGGCGACCGGGAGTCCATCGCCAAACAAATTGGTGGTGTCCAGAAATTTGGACAGGTCAGAGGCATGGCGGCGATGCTCCAGCAGTTTGTTGCGCCGCACGACTTCCGCATACAGGGTGGGTGGCAGGCGCAGAACCCGCAGAAAGGAAGCCGCTCGGTAGGTATGCGAGGCCGGACGCTGATCCAGGATGGCCTGGTCACCGATCATGGCGCCGGCCGGAAGGTAGCCGAACAGGTCATCCCGGGTGCGTATTTTCTCCACGCGTCCGCTGAGAAGCAGCAACACTTCCTGGGGTATCTCCGCTTCCCTGAGAATGATTGCTCCGGGGTTGATCTCGGTGATGGGATGATTGACCAGCATCCTCAATTGGTGGAGCGGCACGCCGGGCAGGTGCGCCTCGAGGTAGCTGAAAGCGTGTCGGCGCAATCCCTCGGACAGCCCCGCCACCAGGACATCGGTGGTGCCGAAGGCGGCACTTGAACCGATTTCCTTTTCGACCGCGGTGAGTTCTCCCGCGCGGTGGGCAAGCAGGATCCGCCTGGAGGCATCGGAACGAAAATCCATCGCATCACCGTGAATCAGGCCGCCACCGATGTCGATCTTCTTAACATCGACCGGGACACTGTAAGCCGAGCGGATGCGATCGAAAGTCTTGTGGTCTAGCCCTGGCAGATCGGCGTCATCCGTGACCATGCCCTGGAGTATCCCCAGGGACACGATATCGGCAAAGTGGGCGTAACTCCGATACCCGTCACCGCACAGCGTCCTGAACAGGAACAGATTGGTTTCGACTGGATGAGGTGAAAAGATCGGCATCACTTCCAGGCCTTCGATGTCCGCCCAAGTGTCCAGGGCGAGGTCGCAGATCTCGAAGAAGTCGGCGAAACGCTCTTCTTCCATGCCCAGCAGGGCGGTCAGCTTCTTGGCAACCGAGGTCCTTACCAGGGGAGTGGCATAGTAATTGATGCGCCGACCGGCGCGCATCAGGACGGTGAGGCCGGCAAAATGATCATCGTGTCCGTGGGTATGAAAAATCCCGTCAATCTGCTCGATGCCGATCCCCAAGGCAGCCAGGATGTGCGACAACTGTGGTCCGGCGTCAATCAGATAGATCCGCCCCTGATAGGTGATGATGCTGGACATGGCCGGGCGATTGACATCCCATCCGTCGCCTTCTCCGGAGTGGATGACGGAAAAATATTCCTGCACAAAGCGGCGGTAGCCCAGCGGGTACGGGCATTCATAGGTCTCACCAGACCCCAGGTTCAGATCGACGGTGACCGTCTCGTCAGCATGGGTGAACTCGAAGACATTGGGCTGCACCCTGCGCAGTTTCACCCCGTCGACTATTTCCACCGACGCGTCGCCGAGGACGCGGGTTTCCAGGAAATCGCGGCTTGGCCGGATCCGCCCGAACGCAAATGCGAGCTTGAGCCGCATCATCTCGGCGGCCTGGCCTGGCGGTATTCCGGCTTCCATGATCTCTTCGCGGGATACCAGGCCATAGTTCCCGCGATAGATGTAACGCATTTGGGATTCGAGCTGATCCGCCGAACCAATCAACAGGGGCTTCCGGCCGGTATTGTTAGGGTGGCCGGGCAACATGAGTCCCTGCAAGTAGAGCATTTGCAACACCGGAAACTCGGCGAGATTGGCGAATTCGCCGTTCTGCACCGGCAGATCGGAAAGCAGAATGGTATTCGGTCCGGTTTCACAAGTGATTCCCTTGATCTCCTGCTTGAGGATCAAGCCGCGCTTGATCAGATGTTTGACCGCATCCGACGGACAGCCACAGAGTATCCGCAGGCCGACCTCGGGCACCTCGATCCATTGGATTCCCTTGGCAACATTGAGCTTTTGGATTCCCATGCCAGTGACCTCCAATCCGGAAAATCAGATCAAATGCAGCGTGCTGAAATTCAGGGCGGTTGAATCCGCATTGGCGTCGGAATGCGCCAGATTCCTGATACGACTGCGGAAGTTCGCATGATAGCCTCATTGCACGAATATCAGAATCTGCTTGATAAGCGTGGGGCTTCGAGTCATTATCCCGCCCGGTGATTCAGGTTTGCAACAACAGCTTGTGCCGAACTCGGCACAGCATCCACGGCAACGCTGAAAATCCGCCGAACATCCAGCGTCGATACATCCACGGGAGAATTCATGTTGACTGATCTTGAGCCATCCAGGGCGGATCTACTGGCCTCGGTATTCGAACTGATCCAAGGCCAGCTTCCCGCAGACGATGCGCCCGTGCTCGAAGCGTTTGCGCAACGCTACTACGCCCAGGTGGCTTCGGAAGACTTGCTGGAAAGAACTGCCCAGGACTTGTATGGCGCAGCGCTTTGTCACTGGCGTTTCGCCAGTCGCCATGAGCCCGGCCATCCCATGATCCGGGTCTACAACCCGCGAACCGTGGAACAAGGTTGGCAATCCACCCACAGCGTGATCGAAATCATCAGCAAAGATATGCCATTCCTGGTGGATTCGATCACCATGGAAGTGAACCGCCAGGGATTGACCCCGCATCTGATCATTCATCCGATCATGAAGATCGTGCGTGACTCGGATGGCCAACTACAGAGCATCAGCGAAGACAGCGAACACAGCGCCGGCGGCTATGAATCCATCATTCATGTGGAAGTCGATCGACGAACCGGGGTTGACCAGCTGGAGCAACTGCGACAGGGATTGGAGCATATCCTCGCGGATGTCATGGCCGCGGTGCAGGACTGGCCGCGGATGAAACAGCGGCTGGCGGAAATCATTATCGATATCGAGTTCAATCCGCCAGCCCAGAACCTCGGCGATACCGCCGAAGACTGCGCGTTCCTGCGCTGGGTCGCCGCCGACAATTTCACCCTGCTCGGCTACCGTGAATATCAACTTGCCAGCGAGCATGGTGAGGAGTTGCTGCGTATCGTGCCGGGATCCGGAGTCGGAATCCTTCGCGAGACAGGCAAGGAACAGCCAGTCTCCTTCGCCTCGATGCTCCCTGAGGTTCAGGTGATCGCCAGGCAAAAACAGTTGCTGGTGCTGACCAAAACCAATGCCCGCTCGACGGTGCATCGACCAGCATACCTCGACTATATCGGCGTCAAGCGCTTCGACTCGGAAGGTGAGGTAATCGGGGAACGGCGTTTCATCGGCCTATTCACCTCGACCGCGTATAGCGCCAATCCCGCCGCAATCCCGCTGCTGCGAAAGAAAGTCTCGAGAGTCATCGAACGCGCCGGCTTTCGCCCCAAGAGCAACGCCGACAAGACATTGCAGACCATACTCGACCAGTACCCGCGCGACGAACTGCTGCAAGTGAATGTCGATGAACTTTTTCCCATCGTGATGGGAATCCTGGGACTTGGCGAGCGCCAGAGGACCCGTCTATTCGTTCGACGGGACGCATACTGCCGCTTCTTTTCCTGTCTGGTCTACACGCCGCGCGACAACTTCGATTCCGCATTGCGTCAACGCATGCAGGACGTGCTGATGGATGCACTGAACGGCTTGAGCAGCGAATTCTTTGTGCAGCTCTCGGAATCCGCCCTGGCGCGCGTCCTGATCGTGGTTCACGTCCGCCCCGGCAACGTGCCGGCGTTTGATGTGCGCGAACTGGAAAAACGCCTGGCCCAAGTTGCCCGCCGCTGGGATAACGAACTCTACGAAGCCTTGCTGGCGGATTGCGGCGAGGAGCGCGGAAACCTGCTGCTGTCCCGATACAAGTCGGCGTTTCCCGCGGGTTATCGGGAGAACTATCCGGCATCTGTGGCAGTCGGCGACATCGCCCTGATGGAGTCTCTCGCCGGGGACGACAGCCTGGCGCTGCATCTATCGAAATCGCCCGAGTCGCGTACCGGAAACCTTCGCTTCAAGGTCCTTCGCAACAGCGAGCCGGTGCCGCTATCGAATTCCCTGCCCATGCTGGAGCATATGGGCGTCAAGGTTCTGGAAGAGCGGCCTTACGAAATTGCACTGGACAGTGGTCAGACGGTGTGGCTGCATGATTTTGGATTGAATTATTCCGCCGCGGCGGATCTGGACATCGGTGTCGCGGGCGGCATTTTTGAGGAGGCCTTCCGGCGGGTGTGGCGCAATGAGGCGGAAAATGACGACTTCAACCGCCTGGTCCTGACGGCTCAAGTTGCCTGGCGCGAGGTTGCTCTGCTGCGTGCATATGCGAAATACCTGAAGCAGGCGGGATTCACCTTCAGTCAGCTGTACATGGAACAGACGCTTACCGCCCATCCCGACATCGCCGGTCAACTCCTGGCTTTGTTCATGGCCAGTTTCGACCCGGATAATTCCGCGGGCAGATCCGATCGTGCAGCGCAGATCGAGGCGCAGATCGAGTCTTCGCTGGAGGCCGTCGACAACCTGGACGAGGATCGAATCCTGCGCCAGTTCCTCGCCGTGATCCTGGCAACCGTACGCACCAATTACTTCCAGATGGTGGAAGGAGTACCCAAGCCTTACTTGTCCTTCAAACTCGATTCCCGTCAGGTGCCGGGCTTGCCGGAACCGAAGCCGTTATTCGAAATATTCGTCTATTCGCCGCGCATCGAGGGCATACATCTGCGCGGCGGAAAGGTCGCCCGCGGAGGATTGCGCTGGTCCGACCGAATGGAAGATTTTCGGACCGAAGTCCTGGGCCTCATGAAGGCCCAGATGGTCAAGAACGTGGTAATCGTTCCGGTCGGCTCGAAGGGCGGATTTGTCGTCAAGAATCCGCCGCCGGCGGCTGATCGCGACGCTTTCCTGAAGGAGGGCGTCGCCTGCTACCACCTGTTTCTGCGTGGTTTGCTGGATATTACCGACAACCTGGCGGCGGGTGAGACCCATCCGCCCGCGGATGTGGTGCGCAAGGACGAGAACGACCCCTACCTGGTGGTCGCCGCAGACAAGGGAACGGCGAGCTTTTCCGACTATGCCAACGGAGTGTCGAAGGAATACGGCTTCTGGCTGGGCGATGCCTTCGCTTCCGGAGGATCGGTGGGATACGATCACAAGAAGATGGCGATCACGGCGCGCGGCGCCTGGGAGTCGGTCAAGCGCCATTTCCGCGTACTCGGACTGAATACCCAGGAAGAGGATTTCAGCGCGGTCGGCATCGGTGACATGTCGGGCGACGTCTTCGGCAATGGCATGTTGCTCTCGAGACATATCAGGCTGATCGCTGCGGCGGATCACCGGCATGTCTTCATTGACCCCGAACCTGATCCCGCCGCAAGTTTTGACGAACGCCAGCGTCTCTTCAATCTGCCACGCTCATCCTGGGCGGATTACGACGTCAAGCTGATCTCGCCCGGCGGCGGAATTTACCCTCGGAGTGTCAAATCTATCAAGCTTTCCGCGCAGGCCCGCGCAATTCTGGCAATCGATGCCGAGACGCTGACGCCGCAGGAATTGATACACGCGCTGCTGCTGGCTCCGGTGGATCTCTTGTACAACGGTGGCATTGGCACCTATGTCAAAGGCAGCCAGGAATCGAATGCGGACGTGGGCGACAAAGCCAATGACGCGATTCGGGTGAATGGCGCTGAATTGCGCTGCCGTGCGGTCGCCGAGGGGGGAAATCTTGGATTCACGCAACTCGGCAGGATCGAATTCGCCTTGAAAGGCGGTCGCATCAACACGGACGCGATCGACAACTCGGCCGGTGTGGATTGTTCCGATCACGAAGTCAATATCAAGATACTCCTCAATCTTGTCACAGAGGAAGGTTTGCTCAGCGATGAGCAGCGAAATCAGTTGCTGGTCGAGATGACGGACGATGTGGCCAAGCTGGTGCTGCGCGACAACTATTTTCAGACTCAGATGCTCTCCGTCACTCATGCGCGCGGGCTCGCGCTGCTCGATGAGCAGGCGCGCTACATGCGCTTTCTCGCCAACAATGGGCGGCTCAACCGGCGCATTGAATATCTTCCGTTTGACGAGCAGATTGCGGAACGCAAAGCGGCCGGAATCGGCCTCACCACGCCGGAACTGGCGGTGTTGCTGGCCTACAACAAGATGGAGTTGTTCGATGCCTTGACGGAATCCGACGTTCCGGAAGATCCCTATATCAGCACGGCGCTTCAGCGCTACTTCCCAAAACAGCTCAAGGATCGCTACCCGGGACACATCCAGCGCCACCCCCTGCGGCGGGAAATCATTGCCACGCATGTCGTCAACAGCATGGTCAACCGGGTCGGCCCGACCTTTGTCTACCGGCTGCAGCAGGAGACCGGTACCGCGATACCGGATATCGTGCGTGCTTACATGGCCGCCCGGGAGGTGTTTGGGCAGGTTCCAGTATGGCAAGCCATTGAGGCACTGGATAACCAGATAGCCGACGCGACCCAGACAGCCCTGATCCTGGAATGCCTGCGCCTCACAGAACGCGGAACGCTGTGGTTCTTGCGTCATCGGGAGCATCTGAGCGACCTGGCGAAAACCCTCGAAATGTTCACTTCGAGTGTCGATCAATTGGCCGAAACACTGCACGAAGTGGTCGGCGCCGATTACCGCGCCAAGCTCGATGAAACTATTAGGCATTACACCGAACTGGGAGTTCCGACGACGCTGTCGAATCGAATTGCAATGCTGGATGAACTGTATTCGGCTTTGGACCTGGTTGAAATTGCCATTGACCTCGGCAGACCGGTCGAACTGGTCGCAGAAGTATATTTTGCTCTGGGCGGACTTCTTGATCTGCATTGGCTGGGCCATCGGATCGAGGCCCTGAAAACCGATACGCATTGGCAAGGATTGGCCCGCACCGCGCTGCGCGATGATCTGTCGAATCAGGCGCGGGCACTTGCCGCGCAAGTATTGAGGGACCGCCCTGAACTTCAGGACAGCTCGCAACTGGTGGTCGCATGGCAGGAACGTGTGGCCTTCCAGCTCGAACGTTATCAACAACTATTTTCCGAAATTCGAATCGCCTCGTCGCCGGATATCGCCATGCTTTCGGTCGTCCTGCGAGAATTGAGGGGGCTCGCATAGCGGCGCCGCGCGGGACCGGCTTGACGCTGCCGTCGCAGGCGATCACATCTGGCGGAAGCGCGAGGAATAGCTGCGGCTGACCTCCAGTTTTTCTTTCCTTCCGCGCAGGCTGACTTCCGCGTGTTCGTCTTCGCGCTTGAAAGCAGCAATGTAGCTGCTGTTGACGATGGTCGAGCGATGAATCTGCCAGAACGTTTCCGGATCGAGCGCTTCCGCAAACTCCCGGATCGGCTTGCGCACCAGGCTTTCCTCGGTTGCCGTGACAACCACCGTATATTTGTCCTGGGCCTGCAGGTAAATCACCTCATCTACGGGATACAGATGTACCTGCCCACCCAGGCCCGCTTGTATCCAGCGTAGATAAGGCGAGGCCGGCGGTCGCGGAGAGTTTCCCGAGAGCCTTGAAAGCATGCTCTCAATGCGCGCGATGGCATTTTCCGGGGCGTCGTCCGGACCGGATGCGAGGCGTTGCTTGAGGCGGGTCACGGTCACCGCCAGGCGTGCTTGATCGACGGGTTTCAGCAAATAGTCGATGGCGCCTTGCTCGAACGCCTCTATGGCATGCGCCTCATAGGCCGTTACGAAGACGATGTGACAACAGCCGGCAATGGCGCGTGCAACTTCAATACCGGTCTGACCCGGCATGCGGATATCCAGAAATGCCAGATCAGGTCGCAACGCAGCGACCATCGACAGCGCTTCGTCGCCGTTGCGCGCTTCGCCGACCAGTTCAAGCTCCGGCCAGGCCTCCTGCAATCGGACACGCAAATGGTCGCGCATCAACCGTTCGTCATCGGCCAGTATTGCTCTCGGGCGTTGGTCCATGCGGGATCTCGATGGTGATGTGGGCGCCAGTCGGCGCATTCGGCGCAAGGATCAGCGCCGCCGAATTGCCGAAGAGGCGCCTCAGCCTGTCGCGGATATTGCTCAGCCCGATGCCCTGCGGCGCACCGTCGGCTATGCCCAGGCCGGTATCGGCGACGGTGACCCGCAAACGCCCATCCTGCAAGCGCGCGGAGAGGGCGATGGCGCCACCCTCCGGCTTGGGTTCAAGGCCATGCTTGATGGAGTTCTCGACCAGGGATTGCAGCATCATGGGGGGGAATGGCAAACCACGCAACGCTTCCGGGACATTGATGGAGATGGCCAGGCGATCCTCCATGCGGATCTGCATGATCGCCAGATAGCTCTGGCACAAATCCATTTCGCGCCCCAGCGAGGTGTTCAGCTCGCGCATATTCGGCAGCGACCCACGCAGGAAGGCGATCAGGTGGCGCAGCATGATTGCCGCCCGCGGCGGATCGGTCTCGGTGAGATGCTCGACAGCCGCCAGGGTATTGAACAGGAAATGCGGCTCGACTTGTGCCTGAAGGGTCTGCAATTGGGCCTCGGTGACCTGCCGGCGCAGCGACTCCATTTCTGCGCTGGCCTCGGCCGACATCACGCGCTTGTCGGCACGCAGACGCGAGCGCGTAGCGATTCGGACGGCCAACAGGATGATGAGCAGGAAGAATACGATCTGGACCAGCGGAAGACCGGAATCGCGTTTGCCGTGGTCCTCGAAATGTTCGCCGTAGTCGCCGAAACGCTTCTTGTAATCCCCGATGAGCATCTCCACCGACTTCTTGGGTTTTTTCGATTTTGCGTCGGGCTGATCCGCGGCAGCAGATTCGCTATCGATTTCTTTCTCGATCTCCTTCAGTAGTTGCTGCTTGAGGGACTCATCCCGCGTATCTCCGGACGGTTTTGGCGAGTCGGGATCGGCAGGAGAGACGGGAACGGCGTCCTTGTTGGCTGATTGCGCCTGCTCCTTGTGGAGAATGACAGTCGCGGCGGGTGCCAGGCGCTTGGCCGGACGCGAATTGAGAAGGCTTTGGAGGATGCCCGCGGCCATCAAAGCCAGCAGGCCCAGGAAAATGAATTGCCAGGTACCGAGTTGCGCTACGCCGTGCGCCACTCGGTGCGCAAAACCAACCATGCCTGACCAGATTCTTTCGAAAAATGTCTTTTCCATCATGAATATTCTCGGGTACCTGCATTCGATGAATAGGCCGCCGGCCGGCCCGACTCAGACGTCGGCCGCATCAGGTGTTTTCCGCGCGTGCCGGATCAAGACCGCCGTGGTACGTGGCTCCACATCAGGCGAGCAGGCGACACGCCGAGTTTGCGCCGTTGCATGATAGACGGAAGCATCCCAACTCGGTCCGGATTGCGCGTAATGTTCAGCCAACATCAGCGGGCCGCCCGCCGTGAGCAGGGTCGCCAACGCGGCGACCACGCCAACCGCCCATCGCGTCTGGCGACTTGTTCTCATCACTGTGCTCATTTCTCTTCTCCTGTCAGGCGGCGCCCGCGCGCCGTTGGTGAAACTGTAGGAGAATCCATCGCCGGGTTCGAGGGGCTTGCGACAAAGCGCGCAGAAAACGCCGTGAAGCGTGGATCCTCGCGATGGGCGCGGCCGGTCTCGGCAGTCGCTATACGCCTTGTTTCAAACTCGCCTCGATGAACGGATCGAGATCGCCGTCGAGTACCTTTTGGGTGTTTGAGATTTCCAGGTTGGTGCGAAGATCCTTGATTCGGCTCTGGTCCAGCACATAGGAACGGATCTGGTGCCCCCAGCCGACATCGCTCTTGCTGGCCTCCAACTTGTCGGTCTCGG
>Ga0163199_1001986_pt1 | contig 12642 bp, 12 predicted proteins | sample PL_2010_150m_FD_113537 | JGI IMG/M metagenome (GOLD analysis project Ga0163199, IMG submission 113537) | Freshwater microbial communities from Powell Lake, British Columbia, Canada to study Microbial Dark Matter (Phase II) - PL_2010_150m | ecosystem: Environmental > Aquatic > Freshwater > Lake ... | reverse complement strand
GAAGCGCACCACGCAGCGCACCTTGCTGGCGATTGCTTGCCTGGCGGCGGCAGCCGGCGCATACGCCCAGTCCGCGGAGAACTACCCGACGCGGCCGGTGCGCATGATCATCCCGTTCGCGCCCGGCGGCGCCTCCGACTTCGCAGGACGCATCCTGCAGGCTAAGCTGGGCGAGGAGTTGGGGCAGCAGGTCGTGGCGGACAACCGCACCGGTGCCTCCGGCAACGTTGGCGTCGAGATCGCGGCGCGCGCGAATCCCGACGGCTACACCATATTGGTCGGCAACGTCGGCACCATGGCGATCAATCCGAGTATCTTTCCGAAATTTCCGATCAAACCGCTGCGCGACCTCATCGGCGTCACCCTTTTCGTGGACATACCGGGAGCCCTGGCTGTCAATGCCTCGGTGCCAGCCGCGACGGTAAAGGAGTTCATCGCGTACGCCAAGGCCCGCCCGGGGCAGCTCAACTACGGCTCCGCCGGCGCCGGTAGCGCGCAGCGCCTCGCGTTCGAGTTTTTCATGCACAAGGCCGGTATCAATCTGGTGCATATTCCCTACAAGGGCGGCGCCGGGGCTGCGACCCTCGCGATCCTCGGCGGCGAGGTCGCGGCGACCATGTTGACCGTCGCCTCCTTCATCCCGCACCTGAAGGGCGGCAAGGTCAAGGTGCTCGCCGTCATAGCGCCCAGCCGCGTTTCGCAACTCCCCGATACGCCAACCATGGCAGAGTCGGGATTCCCCGAGCTGCTGCTCGGATCGTGGCAGGGGGTGGCCGTGCCGGCCGGCACACCGCGGGCGATCGTGAACAAATTGTATTCGGCCGTCATCAAGACGATGGGCGATCCTGAGACGGTCAAGCGCTTCAAGACCGGCGGCGCGGAGGTCGTCACCAGCAAGTCACCGGACGAATACGCCGCTTTCCTGCGGACCCAAAACGAATTCTGGGCAAAAATCGTGAAGCAAACCGGGGCAACTGCTGAGTGACCTGCGTCCAGCGCAAGCAACCGCCAAGCAGACGTATTGCCTCAGACCCTCACCACGCAAAGGAACACCATGTCCGATCCAGTGAAGCAGTTCCGGTTTCTGCTGATCCAGGCTTTCCATCTGCCGCAGACCTCCCGCTACCTTCACCGGACAGTCGAAGGGCCCAAGGAAACGCGGCTGATGAATTACGACAACATCAAGCCCTTGCTCGAGGACGTGGAGTGGGACCTGCATCGCGGCCCGCTCGCCTCCTATGGCGACTGGCCGGTGGAAACCCGCGAGGAGTTCTGCCTGGTCGCCGCCGGCCGCCTGCCGATCGTGCGCGAGGCGTGTGAAAGCGACAAGTACAACGCCATCGTTCTGCTCGGCGGCGGCGAACCCGGCTTTCTGGAGTCGCGCGAGATCGCGCGGCCTTTCGGCATTCCGGTGACGGCGTGCGCTTTCTCGCAGATGCACGTGGCTTCCATGCTCGGCAACAAGTTCAGCGTGATCGATCTGGCCGAGAACCACAACATGTATTACTACAATCTCGTGGTCCAGCACCGCTTCACCGAGCGCTGCGCCTCGATCCGCAATGTCAACTTTCCGCTGCCGCGACCTCCCTACACGGGAGAACCTTCCGTGCGGGACGAGAAAGAGCAGGCCCTGCGCGGCGAAAAATCCGCCATGCTTGAAGCCGCGGTCAGCGAAGCGGTGGCGGCAATCGAGGACGACGGCGCCGAAGTCATCACCTTTGGCTGTTCAGCCACTTTCTGGATGCAGCCGTTTGTGCAGCGACGGCTCAACGAGATGGGGTGGGAGATACCGGTGCTCGAAGGGTACAGCTGCGCGATCGCGCTGGCGAAAGCGATGGTCAGTCTCGGCGTCGACGCAAGCGGGCTGACATTTCCGGGCGATCGTCCCAAGAAGTGGCGCAGGAAAAAAGTTTTCTAGGCTGGTTTGACACCCTTGACCCGCCAAAGCTAGACTCGATCGGTTGGTCAAAACGCAGTTAACAAATCATTTGACTGGGAGATACCATGATACTCGAAGTCGCCATCATGAAAATCAAGCCGGACCAGATCTCGAATTTCGAGGCCGCATTTCCGAAAGCCGAAGCCATCATCAGCAGCATCCCGGGCTACATCTCGCACGAAATGCAGCGCTGCGTTGAAACCAAAGGCAGGTACCATTTCCTGATTCGCTGGGAAAACATCGACGCTCACATGATCAACTTCCGGCAGTCGCCGAAGTTCCAGGAATTCCGCGGTGTGCTCGGCGGTTTCTTCGCGGAGCCGCCGGTTGCCGAGCATTTCGAGGCCGTCACCGCGCGCCGGCTTTGATGAATTCCGCGAGTTCCGAAACCTGAGGAGCACGAATCTTGGATCGAGCGCTGAAAATCAGCTGGTACAACCTGCCCGACGATGGTCGCGATGCCTATCTCTCGTGGCTGCACGGCGCCTATTTACCCAAGGTCCTGAAGCAGCCCGGCGTGCTGTGGGCGGCGCATTATGCGTCCGCGAAAGTCCCGCCACTTTCCCGCGTCCGCTATACGGACGACAAATCGGTTCCGGGCGGAACGGATTACATACTGATTTTCGGCGCCGGGAATTCGCATCCGTTTGCCAACGACGTGCGGGCATACGCCGATCCGGTGCCACGCAAGCCGGACGCGGACCTGTCAGCGGAAGACCGGAAAATGTTGGCGCTGAGAAGCGGTGAGCGCATCAATATCATGGTCGAGGAAGCGCGGGTCGCCGGACCCGACGCCGCGCAGCGCGCGGCCGGAACGGCGCCCAGTCCCTGCATCCAGCTCGGAAGTTTCAACGCCAGTTCGATCGAGGCCGAGGACGAGCTGCTCGCCTGGTATGGCCGTTGGCGGATGCCGGCGTTGAGTAAATTACCGGGGTGCGTCGGCATGCGGAAAATGGTTTCGGTTTCGGGATGGGCGAAACACGGCGTGCTTTATGAATTTACATCGCTGGAAGTTCGCAACGAGCGTCTGCCGACCCTCCCGAAACTGTATCCCGAGATGGAAGCGTGGACCAACCGATTTATCCCGAAATTGATCCATGAACCCGGCTCTCCCAACATTGCCTGCCGCATCTGGCCGCCGGTGAAATAGTAGGCGCGGTAAGCGACGGGGTCAGATGCCCAGGTAGCCAGACTTGATTTCTTCGTTGGCCCAGAGCACTTGCGGATCGGCGGAATAGACCACCTGGCCCTTGCTCAGCACGTGCACGTAATCGACCAGCTTGATGGCGAGGGAGGCGTTTTGCTCGACCAGCAGAATGGAGAGGCCTTCCTCTTTCAGCTTTCCAACTGCTTCCCACACTCCCTGGATGACGATGGGCGCGAGGCCCTCGGAAGGCTCGTCCATGATCAGGCAGTCCGGGTTGGTCATGAGTGCGCGACCGATGGCCAGCATCTGCTGCTCGCCCCCCGAAAGTGTCCTGGCGCGCTGCGCGCGTCTTTCCTCCAATCTCGGGAAAAGCGCGAAAACCTGCTCGAGGTTCCAGCGATGGCGGCCGACGTTACGCCCGGCGACCCTGAGGTTTTCTTCCACGCTCAGCGAAGGAAAGACGCGGCGGCCCTGGGGCACCAGACCCATCCCCATACGAACCGTTTCGAATGAGGAAAACTGCGTGATGTCCACGCCCTTGAAGAGAATTTTTCCCCGGCGCGGAGGGGTGAAACCCACAATCGAGTTCACGAGCGTTGTCTTGCCCACACCATTGCGTCCGAGCAGCCCGAGGATCTGTCCTTCCTCGACTTTCAGGGAAAGCCCCTGAAGGACATAGGCGTCGCCGTAATAGGTGTGAATGTCCTGGACTTCCAGAATCGTCATGAATCAGCCCGTCCCCAGGTAGATCTTCCGCACTTTGTCGCTGTGGCGGATCTGGTGCGTCGCCCCATCCTCTACCACCTCGCCGAAATGCAGGACGGAAATATGGTCTACGACGTCGAACACCACATCCATGTCGTGCTCGATCAGCAGTATGGCCAGACCGGGATCGAGCCGCTTGAGAAACTCCGCCATCTCGCGGGATTCGCCCGACGCCAGCCCGGCGGCAGGCTCGTCCAGGAGCAGGAGCTTCGGGTCGCTGGCGAGACCGAGAACGATTTCGACCTGGCGCTGCTCGCCGTGCGAAAGGTTTCGAACCTCTACGTCCTTGCGGTCCGAGTAGCCGACGCCCTCCAGAAGATGATGGGCCTTTTCATACAGGTCGCGGTAGGAGGAAAGCAACCGCCACATCACGAACTTTATTTTCCGCAGGCCGGCGATGGCCAGCAGCACGTTGTCGAAGACCGTCAGCTTCGGAAACAGGCTGGTGATCTGGAAAGTCCGCGCCATGCCCAGCGCGGTCCGCCGGTGGCTCGGCCAGCCCGTGACGTCCTGACCAAACAGCAGCACCTGGCCCGATGTCGCAGGCAGGATGCCCGTGATGACGTTGAAGAGCGTCGTTTTTCCCGCTCCGTTCGGGCCGATGATAGCCCTGCGGTCTCCCGCAAAGACCCGCAGACTGACGTCCCGAACGGCATCGAGACCGCCAAAACTCTTGGACAGTCCTTTCAGTTCGAGCACGGGGGAGTCCCCGCGTTTTCCCGCTTCCTCGATCACTCTCGATCCCTGCTGGGCAGAAACGAACCGGAGCCCTTGCGCAGGGCCCCGGCATTCGTCAGTTTGTTATTCGCAGTACTTGCAGGGCGGATAGTCCCGGCTGTAGACAGGCTGTTTGAGGAACTCCGTCTTCCCATATTTCCAGAACTGGCTCACGTTCGGGTAAGTCTTGATCACCGTGTTCCAGAGCTCCTCTTTCTCATAACCGAACATTTTCTTTTTCTCGACCTTCTTGATGTATACGTTTTGAACCGGATTCTTCATCTCGTCCAGGTGGACGGGACCGCGCGCGGCATCGAGCTTGATCGCCGAGAGCATCTCGATGAACTTTTGCGTGCCGGGCCACTTGCCTTTCGTCTTCTTGAGAACCTCGTGGATCATCTGGGCCGTCGTGTAGTTGCTCTCCGAGTAGTACGAGGGGACCTTGCCGTACTTCTCGCGGTATTTTTTCACGAAGGCCGCGTTCTTCGGTGTGTCCAGCGCGGCACTGTACTGGAGGACCGACACGTGACCGATGACCTCATCGCCCATGGAGGGAAGCACGAATTCGTCGTAGCTCGTGCCGCCGCCGATCACAGGCTTCTTGTTCCCTGCGTCGGCCAACTGCTTGGGAAACTGCAGCGACATGGGTCCCGCCATGAGCGTAAATATCGCGTCCGCGTCCTTCTTGATGGTCGGAATGTAAGGCCCGAAGTCTTGGGTTCCGAGAGGCGGCCAAATTTTCTGGATGACTTTGCCCCCGCAGCTTTCGAACGCCCTTTGGAAGCCGCCCACCACCTCATAGCCGAACGCAAAGTCCGCGCCGATCGTCACGATGCGTTTGTATCCCTGCTCGCAGGCCCACTCGCCAAAGGGGTGGCTGGGTTGGGAGCTCGTCCAGCCGGTCCGGATCACATAGGGATACTCGGCGCTTTGCCGCTGTGTCAGGTCGTCTGCAGACGGTATCGAGGCAATGTAGACCGTCTTTAGCCGCGTGCTGACCGGGGCCAGGGCATATCCGGTCGAGGCCAACAGACCGCCGACCAGCATTTGCACTTTGTCCTGGAGCACGAGTTTTTCAGCCTTGCGGACACCGACCGGCGGCTTCGCTTCGTCGTCCTCCACAATGAATTTCACCTTGGCGCCCGCGAAGTTACTACCGACCTCGTCCAGGTACATCTGGAAGCCGTTGCTCATATCCTTGCCGACCTGGGCGAAACCACCCGTCATCGGCGCGACGAAGCCGATACGCAACTCTTCCGCGGCGGTCGATGTCTGGCTCACGCCCATTCCCAACGCCAGACAACCTGTCGCCAGTTTCCAGCCGAGCTTTCCTTTGAGTCTGTGTAACATGGCCTACCTCCTTTAGTGAGAAGCGGATTGCAGTTTCTTCGTCTCTTCCGGGCTTCGCGACCGTGCGCGCCGGCGGCGAATTCGCTCCGGAATGCCCATCAAGCCGCCCGGGAGATAAAGAATCGTCAGCACATAAACTCCACCCAACACATACTGCCACCACGGGACGACCGTGCTGAGATAATCCCGCAGGGAAACGACAACGCCGGCGCCGATGGCTCCGCCCACGAGCGTGCCCGGTCCGCCCAGGACCACCATCAGTAGCGCGTCCACCGAAGTAGCCAGAATCACGACCTGGGGACTGACGTTGCCGCTCAGGTGCGCCCACAATACCCCGGCCAGCCCGCCGAAACCTCCGGCAATGACGAACGCGATGTATTTGTGCAGCCAGGTGTTGTATCCGAGGACACGCATCCGCAGTTCACGCTCCCGGATCCCCACCAGACTTCGCCCGAACGGGGACTTGACCAGGATATACAGCATCACCAGCGATACGACGAAAAAACCGAAGACCACGTAGAAGTAGGTGACACCGTCCGCCAATTGGATTCCGAATTCGGGCCGTGCCGGCAGGTTGATTCCGTTATCGCCGCCGGTCATGGAATTCCACCGGTAGGCGAGCCCCCACACGCACATGCCGAGTGCGAGAGTGATCATCAGGAAATACACGCCGGTTGCGCGGATCGCGAACAGGCCAAAAAGCGCGGCGGTGGCTGCTCCGATCAGAATGCCCAACATCACCACCACCCAGAAACTCCAGCCCAGACCGAAGTCGTAGTGGGTCGCCAGGATCGCCGTCAGGTACGCACCCATTCCCAGGTAAGCCGCCTGACCCAGGGAAGGTAATCCGGTAAAGCCAAGCAGGATATCCAGACTCATCGCGAGGATACCCAGTATCAGAGCCTGGGTGATCAGCAGGATCAGGTACGCACTGGCAAAAGGGGCAAGGACAGCAAGCCCCAGCAAGGCCACCGTGACGGTCAGGATTTTTCCTCGGTGGTTCATAGGGTTTGCATCACTCTCTTCCAAAAAGGCCGGTCGGTTTCACCGCCAGGATCAACACCATCGGTGCGTAGAGAGTGAAATAGGAAACCTCCGGGAAAAGCGCCTTCCCGAAATTGTCGGCCAGTCCGACGATCAGGCTACCCACGGCCGCCCCCGTCAGGCTCCCCATGCCGCCGATGATCACCACCGCGAAGGCGATAGGAAGGATCTCGAAGTCCAGACCCGGATAGATTCCGAGGAAGCCGCCCCCGATCACGCCAGCCAAGGCCGCGAGGAATGCACCCAAAGCAAAAATGAACATGGAAACCCGTGAGGTATCGATTCCCACGCCGCGGGCCATCTCCGAATCGTCCACGGCCGCGCGAATCATGGCTCCCGCGCGCGTCTTTTCCATCATCAGCCACAGGATCGAGCCCAGCACGACCGCCGTGCCGATCATGAAAATCCGGTACACCGGCAAATGAAGTCCGCCGATGACCGTACTCCCCCGCAACAGGTCGGGCGGGGTGATGTCCAGGTTGTTTCCACCCCAGATGTCCAGAGCCGCCTGCTGAAACAGGAACGCGAAGCCGACCGTCAACAACACCTGCCGCAGCGGATCAAAGCCCAGGGACCGCAGAAAAACCCGTTCCATGACCAGGCCCACCACGGCGACGACCAAGGCAGCCACCGGGACAGCCAGTACCCAGGAACCCGTCGTCGCGATCACCGACAGCGCAACATAGCCCCCCAGGAGAAAATAGGAGCCATGCGAGAGGTTGACGATACGCATGACGCCGAAAATCAGGGTAAGGCCGCTGGCCAGCAGGAACAAAAGCGCGCCGTAGGAAATACCGTTGAACGACTGGATCAGCCAGAACTGGGCATTCAATCTACGCTCCTCCTTTCTCCCGCAGGGCGACCCCGGGTAATTTGCAGAGCAATATCCGGCAGGGAGCACCCGCCGGTACTGGCCGTTAATGTAACATCACGAGCGGTCAACGATTTCTATGCTGGCCATGGCATCGTTCCCGCGATATTACGCGGCGTGTGCCACGTCGATCACGATATTGCCCACGACTGTTCCGGCCTCCTGTGCCTCGTGCGCGGCCGCGGTTTGGTCAAGCGTAAAGCGCGCGCCGGTATTATGCTGCAAAAGCCCGGCGCTGAGCAGCGTATCGAGATCGGCCAGCGCCTTCGCGCGCGCCTCCGGCGGCAGGATGTAGACGAAAACGAGGTCGATGCCCAGGCCGCGCGTCATCATCGGATAGTACGGCAGGACAGGCTCGGGCGCGCGCGTCGATGCATACGCCGCGATCGCGCCGTTCGGCTTGAGCATCTTGATGCTGGCCTGCAGGTTCGCGCCGAAATCGACTTCGACGATGTGATCGACTCCCGCGCCGCCGGTGATCTCCATGACGCGCGCGGCGACATCCTCGCGCCGGTAGTCGACGACCTCATCGGCGCCGGCGCCGCGCGCCAGTGCGGCTTTTTGCTCCGAGCTTGCGGTGGCGACGACGCGCGCGCCGGCCCATTTCGCGATTTGCACTGCGTAATGACCGACCGCGCCCGCGCCGCCGGTGACGAGCACGGTCTTGCCGCGCACATCGCCGCGCGAGAATACCGCGCGGTGCGCGGTCATCGCCGGAATTCCCATGTTCGCGCCGGCCGCGAAATCAACGCAGTCCGGCAGCCGGCACGCGAGCGCCTGCGGCACGCAGCAAAATTCCGCGCAGGTTCCGTCGGCGCGCTGCCATTGCGCGTTGTAGAGCCACACGCGCTCGCCGATGCGTGCTTTCGGTACGCCGTTGCCGGCGGCATCGATCACGCCCGCGCCGTCGCTGTGCGGAACGACGCGCGGCACCCGGATTGCTTGCCCGAGGTTGCCGATGCGGCGTTTGACATCCGACGGGTTGACTCCGGAAGCGTGGATGCGGACCCGCACTTCGCCAGGACCCGGCTGCGGATCGGGCAGTTCGCCTGTCTTGATCACCTCGCGGGCCGGGCCGTTCTTCTCATACCATGCTGCGCGCATGAAATTTTCTCCCCAAGGTGCGCTAATTTGACCCGACGTGCAGCGCATGTCAACTTGCTGCTAGCCCGCGACGATGATCTCGTCGACCGGGTAGGGCGTGAGAGCCTGCACGCCGCCGTCGGTGATCGCGAACGAGCGCGAAAAGAAAATGCCGAAAGTGCCGTCGGCACTGACGGGCGTGATTTCGATGCCGTAGGCCATGCCCGGCTGCATGACCATGTCGTACGGTTCGCCCTTTACTTCGTCGAGCGAAATGAACGGCAGGGAGGTGATCAGGTCGTGGCCGTGCATCACGATCGGCCGCGACTGCGCGCCTTTCTGCCGGAACACGCCGGAGGCTGCCTTGCGCACCGACTCGAGCGCGGTGCCGGGGGCCAGTTGAGCATGGATGGTCTTGAAGCCGGGAACGACGACTTCCTTGAAGAACGTGTTGTACTTTTCCGTGGGCCGGCCTAGCGTCACCGGGTGCCCGATCTTGGCCGTGTAGCCCATGTAGGTCATGGCGAGCTCGCACAGGATGATGTCGCCCTCGCACAGCACGCGCTGCGACGGATTCGGGTTGGGAAAAATCAGACGCGGATCGTGCATCGAGGTCGAGCCTATCATCAACAGGTGGACCTGGCCGCCGCCGTCCAGCACGGCGTGCGTGGCCGCCGCCGCGAGCTGATATTCGCGCATACCCGGCCGCGCTGCGGCGGCAACGGCGAGCTGGGCCTTGATCGCGAGTTCACCGGCCTTGGCCATGGCGCGAATTTCCTCTGGGCTTTTGCGATAGGTCAGCTCGTGCAGCATCAGCGGCACGAACACGAAAGTCGCCTGCGGCAGGTGTTTCTGCATTTCCAGATAGGCGTTGACGCCCATGTATTCGGGCCCGGTGCGGTCGGCGGCGGTGATGCCGATGCGGCCCGCTTGCAGGCCCAATTCCGTGAGGCGTTCCGCAACGGCCCTGCCGTAGTGCCCGTGCTGGCCGCCGCGCACGTCGCGGATCGACACCATTTTGCGCGCGGCCTCGATGTGGCACCCCGGATGCGGGTAAATCAGGGTCGGCTCGCCCTGGCGCGGCAGGACCATGTACTGGGCCATGCCACGCGCGTCGATCAGCCCGCAGCCCCACGTCACGCCGCTGCCGTGGCTGTAGATGTTCGGGCTGCCGCACAGGATGAGCGCGTCGAGTCCGTCGCGTTCCATCAGCTTGCGGGCCAGGGCGTGGCGGCGCGCGAACTCCTCGTCCGAGAATTTTTCGTAGACCGCATCGGTATACCACGGCGAGTTGCAGATCGCGTGAAAGTTTGCCGATTTGTCGAGATCGTAGCGGACCTTGTTCCAATCGCTGGACATGTCAGGCATGAAGGGCCTCTGAAGGTGGGAAAGTCGTACGTGTTTTAGCGAATCGCACGAGGCTCGTCAAGGCTCGCAACTGATGACAGCGAAGGCATTTTCGGGTATCTTCAAAACAGAATTTCTTCGCCACCGCTCAGGGCGATCCGGGCGTGGCCCCCGGCAGCGTTGCTTCCACCAACCAGAGGAAACACACATCATGATTTACAACGATCGCGGATTGTCCGAAGAGCAGCGCATGATGCGGGACGCGTGCCGCGCCTTTGTCAACGATTTCGTCACGCCCTTCATCCGCAACAACTGGCAGCGCGAGTGGAGTATGGACCCGAAAGACCGCCTGCCGCCCGAAATCCTCGAGCAGGCCCACAAGATCGGCATCCGCACCCTCGGCGTTCCCGAGGAATTCGGCGGCACGCCGGTCGATCCGAAAACCGAAGTGCAGACCTTTGCGATGATCTCGGAGGAAATCTCGCGCGGCGACGCCGGGCTTTCGGACAAGCTCGTGCAGATCTGGAAGGTATCGGTACTGCTGCGCAACATCGCGCCGCGCCACTTGCAGGAGCTGTGGTTTCCGCGCATCGCCGAAGACCCCACTTTCCTGCTGTCGCACTGCCTGACCGAGCCGCGCGGGGCCTCCGACCGCTGGCTGCCGTATGACGTTCCCGAAGCCATGATGCACACGAAGGCGGAGCTGAAGGGCGATAAATGGGTGATCAACGGCCGCAAGCAGTTCATCAGCAACGGCTACGATGCGAAGCTCTACGTCGTTTATGCCACGACCAAACCCGGCGCCGGCATGACCAAAGGCACGTCGAGCTTTCTGGTGCCGCGCGACACGCCGGGGCTCACGGTCGCGCGTTGCAACGAGACCCTCGGCGGGCGCTTCATGAACAACGGCGAGATCGTGTTCGAGGACTGCGCGGTGCCGAAGGACCATTGCCTGGTCGAGAACACTGCGCTGACCAAGGCGGGCGTCTATTTCCGTCCCGGCAAGATCATCCAGGCGTCGAAGAACCTCGGCATCGCGGTCTCCGCGTTCGAGAAGACCGCCGAATACGTGCAGAACTACGTGCAGGGCGGACGCACCCTGATCAAGCACCAGGCGGTCGCGATCAGGCTGGCGGAAATGGCCACCAAGATATGCGCCGTGCGTTCGCTGCTCAACGAAGCCTCGCGCGCGGTCGACGAAGGCGCGCCGGACGCCGAGCAGCTCGTCAACATGGTCAAGCTGTTCGCCTCGGAGGAAGTGTTCAAGGTGTGCCAGCACGCGGTGGAACTGCACGGCGGCAACGGCATCATGCTCGATTTCGGCATCGAAAAACATCTGCGCGACGCCGCGGTGTTCCTGCACATGGACGCGACCGTCGATATTTCGAAGTTCAAGATCGTGAAGTGCATGTTTCCCGACACGGCGGGCGTCTACGCCGGGCCCGAAAAGTAAGTCGGCCTTCGGGAGTTAACGCGGGGCGAGCTTAACGGCGGTTGCGGCCAGCCGTTTGCCAAGCGCGATGCAAAGTTTTTTCTCGTCTTCGCTGATCGCGCGGTCGCTCGCCGCGCCGGCGACGTGGCTTGCCCCGTAAGGGGTGCCTCCGCTCACCGTCGAAATCAGTTCGGGCTCGGTATAGGGCAGGCCGAGCAGTATCATGCCGTGGTGCAGCAGCGGCAACATCATCGAGATCAGCGTGGTCTCCTGCCCGCCGTGCATGCTGCTGGTTGAAGTGAATACCGCAGCCGGCTTGCCGGCGAGCGCGCCTTTCAGCCACAGGCCCGAGGTCGAGTCGAGAAAATACTTGAGCGGTGCGGCCATGTTGCCGAAACGCGTCGGCGAGCCCAGCGCAAGGCCGATGCAGGCTTCGAGATCTTCAAGCTCGACGTAGGGCGCGCCCGCATCGGGCACGTCTGCTTCCACCGCTTCGCACACGGCGGAGACTTTGGGAACGGTGCGAATGCGCGCGGACACCCCGGGCACCTGTTCGATGCCGCGCGCAATCAGTTGCGCCATCTGTTTGACGGCGCCGTAACGGCTGTAATAAAGGACCAGGATTTCTTGCATTCGCGGGACGGCGGCGGAGGTTCACGGGTATTATATACGAGCGCTATCTACTGCCGTTCCCCATGGTAATAAAAGACGCTCCGCTGACCTGTCTGCTGCGCATCCTCGGACGGCGACTTATCGAAGACCGCTGCATGCAGGTCGCGAGCAGCCTGACTCTCACCACGTTGCTGGCGTTGGTGCCTATCGTTACCGTCGCGTTGACCGTGGTGACGGCATTTCCGGTTTTCGGATCGCTGATCGAGCAACTGCATAATTTTGTCGTGCAGAACATGCTGCCTAGATCGGTCGACGCCATCACGACCTATGCCCAG
>Ga0163199_1001985_pt1 | contig 12644 bp, 10 predicted proteins | sample PL_2010_150m_FD_113537 | JGI IMG/M metagenome (GOLD analysis project Ga0163199, IMG submission 113537) | Freshwater microbial communities from Powell Lake, British Columbia, Canada to study Microbial Dark Matter (Phase II) - PL_2010_150m | ecosystem: Environmental > Aquatic > Freshwater > Lake ... | reverse complement strand
TGGAAATGGTCGGTAATGGCCGGCGTCAACACGCTGTTCAACGTTCTCCTGCATGACCCCGAATTCGCCAAGCTCGACTTCAGCCAGTTGCATGTCACGCTCGGCGGCGGCATGGCGGTACAGAAGGCGGTGGCCGAAAAATGGAAGCAGATCACGGGCAAGCCGTTGATCGAGGCCTACGGACTTACCGAGACGTCGCCGGCCGCGACCATAAATCCGCTGGACTTGAAGGATTACAACGGCTCGATCGGCATTCCGATCTCTTCGACCGAGGTGGTCATACGCAGCGACGACGGTGTCGACCTGCCCATGGGCGAGGCCGGTGAAATCTGTATCCGCGGGCCACAGGTGATGAAGGGCTACTGGAATCGTCCCGACGAGACGGCGAAGGTTATCGCCGCCGACGGTTTTCTGTTGACGGGCGACGTCGGCATCATGGACGCGAAGGGCTTCATTCGCATCGTCGACCGCAAGAAGGACATGATCCTGGTATCGGGCTTCAACGTGTATCCGAACGAAGTCGAGGCCGTTGTCTCGATGCACCCGGGTGTGCTCGAAGTGGCGGCGGTCGGGGTGCCCGACGAGAAATCCGGCGAGGCCGTGAAGATCTTTGTGGTGAAGAAGGATCCCAGTCTTACCGGCGAGGCGCTGACCGCCTTTTGTCGGGAAAGCTTGACCGGCTATAAAGTGCCGCACCTGGTGGAATTTCGCAAGGAACTGCCGAAGACCAATGTCGGCAAGATCCTGCGCCGCGCCCTGCGCGATGGGGCGGCCTAGGCTCCTGCGATATCAGGCGTCGATATCGACTTCCGCTCGCGAGCCGAATCCGGCCGCGTTGTTTATGAAGAAGATGCGTCGCGGATCCAGTCGATACCAGCGCACCCGCGCCATGGCCCTGACGATCGCCTCGGGAGCCTGAGCCAGGTCGCCGGCGATCGGGAACTTCTTTGCGTAGAGCGTCCGCACCGCGGTTTCGTCCGCGCCCGAAAGCTGGGTGGTGACACCCTCAAGCTGTACCCCCTTGATTTCCGTCCAGTCTGCATAGTCTTCATGGATGGTCGCGGCAACACGCGGATTGCCGGCCAGGTTCAGACCGTGCCTGCTGGTCGGCGAAGACAGGAAATAGAGCGTGAAGCCGTCGCTGACATAGAAAACCGCCGCGGCCCAGAGGTTTCCGTCCGCCTCGGTGGCCAGGGTTGCGACCCGATGGGCCTGCAGATATTCAAGAACCTGCACCCGTGTCGCGTTGGTCATTAATGCGTACCGGCAACGGCATCGCCGGCCCGAGCCGAGCCCGCATCGGGCTTCGGCGCATCGCCTTCATTCAACCGTTTCAGGCGGTAGGCGAGTTGAGGTCGCGTCAATCCGAGCATCCGGGCGGCGGAGGAAAGATTGCCGCGCGCTTTGTCGACGGCGGTTTCCAGCAACATTCCTTCGACCTGGTCCAGGGTCATGATGCCGTTGAACACGGCCTCGCAGAGGTCCTTGCCGGCTTCGCTGCCGCTGAAGCCAAGGCCGCCCTGGCTATCCAGGCCGAACTCGCGCGCAAGGTCGTCGTCGATTGAGGAGAAGAGGTGATTGACTTCGATGCGCGAGCCGCTTGGAGCCAGGAGCACTCCACGATCGATCATGTTCTGCAGTTCCCGGATATTGCCCGGCCAGCGATAGGTGAGCAGCGCCCGCTTGGCCTTGTCGGTAAAGCCGCGCAGCCTCTTGCCTTGGATTGCGGCATACTTCACAAGGAAGCTCTTGGCCAGCACGGAGATGTCTTCCTTGCGCTCGCGCAGCGGCGGAATATCGATCTGGAACGCGTTCAGGCGGTAGTACAAGTCCGAGCGGAATTTACCTTCCTTGACGAGTTGCTTCAGGTCGCTGTTGCTTGCCGCAACCAGACGAACGTTGATCTTGCGGATCTTCTGGTCGCCGAGGCGCTCGATCTCGCCTTCCTGCAATACGCGCAACAGCTTCGCCTGAACGGAGAACGGGAGGTCGCCGATCTCGTCGAGAAACAAGGTACCCCCGCTGGCCCGTTCGAAACGCCCGGGACGGGAAACCAGGGCGCCGGTGTATGCGCCCCTTTCAACGCCGAACAGTTCCGACTCGACCAGTTCCTGAGGGATGGCGGCACAATTGATGGCGATGAAGGGGCCATTGTTGCGAGAACTCTGTTCGTGCAGGGTGCGGGCGAACATTTCCTTGCCGACCCCGGTCTCGCCAAGCAGCAGCACCGTGATCTGGCTGTTCGCCGCCTGCTTGAGCAGGTCGTACGCATTGCGGAAGGCGGCCGAATTCCCCAGCATGTCGGTGGAGGGAAGGTCTTTTTCGCTGATGGTCGACCGTAGTTGCACCACCTGGGTCTGCAAGTCGATCAGTTGCTCGGCGATCGATTCGCGGCTGACGAAGCGCGCGAATTCGCTGGCGTCGTCCCATTCCTCGACCGGCTTGCCGATGATGCGGCAGTTGCTGTCCCCCTTGCCGACACAGTCGACTTCCTTGAACAGTACCGGCCTGCCCATGAAGGTCGTGGTGTAGCCGCAGGCATAGCCGATCTGGGTCCAACACACCGGTTCGGAATGGATGCCGTAATAGTGGCGGTGCCATTGGCTTTCCCAGGAATTTTCCCAGAGAAACTCGCCATAGAATTTGCCGCCGACCCGGTCGAGTTCCAGCCTGATCGGGGTAACCTTGACCATCCCTTCCAGGGTGTGAAGTCTCGGCCCGGTCATGAAAGCGTCAATATCGTCGGCACTCTGGGCGCGGGTACGCGCGAGTTCCGCATCACGCACGCCGGACGCGTACCCCATGCGGGCGAGCAGGCCCTGTGCACGATCCATCCCCAACGTATCGATTAGCTCCTTGCGCAACGAAGCCTGGGCCTCGGCATGTACTAGCAGCATCCGGTGTTCATGCAGCCAGATCTGGCCCGTTTCGGCGCAAAAATGGACCTGCGCGCGCAAGTCGTCGTCGGCCGTGCCAACTGCTCTCACGATACTGCGGAGTTTTGTCATGGCAACGCTCGCCTCCCTGTGACCGGATAGTGTCAGTCGTTCTTCTCGTCCGTTGCATTGATCCGCGTCAAGCGCCGTCGATCCGGATTGGCATCACACGCTTGTTGCCATCCTGCACCGAGTTGATCAAATGATCAACCGGAGGAAGCTCTTCCCCGCGAAATTGTCCAAATGGTCATGCGTCGGCGAACTCCCGGACGCCGGACGAGGACGGACTCGAATACCGATTTCGCACCCGCAGCAATTGCGGTCAACCATGCCTGGCCTGAGTCCGGTTCGCGCATCGCCTCCTTCTTGCTGCCGTGCACAAGGAACGCGTGGCATGGCCTATGCGTAGAAGTAGTTCGTATAGCCAGGAGTGAAGAACAGACCGCCGCGGCCAATATCGCGAGGCATCCACGAATCAGGAGGAGACAAGCAATGAAATTTCCGAACCCGCACGACATCAAGGCCAAGACCATACCCGGAACAGAAGGTTGGGAAAGGATGTATCCCTACCAGTACCAGTTCGTCACTGATGACCCGGTACGCAACCAGTACGAGAAGGACACGTTCTGGTTCAACGACGGGCTGCATTACCCGGAGCCGCTTTATCCCTTCGACACCATCTGGGACGAAGCCTGGTTTCTTGCCCTTTCACAATTCAACAATCGAATCTTCATGGTGCCGCCGGTACGCGGCGTCGATCACCGCATGATCAATGGCTACGTGTATATCTCGCCCGTACCCGTGAAGGATGGCGCGGAAATCGGCAGTCGCGTCCCGCATTTCATGGAGCGTGCCGGTTACTACTACAAGAACTGGGATGCGCTCGAGGCGAAGTGGAAGGTCAAGATGGAGGCCACCATCCGCGAACTCGAGGCGCTCAAGATTCCGACCTTGCAGGACATGGAGGATTTGAGCGTGGTGACCGACGCCGTGGGTGAATCACAAGGCTACCACCTGCTCAAGAACTACGACGATCTGATCAATCTGGGCATCAAGTGCTGGCAGTACCATTTCGAGTTCCTCAACCTGGGGTATGCCGCCTACGTCTTCTTCCTCGATTTCATGCAGAAGCAGTTCCCCAGCATGCCTACGCAGCGGGTAACGCAGATGATCTCCGGCATTGACGTGATCATGTACCGACCGGATGAAGAGTTGAAGAAGCTTGCCAAGAAGGCCATTGAACTTGGGGTCGACGCCATCGTGTGCTCAAGTCCGCAATGGAGCGTGGTCGCAGCTGCATTGGCCAAGTTGCCCAAGGGGCAGGAGTGGCTGGCGGCACTTGAACAGATCCGGGAGCCGTGGTTCAACGTGTCGACCGGAACTGGCTGGTTCCATCACGATCGCAGCTGGAACGATCAGATGGACGTGCCGCTGACGGGCATCAACACCTACATCGGCAAGCTCAAGCAGGGGGTCTCCATCGAGCGGCCGACAGAGAAAGTACGTGCCGAGCGTGACCGCATCACCGCCGAATATCGCGGCCTGATCGAGAAGGATGAGGACCGCAAGCAGTTCGATGAACTGCTGGGCTGTGCCAAGACCGTGTTTCCCTATGTCGAAAACCATCTGTTCTATGTAGAACACTGGTTCCATTCGGTGTTCTGGAACAAGATGCGCGACGTCGCGGCAGTCATGAAACAGCATGGGATGATTGAGGACGTCGAGGACATCTGGTTGCTGCGTCGCGACGAAATCAAGCAGGCATTGTGGGATGTGGTGACGGCCTGGGCAACCGGCGTTACGCCCCGCGGCACCACGGTGTGGCCCAAGGAAATTCTGTGGCGCAAGGGTGTGATGCAGAAGTTCAAGGAATGGAGCCCGCCGCCGGCCATCGGGGCCGCGCCCGAGGTGATCCAGGAACCCTTTACCATCGTCCTGTGGGGCGTGACGAACAAGTCGCTCGGTGACTGGTCGGCAATCCAGGAGGTGAAGGATCCCGAGACCATAACCGAGATCAAGGGCTTCGCTGGCAGCCCCGGCACCGTCGAGGGTCGGGCGCGGGTGTGCAAGACGGTCGCCGAAGTCGGGCAACTGCAGGAGGGCGAGATTCTGGTGGCGCCCACGACCTCGCCGTCCTGGGCGCCGGCATTCGCAAAGATCAGGGCCTGCGTCACCGATGTCGGCGGCGTCATGAGCCATGCCGCAATTGTCTGCCGCGAGTATGGCTTGCCGGCGGTGGTCGGCACCGGACTTTCGACCAAGATCATCCGAAGCGGCATGATGTTGCGCGTCGATGGGTCTTCCGGCGTGATCACCATCGTCCGTTAGGGCGACATGGAATCTGCGGCGATGAACGGTGCAACGGATCGGAGCGGGGATGAACCGCTGGTTTGCTGGTTCGAGGACTGCCGCAAGGAGTCGGTGCACCTCGTCGGCGGCAAGTGTTCCTCCCTGGGCGAGTTGATCAATGCCGGCGTCCGGGTACCCCCGGGCTTTGCGTTGACCACCGAGGGTTACCGCCATTTCATCGCCGAAGCAGGGATAGACCGCGAAATCAAGTCCATGGTCAAGGGCCTCGATTCTCAGGACATGGATGTGCTGGAGACGGCCAGCGCATCCATCCGCGCCAGCATCGAGGCACAGCCGTTTCCCATGGAAATCGAGGACCTGGTCGCGGAATGCTACCGCAAGCTCTCCCTGCGCTGCTGCCTGCCCGCTGCGCCGGTGGCGGTGCGTTCAAGTGCCACGGCGGAGGACCTTCCCGGCGCCAGCTTTGCCGGCCAGCAGGACACATTCCTCTGGATTCGCGGCATCGAGGAAGTGCTGCATCACATGCGTCGCTGCATTTCCAGCCTCTACACCGGGCGGGCCATCGCCTACCGCGCCAATCGTGGCTACGACGACGACCAGATGGCTATCAGCGTCGGGGTCCAGAAGATGGCCAACGCCTATACCGCTGGAGTGATGTTCACCATCCACCCGGCCAACGGCGACCGTTCGGTGATCGTGATCGACTCCAACTTCGGTTTTGGCGAATCGGTCGTTTCGGGCGAGGTGACGCCCGACAACTTTGTAGTGAACAAGATTACGCTCGACATCATCGAACGGACCATATCGCAGAAGGAGATCTGCTACACGGTGGACCTGCAGACCCAGGAATCCCGGGCCAGGGAAGTCCCATTCGAGCGGCAAAGAGTGCAGTCGTTGATCGATGACGAAGTCACCGAACTGGCCTGGATGGGAAAGCAGATCGAGAAACATTATGGACGCCCGATGGATATCGAGTGGGCGGTGGACAAGGATCTTCCCGCCGGAGGCAACATATTTATCCTGCAGGCGCGTCCGGAGACCGTCTGGAGCGAAAAGCAGCGGGCTCCGATTGCCAGCGCCGGAGCCTCGGCGATGGATTACATCCTTTCCAGCCTGCTGACCGGGAAAAAGGTCAGTTAGGCGAAGTAAATTTCTTTGACAGCAATCTTACGGAGACATCATGAGCAAAAGCACGGCAGCAAAACCCATCGACGACATTCGCAGCTACATCGCCGCCCTCGACGCCAATGGCGAGCTACACCGGGTAAAGACCGAGGTGGACTGGAAATTCGAGCTATGCCATATCTCCAAGGTAAACGAGGAGCAGAAGGGACCGGCCTTGCTCTATGAAAACGTCAAGGGCTACGATATTCCGGTCTTCACCAGCGCCTTCACGACCTCGCGCCGCCTCGCCATCGCCCTCGAGCAGGATCCCTCTCTTTCGATGAGCCAGCTTTCCAAGAAATGGATGGAATTGACTACCAAAAAGATGGTGAAGCCGGTATTCGTCGAGAATCCGCAGGTGAAGGAAAACATCATCACCGGCGATGCCGTCGACATCGAGATGTTTCCGTCGCCTTGGTTTTATCCCGATGACGGCGGGCGATTCTTCGTAACCTCCGGCTTTCTGGTCACCCAGGATCCCGACACCGGCTGGACCAATCTGGGCACCTATCGCGCCCAAGTGCTGGGCAAGAACATCCTCGGGTCCCAAATCATCAAGGGCAAGCATGGCGACATGCATATGAAGAAGTACCAGGAGCGCGGTGAGCTGATGCCCGCTGCGTACGTGGTGGGTACCGATCCGGTGCTGTTCCTGGCCGGTTCCACGCTGGTCAGTGCGCAAGTCGATGAGTATGAAGTTGCTGGTTCCCTGCGCAACAAGCCGGTCGAGGTATTCAAGTCGGAGCTGACCGGGCTGACCCTGCCGGCCACCGCCGAGATCATCGCCGAAGGCTGGATCGATCCCAACGAACTGATGGACGAAGGCCCGTTCGGCGAATACACCGGCTACTACTCGGGCAACAAGGGCAAGGACTATCCCAAGCCGGTACTGCGCATCGCCCGCATCCTGCATCGCAACAAGCCGGTGATGTGGGCGACCACCGTCGGCAAGCCGATCAACGACATCCACATGATCCAGTCGTTGAACCGAACCGCCACCCTCTGGCACGACCTGGAGACCATGAAAGTACCCGGCATCCAGAGCGTGTATATCCCGCCCGAAGCCTGCGGCCGCTTCTGGGTGGTGGTGTCGGTGAAGCAGATGTATCCGGGGCACTCCAATCACGTAGGCAATGCCGTCATCAGTACCACCACCGGCCACTATGGCGTGAAAGGTGTGATCGTCGTCGATCACGATATCGAAGCCGACGACTGGGATCGGGTCTGGTGGGCGCTGGCCACCCGCTTCGACCCGAAGCGCTCGGCTCAGATCATCGACCGCGGCCGCTCCACGCCGCTCGATCCTGGCCTGCCGATCGAAGCGCGCGATATCGTCAGCCGCATCATCCTGGATGCCTGCACGCCTTATGAATGGACCAACAAGCCCAACGAGATATTCATGGACCGGACGGTGTTGCAGAAGGTTTCCGATCGCTGGAACGAGTATGGCTTCGCAGGCACCAGCCCGGTCGCCGGGATGATCAACCGGCTGACCCGGCCGGAAGTCAAGAAGGCTGCCAAGTAGGTCAGCGCCGACCGCTCGCCAGCAACGGGCGAGCGGTGAGGTGGAGGAAGCCATGAGCAAGAAGGGCATCGTCATTGTCTGCAACCTGGACACCCGCGGCGAAGACATCGTCTTCGTCAAGCAGCTGATCGCCGACCGGGGCCACGAGGCGATCCTGATGGACTTCAGCATGGAGGAGCCGCCGCCGTTGGCGGGGGACATCAGCACCGAGGAAGTCGCATTGCGTGGCGGCATGCCGATCGAATTGGTACGCGAGAAGTATCGCTCCGACCGGGACGCCGCCACCAACAACCAGATTCGTGGTGCCGCGCTGATCCTCGACGAACTGGTCACGCAGGGGCGGGTACACGGCATCATCGGCATCGGTGGCGGCACTTCGACGCTGGTTGCCACATCGATCATGAAACGCCTGCCGTTCGGCATGCCGAAGCTGATGGCTTCACCGATGGCGGCGCACCCAGCCTATATTGACAAATATGTCGGTACGCACGACATCACCATGCACCACACGGTGCTGGATATCGTGAAGATGAATCCGCTCCTGAAGGCCCAGATCATCAATGCCGTCGGCGCCATCTGCGGCATGGTCGAGTTGACGCTCGGCACCAACTTCGTCTTCGACAAGCCCTGCATTGCGGTCTCTTCCTTCGGATTCGGTGAAATGGCCGTGCAGTCGGCGCTGGGAATGCTTGAGGAGGCCGGCTTCGTGCCGATCGTCTGCCACGCCCAAGGCAAGGGCGACAAGGCGATGGAGGAGATGATCCGCGCCGGGGCGTTTCAAGGCGTGGTCGACATCTGTACCGGCGGGATCATGGAAAATCTCTTCAAGGGAAACCGCGACCCCGGGCCGGAGAGGCTGATGGCCGCGGTCGAGACGGGCATCCCGATGGTGCTGGCGCCCTGCGGACTGGATATCCTTTCCTACGGCGGGCGCGCCGACATGCTGGAGAAGACGAAGGATCGCACTCAGTATGTCCAGGACGCCCTGCGGGTCCAGGTACGTACCACTGCCGATGAGTTGCGCCAGGCCGCCGACATAATTGCCGGGCGGTTGAACGGCGCCCGGGGCCCGTGGACCTTCGTGATTCCATTGAGGGGCTGGTCGTCCCTGGACCAGGAAGGGCGCCCCATCTTCGATCCGGTGGCCGATGCGGCATTCGTCGCCCGCCTGAAGGAGAGGCTTGCCGCACCCGAACGGGTCAAGGAAGTCGACCTTCACCTCTATACCGAGGAATTTGCCCGGATTGCCGTCGACGAGTTCGTGCGATTGTTCGCACAAGCGAGCGCCTCGCCGCCAATGCCCCGCGCGGCATTGGCTTCGACGCGATGATCCGTCCATGGCCGCTGCTGGTTTCTGAACCGGTTTTCGACGCTGGCTTGCTGTCCCTGGTGCGCGATCGCGCCCGTTCGCCGCGCACGGGCAGCGAGCGCGACTTTCATGTAATCCGGATGGTCGACTGGCTGATGGTCGTGCCATTGACTGAGGACAACAAACTCGTGATGGTCAGGCAGTATCGTCATGGATCGCGCCAAAACAGCCTCGAGGTGCCGGGCGGACTGCACGATGGGGAGGAACCGGCGGAGACAACTGAGCAGGGTGCGGCACGTGAACTGGCGGAAGAGACCGGTTATGGCGGCGGCAACTGGACCTTTCTCGGGCAGCTTCGGCCGCAACCTGCGCTAATGTCGAACCGGGCATGGATCTATCTGGCGCGGGGAGTGCAAGCGGCGAGCGAACCGCAACCTGATGCGGGCGAAGACATCGAGGTCGTGCTGCTCGATGCCAGGGAAATTACCGCCTGCATCGCCAGCGGCGAAATCAACAACGCGATGACGGTTGCCGCGCTGGCATTGGCGCTGTTTGCCGGTCAGCTTCATTGCCCACCGAGGCGTTTGGGGTAAGCGAGGGAGCCACGATGATAGTGCGACACTGGATGCAGACCAACCCGATCACGATCCCGAGCGATACGTTGGCCTCGGAAGCCAAGCGCCTGCTCAGCGATAACAACCTGCACGCCTTGCCGGTAGTGGATCAGGGACGGTTGCGGGGGCTGGTGACACGCGCCAATATGTTGCGCATGGGACACTTTGTGCTGCGCACCCAGAGTCCCGACGAATTCAATTTCTTCGTCAACCGACTGAAAGTGCGTGACGTCATGGTGCGCAATCCGGCGACCGTACAGATTGGCGATACAATGGAACACTGCCTGCTAAAAGGGCAGGAGCGCGGGGTGGCGCAGTTCCCGGTCATGGACGGAGAGGCGGTCGTAGGCATCATTTCGGCGAATGAAATCTTCCAGCTCGCCGCCCATTGCATGGGGGCCTGGGAACGTCGCAGTGGCGTGACCCTGGCGCCGTTGAAACTAGGCCCCGGGGTGTTGGGCCGGATTGCCGATGTGGCCGAGGCTGCGGGAGCCGAACTGCAAGCCATCTACCCCGTCGGCCGTCATGCCAGAGCGGAAGCCGACAGCCCTCACGAAAAGACCGTGATTTTGCGTTTTCACGCCGAGGACGTCGATGCAGTCGTCGCGGCGCTGACCAGGGCGGGATTCCCGGTATTAGAATCGGCCGAAGCGCGGGAGTCGGCATAGCCGATTAGGCTCACGAGGGGGTATCCCCGGCGCAAGGACCGTAACGCCAATGGCGATGGGCCGCCGGCGGCGGGCGTGATAGCTAATGATCCGGCAGGTAACCAAGGGAGAGTTTGGATGAGTTTGCCATTGGTGGTGGCGATAACCGGCGCGACCGGCGTAATTTACGGGGTCGAAATGCTGCGGGTGCTGAAGGACCTGGGTCAGGAGACCCATCTGATATTGAGCGAGGCCGCCAGCATGAACCTGGCGATCGAGACGGAATTCTCGCTCGACGAAGTCAAGTCGTTGGCAAACGTGGTCTATCCAAACAAGGATGTCGGCGCTGCGGTCGCCAGCGGCTCCTTCCGCACGCGTGGGATGATCGTCGCGCCCTGTACCATCAAGACGCTCTCGGCAATCGCGAATTCATTCACCTATAACCTGGTGGTACGCGCCGCGGACGTCACACTCAAGGAGCGACGGACGCTGGTATTGATGGTTCGCGAGACGCCGCTGCACAAAGGCCATCTCGACCTGATGTCGCGCGCCGCGGACTGCGGTGCGGTGATTCTCCCGCCGATGCCGGCGTTCTACCACAAACCCGAAACCATACTCGACATCATTCATCAGAGCATCGGAAAGGCGCTCGACCAGGTCGGCATCGAACACAGTTTGTTCAAACGCTGGACTGGTCATGACCGCGGTGGCCAGGGCAAGGAGTCGCTGCGCGTCGCGAAATGACTCTGCTTCGCGTGGACGGCCCGGCATGCCCGACACGATCCGTCGGGGAAACCTGATGCGTCGCGAGCCCAACGACTTCTGGAATTACTCGTTGAAGCTCTACGGCGTCGCTGCGGTCGCCGATGCCTGCCTGAGCTTGCAGGACCGAGCGCAGGCCGATGTCAATATCTTGCTGTTCTGCTGTTGGCAGGGCAGTCTGGGCCATGCCTTGACCACGCGCTCCCTGCGCCAGGCCATCGAGTCCGTGGCGGTTTGGCAGCGCCAGGTCATCCTGCCGTTGCGGCGGGTGCGCCGCGTGGTCAAAGCAGAGATTGCCGCAATACCCTTGCACCGGCAACAACAATTGCGCCGGCGCGTCGCCGCCGCGGAACTCGACGCCGAATACCTGGAGCAATTGATGCTGGCGCAATGTGTGGCGGATATTCCCCGGGCGGTTGCCAAGGACACACCGGCAGCGGTCATTGCCGGCAATCTGCGGCGCTATGTCGGCTTGCTGAACCTTCCGTCCGAGCCATCGATGCAAAGCCAACTTGGCGTCTTGCGGACAGCCTGCCGGTCGCATTCCACGGCATAGTTCGAGAGGGATGCTGTGATAAACTCAAATGCGAGTTTATCGTTTTGATCCGGCAAGGAATTATTCTCTGAACTTGCGCCGATTCTGAATAGGGCAACCATTGGAAATGCGAAGCGAGGCAACGCCTGCGTATCACTGGGCAGTCCGCGTCAACTACAAGGTACGGGCGGTGTCTTTCGCCGCCATGTTCATCGCCATCGTCATGCACATGGAGGGACGGGGCTACGGCACACTGGCGTGGGTACTCCTCGTGCTGCAGTTTGTGGTCTATCCCCACCTCCTGTTCCAGCGTGCCCGGAGTGCCCGGCAGCCGCTCCAGGCGGAGTTGGAGAACCTGATCCTGGATTGCCTGCTGGCCGGCGTCTGGGCCGCGGCACTTGAGTTTCCATTGATGATCGGTTCCACCCTGTTCATCGGCGTATCGCTCAACAATACGGTCTATCGCGGTCTTCGGGGCAGTCTCATCGCGCTTGTAGCCTTCTGCTGCGGCGCGCTGCTCCATGCCGCTGTTGCCGGGATCACCGTCTCGCCCGACACCGACCTGGCAGTGACCGCGTTCTGTATGGCAAGCCTGGCGTTATACGTGATCAGCATCGGCAATCTTATCTTTACCCAGAGCCGCAAGTTGCAGGACACTCGCTACGAACTGCGCAAGAGCGAGGAGAACTACCGGCTGATCACGGAGAATGCGGGGGACCTGATTGCGATGCTGGACGCCGAGGGACGCTGGGTTTACACCAGTCCGTCGTATCGGCGGCTGCTTTCGGAAGAAGCGCTGGCGGTTGGTGTAAGCGCCCTGTTGCATGTCCATCGGGAAGACC
>Ga0163199_1001984_pt1 | contig 12645 bp, 11 predicted proteins | sample PL_2010_150m_FD_113537 | JGI IMG/M metagenome (GOLD analysis project Ga0163199, IMG submission 113537) | Freshwater microbial communities from Powell Lake, British Columbia, Canada to study Microbial Dark Matter (Phase II) - PL_2010_150m | ecosystem: Environmental > Aquatic > Freshwater > Lake ... | reverse complement strand
GCGTGCTTCGCGGGTTGCACCACGATCTCGGCCACCACGACCTGCCCGGCTTGCGCGTTGAGCGCATCCCCGGGCGGGATCAGCAACTCCTGGCTGATGCGCCGGTTTTCGGCGGTCACGAACAGCACGCCGCGTTCGTTGTGCAGGCGGCCCACCACGCGCTGGTTGGCGCGTTCCAGTACTTCGACGATCTTGCCCTCGGGCCGGCCGCGCCGGTCGATCCCCGACTCGCGCGCGACGACGCGGTCGCCGTGCAAAACCTTGTGCATCTCGTCCGGTCCGAGAAAGAGGTCCGGTCCTTCATCGTCGCGGATCACGAAACCATAGCCGTCGGCATGGCCCTGCACGCGGCCGGGGATCAGGTCGAGCCGGGTGACGAGGCAGATCGCATCGCGCCGGTTGCGCATGATCTGGCCTTCGCGCTGCATCGCGGCGAGCCGGCGTTCGAACGTTTCGCGCTCCGCATCGGTAATGCCGAGCAACTGCTGCAGCTTCGCGCTGCTCACTGGCACGCCCTGCGCCTCGAGCGTCTGCAGGATCAGCTCGCGGCTCGGCAGGGGTTCCGCGTACTTGCTGCGCTCGCGCTCGAGATGCGGATCGCCGCTGCGCAATGCGTTGCTGCGCGCCGGATCGCGCGCGCCGCCCGGCGCCGCACTGCGCGCGGGTGCGGCGCGAACGCTACCGCGCTTGCGGCCGCGCGGTGCGGACTGGGTTTTACGAGTTTTCATTTGACAAAACAGCCTTTTGTGATTAAATTTGCCGGCCTTGCAGGCCCAGATGGCGGAATTGGTAGACGCACCAGGTTCAGGTCCTGGCGGTGGCAACACTGTGGAGGTTCGAGTCCTCTTCTGGGCACCAGAATCCAAGTGCTGAATAATGAGTGCAGAGTACCGGATTACTACGGATGCTCTGGTGTTCAGCAATCATCACGCTACACTCATCGCTGTCATTTGAACGGGTGCCTGCGCACGATCGTCTGCTCGCGATCGGCACCGGTCGAAATCATGTCCACCGGCACTTCGCAGATTTCCTCGATGCGTTGCAAGTAGCGTCGCGCCGCGTGCGGCAGTTCATCATACCGCGTCAGACCGACCGTATTTTGCGACCAACCCGGAATCTCCTCATAGATCGGTTCGCACCCGGCGAGCGCCTCGGCGCCAAACGGCAGCAGGTCGCGCCGCTCGCCGTCCAGCCGGTAGCCGATGCCGAGCTGCAGCGTCTCGACGCCGTCGAGCACGTCGAGCTTGGTCACGCACAGGCCTGAAATGCCGTTGATCTGGATCGAGCGCTTGAGCGCCGCGGCATCGAACCAGCCGCAGCGTCGCGCGCGCCCGGTCACCGACCCGAACTCGTTGCCGCGCTGGGCCAGGTGTTTGCCGATCTCGTCGTCAAGCTCGGTCGGGAACGGCCCCGATCCGACACGCGTGGTGTAAGCCTTGGTGATTCCGAGCACGTAGTGCAGCAGATGCGGACCGATTCCGGCGCCGGCGCACGCCGCACCGGCGACGCAGTTGCTCGATGTCACGTACGGGTAAGTGCCGTGATCGACGTCGAGCAGCGTGCCCTGCGCGCCCTCGAACAGCAGGTTCTTGCCCGCTTTGTGGGCTTCATACAGCATGCTCGGCACATCGGCCACCATCGGCTTGATTCGCGCGGCGAGCGCGAGCGTAGTGTCGAGCGTTTTCTGAAAATCGACAATCGGTGCGTGGAAATAGTTCTTGAGCACGAAATTGTGATAATCGAGCGCCTCGCCGAGCTTGGCGGCAAAGCGCTCGCGGTGCAGCAGGTCCTGCAGACGGATGGCGCGCCGCGCCACTTTGTCCTCGTAGGCCGGCCCGATGCCGCGCCCCGTAGTGCCGATCTTGCCCGCGCCCTTGGCCGCCTCGCGCGCCTGGTCGAGCGCGACGTGATACGGCAGTATCAGCGGACACGCTTCGCTGATGCGCAGCCTGCCTTTGACGTCGACTCCGGCGGCTTCGAGTTCGCCGATTTCGTTGAGCAGCGCCTCCGGCGAGATCACCACGCCGTTGCCGATGTAACACGCGACATTCTCGCGCAGGATACCGGACGGTATCAGGCGCAGGATGGTCTTTCTGCCGCCGATCACCAGTGTGTGGCCGGCATTGTGACCGCCCTGGAACCGCACCACGCCATGCGCGTGATCGGTGAGCCAATCGACGACTTTGCCTTTGCCTTCGTCGCCCCACTGGCTGCCGATAACGACTACGTTTTTTGCCATTTGACCACTTTCCATTGTCCATTGATACGCTGCAGGCAGCGATCGCAACCGAGTTCGTCGCGCGATTTTTCGTGCCCCGGCAGATCGACGATCACGATTTCACCCGCCTTGCGCAGCCTTGCAATGCGCCGCAATAACGCGGCATCCTGCGGCCGGTGGGGCGCCAGCACCGCGCGGCGCGCTTCCCCGGCCGGCGCGCCTGCCACGATCTCGCGCAGATCCATGCTGAAACCGGTCGCCGGCCGCGCGCGGCCGAACGCCTTGCCGACTTCGTCATAGCGCCCGCCGAGCGCGAGTGCGTTCGACCAACCCCCGGCGTAGACGGCGAACACCACCCCGCTGTGGTAGTGATAGCCGCGCAACTCGCCGAGATCGAAACAAATCCGGGCGCCGGTGTCGTGCAGCGACGCCGCAATCGCCCGCAACTGCGCAAGCGCGCGCCTGATTTCGGTGTATTCCGGCAGTTGGTCCCTCGCTTGCGCGAGCACCTCGATGCCTCCCGCAAGCTCGGGCAATGCCAGCAAGGCATCGCGCAGATCACGGTCGAGCTTGCGCACCAGTTTTGCCAGCGCCGGCACGTCTTTCGCCTGTACCGCCCGAAACAACTCGGCTTCCGCTTCCGGCTCGAGCTGCGCCCTGCGCACCAGCGCGCGGAACACCGCGACGTGGCCGATATCGAGCTGCAGTTGTGCAATGCCGGCGAGACGCAGCGCATCGAGCATCAGCCGCTGCACCTCGAGATCGCTTTCGATCCCGGCATGGCCGTAAATCTCGGCGCCGATCTGCAGCGGCTCGCGCGTGCGGTTCAAACCGCCGGGGAGCGTATGCAGCACGCTGCCCGCGTAGCACAGCCGGTTGACGCCCTTGCGGTTCATCAGATGCGCATCGATGCGCGCGACCTGGGGCGTGATATCGGCGCGCACGCCCAGCATGCGCCCGGACAACTGGTCGACCAGTTTGAACGTCTTCAGGTCGAGATCGTGGCCGGTGCCGGTCAGCAGCGACTCGACGTATTCGAGCAGCGGCGGCAGCACCAGCTGATAGCCGTGAACCTCGAAGAGCCCGAGCATAGCCCGCCGCAGCGCCTCGATGCGGCGCGCCTCGGCTGGCAGGATGTCCTCGATGTACTCAGGCAACAGCCATTTACGCATGGTCATATATACCCGCAGGTCGCCACGTTCCGGCCGCATCCACGCTATCGGGAAAAGAACAACAGCAGCAACCCGGCGAGCATCGAGCTAAGCCCGATAAAACGCAGCTGGCCATCGGACATTGCAGTGATGCGCCGGAAGGTTTCGCGCCAGAAGCCGGGCGCCAGGAACGGCAGCAGGCCTTCGATGATCAGCATCAGCGCCAGAGCGGTCAGCAGCAATTTTCCCACAGCGCCACCCTCCCGCTGCCGCAGCTACTTGGGCGGCTTGCTGTTCCTGAGGTATTTGAAAAACTCCGAATTGGGCTCGAGCACGAGCACGTCGCTCTTGTTCTTGAAGCTCTGCCGGTACGCCTCGAGGCTACGGTAAAACGCATAAAACTCGGGGTTCTGTTCGTACGCGCGCGAGTAGATCGCTGTCGCCTTGGCGTCGCCGTCGCCCTTGATGCGCTGCGCATCGCGATAAGCCTGCGCCAGGATCACTTCGCGCTGCCGGTCGGCGTCAGCCCGGATTTTCTCCGAGTCGGCCGCACCGGTCGAGCGCAGCTCGTTGGCGACGCGCTTGCGCTCCGCATCCATGCGGCTGTAGACCGACGCGCTGACCTCCTGCGGCAGGTCGACGCGCTTCAAGCGCACGTCGAGCACTTCGACGCCGATCTTCTGCGCATCCTCATTCGCTTTCTCCCGCATCAGTTCCATGATCTTGTCCCGCTCGCCCGATACCACGTCGTGCACCGTGCGGCTGCCGAACTGGGCACGCAAACCGTCGTTGATGGTCTGCAGCAAGCGTGTCTGCGCGCGCGATTCCTCGCCGTTCACGCTGATGTAGTATTTTTGCACGTCCGCGATGCGCCACTTGACGAACAAATCGACCAGTACGTTTTTCTTCTCGGAAGTCAGAAAACGCTCGGGCTCCGCACTGTCGATCGTCAGTATGCGCACGTCGAAAAAACGCACGTTGTCGATGAGCGGCAGCTTGAGAAACAATCCCGGCTGCGCTTTTACGCTGACGATCTCGCCGAACCGGAGCACGATGACATTCTGGCGCTGATCAACTACGAACAGCGACAGCGACAAGACAATCAGCAGGACGACTGACGCGACCAGCACAATGCCGATATTCTGCTTCATCAGCGCGGCTCCCGTTCGCGGGGGCGCAGCGCGTCGCGCGAGCGCGACGCCGATGGCACCGGTTCGGAGCCGGGGACCGACTCGGCCGGCTTGCCCCCGCTGTCAGGCAAGGCGGCACTCGGAGCGGTCAGCTGCATCAGTTTGTCGAGCGGCAGGTAGAGCAGGTTGTTGCCGCCTTTCTGGTCGACCAGCACCTTGCTGGTGTTGGTCATGATTTCCTGGACTGCCTCGATGTAGAGGCGATCGCGCGTAACGCCGGGCGCCTTGTTGTATTCAGCCACGATCTGACGAAAGCGGCTGGCGTCGCCTTCGGCGCGCTCGATCACGCGCTGGCGGTAGCCTTCAGATTCCTGGTTCAGGCGCGCTGCCGCGCCGCGCGCCCGGGGAATCACGTCGTTCGCGTAGCCCTGGCCCTCGTTCTTCTGGCGCTCGCGGTCCTGACTCGCTTTCACGGCATCGTCGAACGCCGCCTGCACCTGCTCCGGCGGCTGGGCATTCTGCATCGTGACCTTGCTGATATTGATGCCGGTCTTGTAACGGTCGAGGATCTCCTGCATCAGCTTGTGCGCGGTGGCCGTCACCTGGGCGCGGCCTTCATACAGCACGAAATCCATCGTGCTTTTGCCGACGATCTCGCGGATCGCGGTTTCAGCGGCCTGCAGCACGCTTTCGTCGGGGGAACGGTTGTTGAACAGGTAATCTTTCGGGTCCTTGAGCAGGTACTGCACCGCGAACTGGATGTCGACGATATTCTCGTCGTCGGTCAGCATCAGGGACTCCTTCGGCACCTTGCTCTTGACCGTATTGCGATAACCGATTTCGACCGTGCGCACCTGCGACACGCTGACGACTTCCGCGGTTTCGATCGGATACGGCAGGTGCCAGCGCGGACCCGGCTGGGTCTCCTCGACGAACTTGCCGAAGCGCAGCACGAGGCCGCGCTGGCTGGCGTCGACGATGTAAAAACCGCTCGCGAGCCATACCAGCACTACCAGTCCTATCAGGATGCCGGCGCCGCCGCCGAACTGCGCGAGCCCGGGTCCGCTGGGCACGCCACCGCTGCCGCCGCCTTTGCCGCCAAACAGCGAGCCAAGTTTCTGCTTGAAATTGCGCATCAGCTCGTCCAGGTCGGGCGGGCCCTGATTGCCACCGCGGCGGCCCCATTGGGGGTCGTTGAGCGACATCAGCACGCCAACCAGAATGCGGCGCGCGCGCCCGGCAACGACACTGTAAAAAGACCGCCAATAAGTGACCATGATTGAACTGATTCCGTGTCAAGCTGCCGCGGGATGCGCAACCGCCGGGACGCGGGTTGCTGCGGCAGCGTATTCTTCCAGTGCCTGCTTCACCAGATCGAGTCCAGAACCGGTCCTGGCACTGATCCAGATGCCGCTGATTTTACCATATTCGTCACGCTCGATCCGCGGCGCGGCGCCGTTCAGGTCGATCTTGTTGTAAACCAGTACCTGCGGTATCCGGTCGGCGCCGATTTCGGCGAGCACCAGGTTGACCGCCGCGATCTGGGCGGCGCGCGTTTTGCTGCCGGCATCGACCACGTGCAGCAGCAGATCGGCCTGCACCGCTTCCTCGAGCGTGGCGCGAAACGCCGCCACCAGGGTATGGGGAAGCTGCCGGATGAACCCCACCGTATCGGACAGCACCAGCGGCGTGCCACCGGTCAGAAATACGCGGCGCGTCGTGGTATCGAGCGTCGCGAACAACTGGTCGGCCGCATAAGCATGGCCGCGCGTCAATGCGTTGAACAACGTGCTCTTGCCGGCATTGGTATAGCCGACCAGCGATACCGACAGCACGTTGGCGCGGCGCCGTGCGCGGCGCTGCACTTCGCGCTGGCCCGTGAGACGCGCCAGTTTGTCCTTGAGCAGCTTGACGCGCTTGCCGAGCAGCCGCCGGTCGGTTTCGAGCTGGGTTTCACCGGGGCCACGCAGACCGATGCCGCCTTTCTGCCGCTCGAGGTGGGTCCAGCCGCGCACCAGGCGCGTCGCCAGATGCCCGAGCTGCGCGAGTTCGACCTGTAGTTTGCCTTCGTGGCTTTGCGCGCGCTGGGCAAAAATATCGAGGATCAGGCTGACGCGGTCGATCACGCGGCAATCGAGGCGTTTCTCGAGATTGCGCTCCTGCGCCGGGGACAGCTCGTGATTGAAAATCACGAGCTTGGCGCCGGTGCGGGCGAGCGCCGCCTCGATCTCCTCGACTTTGCCGGTGCCGGCGTAGTACGCGGGATCGGGCCGCAGACGCTTGCCCTTGATGATGTCCACGACGCTGACTTTCGCGCTCGTCGCGAGCTGCACCAGTTCCTCGGTGCTTTCGGCGAAGTCGGGGTCGCCGAAGTCGAGGCTCACCAGAACCGCCTGGGAGCTGCTCCCCGGACGTTCAAACATCAATGCTCAGGACTCGGTGGACTGCTCGGGCGCGAGATTGACCGGGCGTGCCGGAACGACCGTCGAAATGGCGTGCTTATACACCATCTGCGTGACGGTGTTTTTGAGCAGCACCACATACTGGTCGAAGGATTCGACCTGTCCCTGCAGCTTGATCCCGTTGACCAGGTAGATGGATACCGGAACATGTTCTTTGCGTAGCGCGTTCAAAAACGGGTCTTGTAGCAACTGCCCTTTGGTGCTCATGTTTTGCCTCGTCGTTATTAGTATTCAGCGAGTCACTGTACTGCATTTTCCGGCATTACGCCATAGCGCAGCGGTCAGCGTTTGTCGCGCCCCTTATCGTAGGGATTCCGGCCCTGCCGGAACTCGATTTTAAGCGGGGTGCCCTGCAATTGGAACGTTTCCCGGAAAAAACGTTCAAGATAGCGGCGATAGCTGTCTGAAATCCGGTTAATCGCAGTACCATGGATCACGATGCGAGGCGGGTTGCTGCCGCCCTGGTGCGCGTAGCGCAGCTTGGGACGGAATATCCCGCCGCGCGGCGGCGCCTGGCGCTCCACGGCGGCGATCAGCGCGCGTGTCAGCTTCGGCGTCGGCAGCTTGACCATCGCCGCCTGGTACGCGCGCTCGACCGCGTCGAGCAACGGCTTGATGCCGGTCCCCGCCAGCGCCGAGATATAGTGCGCCGGCGCGAACTCGATGAAATTCAACGTGCGCGCCAGGCTGCGTTTGGTCCAGTCGCGCTGCTCCGGGTTCAAGCCATCCCATTTGTTGACCGCCACCACGAGGGCGCGTCCCGCTTCCAGAATGAAACCGGCGATGTGCGCGTCCTGATCGGTGATCGGCTCGCGCGCGTCGAGCACCAGTATCACCACATTGGCATCCTCAACTGCCTGCAGCGTCTTGATCACCGAAAACTTCTCGATCACGTCGGTGACATTGCCGCGCCGGCGCACGCCGGCGGTATCGATCAGCGTGTAGTTACGGCCGTCGCGCTCGAAATCGATGTAAATGCTGTCGCGCGTCGTTCCCGGCTCATCGAATACCAGCACGCGTTCCTCGCCGAGCAGGCGGTTGACCAGCGTCGACTTGCCGACGTTCGGCCGGCCGACGATGGCGATGCGCGGCCGTGTTTCGGGCGCGGCTTCTGCATCGGCATCCGCCTCTTCCCGCGCCGTAAAGTCGGCGGTGATCAGATCGGCGAGATCGCTCACGCCGTCGCCGTGAGCCGCGGAGATCGCGAGCGGATCACCGAGCGCCAATTCATGAAACTCGGCGTTGACGGTGGCCGGCTGCATGCCCTCCGCCTTGTTGACCACCAGCCATATCCTGCGCCCGGTCTTGCGCAACTGCTCGGCAATGGTACGGTCCTGCGGCGTGAGACCCTGCCGGCCATCGACCAGCAGCACAACTGCATCGGCTTCATCGACCGCGAGCAGCGTCTGCTGCGCCATGGCGTGCAATATCCTCTCGTGCACGACCGGCTCGAGACCGCCGGTGTCGACCACGATATAGGATTTGCCGCCGACGCGGCCGCGCCCGTAGTGGCGGTCGCGGGTCAGACCGGGCACGTCGGCGACGAGCGCATCCCGGCTGCGCGTGAGCCGGTTGAACAGCGTCGACTTGCCGACATTCGGCCGGCCGACAATGACGATGGTGGGTATCACTGCAACGATTTCACGCGCTCACCGCGCGGTGATCGCGTAAACCCCGCCGTCGCTGGTCTGCACCAGCACGCCGTCATTGAGCGCAATCGGCTGGGCAATGATCGCGCTGCCGTCGGTCGCAATGCGCGCGGCAAACGAGCCATCGTCGCGCGACAGGAAGTGCACGTAACCCTGGTAATCCCCAACGACGACGTGCCTGCCGACAGCGGCCGGCCCGCTGAGGCGGCGTCCAAACAGCTTGTCCTGCTTCCACTGGCTCGCGCCGGTGCTTTTCTCGAATGCAACCACCGCGCCCTTGTCGTCTGAAACGTAGACGTCGCGATCGTCGATCGCCATGCCGGCGACGCTCGAAATATCGCGTGCCCAGTTGGGGGTGCCTTTCATCAGGTCAAAGCACGCGACTCGTCCCTGGAAGGCGACTGCGCAGCTTTGCCTGCCATCGATTACCGGCAGGCTCGAGATATCGGCAACGCGTTCGAGCTCGGTGGCCCCTTTCGGCAGCGCGACCGCGGCCTCCCAACCGACGTTGCCGTTGTTGAGCGCGAGCGCGACCAACCTGCCGCCGGCGAATCCGGCAAACACCGCATCGCGATAGAGCGCAATGCCGGCATGCGTGCGTACCGTCAACGCCGGCAGCGTGCGCTGGTACACCCACTTGCGGGCGCCGGTGGCAGCGTCAAGCCCGTAGATGCGCCCATCGCCGCTGCGCACGACCACGATGCCGAGATCCGTTTGCGGCGCGCTCAGCACCTCGCTCGTGAGCTGGGTTTTCCACAACGGCTTGCCGCCTTGATCGAATGCCAGCACTTCGCCCCGGGCGGTACCGGCCAGGATCAGGCGCCCGTCGCTGCCGACTCCGCCGGACAGGCGGTTCCTGGTTTCGATGCGTGCCAGCACCTTGCCGCTCCCGGCATCGAAGCGCACGATCTGGCCCGCTGCGCCTGCCGCGTAGACCGAATTGGCAGCGATTGCCGGCGTGAACACATATTTTTCGGCAGCGCCGGCATTGCCCTGCCACAGAATTCTCGCCGTCGCGGTGGGCTTGATTGCAACCAGCTCGGCGGGCTTGAGTGCCGGCCCGCTGCCGAGCCATCTGTCGATGTAGTCGCCTACCGGAACTGACGGCAATGAGCAACCGGCCATCAATAGCGGCAGCAGCGCAACGCGCGCGACCCGCGACAGCCTTGAACGCGTCATTTAGGTTCGCCCAGCGCGTCGAGCTTGACCTGGATCAGCGCGCGGTAAGCGCTCCTGGCGTCACTCTTGTCGAGCGCGAGCTGGTACGCACCGCGCGCTTCATCGTGCTTGCCCTGCGCCACCAGCACGTCCGCCTTAAGATCGGCGTAAAGCGCGCTCAGGGTGTCGGCATGCTGCGCCGCAAGTAACTTCAGCGCCGCGTCGTAGTTTTTCTCGTCAAGCAGCACGGCCGCGAGCCGCAGCCGCGCAATGTCGCGCATTTCATCGTCTTCGCCGTTATCGACCACCCACTGCAAACGGGTCTTGGCGGCTGGCGCATCGCCGCTATCGAAGGCGGCCTTGGCACCGGTCAGCGCGGCCAGCCGCGCGTAGCCGGTGCGCGGATATTTGTCGATCAGCACTGCCGCGATGTCCTGCGCCTTCTTCGGGTCCCCGCTGCCCACCGCGCCCTGCAACTGGGTGTAAAGTTCGCCCGCTTCGAACGCCTGTTGGTTGTGGTAATAACGCCAGCCCTGGATCGCACCGACTGTTACGGCCGCCGCGACAACCACCAGCAGCACGAGGTTGCGGTATTGCTTCCACCATGCCTTGATCTCATCCAGCTGTTCCTGCTCTTCCAGATCGTAAACCGCCATCATCAGCCTCGTTTGGTTTTAATCAGTTCTGCCGCGCGTTCCAGCGCGCAGCGCGTTTGTTCGCCAGCCTCCCGCAACGGCTTGACGCTGACCTGCTGCATCTGCGCTTCGTCATCGCCAATGATGACGGCATGACGCGCGCCGCTGGCATCGGCTTTCTTCATCTGGGATTTGAAGCTGCCGCCGCTGCAATCGTAGATCACCGCCAGCCCGCAATCGCGCAACCGCTCGGCCGCGACGAACGCAAAGCGTGCCGCGTGCGCGCCCTGATGCACCAGATACACGTCGGCAACCCTCGCGCGCGGCGCGGATTGCATCAGCTCGAGCAGCCGCTCGACGCCCATCGCAAAGCCGCACGCGGGCGCCGGCTTGCCGCCGATCTGCTCGATCAAGCCATCATAACGCCCGCCCGCGCACACCGTGCCTTGCGCGCCGAGGCTGCCGGTCACCCATTCGAATACCGTCAAATTGTAATAATCCAGACCGCGCACCAGCCGCGGATTGAATTTGTAAGCGACTCCTGATTCGCGCAGCAATGACTGCACGCCCTCGAAGTGCCTGAGCGACTCGGCGTCCATGTCGTCCAGCATGCGCGGCGCGTTGTCGATCAGCTCCTTGAGCAGCGGATTCTTGCTGTCGAGCACGCGCAACGGATTGGTGTGCAGGCGGCGCCGCGAGTCCGCGTCGAGCAGCTCCGCATTGCGTTCCAGATACTCGACCAGGCGCGCGCGATAGCGCCCGCGCGCCTCGTTGCTGCCGAGCGTATTGAGCTCGAGCCCGACATCGCCGATGCCGAGCTCGCGCCACAGCCGGGCGCACATCACGATATGCTCGGCGTCGATGTCAGGCCCGGGATAACCGAGCGCCTCGACGCCGACCTGATGGAACTGGCGGTAGCGGCCTTTCTGCGGCCGCTCGTGGCGGAACATCGGGCCCGAATAATACAGGCGCTGGGGTCCCGCATACAGCAGATTGTGCTCGATCACGGCGCGCACGCATGAAGCCGTTGCCTCCGGGCGCAGCGTCAGGCTCTCGCCGTTCAACTGGTCGACGAAGGTATACATCTCCTTCTCGACGATGTCGGTCACCTCGCCAATCGAGCGCACGAACAACTCCGTGCGCTCGAGGATCGGCGTGTGGATCGGCCGGTAGCCATACGCGCGCAGCGAACTGCAGACGGTGTCCGCGAGGAACTCCCAGCGCTGTGCCTGGTCCGGCAGGATATCGTTCATCCCGCGCACGGCTTGAATTTTATCGGGCATGCTGGGTTTGGGCGCGCGGCTCTCAGCCCGCCGTTGTCACGACACGCTCGGCCGCCTGGTCTTCCGGCGCGTAATTTTTCTGCACGTACTGTTCGACCAGCGCGCGGAACTCAACCGCGATGTGCTCCCCTTTGAGCGTCACCGCTTTGGCGCCATCGATATAGACCGGCGCCACCGGGTTTTCGCCCGACCCGGGCAGGCTGATCCCGATATTGGCGTGCTTGCTCTCGCCCGGGCCGTTGACCACGCACCCCATCACCGCGACGTGCATGTTCTCGACGCCGGGATAGCGGCCGCGCCATACCGGCATCTGCGCGCGCAGATAAGATTGAATATTGTCGGCCAATTCCTGAAAAAACGTACTGGTGGTGCGGCCGCAGCCGGGGCAAGCGATCACCAGCGGCGTAAACGAGCGCAGCCCCATGGTCTGCAACAGCTCCTGCGCCACCACCACTTCGCGCGTGCGGTCGCCGCCCGGCTCGGGCGTCAGCGAAATGCGTACCGTGTCGCCGATGCCTTCCTGCAGCAGCACCGCCAGCGCCGCGCTCGACGCGACGATGCCCTTCGATCCCATGCCGGCTTCGGTAAGGCCCAGATGCAGCGCATAGTCGCAGCGCGCCGCGAGGTCGCGATAGACGGCAATCAGGTCCTGCACGCCGCTCACTTTGCACGACAGTACGATTTTTTTACCCGCGAGACCGTATTGCTCGGCCTGCTGCGCGCTCTCGAGCGCCGATGCAACGAGCGCCTTGCGCGTCACCACCCCCGCATCTGCGGGATGCGCCAGCCGCGCGTTGTCGTCCATCATGCGCGCCAGCAACTCGGGATCGAGACTGCCCCAGTTGACGCCGATGCGCACTGGCTTGCCGTACTGGCACGCAAACTCGATCAGGGTCGCGAACTGCTCGTCGCGCTTCGTGCCGTGACCGACATTACCGGGATTGATGCGCAGCTTGGCG
>Ga0163199_1001983_pt1 | contig 12649 bp, 6 predicted proteins | sample PL_2010_150m_FD_113537 | JGI IMG/M metagenome (GOLD analysis project Ga0163199, IMG submission 113537) | Freshwater microbial communities from Powell Lake, British Columbia, Canada to study Microbial Dark Matter (Phase II) - PL_2010_150m | ecosystem: Environmental > Aquatic > Freshwater > Lake ... | reverse complement strand
TTCGACGACCACGACGAACTCTACTGGAACGTAAACGGCAACGGCTGGACCTTCGCCATGGACGCGGTTTCTGCCGAGGTCTGGCTGCCGCGTCCGGTACCGGGCGCAACGTTGCGGGCCGAGGCCTACACCGGCGCATTCGGCGCGAGGGGACGCGACTATACGTCCTCAGTGGGCGACCGCAGCGCCGAGTACCGCACCACGCGCGCGCTCGCGCCGGGCGAAGGGCTGACGATCGTATTCGCCTTTCCCAAGGGCATCATTCCGCAGCCCGGCTGGGCCGAGCGTGCCGCGCGCGCGCTGCACGACAACAAGGGCGAGGCGGCGGGCGCGGCAGGTACGCTGCTGCTGCTCGCGTTTTTCTATATTCGCTGGTGGCAGGTGGGACGAGATCCGCGCGACGGGCCGGTGTTTCCGCGCTATGAGCCGCCCACGGGCCTGGGACCGGCGGGAACGCGCTATCTCGATCGAATGAAGTATGACGACCAGTGCTTTGCTGCGGCGCTGCTCGGCCTGGGGCAGCGCGGCTACCTCACCATCTGGCAGGGCGGCGGCGCCTACACCATCGAGGGCACGGGCAAGCGCGGCGACTGGCTGCCGGGGGAAGAGGCGCTGGCGCCACTGGCGCCGGCACCAGGGGCCAGCGGCGAAGTAATCGGCGGCGGCTACAACCCGACAGTGAAAAAAGCGCGCGAAGACCTGGGCACGTCGCTGGCAGCGCATTTTGGCGAAAACCTGTTCTCGCGCAACCGGGGTTCTTTTTCCTTTGGCGTGTTCATCGCGTTTTGCACCATGGCCGCGATGTTTTCCCTTGAAGCCGCGCTGCCGGTGTTGATAGGCGCCGGCATTGCGCTGGCGATCATCCTCTACGTATTCTCGCGCCTGCTGCCGGCGTACACACGCGAGGGGCGAAAACTCAAGGATGAGATCGAGGGGCTGCGCCAATACCTGAGCGTGGCCGAGAAGGACGATCTTGCGCGGCAGAAGATGCCGCCGCGCACGCCCGAGGAGTTCGCAAGATTTCTCCCGTATGCGCTGGCGCTGGGCGTAGAGAAAACCTGGGCCAACGCCTTCGCATCCGTGCTGGGCGCCGCCGCAGTGGCGGAGGCGGTGTCCTCCTATTATCAATCGAGCAGCGATTTTTCCGACACTGATTCGCCTGGCAGCGGTATCGCCGGGCTGAGCGATTCCATCGCCGGCATGGGAGACAGCATCAGTTCCGCTTCGACACCGCCGGGCAGCAGTTCCGGATCGTCGGACAGCGGTTCTGGCTTCTCCGGCAGCAGTTCGGGTTCCTCCGACAGCGGCGGCTCCTCCGATAGCGGCGGCTCCTCTGGCGGAGGTGGAGGAGGAGGCGGCGGCAGCGGCTGGTAGCCTCGCTGACGCGCAGCTAGGGTTTGTTCGCCCAGAATCCCGTTGCCGGTTCCAGCACCTTGGTGCCGAAATCAAGATACGACTTGGAAGCGGTGAAATTGCCGAGAGTGCCGGCCAGGTCCAGGCTGGGCGCGTAGAAATACCAGTTGCGTAGCGCCGCATCCCAGGCCCATAGCGTGGTGACGTTGGCCGGAATTTCGTCCGCTGCAGGCGTCGTCGCGCTGAGCGCATTGTTGAACGCGCGCGGCAGCTTGTTGTCGCCGATCGCAATCAGATTCCAACCGGTGGCCATGCTGCGAAACGAGGCCGAGGTGATCGGCGTGCCCGCGGGCGCCGGCGCGCTGAAGGCGACCTTGGCGTTGATCCAGTAGGCCTCTCCGCCCTTGATCGTGGACAGGACATCGTAGGCTTTGCCGGCGGCGTAGTCGGCCAGCGCCTGCGGCGTGAGCGAGGGCGCATAGAAGGCCCAGCGGGAAGCAGAGGCGATCCACTTCCACACTGTATTCACCTTGGCCGCATCGCCATATGCCGCCGCCACATCGAGCGTTGTGCTGCCGCCGTTGCCGAGGAGGTTCCAGCCGGCCGCGAGGCTGCCGGGGTTGACGGTCCATCTGCGCGAACGCAATGGCATATCCAGCAGAAAGGGTGTGGTGTCGCTGACCTGGAGTTCCACCGTGTGCATACTGGTGTCGGGCAGTACGTAGGTGAACGCCTGGTGTGCCCCGTGTACGCTGCTTTCCATCTGCGCGGGTGCGCCGTCGACCAGCCACGAGACCTTAAGGCCGCCAGCTGCGAGCGAACCGGCAATGTTCGCCTGAAACTGCAGCGTAGACTGCGGGGCCGCGTCCACGCTGGTGCTGGCCGGAATTGCGCCCGGTTCGATCAGGCTGACGCCCTGCGCCGGCACCCCCCAGCCGCCGCCGTAGAGGCGCTTGACGAAGGCTTCACTGTCGACGCGGCAGAACGGCCCGCCCAATGTGCGCATGATGCCGTTGTAGCACTGGCGATACATTCCAGCCGACTGGAAGCGCGCCCCGAGCCAGAGGCCGGCCCCTAGCGGGTCGCCGGCAAGCTGCGCATCGGAGGGCACCGGCGTCTGCGCCGCGAGCCAGCGCGTCCACTTGATCAACGCGCGGCTGCTCTGATCGGTGACATTCGCCTCGCACCGCGCGCTGGTCGCCGGCAGGTCGCTGCAAGGTGGGTAGCCCGGGTAGGCCGAAGTATATTCATCGGCGAGTTGCGTGAACGAATGGCCGAACTCGTGCTGCTGGATCTGCATCGACTGCGCGTGCGTCGTGACCACGCCGACGCTGCCGCCGGAACCGCCGTATTCGCTGTCGTTTACCAGCACGATCACCTTGTCCCAGTCGGGAACCGCGGCGGCAGCGGTCAAAACCTTGGCCGTGTCTACCGTCACCAGCCGTCGCAGTCCCAGGCTGCAGAACTGCACCGAAAAGGCCGTCGCAACGCTGACCACCGGCTGCGTGGGCGTTTCGGCGCAGTTGGGCTTGCTCGCGCCTGACTGGCTCGATGGCACGAACAGCCAAACCGCGTTGGTGAGGTGTTTGAAATCGCGATAGGGTGAGATCGACAGGAATTTGTTTACGAGATTTGTTGCGTCCAGGACGAACTGGCTCTGCTGGTCCGCGGTATAGCCTTCGGCGACGATCAGCAGATCCAGCCGGTTCGACGGGTCGCCATTGGCAAGCACGCTGCCGCTGGCGTAGCCCGCTGGCAGCTGCGGCGGCGGCGCGGCGACCCGTGCCGGGGACGAGTGCGCGTCCAGATCGATCTCCAGCGCTTGCGCTGCGGGCCGCGCTGCGGCGCCTGACTGGGCGGAACGCGTCACCGGCCCGCTGGTCGGTTCGCGCGCCGCCTCGCCTGCGCTGCGCAGGCGCAGGTAGTGGCCCGCACCCAGCGGGAAGCGCAGCACATACTGCATATTGGCGGCCGCGATGCTTTGCCCGTCGATCCGGCTTCCATCGTGAAATTCCCCGCGCAGCCAGGGCGAAGAACCTGCGGGAATGGCGAACATCTTTCTGCCGGTGGACTTTTCGTGAACGCTGGCGTCCAGATTGCGCTCCAGACGACCGGGCTGCGGCGGTTCGTAAGCCAGATCGGGCGAGCCGCTGATTTCCACCAGTTGGTGGGAGACGACGCTGAGTGTGCCGTCGGTCGCTTCGTTCACGACGAAATAGTGCGCGGGGTAGGCCAGCGCCGGGGGCGAGACCAGCAGGGCGGGAAGCAGGACGGCGAGAATGCGGCGACACCTGCTTAGCGCTGCGCGCAAGCGCGCGACGAGCGCGAACCGGTCCCCTGACATGGCCATCCTCCCTGCCTCGCTCTTGCGGCCGTCCGAATGGACCGGCCGTGCAGCGAGCTTCTGAAACGGGATTTTCGCGGAAAGCGGGCAAGGAAAGCAACACGCGCGAAATGGCATCTGATCAGCACGACCACGGCGCTGTTTCGGTACTGGATAAACATACAGCTATCCTTTATAGTTGCCGCATGGCAGCGGTCACCACCCTCGACACCCTGAACCCGGCGCAGCGCGCCGCCGCGAGCTACGGCGCGCGCACTGCCGATGGCGCATTTCGCGCCGGGCCGCTGTTGATCATCGCCGGCGCCGGCACCGGCAAGACCAACACGCTGGCGCACCGCGTGGCGCATCTGGTGCAGGAGGGCGTAAGCCCGCAGCGCATTCTGTTGCTCACGTTTACGCGCCGCGCGGCGGCGGAAATGACGCGCCGGGCGCAGCGCATCGTGGGCGAGGCACGCGAGGAGGTGAAGCTGCCCTGGTCGGGGACGTTTCATTCGATCGCCAATCGCCTGATCCGGCGCTACGCAGCGCAGGTCGGGTTGGACGCGAATTTCAGCGTACTCGACCGCGGCGACGCGGCGGACCTGATGGATCTGGTGCGCCACGAGCGGGCACTGTCGAAGGCGGAGAAACGCTTTCCGCGCAAGGACACCTGCCTCGCCATCTACTCGCATCGGGTGAATACGCAGCGGCCGCTCTCCGAAACTTTGCAGACCGTGTTTCCCTGGTGCGCAGAATGGGAGGACGAATTGACCGGCCTGTATCGCGCCTACGTGGAGAAGAAGCTTGCGCACCAGGCGCTCGATTACGACGACCTGTTGCTCTACTGGCACGCGATGACGGCGGACGCGGGGCTTGCGCGCGACATCGGCGCGCAGTTCGACCAGATCCTGGTGGACGAATACCAGGACACCAACGTGCTGCAGGCCGAGATTCTGCGCGCGCTGCGGCCCTCGGGCGAGGGCCTGACCGTGGTCGGTGACGACGCGCAGTCCATCTACTCGTTTCGCGCGGCCACGGTGGAAAACATTCTCGGATTTCCGGCGCAGTATGCGCCGCCTGCCGAAGTGGTGACGCTGGAGCAGAACTACCGCTCGACCCAGGGCATCCTCGATGCGGCGAATGCGCTCATCGCCGAAGGCGAGCGCCAGTATCGCAAGACACTGACGGCCAGGCGCGGCGCGGGCGAGCGCCCGCGCTACGTGACGGTGCTCGACGACGTCGGGCAGGCGCAGTACGTGGTCACGCGCGTACTCGAGACGCGCGAGCGCGGCGTGCCGCTGAAACGTCAGGCGGTACTGTTTCGCAGCTCGCATCACGCCGACATGCTCGAACTCGAACTCGTGCGGCGCAATATCCCTTACGTTAAATACGGCGGCTTGAAGTTCCTCGAGGCGGCACACGTGAAGGACGCGCTCGCCGTGCTGCGCTGGGCGGATAACCCGAAGAACCGCATCGCCGCGTTTCGCGCGCTGCAGTTGATGCCGGGCATCGGGCCGGCGATGGCGTCGAAATGTTTCGATGCGTTCGCCGCCAATGCGCATGCCTGGGCCAGTCTGCGGCATTTTGCCGCCCCGCCGCTGGCGCGCGAAGCCTGGCCCGGGTTCGCCGCATTGATGGGCGCGCTCGCGCTGCCCGAGGGACCGTGGCAGGGGCAGGTGGGGCGGGTGCGCGAGTGGTACCAGCCGCATCTGGAGCGCCTGCACGATGCGGCGCAGGTGCGCGCCGGCGACTTGCTGCAGCTGGAGCGCGTGGCGCAGCAGTACGGCACGCGCGAGCGTTTCCTGTCCGAACTCGCGCTCGACCCGGCGCAGGCTTCGGGCGACCTCGCCGGCACGCCCATGCTCGACGAGGACTACCTGATCCTGTCCACCATCCACTCGGCCAAGGGGCAGGAGTGGGACGCGGTGCACCTGCTCAACGTCGCCGACGGCAATTTTCCGTCCGAGTTCTCGACCGGCAATCCGCAACTGATCGAGGAGGAACGCCGCCTGCTCTACGTGGCGATGACGCGCGCCAAGACCGAGCTCGACCTGATCGCGCCGCTCAAATACTACGTGACGCAGCAGTCGCGCTCAGGCGACAGGCATGTGTACGGCGCGAAAAGCCGCTTCTTAACGCGCGCAGTGATGGCCTGCCTTGAACCGGTGGCCTGGGGCGAAGCCGACAGCGAAAGTATTGTGGCCGGCGGCAGCCCGAAAGTCGACGTTGCCGAAAAGCTGCGCGGCCTCTGGTCCTAGCGACGCGCAAACCTAGGGCTTGAGCTCGGCGCGCAGGAAGTCGATGCTGCGGCGCCAGGCGAGCTCGGCGGCGTCCTTGTTGTAGCGGGCGCCGGCGCCTTCGTTGTGAAACGCGTGCTGGGTGCCTTCGTACATGTACTTGGTATAGCGCACGCCGGCGGTTGTCAGCGCAGCCTCGTAGGCGGCGATGCCGGCGTTGACGCGCGTATCGTTGCCGGCGTAATGCAAAAGCAGTTTTGACTTGATTTTCGGCACATCGGCGAGCGCGGGCTGAATGCCGTAGAACGCGACCACGGCATCGAGATCGGGCGCGTGCACCGCCAGTTCGTTGGCGCCGCCCCCGCCCCAGCAAAAACCGATGCAGCCGATTTTTCCCGTCGCATCGGCGCGCTGCCTGAGATAGGCGTCGCCCGCGACCAGATCGGCAACGGCGACTTCGCGATTGATCTTGGTGAACAACTGCCGCCCGGCATCCTCATCCGCCGGCGTGCCGCCTAAGTGCGACAGCAGGTCGGGCGCCAGTGCGACAAAGCCCTCGATCGCGGCGCGGCGCGCCACGTCTTCGATGTACGGCGTGAGCCCGCGGTTTTCGTGGATGATCAGGACGGAAGGCAGCTTCGCCGTTCCCCTGGGTCTGGCGACGTAGGCGCGCACCGGGCCCGAAGAGCCGGGGTAGGTGATATGGCTCGCCTCGATGCGCGCATCGTCCGCTGCGATCGTGGTGGCGACAGCGTAGTTGGCATCCAGGAACGGCAGCAGCGCCATCGCCGCGGACGTGCTTCCGGCGAGCGCGACGAGGCGCTTGATGAACACGCGCCGTTCGAGCGGCGCGTGGGTGAATTCGTCGTAGAGGTCGATGATGCGCTGGTCCATGCGTGCTCCGATTCCCATCCCCCGACATTCTGACACGGCCTGGTGTGCCGGGAAAATAGTTCCGTATGCCCGCCGCAGCTGGAGCAACCCGCAGCGCGATATACTTGCGCCAGCGCCTGAATCCTGCACCGCGCCGGCTTTGTCTCACCTTAACTGTAATCCATAGCGAGGAATCATGATCCACGAACTGCGCATTTACCATTGCATGCCGGGCCGCCTCAACGATCTCAACAACCGCTTCGCCAACGTCACGCTCAAGATCTGGGCGAAGCACGGCATCCGCCAGGTGGGCTTCTGGACCGTCCTGATCGGCCCGTCGAATCACGCCCTGTACTACATGCTCGAATGGGAAAGCCTGGCCGAGCGCGAACGCATCTGGAACGCATTCGCCAGCGACCCGGAGTGGCTGGCGGCGCGCGCCAAGACGGAGGAGCAGGGCCCGATCCTGCAGCACCTGGAGAATTACATGCTCACGCCAACGGCTTATTCGAAAACCAAATAAGCAGGCTGCATCGATTGCTGTAACGCACGAGGCAAGTGTAACCGCCCGTGAAAACCGCCGCGAAAATCCTCGCCGCAATCGTATCGGTCCTGGTGCTGCTCGCCGTCGCGGCCGTGGCGTCGAGCTGGGAGCCGGAGCGGCCGCTAGCCGAACTCAAGGCGCGCTGGGCGCCGCCGCCGTCCACTTTCGTCCAGGTGCAGGGGATGGAAGTGCATCTGCGCGACGAAGGCCCGCGCGACGATCCGGTTCCCATTGTGCTGCTGCACGGCACCTCGTCCAGCCTGCACACCTGGGACGGATGGTCCGAGGCGCTAAAGTCGAGCCGGCGCGTCATCCGCTTCGACCTGCCCGGCATCGGCCTTACAGGTGCGCCGCCGGACGCCGACTACCGCATCGAGCGCTATGTGCGTTTCGTCGCCGCAGTGCTGGACCGGCTCGGCGTGGCGCGCGTCGTGCTGGCCGGGAATTCATTCGGCGGCCAGGTGGCGTGGGAGACGGCGCTGGCGTATCCCGGTCGCGTGGAAAAACTCATATTGGTCGACGCCGCCGGTTACCCGTTCCAGCCGTTGTCGGTACCGTTGGGATTTCGCATCGCCCGGATTCCGCTGCTGAACCGTGTCGCGGAGTACACCCTGCCGCGCCGGCTGATCGAAGCCAGCGTGCGCAATGTCTACGGCGATCCGGACAAAGTCACGGCGCAACTCGTCGATCGCTATTTCGAGCTGACGTTGCGCGACGGCAACCGGCGCGCGCTGGTCGAGCGCTTCCGCCAGGCCCCGGCCGGCATCCATCCAGAACGCATTCCGATGCTGAAAGTTCCGACCCTCATCCTTTGGGGCGGACAGGACCGCCTGTTGCCGCCGGCCGACGCGCAGAAATTCCAGCGCGACATCGCCGGCAGCCGGCTGATCGTGTTCGAGCGCCTCGGACATGTGCCGCAGGAGGAGGATCCCGGCGCAACCGTCGCGGCAGTAAAATCGTTCATTTCTTGAACAGGATCGAACGGGGTCGATCAGCCAGATCTGTTCGGATCGACCTATAGCCGGCGCAGGTGACGCGCAAATGAACCATTCAGGGTAGACTGTTTGCGGGAAATCGTTAGCGCTGTGGCGTGGTGAGACGGGTACCGAATACCTGCGTGTGCGCGCAGCAGCAGACAAGGGAAGGCGTTACGTGGCGCACATATCGATCGTCGACGATCAGGCGCAGGACCGACATACGCGCACGGTCATGCTCGAGAGCATTTGGCCGGTGCGCGGCGCGATTTTCCCGATGTCGTGGTCTCTGACCTGCGCAGGCCGTTGATGGACGATTCCGTACTCAGGCGCAGACTCGAAGACAAGATCGCGGAACTCGATCAGGCCAACCGCAAGCTGAAGGAGAGCGAGGCGCGCTTTCGCAGCCTGACCGAGATGTCCTCGGACTTCTACTGGGAAAGCGATGCAGAGCATCGACTGACCCAGCGCGGCTCGGCCGACAGGAAGGTGAGCACGGTGTCGGTGTTTGCCCGCGGGGCGCAGATTGGCGAGCGGCGTTGGGATATTCCCTACGTTACGCCGGACGCGGCCGGATGGGCGGCCCACCGAGCCGTGCTCGATGCGCACCGACCGTTCCGTGAATTCATGTTTTCACGCATGGGCATAGACGGCAGCGAGCGTTTCATCTCGATCAGTGGCGATCCCGTATTCGATGCGACCGGCGTGTTCACCGGGTACCGCGGAGTCGGCAGCGACATTACCGAGCGCAGGCGCGTCGAAACCGCCCTGGCTGAAAGCGAAAAGCGCTTTCGCAGCCTGACCGCGCTGTCTTCGGATTTCTACTGGGAGACCGACGAGGGGCACCGGTTAATGGCGCGCAGCGAGACCAATTCCGATGAGTCGAAGGCGGTGTTCAAATCCGAGCCGCGTCTGGGTAAGTGCCGCTGGGAGATTCCCTCGCTTTCGCCCGACGTTGCGGGCTGGGCTGCGCACCGGGCGATGCTCGATGCGCACCAGCCATTTCGCGATTTCGAATTTTCGCGCGTCGGCACCGATGGCGGCGAGCGCTTTGTCTGCATCAGCGGCGATCCGTTGTTCGACACCAAGGGCGCGTTTACAGGTTATCGCGGAGTCGGCAGCGACGTTACCGCGCGCAGGCGCGCCGAGCATGCGTTGCGCGCGAGCGAGGATCGCTACCGCGATCTGATTGAAAACAGTCAGGACCTGATCTGCACCCACGATCTGAATGGCCAACTGCTGTCGGTGAACGCGGCGCTGGTGCGCGCTTCCGGGTATTCGCAGGAAGCGCTGCTTGGGATGAACATGGCAGATCTGCTTACGCAAGGCGCGCGACCGGGATTCACCGGGTACCTCGTCGAGATTGCGACCAGCGGCAGGGCTCGCGGTGTAATACACGTGCGCACCGCGGGCGGCGAAGCGCGCTGGTGGGAATACGACAACTCGCTGCGCACCGAGGGCGTCGCCGCGCCGGTGGTGCGCGGCGTGGCGCACGATGTCACCGAACTGCGGCGTGCGGAGAGCGCGCGCAAGAGCAGCGAGGACAGGTTTCGCAAGGCGTTTCAACTCAACCCGGATGCGATCAATATCAACCGGCTCGAAGATGGAATGTACGTCTCCATCAATGGCGGTTTTACACAAATCACCGGCTATACCGAAGACGAGGTTCTGGGACGCACCTCGCTTGAATTGAACATCTGGGACGATCCGAAAGACCGAACGCGGCTGGTGCAGGGCCTGAAAAAAGACGGTTTCGTGGCGAATCTCGACGCGCGCTTTCGCGCCAAGGACGGCAGCGTTCGCGACGGCCTTATGTCTGCGGCGCCGATCGATATCGACGGCGTCCCGCATATCATCAACATTACGCGCGACATCACCGAGCGAGTCCGGATAGAGGACGAACTGGCGCAGTCCGAAATGCGCTTCCGCGGTCTGGTCGAACAATCGATCACCGGCAACTACATTATCCAGGACGGCAGGATCGTCTATGTCAACCCGCGCATGGCGCAAATCGCGGGATACGCCAGCGCCGAGGAGTTGATCGGCCGCGACCCACTGTCGCTGGTTGCAGAGATGGACCGCGATATGGTCGCGCAGAACATGCGCGAGCGCATGGAAGGCAACGTGACGGCCAAGGACTACGAGTTTACCGGGCTGCGCAAGGACGGCACCCTGACCGTAATCGGCGTGCATGCCGCCCGCGCGATGCACAACGGCCGGCCCGCAATCATCGGGCTGATGCAGGACATCTCCGAGAAAAAGCGCGCGGAGGAGCAGATCCAGACCTATGTGGCGCAGCTCGAAACCGCATTCATGAGCACGGTCGAGGTGGCTACCACGATGGGCGAGATGCGCGATCCCTACACCGCGGGCCACCAGCGCCGGGTGGCGGAGATCGCGGTTGCGATCGGCGCAGAACTCGGTTTCGACGCGCGCCGACAGGAGGGGCTGCGCGTCGCCGGCTATCTGCACGACATCGGCAAGATCACCATTCCCGCCGAGATCCTGTCCAAGCCGGGCAAGCTCAGTCCGACCGAATATAAGTTAGTCCAGGGGCACGCGCAGGCGAGCTACGATGTGCTAAAGGACGTGCAGTTTCCCTGGCCGGTGGCCGACGTGGCGCTGCAGCACCACGAGCGCATGGACGGTAGCGGCTATCCGCAGGGACTCAAGGGCGCAGCTATTCGGATCGAATCGCGCATTGTGGCAGTGGCCGACGTGTTGGAAGCCATGTCGACTCACCGGCCCTACCGACCGGGATTGGGGCTGGACAAGGCGCTGGCGGAAATCGAACGCGGGCGCGGCAGCGCGTATGACGTGGATGTCGCCGACGCCTGTTGCCGCTTGTTGCGCGAACAGCGCTACACGCTGCCGCTATGAGCCGCTTGCCCCGCGCGCTGGTCGTGGCGCTTGCCGTCTTTTTGCTCGCCGCCACGCTCGCGGCCGTTCTAATCTGGCGCGTGAATCAGGCGTACCTTCAGGACGCGCGCACGCGCGCCCTGAACCTGGCCGACACCCACGCAGATCTGCTCGAGCGCAGCATCGAACGCGCCCTGTCCGCCACCTATGCGCTGGCGGTCCTGGTCCGTCGCGACCAAGGTGCGATCCGCGATTTCGATGCAATCGCCAGCGGCATGCTCCCGCTCTATCCGGGTGTCGCCTCCCTGCAACTGGCACCCGGAGGGGTTGTTCGACATGTTGTACCGCTGGCCGGGAACGAGCAGGCAGTTGGCCACGATATCCTGAACGACCCAAAGGCCAAGGCTGCCGTTGTTGCCCGGGACACGGGCAGGCTTACGCTTGACGGACCGTTTAACCTGCGGCAGGGCGGGCAAGGTGCCGTAGGACGGCTGCCGGTGTTTCTGGACGACGCCGGGGGCAAGCCGTACTTCTGGGGATTTGCCAGCGCGCTGATTCGCTTTCCGCAAATCCTCGAAGCCGCGAGTTTCAACGATCTGGTGCAGCAAGGCTATGCCTACGAACTTTGGCGCACCGATCCGATCAGCGGTAAGAAACTGATCGTCACCGCATCGCCCACCGCTCTCCCGGTTGATCCGGTCGCGTACGAAATGAAACTGCCAAGTACGGTGTGGACCTTGAGCATCGCGCCGGCAAAGGGCTGGCACGAACCACTCAGATTTTCCATCGAAGCCGCGCTGGGCCTTGTCTTGAGCTTGCTCATGGCGTACGTCGCGAAGCTTCTGGTCGAAGCCAAGGGTCATGAAAAGGGCCTGGAAGCGCTGGTCGCGAAGCGTACTGCCGAAGTCCTGACGCGTGAGGCGGACATGAACCACGCCCAGGCGATGGCACGGATCGGCAGCTGGTCCTTCGACCCTGAAACGAATGAATTCCGCGGCTCGATGGAACTCGCCCGCATCTACGGGGCGAGCGAAAGCATTCCGTTGAGTCACGCAGAGTTCCTGAAGAATGTACACACGGACGACCGTGAAAGAGTGGATCGCGCCTGGAAGCTGGCGCTAAATGGACAAGCGGATTACGACCTGGAGTACCGGATTGCAGTAGACGGCGACACCAGGTGGGTGCACAGCCACGCGCAAATGACTTTCGATGCCGGCGGCCTGTTGCGGCAGGCCTCGGGCACGGCGCAGGAGATCACCGAGCGCAAGCGATCAGAAGAAGCCTTGCGTGCGGCCGAAGAGCAGTTTCGAGGGTTGGTCGAACAGTCGATAACCGGGATCTACATCATTCAGCACGGCAAGTTCGTCTACGTGAATCCGCGCCTCGCCGAGATCCTCGGCTACGATTCGGCCGAAGAATTGCTCGGCCGCGACGTTCTCCTGTCAGTGGCCGAAAAGGACCGTGCCACGGTGGTGGAGAAAATGCG
>Ga0163199_1001982_pt1 | contig 12658 bp, 8 predicted proteins | sample PL_2010_150m_FD_113537 | JGI IMG/M metagenome (GOLD analysis project Ga0163199, IMG submission 113537) | Freshwater microbial communities from Powell Lake, British Columbia, Canada to study Microbial Dark Matter (Phase II) - PL_2010_150m | ecosystem: Environmental > Aquatic > Freshwater > Lake ... | reverse complement strand
GACATCATAACTACGTCGCCAAATCTTCACCTGTTCTTCGCCAAATTTGACGGCCATCTCGGCTTTGTTCAGGCCCTGGAGCGCCCCGTAGTGGCGTTCGTTCAACTGCCAGGCGCGTATCACCGGGATCCACTCAAGGTCCATCTCTTCCTGGATGATGTTCAGCGTTCGGATGGCCCGTTTCAGTACGGACGTGTAAGTGATATCAAACGTGAATCCCTTCTCACGCAGGAGTTGGCCGCCCGTGAGGGCCTCCTGGCGCCCCTGCTCGGTCAGGTCAACGTCCGTCCAGCCGGTGAAACGGTTTTCCAAGTTCCAGGTGCTTTGTCCATGACGAACCAAAACGAGTTTATATTTTGCTTTCATAATCACCTCAGACATAAGAAACCGCCAGGCAAAGCGCACCTGGCGGTCTTTGGGATCAAACCAGATTAGCGGATGGCTTGCTCGGTCTCGGGATCGAACAAGTGGCACTTGTCCAGGTTGAAGGACACCTGAACCTTGTCACCGATGTGGAAATCGGTCCGCGGGTCCACACGTGCAACGATATTGTCCGAGCCGGCCAGCAGGTAGAGGAAGATTTCGTTACCCATCAGTTCGGTCACATCCACCTTCGTCTCAACCGAGGCTACATGAATCCCGGGCGGAACGAAATCCGGGTTGTAAATATCTTCCGGGCGAATGCCGAACACAACCGGCTTATCTACATAAGCCTGGAAAGCCTTCATACGCTCGGGCGGGATGGGCAGATTAAAGGAATCTGCATCTACAATCAGCGTGCTGCCTTCCTTGCGCAGTTTCGCCTTGAAGAAATTCATCGCCGGAGCGCCGATGAAACCGGCAACAAACATGTTATCCGGGTGCTCATAGAGTGTCTGCGGCGTATCCAACTGCAGGAGTGTGCCTTTGTTGATCACTGCAATCCGGCTTGCCATTGTCATTGCTTCGGTCTGATCGTGAGTCACGTAGATAAAGGTAGTCTGCAGGCGATGGTGAAGTTTGGTGATTTCGGAACGCATTGCAATGCGCAGTTTGGCATCCAGGTTGGAAAGCGGTTCGTCGAAGAGGAAGACTTTCGGCTCGCGTACGATCGCCCGTCCAACCGCCACACGCTGGCGCTGTCCGCCGGAAAGCTGGCGCGGTTTGCGGGTGAGCAATTCCCCGATGCCCAGGATATCCGCCGCTTCCTGGACCCTGCGCTTGATCTCCTCTTTCGGAGTCTTGCGCAGTTTCAGGCCGAAGGCCAGGTTATCATAAACCGTCATATGTGGATACAGCGCATAGGACTGGAACACCATTGCGATGTCGCGGTCCTTGGGAGGAACGTCATTGACAACGCGGTCATCAATTTTGATCTGCCCCTTGGTGATTTCCTCCAGCCCGGCAAGCATGCGCAGGGCGGTCGTCTTCCCGCAGCCCGAAGGGCCGACGAAGACCAGGAATTCTTTGTCATCAATTTGCAGGTTCAGGTCATTTACTGCCATGACATTGCCGAATTCCTTCGTAATGTGATCGTACGTAACACTAGCCATATTAGTCTCCTTTTCGTTTGAGTATAGTGATTTAATTATAACGTAAAAATATAAAAAGGGCGTACAGATTTACAAAAGAAGCAGTAAAATGGACACATGACCGACGATGTGACCCCCATCCGCCAGCAATACCTTGAAATCAAACGCCAGTACCCCAATGCCATCCTGTTCTTCCGGCTCGGCGATTTCTACGAGACCTTTGACCAGGATGCTGAAACCGCCGCCCGTGAACTGGACATTGTTCTCACCTCCCGTCCCATCGGCAAAGGGTTGCGCGCCCCACTGGCTGGTATTCCATACCACGCCGTTGAGAACTACCTCGCCCGGTTGATCGAAAAAGGCTACCACGTCGCCATCTGCGAGCAGGTCGGCGACCAGCCCACCAAGGGAATTTTCCCGCGCCGGGTTGTGCGCGTGGTCACACCTGGAACAATCGTCGAACCCGGTCTCCTGCCTGGCGACGCGAACAACTACCTCGCTTCAATCGTGATAGATGACGGATGCGCCGGGATCGCCTATGTCGACATCACCACCGGCGAATTTGCTGTCACCGAACTCGATGTGGCCTCGGACCCTTCGGCTGGTGCCTCAGGGCAGATCTGGGCGCCCCTCCGCGCCGAACTGACCCGTCTCCGCCCCGCAGAAATCATCCACCCCGACAATCTCATTATCCCAAATGGTATTTCCAGCCACCTGACGGCCTGGCCCGCCTGGCGCTTTGAGCCGGGTAAATGCCAGGAAACATTGCTCGCTCATTTTGAAGCCTCCACCTTGGATGGTTTTGGATTAAAGAATCTGCCGCTCGCTATCCGCGCGGCAGGCGGCATTATCCAATACCTGAAAGAAACCGAGGGGGCAGCCCTGCCTCTCCTGGCCAGTCTGCGCGTTTACAGTCTGGGCGAATTCATGACGCTTGATGCCGCAACCCGCCGTAACCTGGAATTGACCGAAACCCTGCATGGCGGAACCAAAGGCTCGTTGCTTGGCGTGCTCGACCTCACCGTCACACCCATGGGCAGACGGCTGATGGGCCAGTGGGTAAGCCAGCCATTGCTCGACGTGAACCGTATCAGGGCGCGCCAGGATGGCGTCGAGTTCTTCTTTTCCCGCTCGATGCTGCGCGCTGAGTTGCGTTCCGCTCTCAAGCCATTGGCCGACCTGGAACGCCTGGTCAACCGCATCCTTTCCGGTCATGCACAGCCGCGCGACCTGGTGGCCATGCGAGAAACATTGATCCGCCTGCCGGCCATTTTGCAGTTGTTCACTACCGAAAACGCTTCTTCAACGTTACCTCTAAATTCATTAAATTCCTGCGCTGACGAATTAACCTTGCTACAATCTGCCATTGACGATGACCCGCCCGCAACACTTCAAAATACCGGCATTATCCGTTCCGGCTATTCCGCCGAGTTGGACGGTGTCATCGAGGCGTCCCGTCACGCCCGCGAGTGGATCAACAACCTGGAGGCGGTTGAGCGTCAGCGTACCAGAATCAAGACGCTCAAAGTCGGTTACAACAAAGTTTTCGGATATTACATTGAGATCTCGCAGGGACAGGTTGCCAACGCCCCATCCGATTACATCCGCAAGCAGACACTTGTCAACGCCGAACGCTACATCACGCCGGAGATGAAAGAGTACGAGACACTTGTCCTGAACGCCGAGGAACGCATCCGTGAGATCGAACAGCGTCTTTTCCGTGAAGTCTGTGCGACGCTGGCAAAGTCCGCCAGCCGCTTGCTCGACACCGCGCGCACCCTGGCTGAATTGGACGTTCACTCAGCCCTGGCCGAGTCCGCCGCGCTGGGTGGTTATGTCCGGCCCGAGGTCCGGGACGATGACGTTCTGGAAATCCACGAAGGCCGTCACCCGGTCGTTGAAACAGGTCTGCATGGTGAACGGTACGTCCCCAACGACGTTATCTTCGAAAAGGGTGAGATCGTCCGGGTTATCACCGGGCCGAACATGTCTGGAAAATCCACTTATCTGCGCCAGGCTGCGCTGATAGTGCTGATGGCGCAGATGGGTTCGTTCGTCCCGGCCGCCTCGGCCAGGGTTGGGTTGGTAGACCGTATCTTCACTCGCATCGGCGCCCAGGATGAAATCCATGCCGGGCAATCCACGTTTATGGTGGAGATGATCGAAGCAGCCAACATCCTGCATCATGCAACCCAAAGGTCGCTGCTCATTCTGGATGAAATCGGGCGCGGCACGAGCACTTATGACGGAGTCTCGATTGCCTGGTCAGTAGTCGAGTACATCCACAATCACCCGTCCCTGCGCGCCAAAACACTTTTCGCCACCCATTACCACGAACTGGCTCAACTCGCGGACCTGCTGCCGGGTGTGCGCAATTACAATGTTGCCGTTACCGAAGCGGACGGGACAGTGGTCTTCCTGCACAAAATTATCCCGGGTGGCGCGGACCGTTCGTACGGCATCCACGTGGCACAATTGGCGGGTCTGCCCCGCCCCGTGATTCAGCGGGCGACAGAAATCATGGCGGAACTGGAAAAGTCATCTGGACAGGTAATCCGCATCAATCCACACGCGGCCCAACAAGCAGCGCTCTTCCCAGAAACCAATCCTCTGATGGATGAACTTAATGGTCTGGATGTCAATTCGCTCTCGCCCATCGAGGCCCTGAACAAGCTATTCGAATGGCAGAGGCGCTATTTTGGGAAAAAAGAACACTAAGTTGTATCATCTCAATAAAGGGGGGGGAAAGTGGGGTGTTTTTGGCGGGCTTCGCCCGCCAAAAACACCCCACACCCCCACACCCCAAGTTATTGAGAGGATACAATAAGTTTGACGTAGGGAAAATAAAAAACAAACCTCCCGCTACACGGTTGCGGGAGGTTTGTTTTTATAACTTGTTGGGCTATACAGTTTCTTTTTTGAAAGTGGGCATCGGGGCCTTCGACCGGGAAATTGCCCAGATGGTTGCAGCCAATAGAACCACAGCAATGCCGACAACGACAAAATTGATTGAACCATCTGCATTCTGTATCGGGTATTTAACGATTATCGGAGCAGCCAGCAGACTGACCAGGTTCGCCACCTTGATCATCGGGTTGAGAGCCGGGCCAGCAGTATCCTTCATCGGGTCACCGACAGTATCGCCCACTACCCCTGCCTTATGCCGCTCGGAGCCTTTGCCCGTATTTTGAGCCAGGCTGCGCGGTTCATCTTCAATGGACTTCTTGGCATTATCCCAGGCGCCACCAGCATTGGACATAAACACCGCCAGCAATTGACCGGAGAGGATGATACCAGCCAGGAAGCCTCCCAGGGCCTCCACTTGCAGCACCAGGCCAATCACCAACGGCATAAGCACCGAGATGGTCGCCAGCGGAATGAGTTCCTTCTGCGCCGAAGCAGTGGAGATGCCAATCACTTCCGCATAATCGGGTTGTTTGGTGCCTTCCATGATGCCCGGGATCTTGAATTGGCGCCGGACCTCTTCCACAATCTTGCCTGCGGCGCGGCTGACAGCCCGTATGGAAAGCGAGGAGAACAACCAGGGTAACGCACCGCCAAGGAGCAGTCCTATGAACACCTTGGTATCAGAGAGACGGATGGATTCCATCACGGCTTGTCCCAATTGCGCCTGCACGCGTGACACATCCGCAATATAAGCACCAAACAAGCTGACCGCCGCTATCACAGCGGACGCAATGGCAACGCCCTTGGTGATGGCTTTGGTGGTATTGCCTACAGCATCCAGGTCAGCCATGATCTGGCGAGCCGCCTTGGTCTCTTCATCCTCCATACCATGCCAGGCCATCTCGCCAATGCCATTGGCATTATCTGAGATAGGACCATAAGAGTCCATGGCCACATTATTGCCAGTGTGACTCAACATACCGATACCGATCATGGCAACCGCGTACAACACATACCTCGCGCCGTCACCGTTGTAGAGCAATAGACCGATGATAAAGCTGATCGCAATTACAACCACCGCCCATACGCTTGATTCCATCCCAACCGACAGGCCAGACAGAATGGTGGTCGCAGGACCGGTGTCGGTGGACTTAACAATCTCTTTGACGGGCGCCTTCTTGGTGGAAGTGAAATACGAAGTCAGCGGGTTGAATGCCACGGCCAAACCAACGCCGACGGCGGTCAATGCGGCCAGACGCCAATCATGAGCGTAGAAGTACGCCAAAAAGATGGAGAGGGTAACGGTAAAGATACTGGATACCTCGTATGAGCGGAACATGGACTCTTCCGCGTCATGTGCACGTAGGAACTTGAGCGGAAATTTCTCCCAAATGGGCACCGTGAAGGTACCTAGCATTGAACTAATCACGCCTATGGCGCGAATGATCAACGGGTAGACAATCCACTTCAATTCGCCCGTAAGGGCAACCAGTGCCAGGCCAAGGATCAGGCCGGAGACGATCGTGGTCTCGTATGATTCGAAAATATCCGCGGCCATACCGGCGCAGTCTCCCACATTATCGCCAACCAGGTCTGCAATCACGGCGGCATTGCGCGGGTCATCTTCGGGAATATCTTTCTCGACCTTGCCAACCAAATCCGCGCCCACGTCGGCGGCTTTCGTAAAAATACCGCCGCCCACGCGCATGAATAATGCCAAGAGCGTTCCGCCAAAGCCAAAGCCCAACAGTGCGTCTGGCGCCGCCTTTCCAAAGACAATGAATATCAGCGTTCCGCCGAACAAACCAAGGCCATCGGTGAGCATACCGGTGATCGTACCGGCATAGTATGCAATCGAGAGGGCTTCATTAAATCCCCGGCGGGAGGCTGCCGCGACACGGATATTGGCTTGCACGGCCATACGCATTCCCAACTGACCGACCATCAAAGAGAAGGACGCACCCATGATAAAGGCAATCGTACGGCCAACGGCAATGATCAGTTTAATGCCCTGGTCGCCAAAAGCTTTGAATTCTTCTTGGGCCTCCAGGCTGGGCGGGACGACGTACACACTAAAGAACATTACCAACGTTAGAATGCCGATAAGAGGCAGGATGGTACGCAGTTGGCGCCCCAGATACGCATTGGCGCCAATACGAATCGCGTTCCACACTTCCTGCATCTTGGCCGTGCCCTTATCCTTCTTGAGCACGATGCCACGTAACCACCAGGCATATGCCAGGCTAATAAACGCAGCCACAAGAACGAAAACAACGGCAACCTGCTCAAAATTATTAAGTCCATGACGGCTACCAAGCCAAAGAATGTCCATGTATCCTCTCCAATCCAATTAGAATCAAGGAGACATTAGATTTCCTGTCTCCATGTCGCCCTATTCTATCTAACATAATTTATTTAGTCAATTCATCCAGATCCTCTATTTGTTGCCCCTTCACCATGGCGATTTCCAGAGAACCAGGCAATCAACATAAGCTCCATAACAGATTAGGGTTTGATTAGAAAAAATAAAACCACTTGACTTTGCCTCACCTTTAATTGTATAGTACTAAACGATTGAGTGATGCCACCCCGGCACCGCCGCCATCTGGCTGCTGTGCCGTTTATTTCGCCCGCAATCAATCTCATTTCTTTCAAGGAGAACCTATGATCCGCGCTACTGGTCTCACTAAGGATTTCGGCTCACGAAGGGCAATTGAAAACCTGACCTTCGAGGCTAAACAGGGTGAGGTCGTCGGTTTTCTCGGTCCAAATGGCGCCGGGAAAACTACAACGATGCGCATCCTGACCGGGTATATGCCCCCGACCTACGGGACAGCCCAAGTTGCTGGTTTTGATGTAATCAGCGAGTCGCTCGAAGTACGTCGTCGCGTCGGCTACCTGCCCGAAACGGTTCCGCTCTACCCCGAAATGACCGTCTACGAATACCTGAAATTCATGGCCGACTTGCGTCACCTGCCAAACGGCGATGATATGGTAGACGCTGCGCTGGATTTGGTCCAGATGGAAAAGCGTGCCGACGGGTACATTTCGAATCTATCGAAGGGTATGCGCAAACGGGTGGGACTGGCTCAGGCCCTGCTGCACAGGCCCGAGGTTCTGATCTTGGACGAACCGACCATCGGTCTCGACCCGGCGCAGGTAGTGGAATTCCGCAATACCGTCCGCGATGTTGGTAAAGAGCGCACAGTCCTTCTCTCAACCCATATTCTTTCTGAGGCCCAGCAGCTTTGCGACCGCGTCTTGATCATCAATAAAGGTTGTATCGTTGCCGAGGATACGCCCGAGAACCTGCAATCCCGCTTGGTCGGCGCAGAGCAAGTGGTTCTGCGTGTCAAGGGCGAGGCTGACGACTTGCTCCCCATCATTGCAAAGATTGATGGCGTACAAAACGCCAAGCTCCAGCCGAATGGCACGCTGGAGTTCCAGTTCGCACCTGGCGCAGATATTCGCCCGGCCGTCGCCAGAGCGACTATTAAGGCCGGTTACGACCTGCTCGAGTTCCATCCAGTTGGGTTGAGTCTAGAAGAAATATTCCTGCAACTTACGCAGGATAATGCCAGGAAAGAGAGGTAAGCCATGCGCAATATCTGGACAATTGCCCGCCGTGAATATCGGCATTATTTCACCAGTCCGATTGCTTATATTGCAGCGCTTTTGACGCTGTTGACGGTTGGTATCTACTTCGTCGTAATCATCTACTACATGACGAATCAGTCGTACTACAGCAACACAGCGCCCGGCATCAATATTGTCATTGGTCCTCTGGCAACCGTCTTTATGTTCGCGGCTCCGGCTTTGACCATGCGTCTGTTGGCCGACGAACAACGCATGGGAACGCTCGAACTCCTTCTAACTATGCCCATCAAGGACGGGGAATTGGTAGTAGGAAAATGGCTCGGTGCTTTTCTATTTATGCTGACCATCATCGTAATAACACTGGTTTACCCGATTGTCCTCAACAAACTGACCAATCCGGGCATTGACCAGGGCGTCATGGTGTCAGGTTACATAGCCATAATCCTGCTGACCGCGGTTTTCCTTGCAATCGGAACGGCCATGTCCTCGTTTTTCAACAACCAGTTTGCAGCGTTCTTCGCAACACTGGCGGTGCTCATCGTTTTCTGGTGGCTCATACGTCTGCCGACCTATATCGTCCAGAACGATTCCTTCAACAATATTCTCAACTATCTGGATTTAAACGGTCGCTTCAATTCCATGCTCGCCGGCACAATGTCACTCTCTGACATTATCTATCCGATCAGCCTGACCGCCCTGGGTTTGTTTTTAAGTGCGGCCGCCGTTGAAATAAGAAGGTGGAGATAATGGCTAAGACAAAGAACTCCCAAAAGAAAAACAGCCCGAAGAAGTTCGCAATCATCGGGTTGTGGGTATTTGGTATCGGATTGTTGGCAACCATCCTCTTGTTGGTCGTTAAGCTGCTCGCGGTTGCCAAAATCTATACACTTCCCAATGCCCAGGTGTTTAATTGGGCACTGGGGATTTCTGCCGCGCTGATCGTTCTGGGTGTGGCTTTCTTTGCCCTGCTTGATCCGCAACGTGTGCGCGAACTTCTCACCGGAAGACAGGCGCGTTATGGAAGTAATGCCGCCATCATGTTGCTGGCGTTTGTCGGTATCCTTCTCGTCGTAAACATTCTGGTCCTCCAAAATCCGGGAAAGCCTATGGACTTTACCGAAGACAAGCAGAATAGTCTGGCCGTCGAAACGCTGGATACCCTGAAAGCCTTACCCGCATCGGTCCAGGCTACAGCTTTCTACACATCCCAAACGCCCAGCGACACTGCACAGAAGTTGCTCGAGAATTACAAGAAGCAATCGAACGGTAAGTTCGACTACGTGTTCATTGACCCAGACCAGACCCCTCTCTTAGCCCGACAGGCCGGTATTACTGGCGACGGAAAAATCTATCTTCAAATGGGAGACCAGCACGAAATTGTCTCCTATGCGTCCGAACAGGACATCACCTCTGCCCTGGTCCGTCTGATGAATCCCGGGCAACGAACCATTTTCTTCCTGACCGGCCACGGCGAACGTGACATCCAGAATGCGGGCGATACAGCCTATACGACCGTCAAGTCTGCACTCGAGGCCAAGAACTACACCGTCCAGTCTCTGAACCTGATCGCCCAGAATCAAATTCCGGACAATGCCACTGTCATCGTCATCGCCGGGCCAACTCAACCGATCGCCGCCGCCGAACAGGCTTTACTGCAAGATTATGTTTCAAAGGGTGGCGCACTGGTTGTTATGGAAGAGCCTGCCCCACTGACACAATTCGGCAACTCTCCCGACCCTCTGGCGGCCTATCTTGCAGCAAACTGGGGTATCGCATTCGATAACGATATCGTCATAGATACGAATACAAGTCAACCAGTTTATGCCGTAGCCGCAACATACGGCAACCACCCTATTACCGAAAAGCTGCAAGGGCTGGTTTCGTTCTATCCGACTGCGCGCAGTCTTTCCATTGCATCCAATATGCCCAACCAGCCTACAGCTTTGGTCGCCACAATTAATTCCGCTTGGGGCGAGACTGACTTTGCATCCATGCAGGCGAACGGGCAAGTTGTCTTCGACCAGGGAGTGGATGTCCCCGGCCCGCTCACGCTGGCAATCGCTGCCGAAGACACTACTGCAGGTAGCCACGTGGTCGTGTTCGGCGATGCCGACTTCGCTTCGAACGTCTTCTTCAACCAATACGCCAACGGCGATATATTCATCAATGCGATTGACTGGGCAGCTGGACAGGAACAATTAATCAACCTGAAGACGCCATCGGCCATTAGCCGCACTCTGGCTCTCCCAAGCAGTCTTTGGCTGTTGATTATGGCCATATCATTCCTGTGCATCCTTCCCGGTCTGGTAATCGCAGGCGGAGTCATTTCCTGGTTGATCCGGCGCTCCAGAGGCTAACCTTATGATCAAACGTCCTACATGGATTCTGCTGGTCATCCTGGTACTGGTTATTGTTGCATATTTCGTGATCAAAAGCCGCCTCTCAGCAACCTCGACACAGCCAACGCCGACTGCGCTTGGCAATAATTTCCTCATAACCCAGGCAGATGGCACGCTGCAAAGCCTCCGCATCTATGACAAGCAAAACCGCATCGTTCAGATGCAACGCGATACCAGCGGGACGTGGATTCTCACACTGCCAACGCCCGGAGCCGCGGACCAATCTCTGGCTGGGGCCGCCGAGACCCAGATTGGTGCCCTGCGCATCGTGACGACCCTGGATAATCAACTCAACCTGATAGATGCCGGGCTGGATTCTCCATCTTACACCCTCGAGCTTACTTTTGTCAGCGGCTTACAACATGTTATCCAGGTTGGGACGCTGACCCCCACCAATAGCGGATACTACGTCCGCGACGACGCAGGGAACCTTTATGTTGTCAGCCAGCCAGGGATCGATGCATTGCTGAACCTGCTGACTGCTCCACCCTTCGCCTCCACCGAGACACTGGCTCCGACCATCGAAGAGACGGCCACACCCACCCTTGAGGTGGCTACACCTACACCCTAACAACAGGGTACAACGTAAACATCTGAACCATAGTCCCATGAACTTCAAGCAATTCGGCAATAGTAGGTCCAGAGATTTATGCAAGCAGCAGTAAAATCGGAGTGCGTCGCATCCTGCCACATAGTGTTTAAAGAGCACCAGGGATGCGACGCATTCACCACCCCGACACCTTAGCAAGGGGTATTGCATTTTGGTCAGAAAAAGAGTATTCTGATTGAAGAATAGTTTGGTAAGGAAGTGTAATGGGAAACCCTTTATTGCTTGAAGAAGACGAAGAATATTCTGCCATTGCCCGACTGATTGAACTGGGTCGGCAGAAATCTTATGTCACCATTGACGACATCCTGCATTTTTTCCCGGAAGCCGAACAGGATGTTGAAAAGTTGGAAGAAGCCTTCGCGGCTCTGCTGAGCGCGGGGATTGCCTTTGTTGAAGATACACCTACCGGTGAACCAGCGGAAGACGAATTAATTGCAGCGGAGAAACCCGAGGCTGAGGCAGAGCCGGAATTATCTCTTGACGATTACCTAGCCAACATTGACACTGACGATACCATCGGGCTGTACCTCAAAGAAGTCAGTCGTGTCCCGCTGCTCACCGCCACAGAAGAAGTCGATCTCGCCCAACGTATCGAGCGCGGCCGAATGGCCCGTGAAGAACTGGCACGTGGCAACGTCAGTGCGCGCCGCCGGATCGAACTTCGCAAACTCATCGAGGATGGCTGGGCCGCCCGCGAGCATTTGATCACCGCCAACTCGCGTCTTGTTATCAGCGTTGCCAAGAAGTATATGGGACGCGGCGTACCCTTCCTCGATTTAATTCAGGAAGGCAACATCGGCCTGATCCGCGCCACCAAAAAATTCGATTATCGCCGCGGCCACAAGTTCAGCACCTATGCCACCTGGTGGATCCGCCAGGCCGTCACGCGCGCCATTGCCGACCAGGGTCGCACCATTCGCGTCCCCGTCCATATGGGTGACCAGATCAACAAACTGCTACGCGTCCAGCACCAATTGACCCAGCGGCTGGGACGTGAACCGTCGGTGGAAGAACTGGCCACCGCCCTGGAAGTGCCACCCAAAAAGATTGAGAATATGATCCAGGTTGCGCGGCGTCCTCTCTCACTGGAGACGCCAACCGACGATGAAGAGGACTCTGTCCTCGGCGATTTCATTGAAGACGATGAAGCCGCTCCCCCTGACGACACCGCAACCTACAATCTGCTCCGCGAACACCTGACCGAGGTGCTGAATGGGCTTCCGCCGCGCGAGGTACGCATCCTGCAATTGCGTTACGGCCTCCTGGACGGACAGGCCTACACACTGGAGGAAGTCGGGCGCAAGATGGGAGTCACGCGCGAACGTGTCCGTCAAATCGAGGCCCAAGCTTTGAGTCGCCTGCGGCACCCATCCATCCGCCGCAAACTGCGCGACTACCTCGGCGAATAAATTAACCCCAACTCCAAACAGGGGCAGATGATTATCTGCCCCTGTTCATGTTAAAATGATAACCATGCGCCTGACGATACGCCAAGTGTTCTTCATCCTCCTATTCCTCGGTCTGTTCCTGATGACCCTGCGCCCGATTGCCGACCCGGACTTCTGGTGGCACCTGCGGACAGGCCAACTCATCGTTCAGACCCATGCCATCCCCCACACCGACCCTTTTTCCTT
>Ga0163199_1001981_pt1 | contig 12660 bp, 11 predicted proteins | sample PL_2010_150m_FD_113537 | JGI IMG/M metagenome (GOLD analysis project Ga0163199, IMG submission 113537) | Freshwater microbial communities from Powell Lake, British Columbia, Canada to study Microbial Dark Matter (Phase II) - PL_2010_150m | ecosystem: Environmental > Aquatic > Freshwater > Lake ... | reverse complement strand
TTCTTATATTGTCTATAAATTTTGCCTGCCCGTTATCGTTCATTTAACCCTTCTTTATTTTTCCGACTTCTTCCATTGCCGTATAAAACTTTCCCGCGCCGGAGGTTTCATGTCACGGCTGTCTATCCAGCCTTTCAGAAAAAACGGAAGGCTTGAAATCATGCCCTCTTTATCCGTAAAAAGTCTCAGTCCTTGCCGGGAAAAGCTGAGCATCGCATCATAAGCCCACCTTCTTCCCACAATCTCCGACCATATTCCATACAGTATCTTCTCTCCGGTATTTTCCCTCCTGACATTCCAATTCAAATCCCCGTCGGCGAGTTTTGACCGCAACAAAAGGAGCATCCGTGGAAGGTCTATGTCGACAGGGCACGCATCCTTGCACGCACCGCACAGCGTCTCTCCCAGGCATAAGTCTTTAGCCCTGTTTATTCCGACAAGAAGGGGCGTCACAACAGCACCGACCGGGCCTGAATAGGCATACCCGTATGCATGTCCTCCGATCTTGCCGTAAACCGGGCACATGTTGAGACACGCTCCGCACCGGATACAGCAGAGCATCTCACGGAATTCTTCATCTGCAAGTATTTTTGTCCGGCCGTTGTCTATTATCACAAGATGGAATTCATCTGGGCCGTCCGCCTGGCCGGAGATACGCGGACCACCGATATAGCTGACATAGCCTGCCATCTTCTGGGCGGCCGCCCCTCTTGACAAGAGCCTGAAAAGGATATCGTGATCGGAAAGTCTTGCCGTTATCCTCTCCATGCCCATGAAGGCGACATGCACTTTGGGAAGAGTCGTTGACATGCGTATATTGCCCTCGTTTGAAACAACGGTGATATGGCCTGTTTCGGCGCAGGCGATGTTACAACCTGAAATACCCATTCCGGCAGAGAGAAACTTTTCGCGCAATGCTTTTCTTGCAGCCTTTGTCAGAGTCTCGGGATCGGTTGTATAGGGTATGTTCAGTTTTTCTGAAAAAAGAAGGCCTATTTCGCTTCTTGTTTTGTGAATGGCAGGTGCAATTATATGAGAAGGATGCTCGCCTGCAAGCTGGATAATATATTCCCCGAGGTCGGTTTCGGCAACCTCTATACCTGCAGCAGCAAAAGCGTCATTTAAGCCTATCTCTTCAGTAAGCATCGACTTGCCTTTGACCGCAAGCTTTACATTATGCTTTTGGGCTGTCTCAAGACAGTATTTAACGGCAGTATCAGCATCTTCCGCGAAAAAAACATGCCCTCCCCTTGAGCGGATTTTTTCAGAAAGACGCTCTAAAAGAATATCCAGGTTTTCAACGGCTTTCATTCTTATTTCGTGCGCCTTCCGTCGGAGGCCGGGGCCTTCCGGAAGATTCCTGTATGCTTCTGCCGTACCCCTGCCAAACCGCACCTGAAGAGCTGCAAGCGCTTTCTGCAAGACAGGATCATTTATTCCCTTTATCGCTTCATCTCTGTATTTTTCAGTGGTTATCCTGATCATTATATACGCTCTGATTTATACTTTATATCTGCACAACCAGCGGAAGCCAGACATGGGTATGGGCGCAGATGACCCGCCGGAATCTTTTCTTTTTTCATGCAACGGCAGCAGATCCGCTTCAATAAGATCCGAACAGCCTCAGTGAAAATATCCCCACGAAGCCGTGTTTCTTATCTGCCTGTCCAAGCCTCTGCCGATCACCCGGAGGCGTTGATAATGTTTCCACACAATTTCCGGCGGGTCATCTGCGCCCATACCCATGCCTGGCTTCCTGTTGCATGGCATGGAACAGCGAACCGCCGGATTTTTTTATAGTCACTGAAGTCTCATCCTGCAAGAAGCTGTGCTATATGTAGTGTTTTAACCGGTAATCTCCTGCGGCTCAACATCCCCTGAATGTTCATAAGGCATCCCATATCGCAACCGGTTACTACTTCTGCGTTCGAATCGATTATGTTTTTAATCTTATCTTCCAGTATCGCGGCTGAAATTTCAGGATACTTAACAGAAAAAGCCCCGCCGAATCCGCAGCACCTGTCGGAATCCTTCATCTCGACAAATTCGGCGCCCCTGATTTTCCTTATAAGTTTTCTCGGCTGTTCTTTCACGCCTATTCCGCGCATCAGATGGCATGAGTCATGGTAAGTTATCCTTCCGTCGTATCTTGAGCCGAGATCTTCCACTCCGACGACATCTACCAGATACTCAGTAAGCTCGAATGTCTTCACTCCGATGCCTTTCGCACTTTCAAGTAGTTTTGCGTCATCCCTGAAAAGCTCCGGGTAATGATTCCTCACCATGTTCACACACGAGCCTGACGGGCAGACTATGGCTTCGGCGTCTTCAAAAACATTTATAAAATGCTCTGCCGCCCGCTTCGCCTCTTTCCTGTATCCAGAGTTAAAGGCGGGCTGGCCGCAGCATGTCTGTTCCGCAGGACATTCTATGCCTATTCCGAGTTTCTCGAAAATCCGCACCACGGCAAACCCGACCTCCGGAAACATGCCGTCGATAATGCACTGAATAAAAAGAGTAACTTTTTGAGACCTTTGCATAACACCCCCTTTTGCCCGATTTCAGCGTCAGGCTCAAATTTCAATCCTCGAAATACTCCAATATATTCCTGCGGTTAAAATTTTCGCCTTCCTTGAACTTGAACAAAATTGGATGTTCTTCAAAGGTCTCAATTTTGTGGGATAATAAAACCATAATCTCTTTCCGCTTGAACCCTTGAACCCTCGAATCCCTGAACCCTTTATTATATCATACCAGCAGATACTTCTTCCTGATCTCTTCATTTTCCCGAAGTTCTCTGCTCGTTCCATGGAAACGGATTGCTCCGTTGTCTATCACATAGCCCCGGTCGCTTAAATTCAGCGCAACCTTCTGATTCTGCTCCGCCAGAAGAACCGTAAGCCCGCTTGCTTTCAATTTCAGTATCTGCTCTTCGAGCATCTTTACGATCAGGGGAGCTAGCCCTTCCATCGGCTCGTCGAGAAGAAGAAGATCCGGATCGGTCATCAGCGCCCTTGCTATTGTAAGCATCTGCTGCTCCCCTCCGCTCAGCAGGCCGCCTCTTCGTGATTTAAGATCTTTCAGGGGAGAGAAAAAATCATAAACTCTATCCCTGTTCCACCTCGTCCCTTTCTTTGTTTTGTTTTCCGCTATCTCAAGATTTTCGTCCACCGTAAGATCCGCGAAAACGCGCCTGTCATCCGGAACATATCCCATTCCCTTACGTGCAAGGATATAGGGCTTTGAGCCTGTAACCGTTTCACCCATGAACTGCACAATCCCTTTTGAAGGAGGAGTAAGGCCCATTATACTTTTCATGGTTGTGCTTTTCCCGGCGCCATTTCTTCCGAGAAGGCATACAATTTCGCCTTTTGCGACGGTCAGAGAAACCCCGAACAGGATATGGCTCATGCCGTAAAAGGTATCTATCTCTTCGACCTCAAGCATCGTATCAGATCCCTTCATCCGCCCCCCCAAGATAGGCTTTCTGTACATGCGTATCGTTTCGCACAACATCAGGCTCTCCCTGTATAATCGTTCTCCCGTGCTGCATGACCATTATCCTGTTTGCAATCGAAAAGACAAGCTCCATGTCATGCTCGCAGAAAAGTATGGTAATTCCGCGCTCGCGGGAAAGAAGTTTCATCAGTTCAAGCGTATCCCAGGTCTCTTCCGGCGACATTCCCGCCGTCGGTTCGTCCAGAATAAGAAGTTCCGGCCTGTTCCCCAGAGCAATGGCCAGCTCAAGCACTTTCTGGTCACCGTGCGAAAGAGATCCGCTTATCCTCTCCGCCTTTTCCGTAAGGCCGAGACTTTTTAATATCTCCCCGGTTTCATAAACAGACGTCTCTTTCGCCTTAGAAAAGAAGCTGAAAGTCCTTTTATTGCATGACATCACCGCGACCCTCACATTTTCGAATACCGTCAGCCTCGAAAAGATATTCACCACTTGAAAGGATCTGCCTATACCTTTTCTGCAAATCAGGTAAGGGGACAACCCCGCTATGTTTTCGCCCTTGAACAAAATTCTTCCGCCGTCCGCCTTTAACTGTCCTGTAATAAGGTTAAAGAGCGTCGTTTTCCCTGCCCCGTTGGGACCTATAACGGCGACCACCTCTCCCTTTTCAACCTCAAGCCGCGCATCGCTCACAGCCATGAACCCGTCAAATGATTTCTGCAGATTCTCGACAAGAAGCATTATTCCCCCTCCCGAACGGCTTTCCCGCCGCCTCTCTTGTGGCTTTCGAGAAAATAGCCGAGAACGCCCTGGGGCAGAAAAAGAATCAGCAGCATCAGGACTAATCCGAGAACTATCGTCCAGTATTCGGTGTATATCCCGACAACCGTCCTGAGAAGAACTATTATGGCGGCTCCAAGCATGGGCCCTAAAAATGTAAACCAGCCTCCGAGCAGGCACATGATTATTATTTCAAGCGACAGCGGCCAGAACATCAGCTCAGGGAATACGCTCCCCTCTATCACCACAAAAATCGATCCCGCAATTCCGGCAAATGCTCCCGATATGACCATCCCGGTAAGCTGCACGCGTTTTACGTTGATACCCACAGCTTCGGACCTTACCGGGTTGTCACGGACAGCCTGAAAGGATCTTCCAAAAGGTGAATTCACGATTCTTTGCATTACTATAAGGCAAATCGCGGTTAATATCAGAGAAAAATAATATGCCCCGGAGGTGGAAGAGATGATGTCGGGAACGGATATCCCATGGATGCCGTCATCACCTCCCGTGAATGAATACCATCTGAAAACTACAGCCCATACTAGGGAACCGAGGGATATCTGAAGCATTCCGAAATAAAGCTTGGAAAGCCGGACACAGATAAGTCCGATAACAAGGCTGAAGAGAGCCGAGACGACAGGCGCCAGAAGAAAACCGATCCATGGGGAAATGGCGGTTTTAGTTATTACAAGAGCCACGGTATATGCCCCGATTCCGTAAAATACGGCATGATGAAACTGGTACATGCCGCCAAGACCGAGCACAAGATTGAGGCTTACGGCAAGCAGACCTGTCGTCAGTATCAGTCCTGTAAGGTAGACTTGAAATCTGGGCAGAAACCGGGGCGCAAGGAGAAGGAGCACGAAAACCGCAAGCCACGGCGCTAAAGCTTTCCATGCGAATCTTTCAGACAAAATCGATTTCCTTTACCATGTTGATTTAAGAAGACCTTTAGGGCAAAAAAGCAGCACTATCACAACGACAACATAGGGAAATACTATGGCGAACTGAGGCCATACAAGGATTCCTATCGAATCGGTCAGGCCGAATATAAGGGCGCCGAGCAATGCCCCCCATATGTTCCCCAGGCCCCCCATGATGACTATAAGAAAGGCCTCTATTATAATGGCATGATCCATCCCCTGCCTTATGTTCTGGGTAGGCGCCACAAGAGCCCCTCCGAGCCCCGCAAGGAAACAGCCTATAACAAAAACGGCGGCAAATACCAGACTGACATTTATTCCGATAGCGCCTACCATCTCACGGTCTACTGCAGCCGCCCTTGCAATTTTTCCTATCCTGGTCTTATTTATCAGAAACCACAAACCGAAAGCGACAACAGGGCCGGTTAATATCAAAAAAAGATTGTACCGCGGAAACGGAAAGCCGAGAATAGTAAAGAAACCCTGGAATGCGGCAGGAAGATCAACACATCTGTAATCTGAACCCCATATCATTTTCACAAGATCCCCGAACACAAGTGTGATCGAGAAAGTAAACAATAGGAGCATAAGATGCTCCCTTTCATAAAGATGCTGAAAAAGCCCTCGCTCCACGGCAAGGCTTATCAGTGCCACAGCCAGAGGGGACAGGAGAACAGCCATCCAGAATCCTGCCTGCCCCCCTCCGAAGAAAAGATTGACCGAGTACATTATAAATGCCCCGATCATGTAAAGAGAGCCGTGGGCTACATTAGGAATCCTCAATACTCCTAAAATAAGGCTTAAGCCGGATGCCACAATGAAGAGTATCGTGGTCCGGCTCAGGCCAACAAGAGTTTGCTGAAAGAGGGCTGAGATCGTAATGTTTGAAGCAAAATCCATTAATGAATACCTATTTTACTCCTCTTGCCTTCTTGATTTCTTCAATGCTCGGCATTACATCCTTTCCCGGAATCGTCACGATGTCAGTTGCTATAAGATAATCATAACCTTCTACCTTCTTTGTAGTCCCCATGAACATGGGAAACATCACCTGGTGGTCGAAGGCACGCACTGTGAGCTCTCCTATCGGGCTTCCGATGCTCATCCCTTCAAGCGCATTTATGAATTTCTCGGTATTGATCTCTCCTGCCTTTTCATATGCCTTTGCAATGAAGTTGGCCGTAATATATCCGTACAGGGCGCCAACTTTTGGGAACCGCCCGTAAGCATCTTTGAACTCCTTCACAAAAGCCTTGTTTTCTGGAGTATCCGGGAAGTAATAAAAGTAGTTTGACGTTCCCAAAACACCTTCCGGGGCAGTAAGGCCCAGCGGGGCTAAAGTCGACATTTCTGTTGCGGTGTGCATGAAAAACGGAACGCTCTTGTTAAATCCGGTTGCTACCGAAGCCTTCAGAAATGGAACGCAGCCCGCTCCGCCCGTGGCGATAATAACCGCATCGGGTTTAGCCGAAAGCATGGCGGTTATATAAGGAGTAAAATCGGGTTCACCAACCTTCCACCATGACTGGCCGAGAAGCACCACATCGGACCTGAGTGTTTTGAGGTGGTTCCAAACGCTGTCTGCAATTGCATGTCCGTATTCATAATCATCGCCGGCAATCCAGTATTTTTTATAAGGTTTTTTCGCAAGGCCAGCAGCTCCTGCCTTCCCTGCCATTGCCGTGTTTTCATTCATGGAAAAAACATAACGGTTCCCCTTTTCTCCTGTAATTTTTTCACTCTTTGCAAAAGTCACAAGAAAAGGTATCTTTTCCTTTTCACAAAGATCGGAAATCGCAAGGGTAAGACCACTGTTTATAGTGCCCATGAGAATATCGACATTTTCTCTCATGATAAGCTCTTTTGCGGCGCTTAAGCCGATATCAACCTTGAACTTGTCATCCCTTGTCACAAATTCGATCTTTTTCCCGAGTATTCCGCCTTTTGCATTGATCTTGTCGGTTGCAAGTTTGAAAGCGTCCCGGACATCATTCGTGTATGTGCTCGGAGGTCCGGTATATGTATCAACAATGCCGACCTTGATTGTTTTTTCCGCCTGCGCCGCTGTCCCGACCAACAGAAAAGCAAGTGCCAATGCCAGACAGACAGGAAGCCACATTTTTTTTCTCATAACAACCTCCTTTATTAATTAACTGGTTTTTATTGTAAGATAAATTATCATCTTTTTAACGAGGTATTCAGAATCCCTTATCCCGCACTTTTTCATCATGCATTAAACGTTCTCTTATCCCTCTGCTCACATAATAACCGCGGCTGAACTCGGACCAGAAGTCCTTCTCTTTTTTCTTCCAGTCAGGACCGAAACGCTGGTCAAAATAATCACCCAGAAGTTCAAAGAGAAGTTTCCACGGCGGCTCGCCTTTTTCATGGGCTGAAAGAATCCTTCCGAGAAGATCGTCGAGTTCCGGCAGTTTTTCCTTGGGAAGATATGCTATCGCCCCTTTCTGAATTGAAGACATAAGCGTTTCAGGATTTATGGCATGGGCGGTCAGCATTACCGCCGGAATTCCCCGGTCAACAGCCTCTTCAAGAAGCTTCAGTCCGTCAACTCCCATGATATCAAGTATCGCAAGATCATACCTGTTTCCCTTTATCTTCTTCGAGGCGGTTTTGTAGTCACGCGCACGGTCAACTTGCGAGTCTTCGAGAATATCTTCGATGGTCTCCAGTATGTCTTCTTCATCATCCACAACCAGAATACGTTTTTTCTTTAGATAAGATTTCGGTTCCGTCATATGGGCCTCCCAATCAGTTTGTTAGTGCCGGTTTATGCATTCGTTAAAAAGCCGTTTCGTCAGTATCAATTATAATGACCCGTCAATCGCGATTCATCCCGCTATCCGCGATGCAGCCCCTTTTCCTCCTGTCACACCTGTTCTACAAAGCCATAGTATTAGCCTTCATCGAAACGGGAAATTTCAATTTAAATGTCGCTCCCTTTCCTTTCCTGCTCTCAATCGCTATATCCCCTCCAAGGCATTGTGCCAGAACGAGGGCTCCGGCCAATCCTATTCCGTGCCCCTTGCGTGAGCCGCCGGAATCATTTCCTGCCTTGATATATCTTTTAAAAATACTCTGATGGTGCTCAGGCTCTATTCCGGGCCCGTCATCGGTCACTTCAAGCAGAAGAAGATCCGCCTCTTTTTTCATCGTTATTTCAACCCTCCCGCTCCGGTAATAAAGGGCGTTTTTAAAGAGGTTCCCTGTTATCTGCCTGAATTTAATCTCATCCTGTTCAATCTCCTCCCGGATCAGACTGGGAGCAATATCGAGGAAGATTCCGTGCTCCTCAAGGCACTTTACAAGCCCGTCCCGTTTTTTGTCCTGTTCCGATATGGTTCCACCGGTAATGGTTTCCATCGAATCAACCAGAACTTCACAAACCGCCTCAACAGGCATGAAACGACAGGTATTGAAACACCCGGCTTTTGACCTGCCTATTTCAAGTATGTCATGGAGCATTCCTCTTGCTTTCTTCGCGCTTCGCAGCATTCTCAGAAGGGTTTTTTCCTGCCGCTGTGTCAGGGCTCCGTATTTTTCTCTGTTTTCAAGCAGGAATCGGACTCCGGTCTCGATAACGGAGACCGGATCTTTCAGCTCGTGAATAAGAAATTCGATCTCGATTTCACGGTAAAGATAATTCGGCTGGCCGGTTTCAGTTTTTTCTTTTGATTTGCCCATCTTTATCATATTCAATCTCATCTGCCGTCGCTTTTTATACTGTCATTAGGAGCCGTTACGAAATAGCTGTTACTTTCTGGACCATTTTGTTAGGAGCCGTTACAAAATAACCATTACATTTCTGACCATTTTGCTACGGCTCCTTATGCCGGTCACGGCTTACGGCTCCTTATGCCGTTCTCGCCATTTAAATGGTACGGTTATTTTATTACAACGGCTTAATACCATCAGCCGCTGTGAATTGCAAAACAACAGTCGTTCCTCCCGAGTTGAAACAGTCCTCATCCGATTCACAGTGACTGCAATTGATTATATCACCCGGGCAGATATTTTCATCTTCCGGAATGAAACGGCATCTTGAAGAAGTCATCTTAATATTGAATCCGTATTTCTCTGAAAAAATCTTCATCCTGAGAAGATCGAAGCCCTTTCCTCCTGCATAGAAATCATAAGGCTGGCGGGAGGAATAATGCATTGTCTCACGTGCGGTAAAATTGCTCTCGAATATCAGGCGGCGGTTTTCTTCCGTTATACCGACACCGGAATCCTTTATTTCGAGCTCAGGCCCCTTTTCGCCGTTTTTTACAGAAACTGCTATTTTACCGCCGTCCGGTGTGTTCCCGACCGCATTTCTTACCAGCCCTTCAACTATCTTGGAAAGAACATCCCCCGGAATCAAAACGGCAGGAACCGGCTCGGTTCTGACTTCTACACGGCACCTGCGGTGCTCAAACCGCACGCGAAGAGCCCTGACTGTATTTTCAACAAAGTCATGCAGAAATATCTCTTCGGATACCGAATCGCGCGGACCGAAAAGCTCTTCAATGCGGTTACGGATACTCTGCGCAAGATCCTCATTCCCGGATTCAAGAGAAGCAAGAGCTTCAATCTCATCCGCGCAGGCGTCAAGAAGAGTCAAAAGCATGTGGTAGGTCGAATAATCTTTCTCCCGGAGGATGTCCTCTATCTCATACTGCATTTCCAAAATGCGCTTAAGGTTTCTCTGGGCCCTCTCCATTATCGATTTCCAGTTCTTCTTATCCATGCTGTCTATGCCGGCAAGCCTTTTTACAAGCAGGGAAAGGGAAGCGGAAAGGACGGAAACGGGCGTTTTAAGCTCATGGGAAAGGTGGTGAATTACCCTGTCCTTGGCTCTGTTCAGGCTTTTTACTTCCTCATAGGACCTTTTTAATTCCTCGTTGATCCTCGCATTCTCGATCGGAGAAGCTACGGTGCTCGCAATTGCGCTTAAGAGTTCCAGATCATCTTCATCAAACTCACCTTCTTTTTTGTTCACTGAGCAAAGGACTCCGATAATTCTGTCAGGCGTGCGTATCGGAACGTCAAGCATGTTCATGGTCTGATAACCGGACTGTTCATCGACCTGTCCGAAATAATACGGACTCTTGGGATAATCAGGAACAATCAGGGGCTTGCCGGTTCTATATACATAACCTGCAACCCCTTTGTCGGCAGGAAACCTTATCTCCTTTATTCTCTTATCAGTCTCCCCGTCTTCGTAAACTGCTTCACGAAAGAAAAATTCATTTTTCTTCTCATCGAGGAGTATGACAGACGCGCCTGTTAAACCGATTATATCCTGTACTTCTTTAATTATAAATTCAAGCCGCTCGTTAAGAGACTGATATTGGGGTAGGGCTTTTGCAACGCGGTAGAGGGCTTCGTTCCTTCGCATTAAGCGCTTTTCCCTGGTAATATCCCTCAATATTATTACCTGTCCGGCAGGCCTGTTTTCATCTTCGTAATAGAGAGCGCCGTTTAATACAACATCAATGACCTTGCCCTCCTTTGTCAGCCTCTTCGTTTCGAAACCATGAATAACTTTTTCCTCGAAAAGCAGTTTTATTCCTTTCCGGGTCTCTTCCCTGAGATGATCGGGGATAAAAGGTATCAGTTTTCCTTCAAGATCCTCCATATTCCAGCCGAATACTTTTGTAAATGCTGGATTTAAATAAATAATATTGCTTTTAAGATCTACAAAGATAACAGGGTCAGGCAAAAATTCGAGAAGAGCCCTGTAGCGCTTATCTGCGCCACTGTTAGCCTTATCAGCAGAGTCATCCGGGCATTTTTCTGTTTTTGACGTTTTTTTTGCAGCCATTCAGACAGGTTCTTTAGTAAGTAAGAGATTATTTCCTGCGTTTTTCTGTTTGTATAAAAAGTAAAGAATTTCCGGCTGGAGAGTCATGTTATTTTTTGGACATGGTTTCCCTGATGAAAAAACTTGATAAAAATGCTATAATTCCGCAGCAAAAGAGAATAAGAAAAGCATTCTTGTAACCTGCAACGGTAAAGGCCCCTTCAACGCGGCCCTGACGCTCAAGAATATATCCCAGCACCGGCTGGAAAACGGCTCCGCCCGCAAAAGGGAATAAATTTACAAGTCCTATGGCAGTCCCCGCCATCTGAACCGGAAAGAGTTCTTTCGTGGCCGTGAATCCTATGACCACTATCGCGCTTGAAAAAATTCCAAGACCGAGACAGAGCGTGTAATGCCCAAAAACGGATATTCCTCCGGTATGAAACGCCATAAAATACGTGATCACAAGAACGACAGCGCTCGAAATAACCATAACCGGTTTTCGCCCGCGGAACAGGTTGTTGGACAGGTAGCTGAGCAGGGGACTTCCTACCACCATACCTACGGCAAGCATGGAAAGTATACGGCCGGCTTCCGGCTTGGTCATCTTGTAAACCTGCATCAGATAAGGCCCGCCCCAAAGTCCTCCGAATGAAAAGAATATCGCGCAGTCAAAAAAGAACCATACGGCAAGGGGCCAGAAAGACGGGGAGGATATTACTTTCCTAATACCTTCTGAAAGCTTGATCGCCTGCGTCCCGTCCCCGGTGTGCTCGGCAGGAGACGGCCATCCCCGGTCTTCAGGCTTGTCATATACGAAAAACCATATCAGAGCAGCCAGCACAAGAGTCAGAATACCCACAAAGACGAATGAAAACCGCCAGCCTATCCAGCCGCTTAACAGCGCAAGAGGAACCGTGGCTGTGAGCGAGCCAAGGCCTCCCATGGCCATGAGAATTCCCGTCATCATCGCAAACTCTGTTTTCTTAAACCACTCGGCAAGAACCTTCATCGTAGCCACAAAAAGCATGGCAATGCCTATGCCAACAAGAGTCCGGCCAATAATGGCGAGAAATACGGAAGGTGCAAAACCCAGGATTACTGAACCTGCAAATGCGATAATGAAGAATAATGTGATTGTCTTTCGGGGACCCCATGAATCCGACAGAAGACCTGCAGGAAGCTGCATCAGGGCATAGGGATAAAAATATGCCGCCGACAGGAACCCTATAAGGGCTCCGCCCGCGTTTAAATCCTTCATCATGTCAACGGCTACAACAGCTGGACAGAGGCGGTGGAAATAGACAAGAACATAGCCGAACGCAAGAATCCAGAAAATCACCCAGCGGTAGCTCAGTGCTCTGCGAAGCTTCTCGTTGTTGTTTATTTCCTGTTCCATTTTCCCCGCTGAATCGCGCCTAGGACGGTTTCTTTATATTACAAAAACGGGGTGTATCAGGAAGTCAGAATTCTGTCTTCCTTCTGAATTCTGACTCCTGAATTCTCTCTTCTGAACTCCGATTCCCCGTCTCTTTTGAGAAAATACTTTTCGGTTGTACACTCCAGAAAGATATTTTATTACAAAGCCGGTGCGCCGGCATCCATAACCGACCAGAAACCAAACAGCTTCGGAAGCCATAGAACCATATCCTGATAATATGTCATAAGGAACAGAACGAATATCTGAATTATTA
>Ga0163199_1001979_pt1 | contig 12666 bp, 11 predicted proteins | sample PL_2010_150m_FD_113537 | JGI IMG/M metagenome (GOLD analysis project Ga0163199, IMG submission 113537) | Freshwater microbial communities from Powell Lake, British Columbia, Canada to study Microbial Dark Matter (Phase II) - PL_2010_150m | ecosystem: Environmental > Aquatic > Freshwater > Lake ... | reverse complement strand
TAGTAAGTCTGCCTGATGCTCTGCTGATAATGCGCCTATCAGCTCGTCCATATCACCTTCTGTAATCGCATCAATTTTGTAAAGGGTGAGATTAATTCGATGATCGGTAATACGCCCTTGCGGATAATTGTAAGTACGAATACGTTCACTTCGGTCACCGCTGCCAATCAAACTTTTACGCTCACTGGCAATTTTGCTTTGCTGTTCATCCACTTGTTTTGCTTTAATGCGCGCCGCCAATACTTGCATGGCTTGCGCCTTATTGGCATGTTGACTACGGCCTTCCTGACATTCCACGACGATGCCGGTGGGCGCGTGAGTAATACGCACGGCGGAATCGGTTTTATTAATATGTTGACCGCCGGCGCCACTGGCACGATAAGTATCAATACGAATATCGGCGGGGTTAATTACCACATCAGACACTTCATCTGCCTCTGGCAACACGGCAACGGTACACGCCGAGGTGTGAATGCGGCCTTGCGTTTCAGTATCTGGCACACGCTGCACACGATGGCCGCCGGACTCAAATTTAAGTTTTGAATAGGCACCATAACCTTCAATTTTAACGATGATTTCTTTGTATCCACCCACTTCAGATTCATTGGCAGACATGATGTCTACTTTCCACTTTTGCCGTTCTGCATACCTTGAATACATTCTAAACAGATCGCCACAAAACAACCCAGATTCATCACCCCCAGTGCCCGCACGAATTTCTAAAAATAAATTCTTATCGTCATTCGGGTCTTTAGGCAGTAGTAGTTTTTGTAGTGCGGATTCCACTTGCTCTAATTTTGCTTTACCTGCTTCAATTTCCTCTTGCGCAAACTCTTTCATGTCAGGGTCGCTCAACATCTTTTGCGCCTCTACCATGTCGGCTTCGGTTTGTTCAAACACATGATATTGCGCAACGATAGGCGTAATTTCGGCATGCTCTTGGGTAATCTTGCGATAATTATCCATATTATTGGTCACGCCCTCAGAACTCATCAGGCGATTTAGTTCTTCTAAACGATCGCTTAAGGTAGCGAGCTTTCTAATCATGCTAGGTTTCATGTTGGAGATTCTTTAACTTTGATTTAAGACTTAATTTGGTACAGCTGTTTAATGACATCTTCCAATTTGGCGTGTTCTTCACCGTGCGCTTGATTGAGGGCATGACTGGGCGCATGTAAAAATTTATTGGTCAGTGCATTACTTAATAGTTCTAATACTTTTTCTGGGCTTTCGCCTTTTTGCATCAGCTTGAGGGCTCGTTCCAACTCTGCTTGACGTGTTATTTCTGCTTGATCACGCAGCGCTTTGATGGTGGGGACGGCATCGCGCTTTTTAAGCCATTGCATAAAGTGCTCAACACGTGCCGTCACGATGATTTCAGCATCTACCGCGGCTTCCTGGCGATTGATAATGCCATCACTGACCACCTGGGCAAGATCATCTACTGTGTACAAAAACACATCATCCAAGTCTGCCACCTCAGCTTCAACATCGCGTGGCACAGCTAAATCCACCATAAAAATCGGGCGATGTCGTCGCGCTTTAATGGCTCGCTCTACCATGCCCAACCCTACAATTGGCAATTGGCTAGCGGTGCTGGTAATCACAATGTCAAATTCAGCAAAGCATTCTGGTAAATCGTTGAGCAGAATGGCATGACCGCCAATCTTCTCGGCCAATATTGAGCCTCGCTCTAAAGTGCGGTTGGCCACCGTCATACTCTTTGGCTTTTGTGTGGCAAAGTGATCGGCGCAAAGTTCTATCATTTCACCCGCGCCAATAAACAATACTTTTTGCTCGCTAATGTCACCAAAAATACGTTGCGCAAGTTTCACTGCGGCGGCGGCCATAGAGATTGAGTTTGCGCCTACATCAGTGTTGGTCCGCACTTCTTTTGCCACTTCAAACGTGCGCTGGAATAGCTTGTGTAGCAAACTACCTAACGTGCCTGCGTCTTGGGCAATTTTAACGGACTGTTTAAATTGTCCCAAAATTTGCGCTTCGCCAAGCACCATACTATCTAAACCAGATGCTACTCTGAACGCATGTTTTACCGCCTCATCATTGGGCAAAGTATAGATGTAGGGCTGTAGTTTAGTGATGCCCAGTTTGTGATACTGCGATAACCATAGCAGTGGTTTTTCTGGATTTTCAGCGCTGCAATATAGCTCGGTGCGATTACATGTAGATAAAATCGCCGCCTCGGCAGCGTCGTGCAAGGTCAGTTCGCGCAAGGCACTCGCTAAATGTTCGCTATTAAACGCAACATTTTCACGAATTTGGATAGGTGCGGTCGTGTGGTTCACGCCGATTACATATAACTGCATAGGTGTAATTTTGATGGATTGCCCTATGTTAAGCAAGAAGCATCATCTTAAACGTAAGAAATAGGGTTAAAATAACGGTTTATTGCAACATATTTAGTTAACATTTAACAGAATGGACTTTCGTCATGGATAAAACTTTTAGAATTGCCCCTAGTATTCTTTCTGCAAACTTTGCCAAACTCGGCCAGGAAATTGATGATGTCATTAGCTCTGGCACAGACTTAGTGCATTTTGACGTGATGGATAATCACTATGTGCCTAACCTAACCATCGGCCCTTTAGTATGCGAAGCAATTCGTGAAACCGCTAAGCGCGTGGGCGGTATTATTGATGTGCATTTGATGGTAAAACCAGTTGACCGCATTATCCCCGACTTTGCTAAAGCCGGCGCTAACATTATTACTTTTCACCCAGAAGCTTCTGAACATATTGACCGTAGCCTTGCGATGGTGCGTGATTTAGGCTGTAAATCTGGCTTAGTATTTAATCCTGCCACCTCACTCAGCTATTTAGATCATGTCATGGATAAAGTGGATATGGTATTGTTGATGAGCGTGAACCCTGGGTTTGGCGGTCAAAAATTCATTCCGGAAACTTTAAACAAACTACGTTTAGCGCGCGCTAAAATTGATGCTTATTATGAAAAAACTGGCCGTCAAATTTGGTTAGAAGTAGACGGTGGCGTGAATGCGCAAAATATTGCTGAAATTGCCCAAGCAGGGGCAGATACCTTTGTCGCGGGTAATGCGATTTTCACACAAGGTAAAGACACTGATAAGAACCGTTACAACACGATTGTCAGCGAATTGCGCGCTTCATTAGCAACAGTAAAATAAACGTTAAAATTGACTCGCGCTAGCCCTCAGACATTCAAGGTCAAAGTCATCATGATTGATCTTGATGGCACCTTAATGCATACCGCGCCAGAAATAGCGCGGGCGTCTAATCGCATGTTGGCGGCACTTGCCAAACCAACGTTAAACGAATTGCAGATAGAGTCATATATTGGCGAGGGCGCGCACGTGCTGATTAAGCGTTGCTTAACAGGGCGACTTGATGTTGAACCTGAAGCCGCTGAATATGCCAAGGCGCAGCAGTTATTTTTTGAGTTCTATGCGGATAACGTCACTGAAAGTAGGCCTTATCCCCATGTGCTAGCAGGGTTGCAGGCTTTGAAAAGTGCTGGTTATACACTGGCCTGCGTCACCAATAAGCCTGCAAGCTTTACCTTACCGCTTTTAGAGGCGAATGACTTAATGCAATATTTTGCATTGGTTGTATCAGGTGATACTTTGTCAAAAAAGAAACCGGATCCGGATCAGCTTTTTTATATTTGTGAAAAACTTGGCATATCAGCCACAGAGGCATTGCTGATTGGCGATTCTAAAACAGATATTGCGGCAGCGCGTAATGCAGGATGCTATGTATTTACGGTGCCTTATGGCTATAATCAAGGGCAGCATATAGAAGCGAGTGCAGTAGACGCACTTATTGAGAATATTGGTGATGCATTAGATTGCTTGCATTAATCGATAGAAAATTTAATTTTAAGTATTTAACATGAATATCAGTAACAACAGAACACATAGTTGGCGATGGTGGCGGGCTTAAAACCCAAAGGGAATGTCACGCACATAGTGAGTGAATCAGCCCAGCCCGAGTAACACTATCTAACAATTTATATGTGAGGAAATTTATGTTTAGTACGATTAATTTAGACCAGTTTAACCACCTTGCCAAGCAAGGTTATAATCGCATTCCGCTCGTATTAGAAACCTTTGCGGACTTAGATACGCCCTTATCGCTATATTTAAAATTAGCTAATCAACCTTATTCATACTTACTCGAATCCGTACAGGGTGGTGAACGCTTTGGCCGTTACTCGATTATTGGCCTACCAGCAAAAACGCGTATTGTGGCTTATGGCAATCAAGTTCAGGTGTTAGAAGGCAATGCGGTTATTGAAACAGCAGATAACACCAATCCATTAGACTTCGTAAAAAGCTATCAAGCGCGCTTCAAAACGCCCCCTTATGAAGGGTTGCCACGTTTTACTGGTGGCCTCGCGGGTTACTTTGGCTATGAAACTGTGCGCTATATTGAAAAAAGATTAGCGGGGGTGAATAAGCCAGATGCGATTAACGTGCCGGATGTATTGCTTACACTGTCGACAGAAATCGCGGTGGTGGATAACTTAAGCGGCAAGCTTTATTTCATTGTGTACGCGAATCCAGACGAAGTGAATGCCTACGAAAATGCCTATGCCCGCTTAGGTGAATTACTAAAAATGTTACGCAAAACTGTCGCGATACCATCGGCCGTTGCTTCTGAAAGCTCTGTCGCAACGTCTGAATTTGGTGAAAATAATTTCAAAGCCGCAGTGAAACGTGCACAGCAATATATTTTAGATGGCGACATCATGCAGGTAGTACTTTCACAGCGCATGGCTCAGAAGTTTACCGCACCTCCACTCTCGCTATATCGCGCCTTGCGTAGCTTAAATCCATCTCCTTACATGTTTTATTACGACATGGGTGATCATCATGTCGTAGGCGCTTCACCGGAAATTTTAGTGCGCCTTGAAAATGGTACCGTCACGGCACGCCCAATTGCGGGTACACGTCCACGTGGTAAAACGCGCGAACAAGATCTAGCCCTAGCCGACGAGCTATTGGCAGACCCGAAAGAGCGCGCTGAGCACGTGCAACTGATGGATCTAGGTCGCAATGACGTAGGCCGTGTCGCGCAAACCGGCACCGTCAAGGTCACGGACAATATGATGATAGAGCGTTATTCGCATGTGATGCATATTGTGAGCAACGTTGAAGGGAAGCTCAAGGCAGGCATGGATGCAATTGATGTGATTAAAGCCACCTTCCCAGCAGGCACAGTCAGTGGGGCACCGAAAGTACGCGCCATGGAAATTATTGATGAGCTAGAACCAAGCAAGCGTGGCATCTACGCGGGCGCAGTAGGCTATTTAGGATTTAACGGCGACATGGACGTAGCCATTGCGATTAGGACAGGCGTTATTAAAAATAATATGCTCTATGTTCAAGCTGGGGCTGGCATTGTGGCAGACTCAGTCCCGCAAAGCGAATGGGATGAGACGCAGAACAAAGCGAAAGCGGTGTTGCGTGCGGCTGAATTAGTACAAGCTGGGTTAGACTTGAACCTAGAAGCGACTCTGAAAGTAAGGTATTAATATGTTGCTCATGATAGATAATTACGACTCTTTTACTTACAACTTGGTGCAATATTTAGGCGAGTTGGGGCAAGAGGTGCAGGTATATAGGAATGATGAAATTGATTTAGCCAAAGTGGCTTCACTCAAACCTACGCATATTGTCATTTCACCAGGACCATGTACGCCTAATGAGGCAGGGATTAGCGTGCCGTTGATTAAAGAATTTGCAGGCAAAATTCCGTTGTTGGGCGTGTGTTTGGGTCACCAAAGCATAGGCCAAGCGTTTGGTGGTCGTATTATTAAAGCTAAAACTTTAATGCATGGCAAAACATCCTTGATTTATCATCACAATATGGGTGTGTTTAGGGATTTACCTAACCCTTATACCGCAACGCGTTATCATTCCTTAGTGATAGAAAAAGAGACTTTGCCAGATTGCTTAGAAATTACTGCCTGGACCGAAGATGGCGAGATTATGGGGGTACGTCACAAAACTTTACGCGTTGAGGGCGTACAGTTTCATCCAGAATCAATACTCACCGAACATGGTCATGCCCTTTTGAATAACTTTCTGAAAGAGTAAGCGCGTGTCATTTTCACACATTCTTAATCAAGTCATCGCTGGTCAAAACTTAAGCTTTGCTGTGATGCAGTCATTGATGCGTCAGGTCATGGCTGGAGAGTTAACGCAAGCGCAAATTGCCGGCTTATTAGTTGCACTGCGCATTAAGGGCGAAACCGTAGATGAAATTGCCGCAGCTGCGAGTGTTATGCGTGAACTTTCTACTAAAGTTACCCTATCCAACCACACCCATTTGATAGACACATGCGGCACCGGTGGTGATGGTATTCAAACTTTTAACGTTTCAACTGTCAGCGCATTTGTCGCCGCTGCCGCAGGGGCTAAGGTCGCTAAACATGGCGGCCGCTCAGTGTCATCCACCTGCGGTAGTGCCGACGTCTTGGAAATACTGGGCGTCAACGTTAATCTTACACCAGCGGAAGTCGCTCAATGTGTAGATAACATCGGCATTGGATTTATGTTTGCGCCTAACCATCATAGCGCCATGAAGCATGCCGCACCGGTAAGACGAGAGCTGGGCGTTCGCACCCTGTTTAATTTGCTCGGCCCACTCACTAACCCCGCCAACGCCAAACGCCAAGTGATGGGGGTGTTTGCCAAAGAGCTTACTGCAAAATTAGCACACGTATTACAGAAACTGGGTAGTGAGCATGTATTGGTGGTGTGCGGTGCAGATGGTATGGATGAGATTTCATTTACAGGAGACACCTATATAGCGGAGTTAAAAGATGGCAAGGTCTCTGAATACATCCTAAATCCAAGCCAATTTGGCATGCCATTACACCCATTAAGTAGCATACAAATTCAAAATGCAGATGAATCAAAAGCGATGATTTTAGATGTGCTAAACGGCAAGCAAGGTGCCGCCCGCGACATCGTACTCCTTAATGCAGGCGCCGCGATTTACGTTTCTGGTGTTGTAGATAGCTTACAAGCCGGTATTAATAAGGCGGCAGAAGTGATTGATGGCGGTCTAGCACGAGCTAAATTAATTGCACTGAAAGCAATGTCATGAAAAAGCAGTTTTTAATCTGGCTGACTATCTTTTTTGCGCTAAGCTTTGCCGCTTGCCACGCACCAAACAACTCGCAACCGCTTGAATCAGCATCCGTTTCTTCATTTGCCAATATGGACGCAGGCGCGATTGTTGAGGCCTATGATGCACATCGCAATTTACCGCAAGTAGAAGGCAGCGGCATTGTTGTTAAGGTCTTAAAAGATGACACCAATGGCTTACAACACCAAAAATTTTTGCTGAAAGTGACTGACAATATTACGATATTGATCGCACACAATATTGATTTAGCCATGCGCGTGGATGATATTCACGAAGGGGATACTGTCGGCTTTAAAGGCGAATATATTTACACGCCCAAAGGCGGCACCGTACATTGGACACACAAAGACCCGCACGGCAATCATGCGGCTGGCTGGTTAGCGCATAACGGAAAAAAATATGAGTGATATCTTAAAGAAAATTTTAGCCACTAAAAAAATAGAAATCGCCGCCAGCAAAGCTGCGGTGTCACTTAGTCAATTGCAAGCGCAAGCTGAGGCGCAAGGGGATCCACGTGATTTTGTGGGTAGCATACACAAAAAAGTCATGGCAAATAAACCTGCAGTGATTGCTGAGATTAAAAAAGCTAGCCCGTCTAAAGGCATTATTCGCGCAGATTTTAATCCTGCAGAAATTGCCAGGAGTTATGAAAAAGGTGGCGCGGCCTGTTTGTCGGTGCTGACTGACGTTGACTATTTTCAAGGATCCGCCGAATATTTAAAACAAGCGCGCGCAGCCTGTAAACTCCCCGTATTACGCAAAGACTTCATCATCGATGAATATCAAGTGTTCGAGGCACGAGCGATGGGGGCTGATTGCATTTTGCTGATTGTAGCTGCGCTTGAACTCAAGCAAATGCAGGCATTAGAATTATTAGCCAACGAGCTAGGTATGGCCGTATTAGTAGAAGTACATGATGCCGATGAATTAGCCTTGGCTGTACAATTGGACACCCCCCTCATTGGCATTAACAACCGCAATCTCCGTACTTTTGAAGTGACATTACAAACCACTTTAGATTTGTTGAAATTAATACCGGATGACCGTTTTGTTGTCACAGAATCGGGCATATTTACACCAGAAGACGTAAAGCTAATGATGGACAATGATGTACAGGGCTTTTTAGTAGGTGAAGCATTGATGCGTCAACCTGACCCAGGTGTAGAATTGGCAAGAGTTTTTAATTGTTAACTGATTGAAACAAGCTAACAACTTCTTGAATTGAGGAATTAAAATGAGCTACCCATATTCTCGTCCACGTCGTATGCGTAAAGATGATTTTTCACGCCGCATGATGCGTGAAAACGTACTGACCAGTAACGATTTAATCTATCCAGTGTTTGTTTTAGATGGCCAAAATCGCACAGAAAAGATAGCTTCCATGCCTGGTGTTGTGCGTCAAAGCATCGATGTATTACTTAAGACCGCCGCTGAATGTGTACAACTTGGTATTCCTGTGATTGCGCTATTTCCTGTGGTTGAGAGTCAATTTAAAAGCTTAGATGCTGCAGAAGCGTTTAATCCAGACGGGCTCGCTCAACGTGCTGTTGCTGCATTAAAAGCGGCATATCCTCAACTTGGCGTCATGACTGATGTCGCTTTAGATCCATTTACGACGCATGGCCAAGATGGTTTGATTGATGCAACAGGGTATGTGTTGAATGATGAAACGATTGAAGTGTTAGTCAAACAAGCCGTTTCACATGCCAATGCTGGCGCTGACATCGTAGCACCTAGTGACATGATGGATGGGCGTATTGGTCAAATCCGCGAAGCCTTAGAAAGCACCGGTAATATTCACACAAAAATTTTAGCTTACTCCGCTAAATATGCCTCCGCATTTTATGGCCCATTTCGTGACGCAGTAGGCTCAGCCGGTAATCTCGGTTCTGGCAATAAATATACTTACCAAATGGATCCTGCCAATAGCGATGAAGCAATGCAAGAAGTTGCACTCGATATTTCAGAAGGTGCAGACATGGTCATGGTAAAACCTGGCATGCCCTATTTGGACATTGTACGTCGCGTTAAAGACGAATTTGGTGTGCCAACGTTTGCCTATCAAGTGAGTGGTGAGTACGCCATGCTTAAAGCGGCCGCACAAAATGGTTGGTTAGATGAAAAAGCTTGCGTGATGGAAAGTTTGCTGGCGTTTAAGCGTGCCGGCGCCGATGGCATTTTGACTTATTTTGCCTTAGATGTAGCGCGTTGGTTAAAAGAGTAAAAATAGTGGGGCATTTGCTACGCAAGGCCCTAGTTCAAAATCAACCTAATCGTCTATCGGCAGAAAACAATCTGATTCAATCGCACGAGTCGCATTAACTAAGGCTGTCACGACAGCGGGGCGTGAGAAACTTTTTCGATAAGCCAACGCTACGCGTCGTGTCGGCGCTGGTTCAATAAATGGAATCACCCGTAACAGGGGGTTGCGATAATGTGCACTATTAGCACTGGCTGGTAACACTGCAATACCTAGGCCACTGGCGACCATATTGCGTATAGTTTCTAATGAGTTGCCTTGTAGCACTTCCCCGGTGCGTGATAACTCTGGGCAGGCTTCCACCACTTGATTGCTAAAACAATGGGTACTATTTAATAAAAGCACCTTTTCAGTGGCTAGTTCGGTAGCCACTACTTTTTCTTTATTTGCCCAAGCATGATTGCTGGGCACGACAACAACGAATGACTCATCGTACAAGTTTGTTGTTTCCACTCCTGGTAGAGAAAACGGCAGCGCGACAATCACAACATCCAATACGCTATTGCGTAATTGTTTTTCTAAATTAGCGGTTGTGCCTTCTTCTACTTCTAGCGGCATATTCGGTGCTATTTCGCGCAATGCTGCAATCAGTCCGGGCAACAAATAAGGACCTATGGTATGAATTACCCCCAGCCTTAGCGGGCCCGCTAGCTGATTAGCACCCTGATTAGCAAGGTCGCGTATTTTTGCCGCTTCATCCAAGACCCGTGCCGCCTGCTCTACCACTCGCCCGCCCACCAGTGTAAGTTTAATCTCGCTTCTACTGCGTTCAAATAATTGAACGCCTAGTTCTTGTTCTAGTTTCTGAATCGCTAAACTCAGCGCAGGCTGGCTAACAAAACAGCGCTCAGCGGCGCGGCGAAAGTTGCGTTCTTGAGCAACGGCAACAATATAACGAAGTTCATTCAGTGTCATGATAAGTATAATAAATCATAATCATTAAAACATACAATTAGATTTATCAAAGAGAGCTGCCTAGAATGACGCATCATCACTCACTAAGGTGATGCAATTTTAACTACATCACAGGAGAAATACATGGCAACCTCTTTAATTAACACACAAATCCTAGCATTTAAAGCGCAGGCCTACCATAACGGTAAGTTCGTTGAAGTGACTGAAGCCAGCCTAACAGGAAAATGGTCTGCAGTGGTATTTTATCCAGCAGATTTCACTTTTGTTTGCCCAACAGAATTAGGTGATTTGGCAGACAACTACGCAACATTTCAAAAAATGGGCATAGAAATTTATGCCGTTTCAACAGACACACACTTTACCCATAAGGCTTGGCATGATGCTTCTGACACCATCAAGAAAATTCAGTACCCAATGATTGGCGATCCAACAGGTAGCATCACACGTAACTTTGGCGTGATGATTGAAGAGGAAGGGTTGGCACTAAGAGGCACATTCTTAATCAATCCAGAAGGCGTCATTAAAGCGATGGAAGTGAATGATTTAGGCATTGGCCGCTCAGCCGCCGACCTAATTCGTAAAGCACAGGCAGCGCAATATGTGGCTTCGCATCCAGGTGAAGTATGTCCAGCCTCATGGACCCCCGGCGCAGAAACGCTAGCGCCATCATTAGATTTAGTAGGAAAAATCTAAATTTAACTTAAGCCTCAATAGCCCCTTATATCAGAAACATGAGGGGCTAATTAAACCAACCATTTTATCCATAAGAAAAAACCTTTCTCAACGGATGCATTTACACATAAGGTCACCATGGCATTAGACGCTAGCATCAAAACGCAACTACAAAGCTACTTACAATTGCTTAATGAACCCATTGAGCTAGTGGCATCGCTAAACGAATCTGTTGGCGCACAAGAAATGTTAGCCTTGCTCGAAGAGATTGCTAGCATGTCTGACAAAATCACATTAAGCCGCGATGATGATGCTCGCAAACCTTCATTTTCAGTTAAACGTGGCGTTACACATAAAGATGCTGAGAAACACGTAGATATTCGTTTTGCGGGCATCCCAATGGGGCATGAGTTCACCTCTTTGGTCTTAGCATTACTACAGGTAGGCGCACATCCACTCAAACTAGAGGCTGAAAAAATTGCTGAAATTGCCGCGCTTAAAGGTGATTTTTACTTTGAAACCTTCATCTCTTTAAGTTGCCACAATTGTCCAGAGGTGGTGCAAGCCCTTAACTTAATGGCTGTCATTAACCCTAATATCAAGCATGTGATGATTGATGGGGCTTTATACCAAGAGGAAGTCAATGCTCGCAAAATTATGGCCGTGCCTACCTTATTCCTAAATGGCGAAGAATTTGGCGCGGGACGCATGGGTATCGATGAAATTTTGCCAAAGTTAGATAAAGGTGCAGCAGCCCGTGAAGCTAACAAATTAACAGCTAAAGCACCCTACGACATATTGATTGTCGGTGGCGGGCCTGCAGGCGCATCTGCAGCTATCTATGCAGCACGTAAAGGCATTAAAACCGGCATTGTGGCTGATCGCTTTGGCGGTCAAGTGATGGACACCATGGCCATTGAGAATTTTATTTCAATCAAAGAAACAGATGGCCCTAAATTAGTGGCTTCGCTAGAAGAACATGTGAAAACTTATGACATTGACGTGATGAATTTGCAGCGCGCGCTGTCTTTAGATGTGCCAAAGGCGGGTGAGGCGGGTTTAATTGAGGTAAAGCTTGAAGGTGGTGCAACGCTGAGTAGCAAAGCAATCATAGTGGCGACAGGGGCACGTTGGAAAACACTGAATATTCCTGGTGAAAAAGAGTATCGAGGTAAAGGGGTGGCTTACTGCCCGCATTGTGATGGGCCTTTATTTAAGGGTAAGCATGTTGCGGTGATTGGTGGCGGCAACTCTGGTGTTGAAGCAGCGATTGATTTAGCCGGATTTGTCAGTCATGTGACGCTGTTACAGTACGGCGAAACCCTCAGCGCTGATGCGATTTTACAAAATAAATTATTCAGCTTAAGCAATGTCAGTGTTATTACGCATGCAGAAACCACTGAAATCACTGGCGAAGATCAAAAAGTGAACGGTTTAATTTATAAAAATCGTGCCACTAGCACCTTGCATAGCGTGCCACTCGCAGGCGTATTTGTACAAATTGGCTTGTTACCAAATACGGATTGGCTAAAATCCAGCGGGATACAATTAAGCAAATTTGGTGAAATTGAAGTGAATTCGCATGGCCAGACATCCTTACCCGGTGTATTTGCTGCAGGCGATGTAACCACAGTACCCTACAAGCAAATTATCATTGCGATGGGT
>Ga0163199_1001978_pt1 | contig 12667 bp, 10 predicted proteins | sample PL_2010_150m_FD_113537 | JGI IMG/M metagenome (GOLD analysis project Ga0163199, IMG submission 113537) | Freshwater microbial communities from Powell Lake, British Columbia, Canada to study Microbial Dark Matter (Phase II) - PL_2010_150m | ecosystem: Environmental > Aquatic > Freshwater > Lake ... | reverse complement strand
TTGCGTGTTCTGAGTCTTGATGGCTCCCGGCGATGTTATCTCCTTCGGAGCGGGTATCGAACCTTTGGGGGCGGGTGACGGTGTCCTGCCTTTGGGTTTCGGAGGAATCACCGGCTGCGGGATGATGACCGGCACCGGCACGACGATGGGAGGAGGCATTTCCTGCGCTTGCGTGCCGCCTTCCTTGGCGCGGAGGGTGGTCACCACGCCGTTGCGGAAGACAATCTCTTTGCCACCGGCGGCCACTCTCCGCGTGAGCGTCTGCGTCACGTAGAAACCATTGACGAACGAGGTCTGCGTGTAAGGTTCGACGCGGTAGGCGACGTAAGTCCACGTGTCCTCATCGCCCTGCACCGTGCGCGAACTGCTCTTCTCCTGCGGCGGGCCAACCGCCGCGAGCACTTCGGGCTGCGTCATGCCGATGAGCACTTCGTGGCGGGCGATGGCGGGTTTGATCGTCTTGGCGCGCTCGCGTTGCTGGTCCAACACCGCGCGCTGCTCCAGCGTCAACGGCTCCAGCGCATCCGCGTCCACCCAACCGCGCACCGTGCCAAGCGCGATCGGCCTTTCGACGTAGTAGCGTTTCTCCGCGTAGCCGATGAGATGCACCACATGACCGGCGCGCAACGAACTGAGCGCCGACGACAGGCCGCGGCCGAAGGTGATCTGCGTCGCATAGCGCGCCCTGAGCGGAATCGGCTTCAGCCCCACCTCGTCGAGATAGAGCACGTCGTTGTGCCGGATCTCGTCGGCCAGCGCCGCTGCGCCGCACGCCGCCGCCAGCAACAGCCCCAGCCACGATGTTCTGCGCGATCCGTTCATCGCTACGTAGGCTACGCCGCTGCTCCGGCGCTGTCAACGCGCGCGCCGTTCGCGCCGTTCGCGCGCGCCGTTCGTCGTTGAAATCCGGCAACACTGCCGTTAGATACAAGCCGCACATGCACACGCGAATCATGCGAAACATCCTGGCAGCCATCGTCACGGCCGGTCTGCTGTCTGGCGCAGCCGCCGACGCCGACGAAACGCCCGACGCGGCAGCCATCATGCGGCGCGTGCTCGTGAACCGGCCGGCCATCAGCCTTTGGCTCGAAGCCGAACTGACCATCCAGCGCCGCGGCGCCAACCGCTACGACCTGCATGTCTTTTTCAACGGCGATCCGAACCGGCTCCGCACCGTCTATCGCGTCACCGACCCGGAGGAAGCCGCCGGCACGACCGTGCTGATGATCGAGGGCGGCGACGCGTGGCTTTGCGAGAAAGGCAAGGCCGAGCCGCGCAAGCTCGCGCTGGCCGAGCGGGCCACGCCGTTTCTCAGCGGCGACTTCGCCTACGAGGATCTGGAACTGGCGTTCCTGCGCTGGCCCAACCAGAAGTTCGTTCGCGAAAGCCGGCGGCTCGGCTTCGACTGCTGGGTCATCGAGAGCGCGCCCGCTGCGGACACGCCTTCGCAATACCGCCGCGTCCTCATGTGGGTGGACAAGCACTATATGGCCGTCGTCATCGCCGAGGCCTACGATACGAAAAACAAACTGCTGAAGAACTTCGAGGTCAAGAGCGTCCGCAAGCTCGACGACAAGGGCCATTACATCGTCGGCCAGGTCGCGCTGGAGAACGTCCAGAAAAAATCCCGCACCGTGTTGCGCGTTCGGGAAGACCACGCCAGCCCGCTCGCCCCCGCGCTGTTCGCGCCGGAGACGTTTGTCAAAACAGCCGCGACACCACCGAAGAACCCCTGACGCCACCCGCTACCGCCGGTTCTCCGCCTTCAACAACCGGCCTCACGGAGCCGGCGCCGGCTGGCTCTGCGGCATCATGGACTTGATCATCTCGCGCTGGCTCTCGACAAATTTCTCGTAGCTTTGCATTTGTTCCGGCGTCAGCACGGCGCGGAGTGCCTCCTTCTTGGTATCGAGCATCTGGTCCATCCGCTGGAAGTTGCCCGGAGTCGGCATGCTGGCGTCGGATTGCTGAGCGATCATCTGTTGGTATTGTTGTTGGAGGATGCTGGTGACCTGTTCCTGCTGTTGCGCGCTGAGCTGGAGCATTGACGATATCTGCATCACTTCCGCCTGGCTCGCCATCTGAACTTGCCGCTGCTGTTCCTCGGTCTTGTATTGTTGGTAGCCGGTCCACTGGTCGGCGTTGAGCACTTGCTTGAGTTGCCCATCGAAGTCGAGCGTCGGGCGCGATTTCATGTCCTCCGCGGTCAGCTTGCCCTCAAACATCTTCGAGGCCATCTCCGCGCTTTGGTCAGCTTGTTTCTTCAGCAATTCCTGAACGGCGGCGGCTTGTTCGTCGGTCAAGTGCAGGCGGGATTTCAGCGCGGCCAATTTCATCTCGGCTTGTTGCCGCACTGCCACGGCCATCATTTTACTCATGCCGGCCATTCGTGGTGCGGCGGGCTGGTCGCTGGCGCGGGCGGGCCGCGGCTCGGGCTTGGCCAAATCCGTGACTTGCTGCTCGATCTCGGACAGCAGCGCGGACTTCTCTTTCTTCAACCGGCGGATTTCGTTGCTTTGCTGGGCGATCACATGCTGGAGCTTGGCGGGATGCGGCGTCGCGGCTGCCGCGCGAGGCGGTTCGGGCAAGAGCGCGGTCGGCGGCGATGCAGCGGGCTTGACCATGGTCAAATACAACGCCAGCGCCAGCGTGACGGCAGTCAAACCTCCCAACATGACATACGATGCAAGTTTCATACGGTTCGCCTTTCGGTCACTACCAACCAAGGCCATCATAAAGGTGGGGCGAGACTCCGTCGAGCTTCCGTATTCTCTGACAGGGCCAGCTCGACGGAATCCCGTCTCACCTATCCGAACGCCGCAAACAGTGCCCGCATCTCTTCCTCGACCCGCGCCGGCTCGGCAAGCGTCTGCGCGATCTCCTCGCGCAGCAGTTCCCTGTAGCGCCGACGCAAGCGATGCACCGCCACGCGCGCCGCTTCCTCGGAGATGCCCAGCGCGGCGGCGGCTTGCGGATACGAAATCGCTGTCTTGTCGGCCATCAGCAACGACTTGAGCTGCGCGAACATCTCCGCCTTGCCGTCGGCGGCGCACTCGTCGTGCAGCCGGCCTACGACCCGCTCCAGCAACGCCACCGCCCACGCGCGGTCGTAGAGCTTGTCCGGGCTGAGGTCGTCGCGCAGGTCGAGCTGATAGCGCATGTCGGCGTCGCGCCAGTCGAGCGACAGATGCGTGGCGTGCGCGCCGCGTTTCTGGCGGCCGGCACGGTCCCATTCGTTGGCGAGGAAATGTTTCAGCGACGCCAGCAGAAACGCCCGGAACCGCCCGCGCTCGGCGCTCAACCCCTCGATATAGTTCTTCTGGAGAAACCGCTCGAAGAACGCCTGCGTCAGGTCTTCGGCGTCTTCCTTCGAGTGGCCGTGGCGTCGGACGTAGGCGTAGAGCGGATACCAATAGACGCGGCAGAGTTCCTCCAACGCGACTTCCGCCTGCGGCGAACTCTTCCGTCCCGCCGCGAGCACAGTCGTCCAACGCGTCGTGACGAAGCAGTCGCCTGACGTGGCGGCCGGTTGGCTTGTGTGCTCCGAGGTCAACCAAGGCGAAATTCTTGCGGGGATTCGGTTCGGAGCCAGTGGCACTCCACGCTTGTCGAACGGGCGCTGGCTGACTACATTGCGCGCCAATGCCGACGCTGAACTGGATCGGGAAAGAGGCCGTGGTGAACCATCACCACCAGGTTCCGTTCCATCTGCTCAAGGACGTGCCGGAACTGGCCTGTGGCGACCCCGGCAGCGGCAATCTCATCGTGCAGGGCGACAACCTCGTCGCGCTCAAGGCGCTGCTGCCTTATTACGCCGGCCAGGTCAAGTGCATCTACATTGACCCGCCTTACAACACCGGCAACGAAGGCTGGGTTTACAACGACAACGTCAACAGCCCGCTCATCCGCGACTGGCTGGGCAAAGCCGTGGGCAAGGAAGCCGAAGACCTTTCCCGCCACGACAAATGGCTCTGCTTGATGTATCCGAGGTTGCAAATTCTAAAACAACTTCTGAGCCGCGATGGATTGTTCGCAATTTCAATTGATGATAACGAGTTAAACCTTTTGGGCGTGTTACTTGATGAAATTTTTGGCGCTTCAAATCGGCTTGCTTGTGCGCCGTGGCTTGCCGAGCCAAGCGGCGGAAAACAAAAGACAGCATTGCGAAAAGGCCATGAATACTTGCTGATTTATCACAACGGCAACACATCAAATTTAAGTCGCGAAGAAAAATCAACGGGTGAACTTGATAGGAAAGATAAATTCGGGAAATTCAGGAAAGGACGGGAATTGCTAAAGTGGGGTGATGAATCGCTTCGTGAGGATAGAAAGGATATGTGGTTTCCTTTGCCCGCACCGGATGGATCGCAGGTTTATCCGATCAGAAATGACGGCAAGGAAGGCCGCTGGCGGCTCGGCGATAAAAACCCACTTGTGCTAAAAATCCGTGAAGATTCGGAATATGCCCATTGGGAAACGCGGCCTTTCGATGACGGGGTTGTAGTAGCCGGAACAACCGAAAGGTTGGTTCCCTATGAAAAAATTCGCGATGCAAAAAAGTCATTCGGCTGGACGACTTGGCTCGATTCGTTCGGATTTAATGCTGACGCCACACGCGAGTTGAAAGAAATTTTCGGCGCAAAGGAATTTGATACGCCTAAACCGACACAACTCATTGAGTGGGTAGTTTCGCTTCACGGTGACGAAAATGCGCTTGTCCTTGATTCGTTTGCCGGCAGCGGCACGACCGGCCACGCGGTTTTGAATTCGAACAAGGCGGACGGCGGCAACCGGCGTTTCATCCTCGTGGAAATGGAACCCAAAATCGCGCGCGACATCACCGCCGAGCGCGTCAAACGCGTCGCCCAAGGCTACACCAACGCGAAAGGCGAGCTAGTGACAGGCTTGGGCGGCAGTTTTCGTTTCTGCGAACTCGGCGAGACGCTGTTTGACGAACACGGGCAAATCAAACCGTCGGTGCGTTTCGCGGAGTTGGCGCGGCACGTCTATTTCACCGAGACCGGCGAGCCGTTGCCGCGCGAGCGCGTGCTGAAATCGCCCTTGATTGGCGAGTGTCGCGGCGTGGGCATTTACCTTTTGTTCAACGGCATCCTCGGCGACAAGAGCGCGAACGGCGGGAACATTTTGACGCGCAGCGTGCTCGCGCAGTTACCCAAGTTTGACGGCCAGAAAGTGATCTATTGCGCCGGGTGTTTGTTGGGCCAAGACCGGTTGCAGGCCGAACGCATCACCATCCGCCAGACGCCCTACGAAATCAAAGTGTCATGAATGCGATGAAAGAAGCCCAGGAACTCGCGCGTCGTTTCAACGAAGACGAGGCGGTGTGGCGCAGCTACGAACACAAGCGGGAGCTGCGGCGTCTGCTCGGCTCGTGCCCGCCCTTGCCGGAGGACGTTTTGGATTGTCTCGACTGGCAGGAAGCGGAGCGCGAATGTCGCGAGGCGCGTGCCATCGGACTTTTCCAGCCATGAAAATTGTGAATCCAAGAAAACCCATCGAATCACTGATTCTGACGATTCGCGGACAGAAGGTGATGCTCGACGCTGATCTGGCCGATCTGTATGGCACGCCAACCAAGGTGCTCAATCAAGCGATCAAGCGCAACATCGAGCGTTTTCCAGAGGATTTCCTGTTTCGGTTGACGGAAAAGGAAAAAGCAGAGGTGGTCACAAATTGTGACCACCTCGCGCGGCTTAGATTTTCTCCGAAATTACCGGTGGCGTTCACCGAACACGGCGCAATCATGGCGGCGATGGTGTTGAACAGTCCCGAAGCCGTCTCCATGAGCGTGTTTGTGGTGCGGGCTTTCATGCAAATGCGCGAGCAACTAGCCGCCAACGCGGCGATTCTCAAACGGCTGGCGGAGATTGACAAGACGCTGTTGGAGCATAACTCGGCCCTGCGCGCGATCTGGACGAAGCTGCAACCGCTGCTCGCGCCGCCGCCCGAACCGCCGCACCGCCGCATCAAGGGTTTCAGCCCTCACGACGAATGATCTCGCCAAAGACCTATCAAACACGGGTGTTGGATTCGCTGCGGGATTTTTTCCGGCAGTCGTCCAAGGATGGACACCCCGAAGAGGCGTTTCGCGCGGTGCTGGAGAAGAACGTGATGCCGCCCATGCCTTACATTCCCGTGCCGGCCGCCGGCCTGACGCCGGGGATGCCTTATGTCTGCTTGCGTGTGCCAACGGGCGGCGGCAAGACGTTGCTGGCGTGCTACACCGCCGGGCTGGCCATTACCGAATTGCTCCGCGCCGAGCGTGCCGTCGTGCTCTGGCTGGTGCCGAGCAACACGATTCTGGACCAGACCGCCGACGCGCTCCGCGATCCGCGCCATGCCTACCGCCGCGCGCTGGAAATGGCGTGCGGCGCGGTGGAGGTGGTGACGATAGAAGAAGCCTTGCGACTGTCCCGCGCGACGGTCGAAGGGCAAACCGTCGTCATCGTGGCGACGATTCAGGCTTTCCGCGTGGAGGACACGACCGGGCGCAAGGTGTATGAGCAGAACGGCGCATTTGCCGAGCATTTGCTGAACGTGCCCGCCGACCGGCTGGCGGAGTTGTTGCCGGGCGCGGATGGAAAGCCGAAACCGTCGCTGGTGAACATGCTCCGCTTGCGCCGGCCCGTCGTGATCGTGGACGAGGCGCACAACGCGCGGACGGATTTGAGTTTCGCCACGCTGGGAAATGTTTTGCCGTCGTGTATCGTGGAATTCACCGCCACGCCCGCCCGGACGAAACATCCGTCCAACGTGCTGCATCACGTTTCGGCGGCGGAATTGAAAGCGGCGGACATGGTGAAACTGCCGTTGCGCGTCATTACGCGGCATCCCAGCCAGCGGGATCAGTTGCTTTCGGAAGCCATCACCTTGCGCGCCGACTTGGAGAAACTCGCGCTCGCCGAGGCGCAGAAGACCGGCGAGTATTTGCGCCCGATCATTCTGCTGCAAGCCGAGCGCGTCAGCGATTGCGAACCGTTGCGCGAGCGGTTGGCGAGCGAGTTTGGCATTGCCAAGGAGCAGGTGAAGATTTCCGTCGGCGTGCTGGACGAACTCCCCAGCGCCGACGACATCAAGTCGCCGAAAGAACCGGCGGTGCGGTTTATCATCACGGTTCAGAAGTTGCGCGAAGGCTGGGATTGTCCGTTTGCTTATGTGCTGTGCAGCTTGAAGGAAACCCGCTCCGCCACGGCGATTGAGCAGATCGCCGGACGCATTTTGCGCCTGCCCAATGCGAAAGCAAAACAGCATCCCGACCTGAATTGCGCCTACGCCTTTTCCGTTTCGGATTCCATCACGGAAGTGCTGGCGGAGCTGCGCGAGGCGCTGGAAAGCAACGGTTTCACCGCCGCCGAGGCGGAACGCATCATCATCCCCGTGCCGCAGGGGACGCTGCCGCTGGGCGTGCAGCCGAAAACGGTGTCGGTGCCGCCCGCAGAGATTGATACTACCGTAGCCGGGGTGCAGATGGTCGCGCTCGCCGGCAAGGCGCGTATTGACTCCGCCAAAGGTGAAATCACGGTGCTCGTGCCTTTGGACACGGAGGAAACCGAGAAGTTGACAAGTTGCGTCAAATCACCCGAAGCGAAGACGAAGGTGGAGGCGGCTGTCGCGATGGTGCGTGAATCCGAGAAGGCTTTTGGCGGCAGCGGCAAACCGCGCGACCCGTCGCCCTACGAAAGGCAGATGGATTTCATCGTGCCGTTGCTCTGCGTGTCGGAGAGCGGAACGCTGTTTGAGTTTGAGAGCACGTTCTTGCTGGAGCATCCGTGGAAGCTGAGTGGCAAGGATGCCGGGCTTTCCGCCGGTTACAATCCATTGGAGCGGCCGACCGGCAAGGCCGGCCTTCTGGACGTTGGCTCCAAAGGCGAAGTGCAGACCAGCGTTTTCCGGGAAACGGCCGGCTGTGATTTCATCACGACGCTGCATCAGCAGGTGTTTGCGCTGGGCGGTGCAAGCGACTGGAAGCTGGAAGACTTGGTTGGCTGGCTGGACCGGCAGATTGACCACCAAGACATTCCCGCCGGAGAATCGGCGGAGTTTTTGCGGAAGGTCATTCGCGGACTCATGGCGAAGCATGGTATTGCCGACGTGAGCCTGCTGGCGCTGGATCGTTTCCGACTGCGCGATGAAATCGAAACTCGCATCCAGGAACACCGCAACGGCGAACGCAAAACGGCGTTCAAGGAATTCCTGCTGCCCGGTTCCGCACTGACCGTCAGCGAGGAGCGCGTCATCAATTTCAAGACGATGAGCTACGAGCCAAGCTGGCTCTACGAAGGCGGCTTTCAGTTCAAGAAACATTACTTCGGCCCGAAGCCCGGCGAACTGCCGGAGAAGCGGGCAGACGGAACTTTGCGTGACGAATTCCAATGCGCGCAGTTCTTGGATGGGGAACTGCCGGGGGTGAAGTTTTGGGTGCGGAATCTGGCGCGCAAATCCACGTCGTTCCGGCTGCAAACCTCGACGGATTGGTTTTACCCGGATTTCCTGTGCCTGCTGGACGACGGACGCGTGCTCGTGGTCGAATACAAGGGCGAGCACTTGTATTCGGAGGCGGAGGAAAAGCGCGCCGTCGGCGCGGTATGGGAAAGCCGCAGCGGCGGCAAATGCCTGTTTGTGATGCCAGATGGCAAAGACTTCGGTGCGATCACAAAGAAGATTTCATAGACGGCAAGTCCACCGGTAAGCCTGCGCCCCGTTTCAACTTCGGCCATCGCCTGTTTGACGCACGGTTTGGCCAACGCAACCTTGAGCAGGCTCGGCAAGCGATCAAGTTTGCCGGATACAAGTCCCACCAAGCCCGGTGAAACTTCCAGACCGTCTGGCGATTATCATGGAATCTGCGTCCGCGATCACTTTTTCTTCGGCAGCGCCCGCGTCGCGCCGGTGGAGATGCCGCCGTCAACCAGCAGCGTCTGGCCTGTGATGTAGCCACTCGCCTCCGACGCCAGAAACACCACCGCGCCGTCGAGGTCCTGCGGCTGGCCGGGCCGTTTCAACGGAATGCGGTCGCAGAGATACTCGACCCACTCCTGGTTCTCATACATCACCGCGTTCTGCGCGGTCTTGAACCAGCCGGGCGCGAGGCAGTTCACGGTGACACCGTGAACGCCCCAGTCGTCGGCGAGGCTCATCGTGAGTTGCTTCACGCCGCCACGGCTCGCGCCGTAGGGAGCAAGGCCCGCGTAGCCGGCGACGCACGTCACGGAGCCGATGTTGATGATGCGGCCGTATTTCCGCTCGATCATGTGCCGCGCCACGGCCTGCGCGACGAAGAACGTGCCGCGAAGGTTGGTGTCGAGCACAAGATTCCAGTCGTCCCACGTCACGTCGAGCGCGGGCTTGCGAACGTTGCAGCCGGCGTTGTTTACCAGAATGTCAATCTTCCCATAGTGCGCGACCGCCGCCGCCACCGCCCGCTGGATGCTGTCGTGCTCGCGCACATCGAGCGCCAGCGGCAACGTCTTGCGGCCGAGCGACTCGATCTCCCGCTGGAACGGCGCGAGCGTCGCTGCGTCGCGACTGGTGATGACGAGGTCCGCGCCGGCGCGGGCGAGCGCGCGGCCGAGATATTGGCCGAGGCCGCGGCTCGTGCCCGTGACCATGGCGACGCGGCTGGTGAGGTCGAAGAGGTTGGTGTTCATTGTTTCACAAAAAGGAACGGAGGTTCACGCAAAACCTCGGCGTATGAACGGATAAGGACGTAAGCTTCAGTGAAGCCGAAGGCTCTGGACTGCTGTAGGAACTACAGCTCTTGGGGTCGCCTACGGCGGCGCAACCGGACACAGAAAGCTGCGATGTTCGCAGCAGTCCAGAGCCTTCGGCTTCATATGCGAAGCTGAGACCTCCGCGGCGTGTGCGCTGACTTTGTCTTTTCATGCAAACGGATTGCGCCTGACGAGATTACTTGCCCGGCTTCAAAATGACTTTCAACAACCCCGGCTCCTTGCGGTAGAGCCGGTCGAACCACGCCGCGCCTTCCGCAAGCGGTGCGACCGCGCTGATGAGCGGCGCCACCTGCACCGCGCCACGCGCCAGGAGATCGAGGCAATCGCCATACTCGCCGCTCGACGCGCACGAACCGCGGATTGTCAGCTCGCGCGCCACCGCGATTTGCAACGGCAACTCCACCTTTGGCGTGACGTTGCCCACCAGCGTCACCGTGCCGCCCTTCCGCACGCAACGCACGGCGAGATCCACCGTCGCCGTGACGCCGACGGCCTCGAAAGCATGGTCTGCGCCGCGCTTGTTGGTGAGCCAGAGGATTTCCGCCAATGCGTCGGCATTGGCGGAGTTGATGGTGGCGGTCGCGCCGAGTTGCGCCGCCACCGCCAGCCGCTCCGGGGCAACGTCCACCACAATGATCTGTTCGCAGCCCGCCACGCGCAACGCTTGGACCAGCATCAAGCCGATGATGCCCGCGCCAATCACCACCGCAGCCTCGCCGCGTGACACCTGCGCGAGCCGCGCGGCGTGGAGCGCGACGGAAAGCGGCTCCACCAGCGCGGCGTGCTCGAACGGCAGCGAATCTGGCAGGCGGTAGAGAATGCGCGTTGGCACGGCGACGAACTCCGCGAACGCGCCGTGCTGGCGGTATTCGTCGCACGACACACCGAGCACGCGGCGGTTGCTGCAGAGGTTGATCCGGCCCACACGGCAGAAGTCGCACTGGCCGCAATAGATGGTTGAGTCGAACGTCACGCGGTCGCCGGGCTTCCAGCTCGTCACCGCACTGCCGGTTTTCGCGATCAGGCCCGCCGCTTCGTGGCCCATGATGATCGGCGGCAGGCGCCGGCCCGTGCTGCCGTCCATGCCATGCACGTCGCTGCCGCAGATGCCGCACGCCTTCACGGCGATGAGCACCTCGTCCGGCCCGAACTCCGGCACCGGCATGTCTTCGAGATCTAACTGCCCGTAAGCTTTCAGAACCAACGCTTTCATGATTTGTATGGCGAGTAAAAACTAATGACCGGCGCGCACGTCGTAGGCGAGCAGTTCGTTCAAGTGCCGGATGTAAAGCCGCCCGCCGCACACCACCGGATGCGACAGGCACGGTGGCTTGTTCTCCCACGGCGGCTCGAAGCGGCTGACGATCGTCGCGCGTTGCGGCGTCACGTCCACCAGCGACATCGAGCAATCGTTGCCGAGGCAATACAGCCGACCGTCGGCGTAGCTGACGGATGTCTTCCCGATCTCGCGGGCGTTATACATCGTCTTGCCGGTGGCGAACTCGACGCAGACGAGTCCCTTCTTGAAAAGCCGGCAACCGCTGCCGTAGAGATAACCGTCGAGCAGCATCACGCCGCCGTGGCAGTTGTCGAGGTCGGTGCCGAACCACGCCTCGGTCACGCTCCGGCCGTCGGCGTTGATCTTCACCATGCGCCCGCCGGCCTTGTGTCCGCTCGTCACATAGACCGCGCCGTCGTGAAAGATCGGCGAGGTGACGTTCTGGTCGCACGTGCTCGGATGCGGGTGGCTCCAGAGCAACTTGCCCGTGCGCACGTCCACGCTCAGGATGGTTTCGTGGGTTAGCGTGATGAACTGCCGCACACCGCCGTGCGTCACGATGATAGGCGATGCATAGGCCGTGCGATCGGTGATGTCGGTGTTGGCCCAGATCGTCGCGCCGGTTTTCTTGTTGAGCGCCACCACGCGGCCTTTTGTCCCGCCCGGCGCGCACAACAGCATGTCGCCTTCGATGATGACGTTTTCCGTGAAGCCCCAGCCGCCGCTCTGCGCCTCGAACCGTTCCTTGAGGTCCACCGACCAGAGCGGCTTGCCGGTGGCGGCGGTGAAGGCCGTCAACAAACCGTGGGCGTTCATCTGATAGACGGCGCCGTCGTTGTAGGTAGGCGTGGTGCGCGCGCCGGGCTGCGCGCCTTTCCACGCCTTGCCGTTCGGCGCTTTCCACTTCAGCCGTCCGTTCAAGTCCAGCGCCAGCACCATCAGGTCGTCGCCGAAATCGCCCGTCGTGAACATCAGCCCGTCGGCTATCGAGACGCAGGCGAAGCCGCGGCCGCAGTCGGAAAACTTCCAGAGCAACTTCGGCCCGTCCTTCGGCCACTCCTTCAGCAGTCCGGTCTCGCGCGAGCGGTTGTCGCGGTTCGGCCCGTGGAATTCCGGCCACCACGGCTCCGCTGCAGTGACGCACCCGCAGGTCAGGATTGCAGCCAACGCCGCGAGAGCGAGCCGCGGATTTGAAATGGGATGTTCTTGCATCATTTGTTCTCCTGCTTGCGGACGGCCCAGAGGTAGTTCTTGGAGTTGATGTAAAGCGTGCCGTCAACCGCCACCGGCGAGGCGTAGATAGTCGCACCGAGGTTGATCTGGCTGATCACTTTCTTTTCCTTGCCGGCCGCTAGCACCCAGAGATGCTTCGTCGTCGGCAGATAGAGTTTTCCGTCCGCCACCAGCGTGGACGACCAGATCGAAGCGTTGGTTTCGTGGACCCAGTAACACTCGCCGGTTTCCGCGTTCAGACAGTGCAACCGCCCGGCCACGTCGGCGATGTAGAGCAGACCATCGCTGATCGAAACCGTGGAGAGCGTGCGGTCCAGTCCCTGGTAACACCAGATCTTGCCGCGTTTGGTGATGTCGCCGGTCTTCGTCACGTCGAGGCACCAGAGCGCGCCGCGCCCGCGTC
>Ga0163199_1001977_pt1 | contig 12671 bp, 13 predicted proteins | sample PL_2010_150m_FD_113537 | JGI IMG/M metagenome (GOLD analysis project Ga0163199, IMG submission 113537) | Freshwater microbial communities from Powell Lake, British Columbia, Canada to study Microbial Dark Matter (Phase II) - PL_2010_150m | ecosystem: Environmental > Aquatic > Freshwater > Lake ... | reverse complement strand
TTCATGCACTGTCTGCCGGCCCATCGCGGCGAGGAAGTGGCGGCCGATGTGATCGACGGGCCGCGCAGCGTGGTCTGGGAAGAAGCCGAGAACAGGTTGCACGTGCAGAAGGCGCTCCTGGAATTCCTAGTGTTGGGCAGGGTGAACAATTGATTACATTGCGGGAAGAAAAGTCATGAGCGAAGTCAAGAAGGCAGTGCTGGCCTATTCCGGCGGCCTGGATACATCGGTGATACTCAAGTGGTTGCAAGACACTTACCAATGCGAGGTGGTGACCTTTACCGCCGACCTCGGGCAGGGGGAGGAGCTCGAACCGGCGCGCGCCAAGGCGGTCCAATTGGGTATCAAGAAGAAGAACATATTCATCGAGGACTTGCGCGAGGAATTCGTTCGCGATTTCGTCTTTCCGATGTTCCGCTGCAACGCCGTTTATGAGGGTGAGTACCTCCTTGGCACCTCCATTGCGCGGCCACTCATCGCCAAAGGGCTCGTCGAAATTGCAAGGAAGACGGGCGCCGACGCGATTTCCCACGGCGCTACCGGCAAGGGAAACGATCAGGTGCGCTTCGAGCTGGGCGCCTATGCCCTGATGCCTGGCGTAAAAGTCATCGCACCATGGCGCGAATGGGATCTGCTGTCGCGAGAAAAACTGATGGCCTATGCCGAGAAGCACGGCATTCCGGTGGACATGAAACACCGGAAGGGCGGCTCGCCCTATTCGATGGACGCCAACCTGCTGCATATCTCGTTCGAAGGGCGACATCTGGAAAATCCAGCCGCCGAGGCCGAGGAATCCATGTGGCGCTGGACCGTTTCGCCAGAGCGGGCGCCCGACAAGCCGCAGTACATCGACGTAGAGTTCAAACGCGGCGATCCGGTATCGATCAACGACAAGAAGTTGAAGTCCCATCAGTTGCTGGCGACGCTCAATCAACTGGGCGGCAAGCACGGCATCGGCCGTCTCGACCTGGTAGAGAACCGCTATGTCGGGATGAAGTCCCGCGGCTGCTACGAAACACCGGGGGGTACCATCCTGCTGCGCGCGCACCGCGCCATCGAATCGATCTGCCTGGACCGCGAAGTGGCTCACCTCAAAGATGACCTGATGCCCCGCTATGCCAGCTTGATCTACAACGGTTACTGGTGGAGCCCGGAGCGCAGGGCCCTGCAGGCGTTGATCGACCAGACGCAGCAGAATGTCAATGGCTGGGTGCGCATCAAGCTGTACAAGGGCAATGTTATCGTTGTCGGCCGTGATTCCAAGTCCGATTCGCTGTTCGACTCGACCATCGCAAGTTTCGAGGACGATGCCGGCGCCTACGACCAGAAGGATGCGGCCGGATTCATCAAGCTGAACGCCCTGCGCCTCAGGATCGCAGCCAACCTGGCCAAGAGGAGGGACTGAGGGAGCGCTGCAATGTTCGGGTTCAGCGAAGAGCAAATTTCCGAGTTTTTCGTCACCTATGGCGTTGGCGCATTCATCCTCTTCATGCTGTTCATTATCGGCGAGCTTGCCTATCGGTCCAAGGCCGGCAGGACCGGTACGCTGGTGTTGTTTTTCGTTCTGGCCTTTGGCATGTTCGGATTCGTCGCCAAGTCCATAATCGAGAAACTTTGGGGAATCTGACAATGTCCCAGTTCGAGAATGTCGCCGTGCTCAAGAAGGCCAACGTCTACTTTGACGGCAAATGCGTCAGCCACACCATTCTGTTTGCCGATGGCAGCAGGAAGACCCTCGGCGTGATTTTCCCGTCCAGCCTGACATTCGCCACTGCCGCGCCGGAGGTAATGGAACTGAATGCCGGCCGGTGCCGCGTCAGGATCAAGGGTTCCAGTGGCGCAACGGCCGAATGGCAGAGCTACAGCGGGGGCCAGTCCTTCAGTGTTCCGGGCAATGCGAGTTTCGATATCGAGACCCAGGAGATGCTGGATTACGTGTGCCATTTTGAGCCATCGTGACTGAACGGAGGCCCCAATGCCGTCTTTCGACATAGTTTCAGAGGTAAATCGCGTCGAGTTGCGCAACGCGGTCGACCAGACCAACAAGGAAGTCGCCAATCGCTTCGACTTCAAGGGTTCGGATGCCCGGGTAGAGGTAGCCGATAAACTGCTGACGCTGTTCGCGGATGATGATTTCAAGATCGAACAGGTTTTCGACATCCTGACCGCCAAGTTTGCCAAGCGCGGCGTCGATGTACGCTGCCTGGACCGACAGGACTCGCAAAAGATCAGCGGCAACAAGGCCAAACAGGAAATCACGATCAAGGTCGGTGTCGAGGGCGAACTGGCGAGGAAGATCGTCAAGCATATCAAGGATAGCAAACTCAAAGTCCAGGCCAGCATTCAGGGCGATACCGTGCGCGTTTCCGGCGCCAAGCGCGATCTGCTGCAGGACACCATCGCTTCGGTCAGGAAGGCGATCACCGAAGTCCCTCTGCAGTTCAACAACTTCCGGGATTGATCCGGCCGCATGGTTGATTGAGTTCACATGCCTTCGACAGCGCCATGGGTGCGGCGATGCTTTGCAGCCAGCACCGATTCGATGCTTGGTGATGCGAGCCTCACCGAAGCGATCCTGCCAGGCCTGGCAACGCAGACCCTGACCCCGGCCGCGGTGCTGGTGCCGCTGGTCGTCCGGGAGACCGGACTGACTGTGCTGCTGACTCAGAGGACCGCCCATTTGCGCGACCACGCGGGGCAAATCAGTTTTCCCGGCGGACGCCGCGAGGAGCAGGACGCGTCGCCAGCGGCAACGGCCTTGCGCGAGGCGAGGGAGGAGGTCGGACTGGATCCGGTCCAGGTCGAGGTGCTCGGGGTATTGCCCGAGTATCGAACCGGTACGGGTTTTGCGATTATTCCGGTAGTCGCACTGGTGCATCCGCCGCTAAATCTCAAGCTCGACGATTTCGAAGTGGCCGAGGCGTTCGAGACGCCCCTCGACTTCCTGCTGAATCCCGCCAATCACCAACGCCATAGTGTCGACTACCAGGGCAGTCGGCGCGAATACTACGCCATGCCGTGGGAGGGGTACTACATCTGGGGGGCTACGGCGGGCATGCTCGTGAGCCTGCAGCGCTTCCTGGCAGTCCGAGACTGATGGCCGCGGCTGTGGTATCTTGGCGATTCCTGAATTGCTGCTCTAGCAGACTCCCTTTTCCCCGTTCCGCATGACCCTGTTTTCCATCGTCCTCGCCCTGGTCCTCGAGCAGGTCCGGCCGCTAGCGCAGCAGCGCTTTGTTCTGGCACCGCTGACGCGCTATGCCCACTTTCTGGAGGAACGCTTCAACGACGGCCAGCCCGGCCACGGCAAGATCGCCTGGCTCGTCGCGATAGTGCCATCGGTCGCACTGATGCTTTCGCTGCAGATCCTGCTGTCCTGGCTGCAACCATTGCTGGCCGTGGCGCTTGGCATCGCCGTCCTTTACATGACCATGGGATTCCGCCAGTTCAGCCACTATTTCACCGACATCCATCTGGCCTTGCGCATGGGCGAACTGGCGCGGGCAAGAACGCTCCTCGGCGAATGGCGCAACCGTTCCGCCGATCACCTGTCGTCGCAGGAAGTGGCCAAGCTGGCGATCGAGCAAGCCCTTGTGGACTCGCATCGCCATGTGTTTGCGCCGCTGTTCGGCTTTGCGCTGTTGGGGCCCGCCGGGGCGCTCTTGTATCGTCTGGCGTTGTTTTTCGGCACGCGCTGGAGGCAATCCGACTTCGGAGTTTTCGGAGAATTCGCCGGACGTGCTCTGGCCTTCATCGACTGGTTGCCGCTACGGGTATCGGCGGCTTCGTTCGCCATCGTCGGCGATTTCGAGGATGCGGTCTATTGCTGGCGCACCCAGGCGGTGCGCTGGCCCGACCCCTCTACCGGGGTTTTGCTGGCCAGCGGCGCCGGCGCCCTGGGCGTGCGCCTCGGACAGCCGGTAAATGACCCTGGCGGGATCGATGATCGCCCGGAGCTGGGTCTCGGCGAGGATGCGGATGTTGATTTCATGCAAAGCATGATCGGTCTGGTATGGCGAACCTTGGTATTGTGCCTGCTTCTCTTGGCATTGCTCTGGGTCGCCAGTTGGGTGGGTTGATCTCTTTTATCTAGATTGGAGAATTTGAAATGGCAGACAGACGCGAAGTAGTGATAGTCAGTGGCGCACGTGCGCCGATCGGCAGTTTCGGCGGCACTCTCAAGGACTTTTCCGCGTCTGCGCTCGGTGCCCGCGTGGTAAGGGAGGCGATTTCACGATCCAAAGTTGATCCCGCCCAGGTCGGACAACTGGTGTGTGGCAACGTGATCCACGGTGAGGCCCGCGACATGTACGTATCGCGCGCAATTGCGATCGATGCCGGAATGACCAAGGAATCAAGCGCACTGACGTTGAACCGCCTGTGCGGCTCCGGCTTGCAAGCCATCGTCAGCGCCGCCAACGCGATTCAGCTCGGCGACGCAGATGCCGCGATCGGTTGCGGCGTCGAGATGATGAGCCGCGCCGGCTACATGATGCCCGCCGCGCGCTTCGGTGCGCGGATGGGCGATACCAAGATGATCGACATGATGGTCGGTGCGCTGACCGATCCCTTCAGCCCGAACCATATGGGTATCACCGCCGAGAACATCGCCGAGCAATTCAAAATCAGCCGCGAAGACCAGGACGCCTTCTCGTTGGAGAGCCAGAAACGCGCCGTTGCGGCGATTGCCGCCGGCCGCTTCAAGTCGCAGATCGTGCCGATCGAAATCCAGAGCCGCAAGGGGATCGTGCTGTTCGATACCGATGAGTATCCTAAGGCCGACGCGTCGCTGGACAGTCTCGCCAAGCTCAAGCCGGCCTTCAAGAAGGACGGAACGGTAACCGCCGGCAACGCGTCCGGCATCAACGACGGTGCGGCTGCAGTGGTGATGATGGAAGCAGGTGCGGCGGCCAGGGCCGGTCTCAAGCCACTCGCACGATTTGTATCTTATGCCGTTTCGGGTGTCGATCCCAGCATCATGGGCACCGGCCCGATCCCGGCGGTGCGCCTGGCGCTCAAGCGCGCCGGCCTGAGCTTGAGCGATATCGACGTGATCGAGTCGAATGAGGCCTTCGCCGTCCAGTCATTGTGCGTTTCTCGCGAACTCGGCTTCGACCCGGCCAAGGTGAATGTAAATGGTGGTGCGGTTGCGCTTGGCCATCCGCTGGGTGCGACAGGTGCCATACTCACCGTCAAATGCCTCTATGAACTGGAGCGCGTTGGCAAGCGTTACGGCTTGGTGACCATGTGCATCGGCGGCGGCCAGGGCATTGCCGGCGTCTTCGAGCGCCTTTAGACCATGGGTCTCGACCGCGTCCCGCCCGGCAAGGATCTCCCCAATGACTTCAATGTCGTCATCGAGATTCCGATGCACGCCGAGCCGATTAAGTACGAAGTGGATAAGGAGTCCGGCGCGATCTTTGTCGATCGCTTCATGTCGACGGCCATGCACTATCCGTGCAACTACGGCTATATTCCGCACACCATTGCCGGGGACGGCGATCCGGTCGATGTCCTGGTCATGTCGCAGTTTGCCCTTCCCCCCGGTGTCGTGGTCCGCTGTCGGCCGATCGGCATGTTGAAGATGACGGACGAGGCCGGCGATGACGCCAAGCTTCTGGCGGTTCCAGTGGACAAGCTGACGACGATGTATCGCAGCATTGTCAGCCCGCGCGACTTGCCTCAGATCGTCCTCGATCAGATCGCACATTTCTTTGAACACTACAAGGATCTTGAGCCGGGGAAATTCGTCAAGGTTGCCGGCTGGGTCGGTATCGAAGAGGCCAAGCAGGAAATCATGAACGGGGTCAGGGCATTTAGCGAGGCCAAGGAGAAGCCGGCGTTCTAAGCATCGTACGTGGTCTGCCGAAATAGGCCCGCGGTCGAGCGGGCCTTTTCGTTGCTGCGATACAATGCGATAGGAGTAACCCGGCGACGAAAGTCCGACCGGCCGGGAACAATTGGCCCATGACGAATAGATGAGCAGACTGCGTATCGCCATCGCCCAGATCAATTGCATCGTCGGCGACTTTGCCGGAAATGCGGCGCTGATACTGGCAGCGGCACAGCGTGCCCGAGACCTGGGCGCGGACTTGCTGATTACGCCTGAACTGGCGCTGTGCGGCTACCCTCCTGAGGACATGCTGTTGCGCCCGGACTTCTATCGGACGGCCGGGCGCACCTTGCGCCACCTCGCCGGCTCCGCCGTCGCTTTGGCACCTGGTCTGGCGATCCTGGTTGGACATCCCGAAGAGCATGGCGGAAAGCGATTCAATGCGGCCTCCCTGCTCCAGCAGGGACGCATCGAAACGACCTATCGAAAACACCGTTTGCCGAACTACGAGGTGTTCGACGAAGAGCGCTATTTCGACCCAGGCTCGGATCCGTGCGTGCTGACGATCAACGGCGTCCGCTGCGGCGTGAACATTTGTGCCGACGTGTGGGAGGCCGGCGCGGCGGATGCCGCGCATACGGCGGGCGCGGAACTACTGCTGGCACTCAATGCCTCGCCTTATCATCTGAACAAGCAAACCCGGCGCTTCGAGGTACTGCGCGCGCGCATCGCTAGTACCGGCATGCCGGTAATTTACGCCAACCTGGTGGGCGGTCAGGACGAACTGGTCTTTGATGGCGCGTCGTTTGCCCTGGACGGGAATGGCGGGCTTACCCACCAATTGCCTTCTTTCGAGGAGGCGCTGGAAATTGCCGAGTACGTGGACGGCAGGCTGGTACCCGGGCGCATCGAGCCTGCGCTGGCGATTGAAGCCGAAGCGTATGCCGCATTGAAGCTCGGCGTTCGTGACTATCTTGGGAAGAATGGTTTCCCGGGCGCCATCATCGGCCTGTCGGGCGGTGTCGATTCCGCCCTGACACTGGCAATAGCAGTGGATGCGCTCGGGGCGGACAAGGTTCGCGCCGTCATGATGCCGTCCCCTTACACCGCGCAGATGAGCCTCGAGGATTCGCGCGCCATCGCCAGCAATCTCGGCGTGCGCTACGAGGAGATTTTGATCGAATCCGCGATGAGGAACTTCACCACCATGCTGCAGCCCTCCTTCGCCGGTATCGGAACTGTTGCCGGCGACACGACCGAGGAAAACCTCCAGGCCCGCATCCGCGGGATGATCCTGATGGCGCTTTCCAACAAGACTGGCGCCATCGTGCTGACAACCGGCAATAAGAGCGAAATGGCCGTCGGCTATGCAACACTTTATGGCGACATGGCAGGCGGCTTCGCCGTGATCAAGGACATATACAAGGTGTTCGTCTATCGCCTTTGCCAGTATCGAAACTCATTGCAGGCGGATATCCCCGGGAACATCCTGACGCGCGCTCCTTCGGCCGAACTCAGGCCCGACCAGACGGATCAGGATACGCTGCCACCCTATGCGACTCTTGACGCCATTATTGAGGCCTACATGGAGCAGGACCTGAGCCCGCGCGAGATTGTTGCCATGGGGCATGCCGAGCAAGATGTGCGGCGCGTGGTGGGTCTGCTGAAACGCAGCGAATACAAGCGCCGCCAGTCACCCGTCGGGATCCGCATTACCCAACGCGGGTTTGGCAAGGATTGGCGTTATCCGATAACATCGCGCTATGCGGATGAGTGGTAGGCAGGGAAATCAACCAAGGATTCTGACCGGGGGCAAACATGAAGAAGATCGAAGCAATCATCAAACCTTTCAAGCTGGACGAAGTGCGCGAGGCTTTGTCTGAAATTGGGGTTGCCGGCCTCACCGTCAGCGAAGTCAAGGGATTTGGCAGACAAAAAGGTCACACCGAACTGTATCGGGGGGCCGAATACGTGGTCGATTTTCTGCCCAAGATCAAGATCGAGATCGTCGTCGCCGACCCGACGGTCGAACCCGCCATCGAGGCCATCATCAAGGCCGCTCGAACCGGCAAGATCGGTGATGGCAAGATCTTCGTAATGCCCGTGGAACAAGTTGTGCGCATCCGCACCGGAGAATCGGACGAAGCGGCGATATGACCGGCTAGCGCGACCCGCTCAGCAACACCGCCACTGCCCCACCGCCGCCGTCCGCGGCGCGTGACTGGCAGTACGCAAGGACCTCCTGGCGCCGGGCGAGCCAGACACGCACCAGTTCTTTCAGCACCGGTTCGCGTCCCGGCGAACCAAGGCCCTTGCCATGGACGATGCGCAGGCAGCGATCGCCGCGTGCCAGGCTGTCGGCAAGAAACCCACCCAGCGCGTGGCGCGCCTCTTCGCGGCTCATGCCATGAAGGTCGAGTTCACTCTGCAGCACCCAGCGGCCGCGCCGCAAATCCCTGAGCAAGGTGCGCGGCAGGCCGCTGCGCAGGAATGAAAGTTCATCGCCGCCTTCCAGTAGCACTTCCAGCGGCGCCGGCGCCAACGATTCATCCAGTGCCGCCGCCTCGTCGCGCAGCCGTTGGCGGGGAATCGGGGGAACGCGGGGAGGTTCGTGATGCACTTTTCCGGAAATCAGCGGTACAGCATCCGCCACTGCTTGCTGGAACAGCGCGCGTTCGTCGGCGCTGGCTTCCGTGCTAGCCCCCAGGGCCGCAGGCCCTGCGGGCGGGCGTCCCTGCTTCATGTCTACCCCAGGTTGTCGAGAAAGCGCTCCGCGTCGAGCGCCGCCTGGCATCCGGTGGCGGCGCTGGTGACGGCCTGGCGGTAGATATGGTCCTGCACGTCGCCTGCGGCGAAAACGCCGGGGAGGCTGGTCGCCGTGGCGTCGCCGTTTCGGCTGCCGCGGGTAACGATGTAGCCGCCTTCCATCTCGATCTGGCCGGTGAACAGGTCGGTATTGGGTTTGTGGCCGATGGCGACGAACACGCCCTGCAAGGCGATATCCTCGGTCGTGCCAGCGCCGACATGGCGAATGCGCACGCCGGTGACTCCAGTCTGGTCGCCCAGAATCTCATCCAGGGTGGTGTTCCACTTGATGCTCACCTTGCCGGCTTTCTCCTTCTCGAACAGCTTGTTCTGCATGATCTTCTCGCCGCGCAACTTGTCGCGGCGGTGCACCAGCGTGACATGGCTGGCGATGTTGGCCAGATACAGAGCTTCTTCGATCGCGGTGTTGCCGCCGCCGATGACGGCCACGGGCTGGTTCTTGTAGAAGAAGCCATCGCAGGTGGCGCAGGCCGAAACCCCCTTGCCGGCGAAGGTTTCCTCCGAGGGCAGGCCAAGGTACTGAGCGGAAGCGCCGGTGGCGATGATCAGGGCGTCACAGGTGTACGTGCCGGCATCGCCGATGAGGGCCATCGGCTTCCCGGTCAGCTTTGCGGTATGGATATGGTCGAAAATGATCTCCGTATCGAACCGCTCCGCGTGCTTCTGGAATCTTTCCATTAGGGCCGGCCCTTGGACACCGTCGGCATCGGCCGGCCAGTTGTCTACATCTGTGGTGGTCATCAACTGGCCGCCCTGGGCCATCCCGGTGATCAGCACCGGCTTCAGGTTGGCGCGGGCTGCATAGACCGCTGCAGTGTAGCCGGCGGGGCCGGAACCGAGAATCAGCAGGCGGGCATGGCGCGACGGCATGGCAGAGTACCTTGAAAGGGCGATGGTGGCGCCAATTATACTTTGCCGGCGGCTCAGGATATTTCGCCATGTTCCGTTAATCCGGGAGGTACTATCACATTCGCATCGTTGGCCTGAATCCGGAGAGTTCCATGTCTGCCCAATTGCCCGTATCTATCACTGCCTTGCGCACCCTGCCGATGTTCGAGTCGCTCGGCAACGAACGCCTTGAGAAGATCGCCGGCTTCGCGTCGCTGCGTCGCGTTGCCAGGCATACCGCGGTGCTTCAGGCCGGCGATCGCACGGATAACATCTATCTGATCCTGACCGGCTCCCTGAAGGTGCAGATCAGCGACCAGGAAGGGCGGGAAGTCATCCTGTCGATGCTCAGCCCGGGCGAGATGTTCGGAGAGATGGGCGTGATTGACGATCATCCGCGCTCCGCCACGGTGGTTTCGACAGAGCCCTGTGACCTTGTCGTCATACCCAAGGACGACTTCAAAGCCTGCCTCGAGGAGAACTTCGAGGTCTCGCTGTACATCATCCGCAATCTGGTCAAGCGACTGCGCAATGCCGACCGCAAGATCGAGAGTCTGGCGCTGATCGACGTCTATGGCCGCGTGGCACGATTGCTGCTGGAAATGGCTGAAACCGAGAACGGACGCAAGGTTGTGCGGCGTCATATCACGCGTCAGGATATCGCCAAGACGATCGGCGCCTCGCGCGAAATGGTCAGCCGCGTCATGAGAGATCTCCAAACGCAGGGATTGATCGAGGAGGCAGACGGGGCGATCTGGCTGCGGGAGGAGATTGCCGACGCGTGAGGTGAGCCTGGAGGGCGGTCCGGCGCAACGGGGTAAGGAATCGTTTTCCGGCGTTGCTCGATCTTTTGGGACGACCTGCGCCAGTATAATTGGACCATGTCCGTCCGCACTTATCCGTGGAGTCCCCCGCGCCCGCGCAGGACGCCGAAGTGGAGCTGAATAATTGGCCGAAACGAGCGTAGACCAGGCCCTGCCGGAGAAGATCGTCTCCCTCTTGCAGGAGGCGCGTTGGCTGGCGCTGGCGGCGGCCGCCCTTTACGTGGGACTGGTCCTCGGCGGGTTCAACCAGGCCGACCCAGGGTGGTCGCATGCCGCGGTAGTCGAGCGCATCCTTAATCCCGGGGGCCGGTTCGGAGCGTGGCTGGCCGATCTGCTGCTGTACTTGTTCGGAATCTCGGCCTGGTGGTGGGTTTTGTTCCTGCTGTTTGCGGTCGTCTGGGGCTATCGCCGCCTTGATGCCTTCGGATTGATGCCCGCCGATCGCAGGCCGTTCCTGGTAGCGGTTTGCGGCTTCCTGTTGCTGCTGATCGGCAGCTGCGGACTCGAAGCACTGCGCTTTTACAGCCTGAAAGTCCCTCTGCCGCTCGCGCCCGGAGGCATGCTGGGCTACGAAATTGGCAAGCACGCTGCGCGGGAACTCGGCTACATCGGCGCCACCTTGGTATTGCTCGCCGCGTTTGCCGCCGGACTGAGCTTGTTCTCCGGATTGTCATGGCTGCGTCTCGCCGAGCGCTTTGGGACATTGCTGGAATCGCTCGCGCTCGGCGCTTACGCATTGTGGCAAACCTGGCAGGATCGGCGCATCGGTCGAACCGTGGCCCAGCAGCGTGAGGCCGTCGTCGAGGTCGAGCGCAAGAAGTATGAGGATTATCCGCCGCCCCCGCTCAGGATCGAACCCGTCGCGCTGGAGATTCCCAGGGCTCCCAAGGTCGAAGCGCGCATCGAGAAGGAGCGGCAGGCGCCGCTGTTCTTCGATGCGCCCGGCGGGGCCCTGCCGCCGCTCCATCTGCTCGATGAACCGTCTCACAGCGCTGACGACTTGCCGGGCCCGGATACGCTGGAGTTCACATCGCGGTTGATCGAACGCAAGCTTGCCGATTTCGGGGTAGAGGTCAAAGTCCTCGCAGCTTACCCCGGACCGGTGGTGACCCGTTACGAGATCGAGCCGGCGATTGGCGTGAAAGGCAGTCAGATCCTCAATCTGGCGAAGGACTTGGCGCGCGCACTGTCCCTGGTGAGCATCCGCGTCGTCGAAACGGTGCCGGGCAAGTCCTGCATGGCGCTCGAACTGCCCAATCCGAAGCGCCAGACGGTCCGCCTTACCGAGATCATCGGATCCAAGGCTTACCACAATCTCCATGCCCCTCTGGCAATTGCCCTCGGCAAGGACATTTCGGGGCAGCCAATGGTTGTGGATCTGGCAAAGATGCCGCACCTGTTGGTCGCCGGAACGACTGGGTCAGGCAAGTCGGTCGGCATCAATGCGATGATCCTGTCACTCGTGTACAAGTCCGAACCGAAAGACGTTCGACTGATCCTGATCGACCCGAAAATGCTCGAGCTTTCGGTGTATGAGGGGGTGCCGCATCTGCTGGCGCCGGTGGTGACCGACATGAGCAAGGCCGCGAATGCGCTGCACTGGTGCGTCGGCGAAATGGAGCGTCGCTACAAGCTCATGTCGGCGCTGGGAGTGCGAAACCTGTCGGGCTTCAACAACAAGATTCACGAAGCACGGAAGATCGGCAGCCATGTCCCCAATCCCTTCTCGATCACCCCGGAAAGCCCCGAGCCGCTGATGGCGATGCCCTACATCTTGGTCTTCATCGACGAGTTGGCAGACCTGATGATGGTCGTCGGCAAGAAGGTCGAGGAACTGATTGCCCGCCTGGCCCAGAAAGCTCGCGCTTCGGGTATCCACCTCATCCTGGCGACGCAAAGGCCAAGCGTGGACGTCATTACCGGCCTGATCAAGGCGAATATTCCGACACGGATTTCATTCCAGGTATCGTCTAAGATTGATTCGCGCACCATCCTCGACCAAATGGGTGCCGAAACACTTCTCGGCCAGGGCGACATGCTCTTTCTGGCGCCCGGTACCGGACTGCCGGTGCGGGTTCACGGTGCGTTCGTTTCGGACAGTGAAGTCCATCGCGTCGTCGAGCACCTCAAGAAAGTCGCCATTCCGGAGTACATTGACGGCATGCTCGACGCACCGTCCGCCGAGGGCGGCGCCGGCAGCGAGGGCGACGCCGCCGAGGCCGGCGCCGAGGACGACCCGATGTACGATCAGGCCGTCGAAATCGTGCTGAGGACTCGGCGCCCCTCAATCTCATTGGTAC
>Ga0163199_1001974_pt1 | contig 12684 bp, 7 predicted proteins | sample PL_2010_150m_FD_113537 | JGI IMG/M metagenome (GOLD analysis project Ga0163199, IMG submission 113537) | Freshwater microbial communities from Powell Lake, British Columbia, Canada to study Microbial Dark Matter (Phase II) - PL_2010_150m | ecosystem: Environmental > Aquatic > Freshwater > Lake ... | reverse complement strand
TCCCAAATGCGCGGCCGATGCGCCCAACGGCCTGGCCGATCCGCCCGTGGCCGACGATTCCCAGCGTCAGCCCGTGCAATTCCACCAGCGGGAAGTCCCAGTAGCAAAAGTCCGTCGCTGCGGTCCAACGCCCCTCGCGCACCGTTTGCGAGTGATGGCCGGTGCGGTTGGTCAGTTCGAGCAGCAGCGCGAACACCGCCTGCGCGACGTTGGGCGTTCCGTATTCGGGCACGTTGGTGACAGGAATACCGCGTTCGCGCGCAGCCACGATGTCCACCACGTTGTAACCGGTGGCGAGCACGCCGATGTAGCGCAGACGCGGCAGCGCGGCGATGACGGCACGACTGAGAATGGTCTTATTGGTCACCACGATTTCGGCGTCGCGCGCGCGCTCTATCGTTTGCGCCGGCGGCGTGCGGTCGTGGATCTCGCACTCGCCGAGCGTCTTGAACGCCTTCCAGTCCAGATCGCCCGGATTCAACGTGTAGCCATCGAGGATGACAATCTTCATGCGATTCACCATTCGCCCCGCTTCTCGAATTTCTTCCGGAGTGCCTTGCCGAACGCCGCGCCAGCGGCATCCATCTGCCGGAGGATTTGCGCTGCGGTCAGGCCGGCCGTGCTGCGCGCGGCGGGAATCACCGTGTTGCATTCGTTGGCGTCCATGAAACGCGCCGCTTCGAGCAGGGCTTTCTCTTCGCCGAACGGGATCGCGAGGAAACCGTGCTTGTCGGCATGGATAAGCTGGCCCGGCTCGATGCGCCGACCGAAGACCTCGACGGGGCAGTTCCACCTGATCGGATGCACGAACGCATGGCCGACAGCAAGCCGACGAGCGAGCGCTTTGAAGCCAGCGTTGCACATCTCATCGAGGTCGCGGATGGCGCCGTCGGTGATCGTGCCGACGCAGCCGAGCGCGCGGTGGGTGTTGCTGCTGACCTCACCCCAGAACGCGCCGATGACGCGCGGCTTGTCGAGGTCCTGCACGACCACGACCTTCGGTCCCGGCACGCTGGCGACGTAACGGCGAAACTGGCTCCAACCCTGCGGGTTCGCCTCGCGATGCTTTATGTTGCTCGGCTCGACCACGACCGTCACCGCATAGCCGACCATCGGCCCCATCTGTGGCATGAAATCGCGGCATTCCTCAAGGTTGAATCCGTCTGCGGCGACGTTGTGCCGGGTGACTTGCTCCCAGCCGTTGTAGATCGTCGGCGTGTTCCAGCGTTTGAGTTGGAGCAGTTCGGCGTGTGACAGGCGTGCCGGGCCGGTTGATTTCGTCTTTGTAGTTTTCATGGAGATTACTTTGCCAGTTTGGGCAGCACCGCCTTGATCTCGGCGGCAACCTTCTTCGCCAGAAATGCGGAGCCTTCATCGGTGTAGTGGACGTCCTTCGGCTTCTGTAGCTTGCCAAGCTCCGGCGTGACGTAGGCGTTGAGATCATTGATGCGGACACCGTTGGCCTCCATGATCTTTTTGGCGATGGCATTGTATTCGGCTTCGTCGCCAAACCTGCGGCCTGGCTGCAATTCACCATCGGGAATCGGTGTGATCGTGGCCCAGATCAGCTTCGCGCCGGTGGCTTTCATCTTCGCAACCAATTCGCGGAGGTTCTTCTCGTAGTCCGCCGGCTCCACCTGCCGCTTGCCGTCGGGCATGAATTTCAGATCGTGGATGCCCCAGTTGAAGTGGATGACATCCCATTTGCCCGTGCCAAGCCAACGGTCAATGTTGGCGATGCCGTATTTCGTCGGGCCGCCGTTGTTCGGGATGCGATGGACGTTGGCCTTGCCTTCGAGAAGTTTGCGCACCGGCACCGTGTAGCCCATCGAGATGGAGTCGCCGATCAAGAGCACGCGCGGCAGTCCGGCCACGTCTTGAATTGGCACGAGCGAGGGATGGGGGGCGGCCTTCTTCGCGGGCGCAGCAGCGGCGGATGCGTCGAGCGCGACGAGCAGTGCGAGGAGACTGAGAAGAGTTTTCATGCGATTATTCCTTTCACTGGACAGCGCGCCACATCATCTCGACGGCCTGCTGTCGTGTAAAGTCTCCTTCTGGTGGCGTCGGCGCCGATGGCAGCATGGCGGCGAACTCCGCAGCAGTGACCGCCGCCGCGGCGGCGCGTTCCGCCACAGCCACGGCACGGGCGAGCGCATTGGGATCGAGTTGGCCGGCTCGCAGTTTGGCTAGGCCATCCGCCCAAACCTTGGCGGTCGAGCGTTTCAAGGGCGCGCCAACACTGGCATCGTAGCTGGCGAAGAAGCCTTTCGTGCCGAAGTATTGCACAGAGGGAATCCACGGCTCCTTGCCGGCGACGCTGATGTCGTTGAAGAACGACACCATCTGGCGATGTTCGACCAACGTCCTCACCAGCAGGTCGCTGTTGAGTTTCGCTGGCGTCGTTTTCTGTTTCTTCGCCAACGCGGCGGCGAAACCGGCGGCTTCTCCCGTCTGCATCCAGACAGGCTCCAGCCGCACCGCGCCCCAGGCGATGTGCGTCGCGGAGAGGCAGACGGGCACGAGCAGGTTGTCCACACCCTGCGGCAACAGCGAGCGATACGGAATCTGGCCGGGACGCGATTCCTCGGTGAGGATGAGCTTGCCGTCGTAGTGGAAGCCGGGACGCGAGTCGGTCGTGCAGGAGTGCGAGTCCATATACCAATCGGTGATGGCGATGCTGTCGGGATGGACCGGCGTGCGACCAAGACCAGGCGAGAGCGAGTTGTCGTGCTCGGAATAGACGTGCCGACCGACGATGCGGCGCGCCTCGCGGACATACATCTCGTAGGGAACGTGGTTGTTGTCGGCAAACTCGTCCTTCGGCAGACCCCACTCGCGGAACCTCGCCCGTTGCGTCGGCGACACCGACTCGTCGTTCTGGAGGAAATACATCAGACCGAGCGCAAAGTTGAGATGGCGCTGGATGATCTTCTCGCGTGCAGGCCAGTCGGCTTCGGGATAATCGTGGTTCTCGCCCGGCAGGATGGGCGAGTTCATGTGCGACTTGCTGTTGGGGCCGGCGTTGGTGGCGATGGATTTGCGGTTGTAGTTGACGTATTCCTCGCGGTTGTAGTTGGGCGGCGGCGCGGTGAGCAGGATGCGGTTGGCCGGATCCTTCGTGACGCAGAAGCGGTAGTTGTAGGCCTGCACCGCGCGGTCGGCGGTGAACGGGCTGGTCGGGTCAATGCTGCCTTGGTGCGAGCCGTAGGGCCGGATGTTCAGCCGCCCCTCCACCGCATCGCGTGGCGCGGAGCCGCCGGCGATGTTGCAGAAGACCTTGCCAGCGTGCGGCTCCTTGTATTCGTCGCGCGCCTCTCGGCCGCAACGATACGGCACCTTCGCCAGCGCGAACAGGTCGCCTTCGTAAGTCCCGTCGGCGAACATCATGCCGCGCACGCGGATTTCCTTCGGGCCGCCGTATTCGCGCAACGTCACGCTCCGCAACAACGCGCCGTCGCGCTTGACCCCGGTCGCGTAATGACCGAGCAGTAGCGTGATGTTCTTCTCGCGCGCGACGAGCCGGTTGAACTCGCGCTCGGCGACGTGCGCCTCGGCCCAACTGATCGGGTAATGCTCGTGCGTGTAGCGGATGGTCTGGTGGTCGTGCGAGTTCTCGCCGTAGGTGGCGATGTAGTGCCGCTCGATGTTCCGCAGCAGTTCGGTGAACAACGGCGCGCGATGGCCGCCGTAGAGCGCGTCCCATTGCATCAGCCCGTTGCTCATCATCCCGCCGATGTGGCGATTGTGCTGCACGAGCAACACCGAGCAGCCTTCGCGCGCCGCGCGCACGGCACACGCGACGCCGCTGGCGGTGCCGCCGACCACGACGAGGTCGTAGGACTTGCCGTCCACGTCCTGCGGTTTCGCGTCCTTGGCGAGCTGAACGGGTTCAAGGAGCGGCGGTTTTGAACCGCCGCCGGTGGGCGCTTGCAAAGCGCCCTTCCTTGGTTCTTTGGCAAGCGGCGAAACAGCAACTGCTGCTGCAAGCTTGGCGCGCGGGTCAGCGACGGACTTGCTGCGTTCTCTCGGTCTGGCAATGAAGGCTGCGTCACGTTTGCCCGCCCGCTCCGCTTTCGCGATTTCGATGGGAACGAACTGCACCGCATCCACGACCACGAAGCCGTCTGCATCCACGTTGGAGATCGTCACGGAACCTGTCTTGCCAGCGGCGAACTTGAACACGCCCAGCGCACGCGGCACGCCGTTGACGAGGGCGTCTTCACGCTGGTTGACGGTCACGGTCTTCTCGCCGTCCGTGCTGACGATGGTCACCGGCACTTTGGTGGCGCGGTTGTTGGTCGCGACGTAAATCAGGCGCACCTCGTATTCGCCGGCGGTCTTAATATCTGGCGTGAAGCGCGCCGACTTCTGGCATTGGCCACGGTTGTTGTCATGGCGGTAGCCGTCGCCGACAAGCGCAGGCTGTTTGGTGCTCTCCACCCAATCGCCGGTCAATTCCGCCGCGTCGTCGTCCATCACGATGCCGGCGGGTTGTGGCGCATGCGCTCTTGTCTGTCCTACGGCCATCATCTTGTCGGTCTCTTCGAGCTTGAATCGGGTGCTGACGACGGACTGCTTCTCCGGACCGGGGCGGTATTTGATGTAAGTGGTCGCGACGAACGTCCCGTCGGACAGCAATTCCAAACCGGGATAGCCGCAATCGCCGCCTGCATAACTGTGGAGCAGCTTGATCCGATACTGGCCTTCGCGACCGGCGACGATGTCCTCGTAACGGCCCACCCACGCGACGAAATGGCCGTGCGTGCCGAACGCCTTCGTCTTGTCGCGCATACAGACCACCAGCCGCGCGTCCGGCGCGTAACGTGGCATGTGGCGGTCGCCAACAAGACCAGCGGGCAGGCGCTTGGCCGCGGACCACGTTGTGCCTTCGTCGTCGCTGGTCATGTAGAGCGACTCCGACTTGCTGTTCTCGCGCATCAGGCAGAGCAATTGTTTGCCGTCGGGCGAACGCACCAACACAGGTTCGCACGGGGCCAGTCCGGCGATGTCGCAGACGATGCGCCACGGACCCCACGTGAACCCGCCGTCGGTGGAGAGGCTTTGCGCGACGACGTTGGAGCGGTTTTCCTTCGTCTCGCCGGGTCGGCGAAGGTTCGTCATGCCGAGCAGCCTCCTGCCGCCTTCGACCGGCTCGATGGTGCAGAACGGCATGATGCACTTCAGGCCGGTCGTCTTCATGTCGCCCCACGTCTTGCCGTCATCCTCTGAAACAGCGGAGTGCATGTTGCCGTCCGGCCCCGTGCTGGCGAACACGAACAGGCGCATCTTTCCCTGCGGATCGGGCAGCCGGTAGATCGCCGGACAGTTCTTCACCTCGCGCCAGTTTTCCGGCACGGGCAGCAGATCGCTCCACGTCCGCCCGCCATCGTCACTGCGTTTCATCGGCCCGCACGGCCCGCCGTGGTTGAGCGTCCACACGCAGAACATTGTCTTGCCGTCCGGCAATAGCAGCGTGGTCGGGTGGCCTTGATAGACCTCCTCCGTGCCCTGCGCGACGATCACGTGTCGCGCCGTATCGCCAGAGAGGTCGAGTGTCGGCAATGGGGAGGCAATGGCGGAAGCCGCCAAGCCGAAGAGGAGAACGAGGATCGGTTTCATTTCGAGGTCCCGGTTGAGATGCTGAACAAGCGGCTGTTGGTCAGTTCCACAACAACTCGCATCGGCCGGTCGGCCGGCAGCGCGGCTTTTGACCGCCAGCGCGCAGTCCAGCGTGTGACGTCAGCGCGCAACGGCTCGCAGTCTTCCAAAGCGAAGCCGTTGATGGCGCGGCCGTCGGCTTGGAGCAACGCCACGCGCAGTTGGCCGCGGCTGGCGTCGGCGTTGAGGATGAGCGACGGCCCGCCCAGCCGCAACGGTTTTGTTTCCACGCGGCCACGCTCGGCGGCGTCGAGCGAGACGAAGCCATGCCGTCGCCACGCCGCGCGGCCGATGCTGAGGCGCTTCGGCGGCATCGGTCCGCCGTGGGTTGTCGTCATCGCCGTGTAGTAAACCCACGTCTCGTCGCCGACGTGGACGGCGGTGCTGGAGACGCCGAGGATGGAGCCGCCATCGAACGTCCCCGGCGCGCCGCGTGGAATCACGTTCAGGCGCGGCTGCGTGCGCCGCCACTTGCGGCCGTCGGCACTGGTGGCGAGTTGCACGTCAATCGGCCCATCGTCGGGACTCTGCCCCGGCGTCAACTCCGCCTTTGGCCGGCGCGCGACGGTCACGCGGAAGATGGTGGGCAAACCGACGAAGCCCGCCGCGTGCGGGAAGACCGACATGTTATAGACCTCCGTGCGCTGGCCCGGCTTGCTCGCCCAAGCGTCGTCCTCGGCATCCGGTGCGAAAACCAGCTCAGGCTCTGTCCACTCCTGGAAATCGCGGCTGCGCGAGAGCCAGACGACGCGACGACCGAAGCCGCGGACTTTGGCGGGGCGTTTGTGAAAAGCCAGATACTCGCCTGTTGCGGGGTCTTGCGACAGCGTGATCGTGTCCCCAAATTTCAGCACCGGATTTTTCGGATAACTCGTCCACCGCAAGCCGTCGGCGGAAAACGCGGCGTGGTAACCGCCGGCTTTCGAGCCGAGCATCTTGTAGCGCTTCGCCGGGTCGGTCTCGCGAGCGTCCATCAGCAGGCTAGGACTGTGGATGCTGAAGACCGCATTCTGGCCGGACGAATCGAGCGCCGGCTTGAGCCAATCCACACCATTCTGCGAAGTGGCAAGAAGCACGCGATCACCGCTGGAGGCTTGCGGACGGCTCATATACCACATGCGTAGTTGACGAGCCGCCTCGTCGTAGTAAACCGACCCGTAGATATAGACGCGACTGCCTTCCCAAGGCCGGTCCGGCTCGATCACCGGCGCGCTAAGCGTGCGCGCCGGATGCACCGTGCGGACGACTCCGTTGCTCGCCACAATCCCGCTGTCGTTTGCAAACAGCAACGGCAGGTCGCGCAGCACGATCTCCAGCGCCGCAGCGAACACGGCCGCAACGCTGGCCATAAGAAGAGTGAGCGTGAGAGCCAATGAGCGCACGGCGGAAGACTTTCAACAAGCGACACCGTTACGTCGAGGATTTTTCTCCGAGCCGGTGGCGAAGTTCTTGGATCAGCGTGGCTGAGAGACGAGGCAACGCAGCCGACGTGAGGAAGCTCAGTTGTCCCCAGTCTCGTCCGCCAGCGGTGCTTTCGGCTGGCTGGCTGGTGACCGGCGACTGCGCTTGCACCGACTTTCCGCGAAGGCATAAAGATCTGTCTCACCGGAGCGAACGAATTCAAAGAAGTCCAACCCTCTGTATTTGCATGTCTGGCAGATACTCAACAGAACTAGCGAATGTCGAACGGTCATTTCTGTGAAGCATCCCCGAACGACGTCTCGCAGTTTGGCAAACGCTCTAATGGCGTGCTCTGCGTTGTTGTTGTTCCAGGGAATGCCGTCATGGCTTAAGAACGTAAAAAGCTTGTTTAGGTTCTTCTCGAATCGCTGTCTGCATTTAGCCGCTTGTTCGCTCCGGCAATTGAGTTTAGCTAGCTTGTGGTAGAATCGGTTGACTTCGGCTCTGTGCTTTCCCAAGAAGCGTCGCTTTAATCCCCTGTGATCGATGGTTTCAACGATTGATTTCAACAGTGAGGCGAAGTCTCTTACGATCACCTTTAACTCCTCATCGTAAGGATGCCCCAAGACCTCATCGTTAATATCTCTCATCAGATGGACAAGGCACTTCTGCTGCTCGCAGTTCACTGAATCATAGACCCCATAGAAATCACTAACCAAGACTCCCTTGAAGTCTTTCAACATTTCCTGCAGAAAAGCGCCTTCACGGCTTTCGGCATACATGTAGGCGACATCGTGCAGATTGGTGAACACCCAGACATAAGCAGTCTTGCCTTTGATGCTCACTTGCGTCTCATCAATGTGTAGCAATGTTCCGGTGACGAGATGCTGGAGTATGGTCTGGTAAGTGGCCTTGTAATACCTGTTCGCAGTTACTTTCAGGCTCGTCAACGTTACTACTGGCACATCGAGCTTGAAAAAGCGCTTCAATGTCTTGTTGACAGTCAAGAATGGGATACATAGATCAACTGTCTGATACAACACGTAAGCGACCAAGTTGCGGCCGAAATGGCTTTGAGGCAAAAACTCATGAGGTTCGCCGAATCGTCGCTGGCAACTGAAGCAACGGTAGTAGCGGAAACGGTATTTGACAATCCACCGTTTTACGGAAGAGCTTCCGAAGAAGAGATCATAAAGCATCCGGTTACAAGGGTTTCCTTGTTTGCATTTCCCCCCACAGACAGGACAGGATACGCGGTCGGGGCAGACAATCACCTTGTTCACATGAAGAGAATTCCGCAGGCCGACGCGTTCACGTCTAGAAAGAGGTGCATTACTCTTGGGCGCCTTTTTCAAATTCACGTAGATTCTGTCCCGCTGGTAATCCCACCATGCTGCTCGATTGATCCATTCAAGCTCTTCAAAAGGGCTTGCGAATTGCTTGAAGTGTCGGTCCGGATTCTTGAGCGAATCGACATTCACTACGTTCGCGAGTGTTCGTCCAAGGTTGTTCCAAGGATGTGGGGCGCGCAGTCGGAGCAATGCTTGTGTCACTATTTCCACTGCTTGGCAGTCCTGGGCATTGTATTCCAGAAGACTGTTCTTGGCCGCGGCATCGCGTGATCGTTCCCAGGCAGACCGGCGAGCGACCGAATTGGGGCCAACGAGAGTGGGATCTGACCATGTGAAGCCTAGCCCAGCCGCAACTTCCTTAAGGCTGTTCGAGTAGGACGGAAAGTAGAACTGTCCGAAGACCACAAGAAGTATGTTCACGGCCGATCGCATTGACATCGTTTCTCGTGTTTCTGATGTTTCCGCAATCGGCCCAAGGTAACGCTTCCGTAAACGTTCGAGGAAATCCGTCTCAAAGCTCCCATAGTGAATAAGCACCGGCTTCTCGACGGTTTCGAGGATGGCAAGGAATTCCCGCCAGATTTTTCCCTCGTCCTCGACGGTGTCCGCCCACAGGCTGTGCTGGACGGCGGATTCGCCGTTGCCGATGCGCACGCCGATGAGGTAGTAAAAATCGCGGTCCGGCAGGCCCTCGACATCCAGATAGACGGGCGTGCCGTCAATCTTCAGTTCCGGGCTGCCGGCGATGTGGATTGTCTTCTCCCGAATCGCCAGCGCCTTGAGCGAGTGGTGATACTTCTCCCGTTTGTCGCGCATCCGCTTGGGCCGGCGGCGTGGCCGGAACGTGTAAGAAAGTTGTGTGACAGTGAAGATGCCTTTGCTGCGGAGTTTCTTGCGCTCCTTCTCGCTCATGCGCGCCAGAAGGCTAAGGTCGTCCTTCTCAACCGCGATCTTTCGGCAACGGGCCTGGAACTCGCACTCGACGCAGTGCCGGTTCAGCGCGAGGTCGGGTGGCGACTGGTCCGCCAGCAACGTTGCGAGTTTCTCGATGCGCTTGCGCACCTCGCCAGCCAGAGCCGAGGTCTTTACCTTTGTCGCCAGTGGCTGCGCTCGTGAGAGCGCGGCTGATGTTGGCCCAGCGTCCTGCCCTTCCGCGCCAGTTCCAGAGTTTGCCGCGCTCTCACGAGCGCAGCCACGGTCACCGTGAATGATCTTGCCCACCGCAATCTCGCGTCCGAGCGATTCCGCGAGCACGAAGGCATCGAAAGCCAGCAGCAGTTTGTCGTCCTTGGTGAGCTTGTTTCTGAAGATGAAGCGAATGGGAATGAACTGTGCCGGCCTGCCCCGGCCTTCAGAGGGCACTCGCTCGATGGCGTGGAGTTCGGTTTCCAAGGCGGATGACTCCATCTGTGCCTGTAGCGACACGCTGGAGGCCAGTCGCCACTTGGCGGTCTTCAGATCCCCCGCGGTAGGTGAGATGGCGATTTCGCCTGGCGGCGATACCGCAACAAGCCGTTGGGTCTCTGTTGCACGGTAAGACGCAGTTTGCGCTTTCACCCACTCGGCGTAGGTGTTGCCGGTGGCTGGCTCGCCGGCTGCGCGCAGCCAAGATTTTGTCGGGCACTTCAGGAAGGTTTCAAACACATCAGGAGTGATTTTCATAGGACCCGAACTTACTCCTTCAATCGGCGACAGCCAGTAAGCTCGAACGGCAGTCGCAGGACGTTGCAGCCGCCATCAAAGTGGTCATCACGCTCCGCGTGATGGTTTCGAAGGCTATCCTCACGCGGAGCGTGAGGACTACTTTCTTGGCATCAACTCGCGGCTTTCGACGGCCTTTGCAGCTACCCGCGCGTGTCACAACCGATACCTTCCAGTGGCAGGTATTGGCTCTCACTGCGGAGCGAAGCGGAAGCTGTGGAGCTTTGCGCGCGAGCCGGTGAACAGCAGCCGCACTTCGCGGCTCTTGAGCGCGGCGAGGTTGCTGCTGCCGGTCCAACTCACCTCCGCACGCGTGGAATTGGTTCGGAGGATTATGCAGTCGTCTGCACCGAAGCCACTGATTGTTTTGCCTTCGGCGTCCTGTAACCCAACTCGCAGTTGGCCGAGCACGCTCGTGTCCACGTTGAGCAGCAGGCGCGGACCGTCCACCTTCACCGGCGCGGTAACGCATCGGCCGCCCGCGGCATCGAAGTCGAGCGAGACGAAACCGTCCACACGCTGGACGTAACGATAGATGACGCCGTCGGTCTTCTTCTGGCGCGCCTCCTTATCGCCGTGCTTGGAGCGGAAGCCGGTGCCGTATTGCCAGATCTCGTCACCGCGGACAACGAGGCCCGGCCCCATGAACGTCATGTTCGCGCTCTCGGAGCCAGCAAGGCCCAGCGGCGCGTAGGGCTTGCGATCGTAGCGGTGCCATGTGATGCCGTCGCGGCTGCCGGTGAACTGCACTTCCAGCCGGCCGTCGCTCATGTGTTGCTCGCGCTGGAACATCGAGGGGAAACCGACATACCAGCGCGGGTCGAGCGGGTAAGGCTGGGCCGAGAGGTTATAGACGTCGCTGTTTGGCGGATCGTGTTCGTCAGCAGCGAAAACCGTGGGGAATTCGTTGCCGATCACGGGAACCTTCTCCTTGCCCCAAAGATAAAGGCTCTTGCGCGACGGAGCGACGGCCAGCGGCGAGGTCAGGCTTGAAACCTCCGCGCGCACCACCTTGCGATAGAGCTTTTGGTCCGCGCCGCGCTGCCAGCCGCGCAGGTAAAGGACGTATTTGCCGAGACGCTCGTCCCAGAACGTCACGTTCTGCGTGTCGGCGCCGAGGCGCAGCAGCGGCGTCTTGTCGCGCTGCCAATGCAGGCCGTCCGGCGAGTGAAACCGCACCATGCCTTCCGTCCAGAGATGCGTGACGTAGGCGTAACGCTCCTGCGCCGGCGCGTTCGGGTCTCGGAACACAACGCCTTCGAGCGAGGTCAGGCCGGTGAGGTTGTTCTCCTTGCTACCCTCGTAGTTGACGATGCCGAGGTTGGGCTTGGTCCAGTGAACGCCATCGCGCGACTCGGCGTAGGCGACGTTGGGCCGGTTGGCCTTGTTGCGGCAGATATACCACATGCGCAGCTTGCCCTCCTCGTCGAGCACGGTGAGGTAGAAGCTGATCATGAGTTGCTCCCACGGCCTATCGGGCCGGATGACGATCTCGCGCTGCTGCGGCGGATTGACATGGAGCGACACTTTGTCGGCTTGCTGGACGAGAGCTGGGTCCAGGAAGAGATGACGCAACGGCATCGCGTCCGCAGCACCGGAACACGCCAGCAGGATGGCCAATCTGAATAAGCGCAGTTTCATCCTTACACCGCAGCAGTTCGTCGCGAGTGTAGAGCAGCCGGTTGTTTGCGCAAGCACGGCGTGGAGCCACACTCGTTTTTCCGCTTGCACACCCGCCGCAGCCGGTGAAACTCGTCGCACGATGGAAATGTTGCGCACAGTGATTTTTGACATGGACGGCGTGATCGTGGACAGCGAGCCGCTCCACGAAAAGGCTTTTCTCGAAGTGATGCACGATCTCGGCTACGGCCACAACCACGGGATAGACTTCGACAGTTATGTGGGTCGATCGGACTTCGAGCTGTGGGAGGAGTTCATCGCCAAACACAAACCGCCACAACCGCTGGAGGAACTGATGGCGATGAAGCGGCGGCGCGTGATCGAGGTGGTGCAACAACTCCAGCCGATATTTGCCGGGCTGCCCGAACTGCTGGAGAAACTGGCCCCGCGCTGCCGGCTTGGGCTTGCTTCCGGATCGGAGCGGCTGTTCATTGAAACGGTGCTGTCGCTGAAAGGCCTGCGCCGGTTCTTCCCCGTGATTGTCAGCGCAGCGGAGGTCGAGCACGGCAAACCCGCGCCGGACATTTTTCTTCGCGCAGCGGAGTTGCTCGGCGCGACGCCGAAGGATTGCTGGGTCGTCGAGGATTCCAAACCCGGCGTCACCGCGGCGCTGGCCGCCGGCATGAAGGTCGTCGCCATCACCAACACCCATCCTGCCGACGAACTGCTCGACGCCACGCATGTCGTGGAAACCTATGAGGAGATCGGGCGTTTGCTGCTGTCAACTGTATGAGGAACGCTGGCGCAACGCTCCCCGCCACTGCCATGTCTTTCCGTGAGCCTCTCGACGCAGCCGAACAGCGAGGTGGATCGCGACCTCCGGGCACGATAGTGATGGGGAAGCCAGCGAGGGGTGCTTGTCGCGAGTTTCCCGTTCTCCAAGCGCGACCTG
>Ga0163199_1001973_pt1 | contig 12688 bp, 14 predicted proteins | sample PL_2010_150m_FD_113537 | JGI IMG/M metagenome (GOLD analysis project Ga0163199, IMG submission 113537) | Freshwater microbial communities from Powell Lake, British Columbia, Canada to study Microbial Dark Matter (Phase II) - PL_2010_150m | ecosystem: Environmental > Aquatic > Freshwater > Lake ... | reverse complement strand
GCGCGCAGGGTAATGTCGCCGAGGTTTCCGAGCGGTGTTGCCACCACATATAATGCAGGCGTCCTGGTCAATGCCTGCTCATGCTGATCCTGCATACTGTTACCCGCCACGGCCGTCGACAGCGCATTGTCAGGTGCGCAGCCCCGCCATGCAAGCGAAGATGCGATCCGACTTGAGCACCCAGACGTCGGGTGCCGAAGCCGAAGCACTTGCCGAGGCATTCCTGTTGCGTCAGGGCCTGCGGGTGCTGGAGCGCAACTGGCGAGTGCGCGGCGGCGAAATCGACCTGATCTGCGAGGACCGCGGCAGCCTCGTCTTTGTCGAGGTCCGGCTGCGCCGGCGCGGCGACTTCGGGGGAGCCGGCGCCAGCATTACGGCGACCAAGCGGCGCCGGCTGATCCTCGCCGCGCGCCATTATCTGGCCGGCAAGCGCGAGCGGCCGTGCCGTTTTGATGCGGTGTTGATGGATGGATTGACGGATGCCAGCATCGAGTGGATCAGGAATGCCTTTGAGGCATATTGAGTTTGCCCTTGTGCTGATGCTGGCGGCTCTTGGCGCGCAGGCACAGAGCATCCGCATCCTGGTCCAAAGTTCGCCGCTGGCCGGCTTCCAGTATCACGCCGGTGCTGCGGTCTGGAATGCACTGCAGGTTGGCGATGCGCTGACGCTCGCGCGCGAACCGGACAATCCGCACGATGCCAACGCAGTGCGCGTCAGTTGGCGCGGACGACAACTCGGCTATCTGCCCCGGGCCGAGAACGGCGCCGTCGCCGCCGAAATGGATCGCGGTGGCAGGATCGAGGCACGCATAGCCGCGCTCCGCGCCCACCGCAATCCGTGGCAGCGTGTGCTGATCGAAGTGTACGTCGTGCTGTAGTGCGGATCTCGTGGCGGCGGGCCCACCGAACTGCCATGTTAGAATCGCTGCCACTTTCGCGCATTCATTGACCCCCCGACATGGACCTCGTCGCCCGCATCGCCCGCCACTTCAGTGACAGCGCCCAGGTCAAGCTGGACGTCGTCGAGGTTCTTGCAGCGCCAATCGCGCAGGCAGTCGAACTGATGGTCAAGAGCCTGCTGGGCAACGGCAAGATCATGTCCTGTGGCAATGGCGGATCTGCTGCCGACGCCCAGCACTTCGCCGCCGAACTGATCAACCGCTTCGAGATGGAACGCCCACCGCTGGCGGCGATCGCATTGACCACTGACAGTTCGACGCTGACTTCAATCGCCAACGACTATCACTACGACGAGGTGTTTTCCAAGCAGGTCAGGGCGCTCGGGCAGGCCGGAGACATCTTGCTGGCCATTTCGACCAGCGGCAATTCCGCGAACGTCATCGCGGCGATCCAGGCCGCCCACGAACGCGACGTGAAGGTAGTGGCGCTCACCGGCAGGGACGGCGGCAAGATGGCCGGACTGCTGGGCGATGGTGATGTCCACCTGTGCGTACCGGAATTGGCCACCACGCGGACGGCACGCATTCAGGAAGTTCACCTGCTGGTTCTGCACTGCCTTTGCGACGGCATCGACCACCTGTTACTCGGAGGACCCGAATGAAAAACTTGAGCCTGGAGCCGAAGTCCCGGGATTTCCACGCGTGGATATTGCTGGCGGCTTTGATGCCGATCCTGGCCGGCTGCTTCGGCGCGACCATGGTCGGTGTCGGTGCCGGCGCCCTGATGGCTGCAGACAGGCGTCCGTCGGAGACCTTTGTCACCGACGAGAGCATCGAGCTGCGCGCCGGCAACCGCATCAGCGAGGCGCTTGGCGACCGCGCCCACGTGAATGTAACGAGCTACAATCGGGCGGTGTTGCTCACTGGCGAAGTCCCCGATGTCGCCGCGCGATCCTTGATCGAAAGAATCGCCAGCGGCGTGCCCAACGTAAAGGCGCTCAGCAACGAGGTCCAGGTCGCCGGGGTGAGCACGCTCGGGGCGCGCAGCAACGACGCGTACATCACCTCCAAGGTCAAGGCGCGTTTCATCGATGCCAACAAGTTCGCGGTGATCCACGTCAAGGTGGTCACCGAAGGTGGCACGGTGTACTTGCTGGGCCTGGTTACACAGCGCGAGTCGGACGAGGCGGTGGAAATTGCCCGCACTACCGGTGGAGTTCAGAGAGTCGTGCGCATGTTCGAACTCATCTCCGAGGACGACGCGCGGCAGACCGACAATCGCCAGGCGGCCGGATCGACCGGATCGACCGGCAAAAGGCCTTAGCACGCAGCCCGGGAGCAGGGGAGGTTCGGTGAGCGGTACGGCATGACAATTCCTGCACCGGACTTCGAAGCCAAGCTGTGCCGCCCCGCGGAATTGGGGCCGCGCATCGCTGCGATGCCGCGGCCGCTGGTGTTTACCAATGGATGCTTCGACGTCCTGCATCGCGGCCATGTGACATACCTGGCGCAGGCGCGCGCTCTGGGCGCCAGCCTGCTGGTCGCGGTGAATTCGGATGCCTCCGTCCGCTCGCTCGGCAAGGGCGATGACCGGCCGATAAACGCGCTGGACGATCGCATGGCCCTGCTCGCGGCACTCGAGTGCGTTTCGCTGGTGACCTGGTTCGCGGAGGATACGCCGCTGCAGCGTATCCTCGATTGCCGCCCTGATGTGCTGGTGAAGGGCGGCGACTGGCCGGCCAAGAAGATTGTCGGCGCCGATGAAGTTCTGGGGTGGGGCGGCCGTGTGATCTCGATTCCGTTTATCCACCAGCGATCAACCACCGCATTGCTGGAGAAGATCCGAGATCTATAACCCTGAAGCTGGTATCGGGGTGCTAAGGTGCCTTTCGCAAAACCGCCTCTCGCACCAGATCGATGTGGCTGCGCAGTGTATATAGCATGTCCGAAAACGGCAGTGGCGTCGGCATTTTATTCACGTCGGCTTCAATCCGGTCGAGTCGCTGCAGCCATCCGTCGCGGGTGTGCCGAGACGGCTCAAGATCGAGCTCCGCCTCGATGAACTTCAACTCGCCGTAACGCCGGAAAATCCGCGAACGTACCCGCCAGCCATACACGGCCGGGGCGAACTTGATAATGGGGATCAGCAAGGCGAACACCGGCACCAGCATCAGGACCAGTCTGTCGATCAGGGTGGCGGCCCAGAACGGCAGGTAGGTTTGCAGGAAGGGCTTGCCGGACTTGTAATAGCGCTCTGCCTCCCTTGCGGTCGGAAAATCCGTCTGCGCAGGACGCGGAAATTCGCCGGGCTTCTGGAACAGCCCGGGGCCGCCGTGGACTTCGGTGGCTGCTTGCAACAGCAAGCCGATCAAAGCGGGATGGGTATCTTTGCGTGCCAGCAGCGTTGCCATCGGCGCCACCAGGTTGATGTCCTGTGGCGGAATATCCCGCTTCAGGTCGATGCCACCGCGCGGCAGAGTGAGCCTCGACAGATGAGGGAACAGGCGCGAGTATGCTTCCGCATGGGCGAGGTTCATCAAGCGGACCCCGTCGGCGAACAACAACAGCCACACGGCGGCGGACTGGGTCGGACCGACGACGAAGGCTGCGTCTGCCTTGCCCGCCTGCAGCGCCTCGACCATCGCCAGGCCGTCCACCGGCAGCAACCGGGTGGGCGCGCGGGCAATGTCGTTGGCCTCGAGCAACTCTAGCGCCAGGCGATGGGCGCCGCTGCCGGATGCGCCGATGGCAATGCGACGGCCTTTGAGTTGGGAAATGCGATCTAGCACTCCGCCCTCCAGACCCTTCCCGAGATCGGCGCGATAAAAGATCCAAAGCGGTTCGAAGTAGATGCTGCCGAGCGATACCAGGCCGGCACCTTCGCCCGGGCGCGCAGTGCCACCCTGGATGAAGCCCACGTCGACAGGGTAGGTCTCATCACGCAGGCGGTTGAAGTTTTCCATCGAACCAGCCGATGGCCGATCGATCAGCTCGATGTCATGGCGGGCCAAAATCTCCTTGTAGCGCGCGGCGAAACGCTGGTATGCGCCGCTTGCGCCCCCGCTGGTGAGGACGATCTGGCGGGGCGGCGCCGGCCGAATGAACTGTGCAGTCGCCCAGAATCCGGCCGCCAGCAGCAGCAGCGAGGGCAAGGCGACGAAAAGCAGGTCATGCAGCGAAATTTCTCTCAAGCGCCTGGGAATCTTGCGCACCATCGGGGCGTCCTTTCAATGGAATTCAGCTTGCCACCGGATCTCGAGCCGGCTCCGCGGATTCATTCGCCCATGACCTCGCCTTCGCGACGCGGGTCGGCGCCGCCGAAGTAACCGGCGTACGTGCGCTGGATTGCCTGCACGCCGCTCACCATGGAAATTTCCCGGATCTCATGACCGCGCGCCTTGAGGGCATCGACGGTGCTCGCCGGGAAGCGCTTCGTTTCGAGCAGGGTCGGGCCATTGACCGAACCGAAGTTGGGCAGGTTGATCGCTTCCTGCACGTCTAGGCCCCAGGCCAGCGTCCCGAGCAAGGTCTTGGCGGTGTAATGGGCGATCAGGGCGCCGCCCGGCGACCCCACGCTCATCAGCAACCGGCCCGTCGCCTGGTCGAACACCAGGGTCGGGCTCATGGTCGAACGCGGGCGCTTGCCGGCCTCGACGCGGTTGGCAATCGGTCTGCCGGCAGTGTCGGAGGGGGCAAAGGAGAAATCGGTCAGATGATTGTTGAGCAGAAATCCCCGCACCATCTGGCGCGAGCCGAACGCGCTCTCGATCGAGGTCGTCATGGCGACCGACTGTCCTGTGGAATCGATGATCGAAATGTGCGAAGTGCCATGTTCGACTTGCTCGGGCTGCGACGCCCAGGCGTTGCTGACCTCGCCAGGAGTGCCCGGCCGTGCGGTCCTCATCGAACGGGGCCCGACCAGTTCGGCACGCTGCCTGAGGTAGGCCGGACTCACCAGACTCATCCAGGTGCCGGCTGGGGCCGCGACGAAATCAGGATCCGCCACATATTGATTGCGATCGGCGAACGCCAGACGCGCCGCCTCCGTGTAACGGTGCAGGAAGTCCGTCGAGGGCAGCCCGTCCTCGAGAGCCGGCCGGTCGCCGGGCAGATTTTCGAGGATGCCCAAGATCTGCGCCACCGCGATCGCCCCGGAAGACGGCGGCGGGAATCCGCAGACCCGATAGCTGAGCCAAAGCGTGCAGAAAGGCTCGCGTTTCCTCGGCTGATAGGCCGCGAGATCCTGTTCGCTCAATCTGCCCGGATTGCCGGGATGGGAGCGCACCTTGGCGACGATGTCCCTGGCAACCGCGCCGGTGAGCAGGGCGGCCGAGCCTTCCGCGCCGATCCGCCTCAACAGTGCCGCGAGTTCCGGGTTCTTCAGCAGGTGCCCGACCGGCCACGGCTTGCCTTCCGGATCATAGAAGTAGTGCCTCGCCACAGGATCGGTCCTCAGCCGGGATTCGCCCGCCAGCAGCCTGTTCAATCTCGGGCTGACCCGGAAGCCGGATTCGGCGAGGTGGACGGCGGATTCGACGAGTTTCGGCCAAGGCAGTCTGCCGTGTTCCCGGTGGGCCATTTCGAGCATTTTCAGGATGCCCGGCGTGCCGACCGCACGGCCTCCAATCGCGGCTTCCAGGAAGGGTAGCGGCGTGCCGTCGGCCGCGAGGAGCAGGGTGCCATCGGCAGTTGCCGGGGCCGTCTCGCGCCCGTCGTAGGCTTCGACCCTGTGTCCATCCCAATGCAGCAGGAAGGCGCCGCCGCCGATGCCGCTTGACTGCGGCTCCACCAGGGTCAGCACCATTTGTACGGCGATTGCGGCATCCACCGCCGAGCCGCCCGACTTGAGGATCTGATAGCCTGCGTCGGTCGCCAGCGGGTTTGCCGTCGCGATCGCGTACCTGCCTGTCGCCCAGCCGGCCTTTGCCGTGTACCCGGATGCGCCCTCGGGCTCGGTGGCAGCCTGAAACGATCCGCGCTCGAAGGTGGAGCATCCCGCCGCAAGCAGGCATGCCAACACTGTCGACTGCCGCGGAAAGGAGAACAAGGTCTCAGTGCCTATTTCAGTAGGGAAGGCGGCATGCGCAATGACGAACTGGGATGCGATGCAAGGCGTGGCGACGAAGCAATGCCCACCGCCGGTTCAGGGGTTCCGGTAAATATACAGAGCCGCGCACAGGGCGCATCCAGCCGCGTACATCAGCCAGGTTTCGGATATGAAGTACGGATAGATCATCAGGGCGACACCGATCCACAGGGGGGCGCTGTGCTCGGACTTCTTTCCATAGCGGTAGCCGGCGTACCCGATGATGCTGAAGAACAGCGCGCCTACAATGTAGGCCGGACTGGGCATGGCGAAGCCGAGGGATTCAAGGGTCTTCAGTTCATCCATGGAAGATTTCCCGGGTTGGCGTTGAAGTTGTCGAGCTTTGCTGCATCGGTCTTTTGATTATGGCATGATCTTCCGTCGCCGCAATGTTGCGACACCGGCCTTGTGCCGTTGCTTGACGCGGGCCCCATGGGCCCGATAAAATAATACCTGACAAAATTTATCAGCTATTTCGGAGAATGCAATGGACACACAGAAGAAGATCGACGAAACCGTCAAGGGGAGCCCGGTGGTCCTGTTCATGAAGGGTACGCCGCAATTTCCGCAATGCGGCTTTTCGGCCACGGTAGTGCAGATCCTCAAGGCTTGCGGCGTGAATCAGTTCGCCTCGGTGAACGTCCTGGCCGAACCGGACATCCGTCAGGGCATCAAGGATTATGCCAACTGGCCGACCATACCCCAGCTGTACATCAACGGCGAATTCGTCGGCGGCTGCGACATCGTCAAGGAGATGTACCAGGCGGGCGAGCTGCAGAAGGCGCTGGAGAACTTCGCCACGCACTGATCCGGGTCAAACGGAGGCGAGGCGGATGTTGGCGAGCCCCAGGCGGACCGACAGGACTTCCAGGAAAGCGCGGTAGAAGTGCATCCGGCAGGACTCGGAGGCGTGGTTCAGGGATTCCCCCCGGATGGTGATGATCTTTGCAATGCTCTGGGCGATTACGTCGGCGCCGCGGACCCGGTTGCCGATCAGTGCCATTTCGCCGAAGCATTCGCCGGCCGAGAGCTGGTCGAGGATGTGCTGGTGTTTGACCACGCGCACCTTGCCTTCGCACAGGAAACAAAAGAAATCGCCGCGCTCGCCGTCCTTCATCAGGACCGTGTCGGGAGAAACCACCTCCCATTTTGAAAACCGCACCACCTCCCAGATTTCGACGTCGGTGAATTCGCTGAAGAAGGCAAGAGAGCGCAGGGTACCGAACTTTTCGCTATCGGAAAAATCCTGCTGCCGCAGCGAGAGTTGCTTGTTGCGGAAGGCGAGGGCCAAGTCGTGGGAAAATTCATCCCAGGTGGCATAACGCAGATCGACGCGCTTCTTCATGGCGCGCGCGACGATTGCGTCCAAGCTCGGCGGAATGTCGCTGCGGAATGACGACGGTGGCGGCGGCTCCATGTGGGTGATCTGATACATCATGCTGTAGTTGTTGCCCGCCTGGAATGGCAGGCGACCGCACAGCAGTTGATACATGACCACGCCGAGCGAGTAGATGTCCGTTTGGTGGTCGAGTGGTGCCTCGCAGACCTGCTGCGGTGACATGTAAGCCGGGGAGCCGACCCCGGCCACTTGAGTCTGGTCGTTGCCGGTGGTGAGGGCCGCGCCGAAGTCGGAGATCTTGATGTCGTCGCAGTCCTTGTTCAGGTCGCTCGACTGTGTCAGTAGGATGTTGGCCGGCTTGATGTCGCGATGCGTGATCCCCATCCGGTAGGCATAGTCGAGCGCACGCGAACACTTGAAGACGATCTCGACCAGCCGGTCTATTGGCAACAGGCGGTCGGGAGAGCAGAACGGTTCCAACGTGCCGCCCTGGACGTATTCCATGACGATGTAGCTCAGCTTCTCATCCACGACCGCATCGTAGATCTGCACGATGTGCGGATAGATCAGCCGCCCGGCGAGCGAGGCTTCGTTCACCAGCATGCGATGGTAGGCATGGCCGCGATCGATGTCCTTGAGGACTTCCGGCAGCATGACCTTGATCGCCACCTGGCGCTTGGCGAACGCGTCGAAACCGAGATACACGGTCGACGTTGCCCCGACGCCGAGCTTCCTGATGATCTGGTACTTGCCGATGCGTTCCATGGCTTTCGAGGGGCCGGGTGCGCTACCCGTCAATCTAATGATCCATCGCCGACGCTGGCTTCCCGAGGCGGATTGCTGGCGGAGGCTCGTTCAGGAAAGCGCCTGGCGCCAGCGCCCGATCGCCGCCCGCACCTGCGCCGGGGCGGTGCCGCCGATGTGATTACGCGCCGCCAGCGAACCGTCGATGCTGAGAGCGGCGAACACGTCGCTCCCGATCAGCGGGGAAAACGCCCGCAGTTCCTCCAGCGGCAACCCGGCGAGATCGCAACCCCTGGTTTCCGCCGCACGCACCGCACGGGCCACGGCTTCATGTGCGTCGCGGAAGGGCAGGCCCTTCTTCACCAGGTAGTCGGCAAGGTCGGTGGCGGTGGCGTAACCCTGCCGGAGTGCCTCGGCCATGGCAGACTCCTTGACGCCGATGCCTGGCACCAGCTCGGCGAATATGCGCAGGGTGTCGACCAGCGTATCCACGGTGTCGAACAGCGGTTCCTTGTCTTCCTGGTTGTCCTTGTTGTAGGTCAGCGGCTGGCCCTTCATCAGGGTCAGCAGCCCCATCAGGTGGCCATAAACGCGCCCCGCCTTGCCGCGCGCCAGTTCTGGCACGTCCGGATTCTTCTTCTGCGGCATGATTGACGAGCCGGTGCAGAATCGGTCGGCCAGGTCGATGAAGCCCATCCGCGGGCTGAGCCACAGCACCAGTTCCTCGGAAAATCGCGAGACATGCATCATCAGCAGTGCCGCGGCGGCGGCGAATTCGATGGCGAAGTCGCGGTCGGACACGGCGTCCAGAGAATTCTCGCAGACGCCATCGAATCCGAGTTCACGCGCCACGAATTCCCGATCGATGGGGAAGCTGGTGCCGGCCAGTGCCGCGGCGCCTAGTGGCAGGCGGTTCATGCGGCGGCGGCAATCGGCAAGGCGCGACCGGTCACGTTGCGCCATCTCGACATAGGCCAGCAGGTGATGGCCGAAAGTCACCGGCTGCGCCACCTGCATGTGCGTGAAGCCCGGCATCGCGGTGGTCGCATGCTTTTCGGCCAGGTTCAGCAAGGCTGACTGATAGTCCCGCAGCAGTCTGTCGATGTCGTCGACCTGGTCCCTCAGCCACAGGCGGATGTCGGTTGCCACCTGGTCATTGCGCGAGCGCCCGGTATGCAGGCGCTTGCCGGCATCGCCGACCAGGGCGATCAGGCGTTTCTCGATATTCAAATGGACGTCTTCGTCATCGAGCGTCCACTTGAATTCGTCGCGCTCGATCTCCCCTTTGATCTGCAGCAAGCCACGCTCGATTGCGGCAGCATCGGCGGTCGGGATGATGGCCTGCTTGGCAAGCATCCTCGCGTGCGCCAACGAGCCGCGAATGTCCTGCAGTGCAATGCGACGATCGAACAGGACCGAAGCGGTATAGCGTTTGACCAAGTCGGAAACCGGTTCGGAGAATCGTCCGGACCAGGCCTTGCCGCTGGAATCGACATCGTGTTCTGTCATAATCGGCGTGTTGCATTCAACAATCAGCAGATGACGAGTATACGGCAAAACCACGGGCCATTCGGCGGGCCAGCCCTGCCGGATTTCCGCAATCTCGGAGTTTGGTTGCGCGTCCTCGTCGGCACCAATGCGCTTGCCGCGCTGGTGGCCCTGGCCGCAAACGGCGAGTGGGCGGAGTTGCCCGTGGAGCTGGCGTTGCTCGCGGCATCCGTCGAACCGTCGCTGATTGCGTCCCTGTTGTTGCTGCACTTCCTGCAGACCCGGCTGGCGCGCCTTCCATATCCCGCCGGCGTGGCGTTGGTGGCCGCCATCGCCTGCGCCAGCAGTACCGGGCTGCACGTACTCGGAATCTCCGCGAGCAATCCTTCGGTCTTTCAAGAAGGCGTATTTCGGGGACTGCTGTGGACTATCCTCGATGTCGCAGCACTGCTTTGCTATTTCCATGTCCGTGCGCGCCTGCAGTCGCCGGCCCTGACGGAGGCACGCCTGATGGCATTGACGGCCCGCATCCGTCCGCACTTCCTGTTCAACGCCTTGAATGCAGTGCTCAGCGTGATCCGCTCGGATCCGCGTCGCGCCGAAGCGGCATTGGAGGAACTGTCCGACCTGTTCCGCGTCCTGATGCGCGAGAACCGCGAGCTCGTTCCGCTCTCCGACGAGATCGCTGTGGCTCGCCAGTATCTCGGGCTGGAACGCCTGCGCCTGGGGGATCGCCTGCAGGTCAAATGGGAAGTCGAATCCTGCCCTCCCGACGCCCTGATGCCGCCGCTGATGCTGCAGCCGCTGCTCGAGAATGCCGTCTATCACGGCATCGAGCCTTCCGACCAGGCCGGTGAAATCGTCGTTGGCTTCACCCGGCGCGGCGAGCAACTGCTGATCGAAATCACCAATCCCTTTCACCCCGAGGCGCAACCGCACGGCGGGAACCAGATGGCGCTGGCCAACATCCGCGAGCGCCTGATGCTGTTCTACGATCTCGAGGCGCGACTCGACACCGAGCTTCAGGGCAAGGCGGGCAGCGTTGACTGTCGTTACCGGGTGCGTATTGCCGTGCCTTACCGCCCGGGCGTCACGACATGAGCGGTACGCCGCTGCGCCTGCTAATCGTCGATGATGAGGCGCCGGCGCGGACCCGGCTCAGGGATCTGCTGGCCGACATTGCCGTCGATCTGCCAAACGTGGTGGCCGGTGAAGCTGCCGACGGCGTCGAGGCCCTGGAATTCCTCAGCAACGAAGCCATGCCGCCGGTCGATGTGGTGCTGGTGGATATCCGCATGCCGCGCCTCGACGGCATCGGCCTGGTCCAGCACCTGGCGGGGCGCAAGGCGTCGCCGGCGGTGATCTTCACGACCGCCTATGATCAGTATGCGGTGCGGGCTTTCGACCTCAACGCCATCGACTATCTGCTCAAACCAGTGCGTGCCCCGCGCCTGCTGGCGGCATTGAACAAGCTGCGCGAGCTTCCCCGCGCCCTGCCCAATGCGGCGGCATTGCGCAGCCTGGCGCCGGAAGGGCGTGCCCACCTGCACTCCAGCGAACGCGGGCGCATCCTGCTGGTGCCGCTGGCGCAAATACTGTTCTTGCGTGCCGAGCTGAAATACGTAACGGCCAGGACCCACGAGCGTGAATTCCTGATCGAGGAGTCGCTCACCCACCTGGAACAGGAATTCGCCGAGCGCTTCATCCGCGCCCATCGCAACTGCCTGGTGGCGCGCGACGCCATCGTCGGCGTGGAACGCGAGACCGCCGCCGATGGCGAGACCCACTGGCTGGTGCTGTTGCGCGACCTGGCCGAGAAGCTGCCGGTGAGTCGGCGCCAGTGGCCGCAGATCAAGGCATTGCTGAGGCAGGAGTGATGGAACGTCAGGCGCCTCGACGCACCCCCTTGGTGTTTTCTCACGCCAATGGCTTTCCCGCAACGTGCTATGCGCGGCTGTTCGCGGAACTGGACGATGCGTTCGACATTCGCTACCTGCCTCGGCTCGGCCACAATCCCGCCTACCCGGTGACCGACGGCTGGCCCGAGGTGATGCGCGAGCTGGTCGACTTCATCGAATGCGGCCCGCATCCGGTCGTCGCCATCGGCCACTCCTTCGGCGGCTTTCTCAGTTACCTGGCGACGGCAGTGCGACCGGATCTGTTTTCCGCGCTGATCCTGCTCGATGCCCCGATCATCGGCCGCCTCAAGGCACGTGGACTGGCGATGAGCAAGCGCTTCGGGCTGGTCGACCGGATCACCCCGGCGCGCGCCACCCGCGACCGCCGGCAGCACTGGGCGGACGAGGCGGAGGCGCTGGCGCATTTTCGCACCCGCAAGCTGTTCCGTCATTTCGCGCCCGAGTGCCTGGCGGATTACGTGCGCTACGGGACGGTCGAGGACCCGGAGGCAGGCGGGCGCGTGCTGTGGATCGATCCGGCGGTCGAAGCCAGGATCTATTGCACTGTGCCGCACCACATGCACCAGCTCCTGGGCCGCCTGCAGGTGCCAAGCGGCTTCATAGGCGGTCGCGATTCCGATGAAGTGAAACGCATCGGCCTCTCGGCGATGCGCGGTCGCTTCCGCTTGAAGCGCGTCGAGGGTGGCCACCTGTTTCCCTTCGAGCATCCGCAAGAAACCGCGCAGGCGATCCGCGACATGGCCGCGACGCTGCTCGCCGGCAACGCGCGCACGTGATTCGTGGGTATCCGTATTTCGAGATTGATTACTTGTCTTACTGCGCCGGGCGCTGCGATCCTTCAGGGGAGCAGAAGCGGGTGTCTCCAAACGGCCTATTCTGCTGAAAAAGTCGCTTTCAGAATTGCGAGATGACAAGGGCATAACGGCGGCCTCTTAGATCGCTCCAAAATCGACGATCTCGACCTTGGTAATGGGTAGAGGACCCTCGAAAGTTTCTGAAAATCGCGATTGGCGACTTTTTCAACAGAATAGGCCATGAAGAGACGGTCGAGCAAGCAAGAAATCGGCGCCCCAAGCGGCCGGTCTCACCCCTTGGATTCAACCGGTCGATGCAACAGATTGGCTGAATCGTTCAGCGGGCGTTTCGTAGTTTAGTGTTTTCCTTGGTCGCTCGTTCAATTTCCTTGCCACAGCATTTAGTTGTGCTTGGGAGT
>Ga0163199_1001972_pt1 | contig 12696 bp, 8 predicted proteins | sample PL_2010_150m_FD_113537 | JGI IMG/M metagenome (GOLD analysis project Ga0163199, IMG submission 113537) | Freshwater microbial communities from Powell Lake, British Columbia, Canada to study Microbial Dark Matter (Phase II) - PL_2010_150m | ecosystem: Environmental > Aquatic > Freshwater > Lake ... | reverse complement strand
CTACGCGATGATCCAACGTGCCGACACCGTGGGCGTGTTCCAGATCGAGTCGCGCGCGCAGATGTCGATGCTGCCGCGTCTGAAACCGGCGAGCTTCTACGACCTGGTCATCGAGGTCGCGATCGTGCGCCCGGGCCCCATTCAGGGCGGCATGGTGCATCCGTACCTGCGCCGCCGGCAGGACCTGGAGCCGGTCACCTACCCCAGCGCAGCCGTCAAGGACGTGCTTGCGCGCACGCTCGGCGTGCCGATCTTCCAGGAGCAGGTGATGCAGCTCGCCGTGGTAGCCGCCGGTTTCACGCCCGGCGAAGCCGACCGGTTGCGGCGTTCGATGGCGGCCTGGCGCAGAAAAGGCGGCATCGAACATTTCGAGGAGAAGCTGATTCGCGGCATGCTCGCGCGCGGCTATACGCGAGAATTCGCCGAGCGCATCTACCAGCAGATCCTCGGTTTCGGTGAGTACGGTTTTCCGGAATCCCACTCGGCGAGCTTCGCGCTGCTGGTCTATGTCTCGGCCTGGATCAAGCATTACGAACCGGCGGCATTTCTCGTCGCGCTGCTGAACAGCCAGCCGATGGGTTTCTACTCGCCCTCGCAACTGGTGCAGGACGCTCGCCGCCACGGCGTCGAGGTACGGGCGGTGGACGTGCTGGCGAGCGAGTGTGACTGTACGCTGGAGCACCGTGACGACGCAGAACCTGCAGTCCGATTGGGGTTGCTGATGGTGCAAGGCCTGTCGCGTGGGGGTGCGGAGCGCATCGTCGAGGCGAGGCGGGAATGCGTGTTCGCCTCGGTCGATGATCTGGCGCGCCACGCCGCACTCAACCGCCGCGATCTCAAGTGCCTCGCCGCAGCCGGCGCGCTGGAATCGCTTGCCGGCCATCGTCGCCAGGCCTATTGGGATGTCGCCGGCATCGAGACAGGGCAACACATGCTGCGCGATGCACCGGTCGCCGAATCACGGCCTGTGCTACATGCTCCCACCGAAGGCGAGAACCTGGTCGCCGATTACGCCAGCACCGGCCTCACCCTCGGCCGCCATCCCATTGCGTTGCTGCGCACGAGGCTCGCGCGCATGCGCTTTTCCACCGCCGAGGAAATCCGCGCCCAGCCGCACGGCCGGCTGGCGCGCGCCGCCGGCATCGTCACCGGCAGGCAGCGGCCGGACACCGCATCCGGCGTGGTGTTCGTCACGCTCGAGGACGAAACCGGCTGCATCAATGTGGTGGTCTGGCACGATCTCGGCGAGCGCCAGCGCCGCGAACTGCTCGGCGCGCAGTTGATGGGCGTGGATGGCGTGATCGAACGCGAGGGCGAAGTGGTGCACCTGGTCGCCAGGCGCCTGGCGGACTGCAGCGAATGGCTCGGGCGGCTGGCCACGGCCTCACGGGATTTTCACTGACCTGAGCCTGGACAGCATGGCTGAGACAGCCTAAAGCTTGGGTGAATAGAGAGAATTTCCCTTCCCTGCCCCTAAACTTTTCAGCGATTCCTGCCGACTTAGCAGGTATGTATGCGAAGACGCTGAAACTGATCGCAACCTCTCCTGAGCGGCAGCCCTCCCCGCTGCTCCCGGAACGCCTGTACCCGCTGTTCCGGCGCCTGGCGGCGACCACCTTGCCAACCGAGGCGGCGCAGACCGAGGACTGCATCTGGGATCTCTGGATGACGCATCCCAACGCCGCCGCGACGACCGCACTGAACCGCACCGCCAGCGACATCGCCGCGCAGCGCTTCGACATTGCCGAGACGCGCCTGGAGCGATTGTTGCGTGCCCGCCCGGATTTCGCCGAGGCATGGAACAAGCGCGCCACCCTCTATTACCTGCTGGCGCGCGACGAGGAATGCGTGCACGACATCCATCGCACTCTGGAACTCGAACCGCGTCACTTCGGCGCCATCTGCGGTTTTGCCGAGATCTGCCGCGATCACGGCGACCGCGAGGCGGCACTGTTTGCTTTCCGCGCCGCCCTGCGCATCAATCCGCATCTCAAGGACGTCGAGAAAACCATCGCCGATCTGGATCTGGAGCACCGCAACGCCGTTCATTGAGCGTGCGAGCCGGTCTCGTTCAGCGAAAGCCTGTCAGCCGCGGTACATGTATTCGCGCGTGAGCGGCAGTGTGTTGAGGAAGGGTGCGCCACCTTTGCAGGCGAGCACCTGATAGATGTTCATCCACTCGTGTTCAAATCCGTAGGCGCAGCCTGCGAGATAGATCTGCCAGATACGGAAGCGCTTTTCGCCTGCTGCGGCGACCGCCTGGACACGATTGGCATCGATCCGGTCCGCCCACTCGTGGCAGGTCCTGGCGTAATGGCGGCGCAGCGACTCGACGTCGGCCACCTCCATGCCGGCTTGCGCCATCTCGCGCAACACGAGGGAAATATGCGGCAGCTCACCGTCCGGGAACACGTAGCGATGGATGAATTCCCCCGCGCCCAAGCCGACCCAGCGGCTGTCCGGATCGGTGGCGGTGATGCCGTGATTGAGCGCCAGCCCGCCGTCCTTCAGCAGTCTGCAGATGCCGGCGAAGTAGCCGCCCAGATGCTTCACGCCGACATGCTCGAACATGCCGACGCTTGCGATCTTGTCGTACTTGCCCACCTCGGGGACATCGCGGTAATCCTGCAACCGTACCTCGCAGCGCCCCTCCAGCCCCTCTTCGAGAATGCGTCGCCTTGCGAACTCATACTGCTGCTGCGACAGCGTCACGCCGGTGGCGATGGCCCCGTATTTCTTCGCCGCGCGCAATATCAACGCGCCCCAGCCGCAGCCGATGTCGAGCAGGCGCTCACCGGGGGAGACCTTGAGCTTGTTCAGGATGTGGTCGAGCTTCTGTTCCTGCGCCAGTTCCAGCGTGTCTTCTTCGCTGCGATAGTACGCGCACGAGTAGACCAGGTTGTCGCCGAGGAACACACGGTAGAACTCGTTGGAGACATCGTAGTGATATTCGATCGCTTCCCGGTCGCGATTCTTGGTGTGGCGCGCGAAACGCTGCAGACCTCGCGTGCTTGCCGCCGCCGCATGACGCACCAGGCTCTCGGCGGCGCGAAATGCGTCCTCGACCTTCCCATCGACGCGGAAAAGGCCTTCCACATAGGCCTCACCGAGACGGTTCAGATCAGGCGAGATGAAATAACGCAGTGTGGCGAGGTTCGGAATCGTGACGGTGACCGGCGGGTTCGGCGCGAGATCGTAACTACGCCCATTCCACAATTTAAGGCGCAGCGGCACGGAGGCGCTACGGCCTAGCTTTCCGATCAGTCGATCGAGCCGGGATTGAAGAAACATGGCCGCAACCAAATCTCCAGTGACTGATTCTAGCACTGCATTCGGCGCTGTTGTCCAGAGTGCTACACTTTGAACGGGCGAATTTTCAGGAGAGGAAAATGGCTGCGTTCCCGCTGGAACCGATCGAAAAAGCAAGCGTAGCCGAGCTCCGGGCATTGCAACTGGAGCGGCTCAAGGGGCAACTCAGACACGCCTACGACAACGTCCCGCACTACCGCGGGAAATTCGACGCCGCCGGCGTAAAACCCGAGGACCTGAAAGTCCTGGGCGACCTCGCGCGTTTCCCCTTTACGACCAAAAAAGACCTGCGCGATACCTATCCTTTCGGCCTGTTCGCCGTGCCGATGGACCGCGTGGTGCGCATCCACGCCTCCAGCGGCACCACCGGCAAGCCGACGGTGGTCGGCTATACGAAAAAGGATATCGACACCTGGTCGCAGGTGATGGCGCGCTCGATACGCGCCGCGGGGGCCAAGCCCGGGGACAAGGTGCATGTGTCCTATGGCTATGGCCTGTTCACCGGCGGGCTGGGGGCGCATTACGGGGCCGAAGCGCTGGGTCTCACGGTGATTCCCTTCGGCGGCGGGCAGACCGAGCGCCAGGTACAGCTCATCACCGACTTCAAGCCCGAAATCATCATGATCACGCCCTCCTACATGCTCGCGGTCGCCGACGAGTTCGAGCGCCAGGGACTGGATCCGAAAAAGAGTTCGCTGCGCCTGGGCATCTTCGGTGCCGAGCCCTGGACCGATTCGATGCGCAAGGAGATCGAGTCGCGCCTGTCGCTGGACGCCATCGACATCTATGGCCTGTCGGAGATCATCGGGCCGGGCGTCGCCCAGGAATGCGTGGAGACCAAGGATGGCCTCACCGTCTGGGAAGACCACTTTTATCCGGAGATCATCCATCCCGAGACGGGAGAAGTGCTGCCGGAAGGCGAAAAAGGCGAGCTCGTGTTCACCTCGCTCACCAAGGAAGCCTTGCCGATGATCCGCTACCGCACCCGCGACCTGACCCGGCTGCTGCCGGGCACGGCGCGCACCATGCGGCGCATGGAGAAGATCACCGGCCGTTCCGACGACATGCTCATCATTCGCGGGGTCAACGTGTTCCCGACGCAGATCGAGGAGCTGATCCTGAAGCAGCCCTCGCTGGCGCCCCACTATGTGCTCGAGGTCTCGCGCGAGGAGCACATGGACTGGCTCGACGTGGTCGTGGAACTCAAGCCCGAGATGCACGCCCTGGCGCGCATCGACCGCGAAACCGCGTCGGCAAAACTGCAGCACGACATCAAATCCTACATCGGCGTATCGACGCACGTGCGCATCGCCGACGTCGGCTCGATCGAACGCTCCATCGGCAAAGCCAAGCGCGTCATCGACAAGCGCCCGAAGACATAGCCGGCGCGATTGCTCGGCCGGAGGCATTTCCTGCAATAATTCGGGGAGGAGAGGTTCCGCACATGCCATTGAAGCCCCATTACCCGGTCATCATCGTCGGTGCCGGTCCGAGCGGACTCGTGCTCGCCAACATCCTCGGCGTCGAGCGCATCGAAACGCTGCTGCTCGAGCGCAACGAAAGGACGGTCGCCGAGCCGCGCGCGGTTTCGATCGACGATGAATCGCTGCGCACGATCCAGGGCATCGGACTGGCCGACACGGTGCTCGGCGACATCGTCCAGGGCTATGGATCGCACTACCACACGCCTTCGGGCCGGGTATTCGCGCGCGTCCAGCCCGCAGTGCAGGAATACGGTTTCCCGCGACGCAGTGCTTTTCGCCAGCCGGTCCTGGAAGCGCAGTTGCGCGAGGGCCTGCGGCATTATCCGCATGTCGAGGCGCGCTTCTCGCACCGCCTGGAGCAGTTCGACCAGGACGGGGAAGGCGTCACGGTGCACATCGTGGGCCCCGATAACACGGTGCAAACCACGCATTGCGATTACCTCATCGGCTGTGACGGCGCCCGCAGCAGCGTGCGCGAGCGGCTCGGTATCGCGATGGAGGGCTCGACCTTCGGGGAACGCTGGCTGATCGTCGATCTGCTGGGAACACCCGACCGCTTTCGCCACACGCGCGTCTACTGCGATCCCCGGCGACCGGCGATCTCGCTTCCCGGACCCAATGGCACGCGCCGCTACGAGTTCATGTTGCATGCGGATGAGCGCGACGAGGACCTGCTGCGCGAGGATGTCATCCGGCAAATGCTTGGAGAGCTCAGCGCGGGCGACCGCGATCTCAAAATCACGCGCAAGGTCGTCTACACGTTCCATGCGCGTGTTGCCCAGCGCTGGCACCAGGGTCGCGTGTTCCTCGCCGGCGATGCCGCGCACCTGTCGCCGCCGTTCGCCGGACAGGGAATGAACAGCGGCGTGCGGGACGCCCTCAACCTCGGCTGGAAGCTCGCAGCGACGCTGCGCGGCGAACTGGGTGCCGGCCTGCTGGATACCTACGAGCAGGAACGCAAGCCGCACGCCTGGTCGCTGATCGAAATGGCCACGCGGATCGGGCGCTTCATGATGCCGACCAGTCGCGTGCAGGCGTTCCTGATGCAGACCTTGATACGCTTGCTCAGCGTGTTCCCGCCGGCGCGCGATTATGTGATGCAGATGAAATTCAAGCCCAAACCCCGCTTCCGCGAGGGGTTCGTCGTCCCGGATGGCGCAGCCGAACAGGCCTCGCTATCCGGGCGCCTGTTCGTGCAGCCCAGGGTCGAGTCGCCGGACGGCCGCACCATGCCGCTCGACGATGCGCTGGGGCGCGGATTCAAACTGCTCGTGTTCGGCCCGCTGCCGGGGGAGCCGCTGCCGGCGCTGAGGCTGCCCTCTGCCCTCGCCGCGGAACAGTTCTGGATCGTGCCGCAGGACTACAATTTCCCGTATCCCCTTCCGCCGGGAAACGCGCACACGCTGCTGCGCGATCGGGACGGAGGGATCGAAGCCGCTGTCCGTCCCTTCGCTCCCTGCGCGGTGCTGCTGCGCCCCGACCGCTACGTCGCCGCGGTCATCCCGCTCGCGCAGGCCGAGGCGGTCTGCCATCGCCTGAACGCCCTCGTCGAAGCGACCCGTCCGGCCGGGAAACAGGCAGCCGACCCAGGTAGTAGTGCCAACCAGCCCGGGGCCATATAGAATCGATCCCAGGATTCGAAACGACGACCTTTCCTACAGAGGAGGAAGCATGAAACCCAATCTATCCGTGTGGCTCGCAACCTTTGTTCTTGCAGCGGCTTCAGGGCTTGCTGCGGCGCAGACGATTAAAATCGGCATCATGACAACGTATTCCGGGCCGGGTTCCGCCCAGGGCGACCAGCTCGACAAGGGATACAAGCTCTACCTCAAGCTGAACGGCGACAAGCTCCCGCCCGGCGTCAAGGTGGAACCGATTTTCCGCGACGACACGGGCGCCAACCCGGACGCCGCCAAGCGCCTTGCGCAGGAACTCATCGTCCGCGACAAAGTCCAGTTCCTGACCGGATTCGTGTGGACGCCCAACGCTGCAGCGATCGCACCGCTGACTGCCGAGGCCAAGGTCCCGTATGTCTCCGCGAATGCCGCGGGCGTAGCAATACCGCGCATCTCGCCCTACGTATCACGCGTGTCGTTCACGCTCTGGCAGTCCGCTTACCCCCTCGGACAGTGGGCAGCGAAGAAGTACAAGCGTGCCTACACGGTGGTCAGCGATTTCGCACCCGGCCACGAAGCCGAGGAAGCCTTCACCAAGGGCTTCAAGGAAGCGGGCGGCGAGATCGTCGGCAGCGCGCGTGTCCCGATGACGGCCACAGACTTCATCCCCTACATGCAGCGCGTCAAGGATGCCAAACCGGAGGCCATCTTCGCATTCAATCCCGCCGGCAAGCAGGCGACGGCCCAGATGAAGGCCTACGCCGATCTCGACCTGAACAAAGCCGGCATCAAGTACATCGGCACCGGTGATATCACCACCGACGAGGAACTGCAGAACATGGGTGACTCGGCGCTGGGCGTGATGACGGTGCATCATTACTCCGCAGTCGCAGACCGCCCGGCTAACAAGGCGTTCGTCGCCGCCTACAAAAAGGAGTACGGGGAGAAACTGAATCCTGGCTTCATGGTGGTTGGTGCCTGGGATGCGATGGACATGATTTTCCATGCGATCCGCGAGCAGAAAGGCAAGATCGATCCGGACAAGACGATGGAGTTGATCAAGAACTATAAGAATCCGAACAGCCCGCGTGGTCCGATCCAGATCGATCCGCTTACCCGCGACATCATGCAGAATGAATACCTCAGAGAGGTCCGCAGGGTCGGTGGTCAGCTTGCCAACGTCGAGATAGAGACGGTCGCCACGCAATACAAAGACCCCTGGAAGGAATTCAACAAGCAGAAATAGGCGGTTCCTGCCCCCCCCCACGCCACTTCGATGTCGTGGGGGGTGTCCGGCACGCGGCCTCAGGCGTTCACGGACAACTCAGGAAACGGCACGATCTCGGCGATGTTCGGTTCAGGGAGCAGGTAGCCGGAAACAATGCGGTCTGGCCTGCGCGCGGTCGTAGCGTTGAGAAATCCGATAACTTCTTTCGCCGCGACAAGGCGCTCCGGTGAGTCCGCTCGATTGAGAAACAGTACCTTGCGGGCGGTCGCAGGGTAGCCTCTGGTCAGCCCCTCGGCGTGAACGACGATCCGTGCCAGGGACTCGGCGGTGACGGCAGACCCGAGTTCGATTCCGGACAATCGTGCCCATATCTCCGCGCGAAACAGGTGCTCCTCATCCAACGGCAAGCCCAGCCCGTTCAGCCCCGCCACGATGACCAGTGCGTCCGTCGTTGACGGAATGACCGGTTCGTGCGCGGAGGGAGCTTTCAGGGGCTTGCGCGCGGAACCGTCTGCCTCGACCAATATGCGGTCGAAGTGCCGGGACTGCCCCAGCCTGTCAACCAGTTCCGACGCGAAACCAACCAGTCTCGTGCCGCTCCCGTCTCTTGCGGAAAACGCGATGACGGCGCCGCGTCGCCCTTGTGTCTCATCCGACAACAGCTGCTGAGCGTTCTCCAGCACCTCTTCCACGGTTGCGGCTGCGAATGATGACCAAGGTCCAGTTGCTTCGTCCCTCGCAATCTTGGTCGTAGTGGTGATAAGGATTCGCTCCCCCGCCGAAACGAATTCCCGCGCGAGCGCGAACATCAGCGATGTCTTGCCGCCAGCACCGCAAAGCGAAATCAGCCTTGCCTCTTCCAGCCCAAGCGCCTCGATCAGCATTTAGACGAGTCGGCGGGCCTGTTGAAGTGGCGCATCACGCCCTCGAGTACCGCGCCGGCGATTGCCCTGCCCTTGTCGGAGATCGTACTGCAATATTGCTGCTTCCCGCGCGGATCGATGTCGCCCAGTTTCATGCCAGCGCGCACTATCGTTCCCGGACGGATGAGACCGCGCAGCATGCCGTTTAGCCGGGCCATCACCGATTCCCCTGCAACATGGCCGACGACATCGTTCTCTTGAACCATCCCGCCGATAGCCCGCGCCGTCTGGAACACGCCCGCCCCTGGCGCGCGGAGAACGCGCGCGGCAGTGTGACCCGAGATGTCACCCGGGATGTGGGTATTCGGCTCGGCGCTGCCGGAAACAATGATCCGCCCCAGGTTGTGGCCGCGATTGGTTTCGATCACGAAGTGGCAATCCTTGCCTGCCTCGAAGCCGGGCCCAAGCGCGATCACCAGGCCTGCCTGATCCTTCCTGGTGCCCAGGTTGCGCTTCGCGAGAATGGCGTCGATCAAGACATCGGGTGTGCGCGTTTCTATCCGTTCCCAGTCCGTGGTGCGGACAATTGCTATTTTTCCGGCCTCCCATGCCGCCTCGATCTCGGCCCAGTGGCACGCCGCTACGCCCTCGACGCCCTCGACGACGGCGGACCCCGATTCCAGGGCAGTGCAAAACGATACCTGACGACGCACGCACAGCGGGTTGTCCAGATCCAGCATGCAGATGTGCTGCATGTTGGCCATGTAGAGGCGCCAGGCGACGGCGCTTGCCATCTCCCCGGCACTTTTCACAACGATGAATGGAGACACTGGGATTTCCGTTCCCGCAATGGTTACGCGCGGGCTACGCCTCGCGAATGAGCCGCTTGGCTTTTCCTTCGACGCGCGGCAGGCTGCCGATCTCGCACACTTCCACTTCAGGTGTCACGGTGATGCGGTACTTGACCGCTTCGATCAGAAAATCACGCGCGGTATCGAGTTGAGTCTTGGATAGGTGTTCGTTCGCCGGCTCGACGCGGATTTTCAAATGCTTGCCGCTGCCCAACAACGGAACCACGAGCTGGTATTCTTGGGAGAACTCATTCACTTCGTGGAGCAGATGCTGGATCTGGCCGGGAAAAATGTTGACCCCGGCGAAATGAAACATATCGTCGGAGCGGCCCAATATTCCGCCGTCGAGTCGCAGATTGGTGCGCCCGCAAGCGCAAGTCGCGCGGTTGAAACACACCAGGTCCCGCGTACGGTAGCGGATCAGAGGCATGCTTTCGCAGCTCAGGTTGGTGAGCACGAGTTCGCCGATCTGGCCGTCCGGGAGTGGTGCGAGCGTTTCTGGATCCAGCACCTCAGCGACGAACATGCTCTCGACGATGTGCGTCCCATCGTGCCGAATGCACTCGTAGCCGAAATTGCTGATCTCTGTCGAGCCGATATCGTCAAAGCATTCGGCGCCCCATTGCGACTCCATTGCCTTCTTGGTCGATAAAATGCTCGCGCCGGGCTCGCCGGCAGCCACCATCTTGCGAATGGGCGAACCAGGCAGGTCGAAGCCGTTCTTGCGTGCCGTTTCCGCCAGATAAAGCAGATAGGAGGGCGTACCGCAGACGGCGGTAGCGCCCCAGTCGAGCATAGCACGCAGGCGGTCCTTGGAACTCAGGCCCCCGCCCGGAATGATCATCAGGCCGGCCCTCTCCATCGTCGTCTGAAAGCCCCACCAAGCGATGTACAGCCCGTAGTTGAAGGGCACGAACAGGACATCGTCCTCCGTCAGCCCAAAGCCACAGCGGAAATGCATGAACTGTTCGTAAAACGTCTCGTGCCAATCCTTGCGGCTGAGCATGATCCGAACCGGCCGCCCGGTAGTGCCCGAGGTCTGAAAGACCCGCACCGCCTCCTTCGGCGTGATACAACCGAAATCGCCCCAAGGTGGATTGTTTGCCTGGCTCAGGCGCAACTCTTCTTTATCGGTGAACGGAATCCGGCGCACGTCCTCCACGGTGCGGATATCGTCGGGCTTGATGCCGGCGGCGTCAAGCTTGCGGCGGTAAAACGGGCTGCGCTCTTGCACATGCGCCAGTTGTTTGCGCAGCACCTGTAACTGGTGCTGCTCGATTTGCGCGCGCGGCAGGCATTCCTGCCGCTGGTTCCAGTAGAAGACCGCCCCGGGTGTCGCTGGGCCGGTCATGCCGGGGTCTTCTGGCCTGAACGCGATTTCTTCGCCTCGAATTCGAGGGCCTTCAGGCCGGCCAGGATTTTCTCCGCCGAGAACGGCGTCGAGTACAGCCGCACGCCGGTCGCGTCGTAGACCGCGTTGCCCATGGCCGCGAGTATGCCGGAGATCAGTCCCTCGCCCACCTCTTTGGTGCGATAAGGCTGGCCGACGCGGTACTGCTCGGTGATCACGTCCGCATCCTCGGAGATCGCCATGTTGTGGATGGTGGGCATGCGGTAATCCAGCCAGTTCGGGTTCAGCGTGTAGCCGTCCTTGGTCAACACCTCTTCCATGAACGCGTGGCCGATGGCCATCGAGATCTGGCCGTCGATCTGCCCCTTCACCAGTTGCGGATTGATGGGAAACCCGCAGTCGTGCACGGTGAGCGCCTTCACCAGCTTCGCCTCGCCGGTCTCGATGTCCACCTCCACTTCGGCCACCTGCGCGCTGAAGGCGTAGTTCTCGGTCCAGCGGCCCTTGGTGGTCGCAAGGCTCGGATGCGTGGGTTCGTCGCGCATGGTGCGCCAGAAGCCCTCGCCGATGATGGTGTCGCCGCGACGCGTGGCGACGCTGGCGGCGATAACCTCGCGGTAGCTCATTTTCATTTCCGGATTGAGCCGGTGATAGACGACCTTGTCACGGAGCATCAGGTTCTCGACGGGGACGGCCATTTTTTCCGAAGCCACCTGCAGCAGCTTTTCGCGGGCGTTGCCGGCTGCCTGGCGCGCCGCGTTACCGGTCACGTAGGTCATGCCGCTGATCCAGGCGCCGATATCCTGCGGCGTGGTGTCGGTGTCGGAGGAAACAATTTTCACGTCGTCCATGCCGACGGAAAGTTCCTCGGCGACGATCTGGGAGATCACGGTCTCCGAGCCCTGGCCGATGTCGATCGCGCCGGTGAGCACGATCGCCGAGCCGTCGTCGTTCATCTTCACGATGACGGCAGAGCCGTTGGGATAGATCAGCGTGCCACCCATGTAGGCTGAAACACCGATGCCGATGCCCCTGCGAATTGTTCCGCTCGTACCCATGGGGGGCGCCAGACCGCGATTGCGGCCGAATTTGGCGAGGAAATCGGATTTCTGCGCCGCCAGTGTGACGCACGCGGCCAAGCCGCCGCGGTGCGTATTGTCACCGTTGGGCAGTTGCTCGCCCGGCTCGCGCGCGTTGCGCATCCGGATGGTGATCGGGTCGATGCCCAGCGCCTCGGCGATCATATCCATCTGCGACTCGATGGCGAACCGGACCTTCGGCGCGCCATGGCCGCGCTGCGGCGCGCGCACGGTGTGGTTGGTGTAGACCGACAGCCCCTCGTACTTCAGGTTCGGGATGCGGTAGGGGATCATGGTGAAGCCCCAGGCGAGGAAAATCACCACCACGCCGCTGCCCCGGAACGCGCCCGCGTTGTTGATCGCGCGGATGCGCTGTGCGACCAGGGTGCCGTCCTTTTTCACGCCCGTCTTGATTTCAAGAATCAGCGGCTGGGCGTGGCGGAAGGCGGAAAAAATCTCCTCGCGGCTGGCGGTGATCTGCACCGGCCGGCCAGTGATCATCGAAAGCCGCGACGCGCAGTATTCGTGCGAATACAGGTCGATCTTGCCACCGAAGGTGCCGCCGACGTAGGCCTTGTGAATGCGCACCGAGGAGTAAGGCAGGTCGAGCACCTTGGCGAGTTTCGCGCGCTTGACGAACACACCCATCGACGAGGTCCACACGTTCAGTTTGTCGCTTTCCCAATGCGCGAGGGTGACATGCGGCTCCAGATAGCCGTGCGTGCGCAACTGGCATTCGAAGCGGTCCTCGCGCACATAGTCCGATTCCTCGAAGCCCTTCTCAACGTCTCCCCATTGAGTTTCGGTCGTGCCGCCGATGTTCGAATATTCGGACGGCGCCTTGGGATGGCTGGGATGGATCTGCGGTGCATCCGGTTGCATCGCCTCCTCGGGATCGAATACTGCCGGCAGGAT
>Ga0163199_1001970_pt1 | contig 12699 bp, 9 predicted proteins | sample PL_2010_150m_FD_113537 | JGI IMG/M metagenome (GOLD analysis project Ga0163199, IMG submission 113537) | Freshwater microbial communities from Powell Lake, British Columbia, Canada to study Microbial Dark Matter (Phase II) - PL_2010_150m | ecosystem: Environmental > Aquatic > Freshwater > Lake ... | reverse complement strand
TGCCCTGGACTCTGCCCGGATTGCGGGTTGAAGTGGATTGAGCTCCCAGAAGACCATGCTCATGCGCCTGCCGATATTCGCTGGGCTGGGTTGGAAAATTGGGGCGAGGCTCAACCTCCAAAGGGGTAATAAACCACGTTTTTGAATATCTGCCGGTTTGAGGGATACTTACGCCTTCAGTAATTCAACTTTAAGTTATGAATTAATTAGTAAAAAGGGGTGCCTAAAGTGCCAGTACCAAAGCGAAAGATGTCTCGCTCACGCACTCGTCATCGTCGTAGCTCATGGAAGACAACACCTGCGGCAATTGCAAATTGCGCACAGTGCCAACAACCAAAGTTGCAACATACAGCTTGCCCAACTTGTGGCACTTATAACTCACGTCAAGTGGTCGAGGTTTAATCTGTACGATCGTTTGATTGCATCACTTGGAACTACGGTCTCAAGTGAGTTGCTAGAACTTGCACTAACCCACCGCTCTTATGCATATGAATTTGGTGGCCTTCCAACTAATGAGCGTCTCGAATTTCTTGGAGATAGCGTTCTTGGTTTAGTGGTAACTGAAGAGCTTTATACAAAATTTCCTGATTTAGATGAGTCCAGACTTTCACCACTTCGTTCTGGCGTGGTAAATATGAGAGCACTTGCCCAGATTGCGCGCGAATTAGATCTCGGTCAGTATCTGCGCATTGGCAAAGGTGAAGAAACTACCGGTGGCCGCGATAAGAATTCCATTCTCGCAGATTCCTTGGAAGCGCTAGTTGGAGCAATCTATTTAGATAAAGGTTTTGCTGAAACCCAGAATATTATTCTTAACTGGTTTAGGCCAACTATTGAATCTGCGAGCGCCCAGGGCCTTGGACTCGATAGCAAAACTGCGCTACAAGAATTATGTGCGGCTCGCAGTTTAAGTACTCCGGAATATGAAATAACAGAATCTGGTCCAGATCATGATAAAAGTTTTACTGCTATAGCAGTAATATCAAATGAAAAATTTGAAGTTGGCGAGGGTAAATCAAAGCGCGAGGCCGAACAGGCAGCAGCAAAATTGGCTTACGACAAATTAAATGCCAGAACTTCCTGAAGTTGAAACAGTCAGGCGCGGTTTAGCCGAGCACATTATTGGCAAAAAGTTTAAGGACATTGAAGTACGCCATCATCGAGCAACCTCACCAAAATCAATTGCAGCTTTAACCTCGCTAAAAGGTGCGCGGGTAGTGGAAGTTTCTCGTCGCGGTAAGTTTCTCTGGTTAAATTTAGATCGGCCAGAAGTTTTAGTTGGTCACTTGGGAATGAGCGGGCAACTCTTAATTCAGCCTAAAAGCGCGGCAGATGAGCGTCATTTACGGGTAAGAATAGATCTTGGAAAGCACGAATTACGTTTTATAGATCAGCGCACTTTTGGCTGGCTAAGTGTTGAGGAATCTAAAGGCGGTTTTCCTACTTGCGTTCAACGAATTGCCCCCGATCCATTTGATGCGGAATTTAATTTAGCTGAAACTATTTCTAGGTTTGCAAAGAAGAAAACCGAAATTAAACGAGCGCTCTTAGATCAAAGCGTCATGAGTGGAGTCGGGAATATTTATGCTGATGAAGCGCTGTGGCGTAGCAAAATTCATCCGGAAACTAGAACTGAAAATATGAGAAGTACAAAAATTCAGAATCTAATCGAGAGTGCAACCGAGGTAATGTCGCAGGCGCTTAAAGTTGGTGGTACTTCCTTTGATGATCTATATGTAAATGTGAATGGCGAGAGTGGCTATTTCGAAAGGTTTCTTGCGGTCTATGGCCAGGAGGGCGAGGGCTGTCTGCGATGTGGTGGCCAAATCCGAAGGATCACTTTTGCCAATAGATCTTCACATTTTTGCCCAAAATGTCAGCCCACGCCGCGTGCGAAGAGAAATCACTAACCCCTTTTCCGATAGGTTGCGCTTGTGTATTTAAAGAGTATGACCCTTAAAGGATTCAAGTCCTTTGCATCCTCGACCTCGCTCAATTTCGAGCCCGGTATCACCTGCGTGGTGGGTCCAAATGGCTCTGGAAAATCAAATGTAGTTGACGCTCTTTCCTGGGTAATGGGAGAGCAGGGCGCTAAATCCTTGCGTGGCGGAAAGATGGAAGACGTTATCTTCGCCGGAACTTCTGGTCGTGCACCGCTTGGGCGGGCCGAGGTTTCTGTGACTATTGATAACACCGATGGTGTGCTTCCTATTGATTTCGCTGAAGTAACTATTTCCAGAATTCTCTTTCGAAATGGCGCAAGTGAATATCAATTAAATGGTGACACAACAAGACTTTTAGATATTCAAGAATTACTAAGCGATTCTGGTATTGGGCGCGAGATGCATGTGGTTGTCGGGCAAGGCCAACTTGATTCAATTTTGCTCGCCAATCCAGAAGAGCGCCGCGCTTTCATTGAAGAAGCGGCAGGAGTTCTAAAGCATCGTAAACGTAAAGAGAAGGCGCTGCGCAAATTAGATTCAATGACGGCGAACTTGGCTCGAATCCAAGATTTAACTGTTGAACTTCGCAGACAATTAAAACCACTTGGTAAGCAAGCTGAAGTTGCGCGTAAGGCTTCAACAATTCAATCCGATGTTAGAGACTCAAGGTTGCGATTACTTGCCGATGATTTACTTAAGTTGCGTTCAACTGTAGATGCTGAAGTTGCAGATGAGTCCGCTCTTCGCGCACGCAGAGATGGCGTGGAAGCAGAGTTAAATAGATCCCGAGCACGTGAAGAAGAGATTGACGCAACGGCGCTAATTGAAAATCCACTCTTGGTTAAAGCGCAAGAGAATTATTATCAATTGACTGCGCAACGTGAAAAATTCCGTGGAATCCAGAATTTAGCATCTGAACGTGCCCGTTTCTTATCGGAAGAGGCAGATGAAGCGCGAACAAGTGGCCGTGATCCAGAGAGCATGGATCTTGAAGCTGTTGGTCTTCGCGGCGAAGAACAAACTCTTAAGAATGAAGTAACTGCTGCAACATCGGGACTCGAAAAACTTTCAAGTGAAGTTAGAACGCTAGAAGCCAATTTAATTTCCGAAGAAAATAGCGTCTCTGCTGCGCTTCGTGCAATTGCCGATCAACGCGAAGGAACTGCTCGACAAGAGGGGCATATCAACGGTCTGAAATCTCGCATAGATGCTACTAACGCTGAAATTACTCGCCTAACAAAGAGTAAAGATCAAGCTGCTGGACGTCTGCAAAATTCCCAAGAAGAGTTTGCACTACTTGAAACTCAAATTGCTTCTGTAGATGCAAATGAACCTGGATTGGATGCAGAGTTTGAATCAGCAAAGAGTTCACTAGCAATTGCACAAACTGAATTATCTGAACTCGAATTAAAAGAGAGTGAAGCGCAACGAACTCGTTCTGGTTTAGATGGTCGTCTGCGCGCATTGCAGGAGAGTTTGGTACATCGCGATGGCTCTGGTGTCGTGTTAACAAGTGGAACTCGCACTCGCGGTCGTCTCTCCTCTCTTATAAATATTGCTCCTGGTTGGGAAGTTGCAGTTTCAGCAGCCCTCGGACCACTGGCCGACTCAGTAGTTGTTTCAGATATTTCTTCAGCGGTTTCAGCGCTGACGATGTTAAAGCGCGAAGGTGCCGGTCAATCTGAGCTCTTGGTAATTGATGGCGACAGCGGTTTTACTTCTTCAAATCGCTCTGTCCCAAGCGGTTTTACTTCGCTATCAAGTCTGGTTTCATCAAGTGAAGTTTCAAGTGCAATCGCTGCACTCCTCTCTGGCTTTGTAGCAGTTGAAGATTTAGCTGAAGCCGAGAGCGCGCTGCGTGCTGATCCTTCAGTGATTGCGATTACGCGAGACGGCGATGTTCTTAGTCGAATCCGAGTTCGCGGTGGTTCTAGTTCTCAGAGTTCTGCGATTGAAATTTCGGCCTTGATTGAGAAGACTGAGAGTCAATTACAAGAAGTCACAAATACCTGCGATCGAATCAAATTTGAAGTGGTTCGCTCGACAGAAACGTTAGCTTCCTGTAAAAGTATCTTCGATTTAGCTCTCTCAAAGATGAATGAGTCAGATGCAAAAATTTCTGGACTGGCAGAACAGATGGCTGTTGCAGGACAGAATGTAAAGAGCGCTCAAGGTGAAGTAGAACGCGTGCTGGTCTCTTTGGCTGAAGCTAATATCCAAAGGGAATCTGATGAAGCAGATTTGAACGCCGCTATAACTCAATTTGAATCTCACCAAACTCCAGTTGATCCAGATTTAACACATCTAGAAGATTTGCGGTCTAGAGTTTCAGCATCTAGATCTGCAGAAGTTGAAGCGCGACTAAATTTAAGAACGTTAGAAGAGCGAGTCACTGCACTTATCGCTCGCGCTAGCGCACTTGAAACTGCCGCCCAAAATGAACGGGACTCTGCGGTTCGGGCCGTAAGTCGCCGAGAACAACGAGGGGTAGCCGCGCTAACTGCTCAAGGTGTTGCAGATGCAGCATATGAAGCGCTAATCCAAATTGAATCCTCAATTGCTAAAGCTTCTACTGAACGCGAACGTTTAGAAATTTCTCGATCCGAACGTGAAAGTGAAATTCTAGCCCTGCGCGTTAGAAGTCGTGAGTTAACAACAGAACTTGATGCTCTGACCTCCAGCGTTCATCGTGATGAGATTGCCCGAGCTGAACAGCGGCTACGTATTGAAGCCCTAGAACAGAAGGCGATTGAAGAGCTTGGCGTCGATGTTTCTACTCTAGTAAATGAATATGGTCCAGAAAATGGCGTTCCTACATTTGTTGAAGATGAAGAAGGTAACTTCGTTCCTGGAGATTTGATTCCTTATCGCCGTGATCAACAAGAGAAGCGTCTGGCACAAGCCGAACGTTCACTTGTGCTACTTGGGAAAATTAACCCGCTAGCCCTCGAAGAATATTCATCTCTAGAAGAGCGCCTGCGTTACTTGGCCGAGCAACTCGAAGATTTGAAGAAGACTAAGCGCGACCTACTCGACATTATCAAAGAGGTAGATGACAAAGTGCAACAAATTTTCAAGGAGGCATTTGATGACACTGCTCGAGAATTTGAGTTAATCTTTGAAAGACTCTTCCCTGGTGGTGATGGTCGATTAATTCTTACAAATCTAGAAGATATGACGACTGCGGGGGTAGATGTTGAAGCAAGACCTCCAGGAAAGCGAATCAAGCGACTCTCGCTCCTATCTGGTGGCGAACGCTCACTGGTTGCAGTTGCCTTGCTTATCGCGATTTTCAAAGCACGGCCAAGCCCCTTTTATGTAATGGATGAAGTTGAAGCTGCACTGGATGATACAAACTTAGGACGATTGCTTGGCGTTTTCGAGGAGCTTCGTGAAAAATCACAACTAATTATTATTACCCACCAGAAGCGCACAATGGAGATTGCTGATTCACTTTATGGCGTAACAATGCGCGGTGATGGGGTTTCTGAGGTAATTTCACAACGCATCCGGGAATCTGAAAGCGCAAACTAGTTTTAACTAGTTATTAAGATGGCAATTTTTAGCAAGCTCTTCTCCAAGATTCGCGCCGGCTCTTCTTCGACCAGTGACTGGAAAGAAATTGAGGAGGCGCTTATAGCCTCTGATTTAGGGGCCAAGAGCGCAGCCGAAATAATTGAAATTGCAAAGAAATCTAAAGTTGATCAGATCGATGAATCAGTTATGACATCGCTTCAGAGTTGGTTAAGCAAGAACGACCGAGAAATTGCATTCAATGCAGATCGGCCAACCACAGTAATGATTGTCGGTGTAAATGGAACTGGGAAGACAACATCTACCGCAAAGTTAGTTTCATATTTAAAGCGCGAGAATAAATCAGTTTTACTTGCAGCAGCAGATACCTTTCGTGCGGCCGCTGTTGATCAGTTGCAAACCTGGGGAGAACGCTTAGCGGTGCAAGTTATAACAGGTCCTGCAAATGGCGATCCTGCTTCAGTCGCATTCGATGCCGTAACAAGAACAAAAATTGAGGCAATAGATTATTTAATTATTGACACAGCAGGGCGCCTGCATACGAAATCGGATCTCATGGATGAACTCGGCAAAATTCGTCGAGTAGTAGAGAAAGTATTGCCAGTTGATGAAGTTCTTTTAGTTGTTGATGCAACAACGGGACAGAATGGAATTATTCAAGCGAAAATCTTTATGGAGAGCGTTGCTATTACTGGCTTAATCCTGACGAAAATGGATGGCTCGGCAAAGGGTGGAATTGCCCTTGCGATAGAGCGGGAGACGGGAGTTCCCATAAAATTTATCGGAACCGGGGAAGGCGCAGAAGATTTAGAAGTTTTCAGCGCTGAAGGCTATTTGAACGGACTTTTCCGCTAAAACTGGTGAGATGTAACGAGTTCGTAACAAAAGGGCCCAAGCTTTCACCATTTTGTAATCTGCCAGGTCGTTGCGCGTAACTCAGTACTAGCAATCTACCCCCATCTCAACGACGAGGCCTTTTTCATAAAATCGTGAAAGTGGTTAAAAATGGATGTAGTTCTTAACTCGGGCGATACGGCGTGGATGTTAGCGAGTACAGCACTTGTACTTCTGATGACTCCAGGTCTTGCCTTTTTTTATGGCGGAATGGTTAGAAGCAAAAGCGTTTTGAATATGATGATGATGTCCATGGTGACAATCGGAATCGTAAGCATACTTTGGGTCTTCTACGGCTATGAATTAGCATTTGGTTACACCTCTGATTCACCTTGGTATGGTGGATTTTCATTGTCTGGTCTTGGTTCTCAAGTAAATGATTTCACCAACAATGGTGGCATTTACCCAATTCCATTACTTGTATTCGCGGCATTCCAATTGATGTTTGCAATCATTACCCCTGCACTAATTTCAGGTGCAATTGCTGATCGTACGAAATTCTCGGCATGGGCAGTATTCGTTGCAATCTGGTCAACGGTTGTTTATTTCCCAGTCGCACACTGGGTCTTCGCATTTGGTCACAAAGTTGGCGACAATGTAACTGGTGTTGGTTATCTTGCTGGAAAGGGTCTTGAAGACTTTGCTGGCGGTACCGCAGTGCACATAAACGCCGGCGCTGCTGGTCTTGCACTTGCGATACTTCTAGGAAAGCGCATTGGCTGGCGCAAAGAAGCAATGCGTCCGCACTCTCTTCCTCTTGTAATGCTCGGTTCAGGTCTGCTCTGGTTCGGTTGGTTCGGATTTAATGCTGGTTCAGCTCTTGCAGCAAACGGCATTGCCGGACTTGCATTTATGAATACCCAAGTTGCAACAGCTGGTGCGCTAATCGGTTGGATCCTTGTAGAAAAAATTCGAAACGGACATCCAACTTCACTTGGCGCTGCATCTGGTGCAGTTTCAGGACTTGTAGCAATTACGCCAGCGTGTGCTTTCGTTGCACCATGGGCGGCAGTTGTGATTGGCTTTGTCGCCGGAATCCTCTGCTCACTAGCAGTTGGGCTTAAGTACAAGTTTGGTTTCGATGATTCACTAGATGTTGTCGGCGTGCACTTAGTCGGTGGAATCTGGGGATCTCTCTCAATCGGATTCTTCGGTGCCAGCGCTGTTAACAGTGTTGGACTTGATGGTTTGCTCTATGGTGGTGGCGCCGCGCTACTTGGGAAACAAGCGCTTGGTGTTGGCCTTATAGCGGCATATTCATTTATCGCAACCTTAATAATCGGTTTCGTAATTGAAAAAACTATCGGCTTCCGAGTTAAGAAAGATGCAGAAGTTGAAGGCATCGATTTAAACGAACATGCAGAATCAGCATATGAAATGTATAGCTCATCACGAGGAGGTTCATCAATATGAAACTAATTACCGCAATCATCAAGCCATTTAAATTGGAAGATGTTAAGGAAGCGCTGACCGCTTTCGGGATTACCGGAATGACCGTTTCTGAAGCGAGTGGATTTGGACGTCAAGGTGGACATACTGAGGTCTATCGTGGCGCTGAATACACAGTTGATCTAATTCCTAAGATTCGACTAGAAGTTCTAGTCGATGGCAAGGAAGCAGAGAAAGTTATTGATGTAATCGTAAAAGCGGCATCAACCGGCGCTATTGGTGATGGAAAGGTTTGGTCTTCACCAGTAGATAACATCGTTCGAGTCCGTACTGGCGAACGTGGAACGGATGCAATTTAGTAACTTGTAAGTAAACTTAACTCCGTGGGAACCCGTGAGCGTCGTGATCGATCTAACAAGATTGATAACGAGCTCCGGGTTTCGTTTTTAACTTGTGCGGAGGAAAAATTAGTAAAACCCGATGCGGTTTCGCTTACCGCTGTTGGTGGGTATGGACGAGGTGAACTATCTCCAGGTTCTGATCTTGATTTATTAATCTTGCATGATGGAAGTGAAAACTCAAAAAGGCTCGCTGCATTTGTTAACTCATTTCTCTATCCGCTTTGGAATCAGAAAATCGCCCTTGATCATTCAGTACGAACACGCAGTGAAACCCGCGAAATGGCTCAGGAAGATATTCGAGTCGCTCTTGGATTATTAGATATTCGACACATCGCTGGTAATACCGAGTTAACAGCCGCCGTCGCATCTGATGCCATTGAAGATTGGCGCAGAAACAAGAGTAAACACCTTCCTAAATTGAGAGAAACAGTTCAGGAGCGCGAAGCTCGATCGGGAGAGCTAGCATTTTTATTAGAACCAGATCTCAAGGAAGCTCGCGGTGGATTACGTGATATTAATGCGCTCCGTGCAATTGAGATTTCAGGCGCAGTTACGGTCTCACTTGTTCGCGTTGCGGAGTCGGAAGCGCTGCTCTCAAATGTTCGTGATGTCTTACATGGTGATAATTCAAAATCTCGTGATCAACTATTGCTCACTGAACAAGATCGCGTGGCAGATGTGATGGGATTTAGTGATGCAGATGCGCTGATGCTTGAAGTTGCTAAAGCGGCGCGAGCGGTCGACTATCTAATGGATTTATCGTGGCATCGTATCGATTCGCTTGAGAGCCAAGGTTGGTTTCGTAAGCGGAAAGTTCAAAGTGTAGATAAAGGGTTAGTAATTCTAAATTCTGAAGTCACTATTGAAGAAAATTATGAAATCGAAAAAGATGTTGGTATTGGATTGCGCGCAGCCGCAACCGCTGCGCAGCGCGGCCTTCCACTCTCAATAGATTCATGCCTACTCCTGGCGCAAAAATTTTCGGCAATCCCCACGCCATGGCCAAAAGGAGTGATGGATGATTTAGTCTCACTTCTCGGCGCTGGAGCGCCCATGATTAGAGTTTTTGAAGCCCTTGACCAAGAGGGGATTATTGAAAAATGGATTCCAGAATGGTCGCATATGCGATTCTTGCCGCAGCGAAATGTTCTGCACCGACATACAGTTGATCGACACATGTTAGAAACAGCAGTACATGCTGCGGCGTTAACTCGCACCGTTAAACGCCCGGACATTCTCCTTGTTTCAGCGCTATTCCACGATATTGGTAAAGGTTTTCCTGGAAAAGATCACTCTGAATATGGTGAGGAGCTAATTAAACCTTTAGCAAAACGTTTGGGGTTCGATGCGAAAGATTGCAAAGAAATTGCACTTCTAGTTCGTGAACATCTACTTCTCTCGGCAGTCGCCACACGTCGTGACTTAGACGATCCAGCAACAATTGCATTTGTTATTGAAAAGATAAAGGATCCAGAAACACTTCAACTCCTGCACGCACTGAGCATTTCAGATGGCGAAGCAACAGGAAAGAGTGGATGGAGTGATTGGAAGGCTGGTTTGGTCTCAAATCTAGTTTCAAAATGTCTAGCTTCAATGGCTGGAGTGAAACCAGTTTCCCAACCAGATTTGATTCCGAGTGCACCGATTACTGAGGACTTGGCTATCAGATTGATTAGTGATCAATCGAGCACAGAACATATTGAAATTGAGATTATTGCCAAAGATCAAACTGGACTTCTTTCAGCAGTTGCAGGTCTCATGACAATCTCTAGATTCAATGTTCGTTCGGCAAAAACCCGCACAACCGATGGCGTGGCTGTTATGCGCTGGATTGTTGAATTAGATTCGAATGCACCGATGCCAACTGCTGAAAAATTAACCGATCAATTGAAGAAAGCGCTCTCGGGTGAGTTAGATCTAGGACGTAAAATTGAAGAGCGCATCGATAGTTATCGAAAGTACCCTGGAATTCCTACGCCACCTCCAGTTGTATTTGCAGCGAATGATTTAGCAACGAATGCAACAATCATCGAAGTACGAATGCATGATCGACCTGGCATCTTATTTAACGTGGCTCGTGCAATTTCGAGATTTGGCGTTGATATCAATTCTGCAATCGTCTCGACCCTTGGAGCCGAAGCATTCGACACCCTTTATGTGACTGATCTTGCAGGGCAGCCACTTTCTGGGGAGCGCGCCCAATTGCTCGCCACAAAAGTAGAAAATATTTTAGCCACGCACCTTTAACTAGTAATCTCCTGCCATGTTTGAATCCTTATCGGCGAAGCTTCAAGGCGCTTTCTCCTCGCTTCGCAGTAAAGGCAGACTTAAATCTGGAGATATCGATGAAATTGCCACTGAAATTCGCAGTGCGCTCCTAGATTCTGATGTTTCGCTTTCAGTAGTTGAATTATTTATTGAGCAACTTAAGAGCCGCACAAATGAAGTCCTAGAAGATCTGAATAAATCTACTAACCCGGCAAACGCTGTTTTCGAAATCGTTAATTCACTTCTGATCGAAATCCTTGGGGGAAGTGCCAGGCGAATTAGATTCGCGAAAAAACCGCCAACGGTTATTTTGCTTACGGGTCTACAAGGCGCTGGAAAGACTTCACTCGCAGGAAAGCTTGCAAAATATTTAAAGGATCAAGGAAACACTCCGTTATTGGTTGCCTCAGATTTACAGCGACCTAATGCAGTCACTCAACTTCAAGTTGTGGGTGAAAGTATTGGGGTTCCGGTGTTCGCACCTGAACCAGGTAACGGCGTTGGAGATCCAGTTAAGGTCGCAAAGAACGGTTTAACTTTTGCTCAAGATAAATTACATAACATCGTAATCGTTGATACTGCAGGCCGACTTGGTATCGATGCAGAATTGATGACACAGGCAAAACGGATTCGGGATGCAATCTCGCCAGACGAAGTTCTTTACGTAGTAGATGCGATGGTTGGACAAGATGCAGTACGAACCGCTCAAGCATTTCAAGAGGGCGTTGGCTTTGATGCAATAGTACTAACTAAATTAGATGGTGATGCCAGAGGCGGCGCGGCGCTTTCGATAACGCAAGTTACTGGTAAGCCAATCATGTTTGCTGCGACCGGTGAAAAGGTTACAGATTTTGATCTCTTCTATCCAGATCGTATGGCTTCTCGAATACTTGGACTTGGTGATATTCAAACTCTTGCAGAACAGACCAAGGGAGCCTTCGATAGTGAAACTGCAGCAAAGTTAGAAACCAAATTTGCTAGCGGTGAAGATTTCACGCTAGATGATTTCCTTGCTCAATTAGAAGCAATTAAGAAGATGGGTTCCATGACCAAATTACTTGGCATGCTTCCTGGAATGAACTCTGGTGCAAATTCTGGAGCCATGAAGAAGCAGTTAGAACAGTTCGATGAAGGTGAACTTGTAAAGACGCAATCTATTGTTCAATCAATGACTCCGATGGAACGCCATGATCCAAAAGTGTTAAATGGGTCAAGGCGATCTCGAATAGCTAACGGAAGTGGTCGCCAAGTTTCAGATGTGAATTCATTGGTAGAAAGATTTAGCCAAGCCCAAAAAGTTATGAAGCAGATGCGAACCGGGAAGGGTGGGATGCAGATGCCACGAGGCATGACAGGGATGCCCACTATGCCAAATATGCCTAAAGTTTCAGCGCCGCAAAATAAGAAGAAATCACGCTCTGGGAACCCAGCGAAGCGAGCGCTCGAGAGCTGATATCCAGAGCAAAATCGCAATTTGGGTTATGCGCTTGTGGCTGGCAAGATTGGCCTCCTGTAAGGGGCCCTCTACCCCCAAGCGATCTTCGCCAAGAGGTGAAAGATATTTTCAAATAGGTTTTATTTTTGAGTGACGCTCCCACTGTCACAACAAAATTAATACCGCTTAAAACAAGGAGAAAGCCTTCGTGGCCGTAAAAATTAGATTAATGCGTATGGGAAAAATCCGCACCCCACATTTTCGTATCGTAGTTTCAGATTCACGTGCGGCTCGTAACTCACGTGCAATTGAAGAGATCGGTCGTTACTCACCAGGTTCAGAGCCATCACTGATTGAAGTTACATCAGACCGTGCTCAGTACTGGTTATCTGTTGGTGCACAACCAACTGATGCAGTAGCAGCACTTTTAAAAATTACTGGTGATTGGCAGAAGTTCAAGGGTCTTCCTGGTTCAGAGGGAACACTTAGGAAAATTGCTGAAAAGCCACATAAGCGCATTGCATATGAAGCAGCTGTTAAAGATGCAATGAATGAGCCAGCAGATGGCGCAACAACTATGAAGAAGAAGGCTGCAGAGAAGTTAGCTGCAAAAGCAGCGCCTGCTCCTGTCCAAACTGAGACAGAATCGAATGTGGCAGTGGTTCCTGTCCAAGCTGAGACAGAATCGAATGAGGCAGTGGTTCCAGCTTCAGTTGAAACTAATGTAACTGAAACTCTTGAAACTCCAGAAGCAGAAGCGGCAGCTGAATAACAATGATTGACGAAGCGCTAGAACATCTAGTTAAGGGGATTGTTGATAATCCTGATGATGTAG
>Ga0163199_1001967_pt1 | contig 12703 bp, 8 predicted proteins | sample PL_2010_150m_FD_113537 | JGI IMG/M metagenome (GOLD analysis project Ga0163199, IMG submission 113537) | Freshwater microbial communities from Powell Lake, British Columbia, Canada to study Microbial Dark Matter (Phase II) - PL_2010_150m | ecosystem: Environmental > Aquatic > Freshwater > Lake ... | reverse complement strand
TGTCCTCTCGCTCGGCGAGAACATCAACATCCTGGTGCTCGACACCGAGGTGTATTCAAATACCGGCGGCCAGGCGTCGAAATCCACTCCGACCGGCGCGGTGGCGAAGTTTGCCACCTCCGGGAAGAGCCAGGCGAAAAAAGATCTCGGGCTTTATGCGATGAGCTACGGCGATGTCTATGTCGCCAAGATCGCGCTGGGAGGAAAGGACTCCCAGACGGTGAAGGCGCTGGCCGAGGCCGAGGCGTATCCGGGCACCTCTCTAATCATTGCCTACAGCCATTGCATCGCCCACGGCTACAGCCTCCTCCACGGGCTTGAGCAGCAGAAGCTGGCGGTGGACACCGGCTACTGGCCGCTCTACCGGCACGATCCGCGCCGGCGCGTGGCCGGGCTCGCCCCTCTCGTTCTCGACTCGCCGGCGCCGAAACTCCCGCTCTCGCGATTCACCGAGAACGAAATCCGCTACCGCTTCCTCGAGGCGACAAACAAGGAACGCGCCACCGCGCTCGCCCACGTCGCGCAGGAACATGTCAATGCGCGCTACGAAATTTACCGCCGCATGGCCACCAGCAGTCTACCGGAGAAAAACTCATGAAACTCACGACCAACTACCTCGGTCTGGAATTAAAATCCCCTTTCGTCGTCGGCGCTTCGCCGCTCGGCGACGATCCGGACATGGCGAAACGGCTTGAGGATTGCGGTGCCTCCGCGCTCGTCATGCACTCGCTCTTTGAAGAGCAGCTCACCAGCGAATCCGCCGCCCTCACCGCCCTCACCGAATCGATCGAGGAATCCTACGCGGAGGCCCTGAGTTATTTCCCGGAATCCGCCGAATACGCGCTCGGGCCGGAGGATTACCTCGACCATATCTCCCGCCTGAAAAAGCGCGTCTCGATTCCCGTGATCGCCTCGCTCAACGGCCGCACCCCGGGCGGTTGGATCGGCCACGCGAAGCTCATGGAGGAGGCGGGTGCCGACGCCATCGAACTCAACATCTACGACGTCCCGACCGACCAGGAGGAGAGCGGCGCGGAACTCGAAGCGCGCGTCATGGAAGTCATCTCAGGTGTCCGCGGGAAGGTGAAAATCCCGTTCGCGGTCAAACTGTCGCCATTCTACTCCTCGCTTCCGAACCTCGCTAAAAACATCCACCTTGCAGGCGCAAACGGACTCGTTCTTTTCAACAGGTTCTACCAGCCGGACCTCGATATCGAAGATCTCAACGTCGAGCCGAAGCTGTTCCTGTCGACATCCTCGGAGCTTCTGCTCCGCCTGCGCTGGATGGCGATCCTTCACGGAAAATCCCCTCTCTCGCTCGCTCTCAGCGGAGGAGTGCACAAGGTCCACGATGCTGTGAAGGGCGTCATGGCCGGCGCGGATGTCCTGCAAATCGTCTCCCTCATCCTCAGGCACGGGCCTCAGTCGCTCGAAACCCTCATCAAAGACTTCACGGCTTGGATGCAGGAGCACGACTACAAGGACGTGGCAGAGATGCGCGGGTGCCTGAGTCACAGGAATTCCCCGGATCCCGGCGCCTTCGAACGCGCAAACTACCTCCGCGTTCTTCAGCTCTGGAAAGTCTAGCCGGGATACACCCTCGCCACCCGGCAGTTGATTCCGGTGAAGATGTGCCAGGAGATCGTGCCCGCCTGAACAGCGAGTTCCTCGGCCGTGATTGTGCCGGCTCCCTGATGTCCGATCAATACAGCCTCATCACCGGGCAAAACGGAATCGATCTCCGAAATGTCCACGACGATCTGGTCCATCGTAACGCGTCCGAGCACAGGACACTTTTTTCCGCCGATCAGGACTGAAGCACCGCGACCGGAAACCTGGCGGGGGAAGCCGTCCGCATATCCGACGGCGAGAACCGCCGTGCGCATCGGGCGGGGGGTAATAAACGTGCGCCCATAGCACACCCCTGCCCCGGCGGGCAGTTCCCGGATCAGGGTGACGCGGGTTTTCCAAGTGAGAGCCGGACGGCATTGCGCCGCAATTTCGGGAAGTGGCGAACTTCCGTAAAGGATCAACCCAGCGCGCACGATGTCGGCAGCATGCTCCGGGAACTTCATGATCCCCGCGCTGTTGAGCGAGTGGATCTTTGCTCCCGGAACCAACTTCTTCAGGGTTTCAACCAGCCTGAAAAATCCCTCCAGCTGGCCGCGGGTGAACCTTTCATCCTCATCCGAGCTAGGCAGGTGGGTTGAAATGCTGTGGACCACGACCCCTGCGGGCATCTTCTTCAACTCGCTCCCAGCTTCCTCCCACCATGCTCCGACCCGGCCCATTCCGGTATCGATTTTGAAATTCGCCCGGACGGATCCACATGCCGCAAAGTCCTTTGCTTCCGCAGCGCTGGAAACCGTCACAATCAATCCTTCCTTCACCGCCTCCTCCCGCTCCGCAGGGAGGCACGGGCTCAGGAGCATGACGTCGCGCACGGTATTCGCCGAGCGCACGGCCCGGGCCTCCAAGAGATTTGCCACTCCGAAAACCGCCACATCGCCTGAAAGGGATTTCACCACCGGTTCCGTGCCATGCCCGTAGCCATTTGCCTTCACCACCGCAAGGATCTCCGGATGAGGACCGACCATGCGGCGCACGAGGGAAAGATTGTGCCGCAGGGCGTCCGGGTCCACCTCCGCCCAGGAGCGCAGGGTTGGTGAAACGGAAAATCGGGTCGCGGACATGGATTCGGCACCATTTTGCACGGATGGACGCCAGGATCAAACATCCAATTTCCCTCCTGTATCGCTGAAGCCGTTGAGAGGTTTTCGCCTGCGGGAAAGCCCGAGCGAAAAATTGACTGGCCAAACAGGAAATGCGTGCTACATTGGCCCTCTTATGCTTATGCAAAGGAAAAGTGCGTTCTCCCGGCGCCTCCCCGATCTGGTGACCGAGGAACTGGTCGCCGTACTCTCCAAAAAAAGCTCGTTCGAGTTCAAGCAGCTTTTTGACGTCGTTCACGAGCGGCTCCGCGCCCGCAATGCCGCAAGCGGCGGCGAGGAAATGCTCCGCCTCCGGGCCTACGAGAAGCTCCAAAACCTCGTTTCCCGCGGAATGGTCAAGAAAACCGGGAAAAAATACAAAGGTCTCGCTTCTCTCTCGAAGGCATTGACCCCGCCCGAAGCCATCCCGGTCGCAAAATAGGGAGTTGTAGACCCGGGCATCATGGTTTTTGTGCACCGGTTTGACCGTGTGGACCGGTATGTATTCATATCGCCCCAAAGGATTCTCTTGGACGGAATGGCAGCGACTGATAAACGCATCGGATTGTGAGTCAGGACACCCCCGCAATCACAGTTGGAACCCAGCAGGAAGTCCACACGCTGGACCATGTGGACCAATACCTGATGGTCGGGAAGGAGTCGGATGCCTCTGATATCCACCTGAGCGTCAATTCCAAGCCGATCTGGAGGAGGTTCGGTATTCTGGAGCCGATCTGGCGCCAGGCCCCCATGCTGACTGCGGCGGACACCGAGCGCCTCGCGATGGGATTTCTGGACGAAAAGCAAAAGCAACAGCTCGCCGAGCGGGGCGATGTGGATTTTGCCTACTCGAACAGCCTGGGCCGTTTCCGGACGAGCGTCGTCCGCCAGCGGATCGGATACGACCTCGTTTTTCGCATCATCAGCGGAAAAATCCGCTCGATGGACGAGCTCGGCCTTCCGGCCCAGCTCAAACTCCTTACCCAATACCAGAACGGCCTGGTTCTCGTGACCGGATCGGTCGGCAGCGGCAAGAGCACCACCCTGGCCGCTCTGGTGGATGAGATCAACCGCGACCGCCGCGACCACATCATCACCCTTGAGGACCCGATCGAATACGTCATTCCCTCGAGGGGATGCCACGTCACCCAGCGTGAGGTTCATACCCACACCAAGTCCTTTGCAAACGCCCTGAGGGGAGCCCTCCGTGAAGACCCGGACGTGATCATGGTCGGGGAAATGCGCGACCTGGAGACCATCCAGCTTGCGATCACCGCATCCGAAACCGGCCACCTTGTGCTCGGCACCCTTCACACCAGCAACGCAGCCCGGACCCTCGACCGCGTGCTCGATGTCTTCCCGACCGACCAGCGCGACCAGATCCGGATCATGGTCAGCGAGTCCCTCCGGGGTGTCATTTCCCAGCAGCTTGTCCCGAGGGCGGATGGCACCGGCCGCGCTCTCGCCATCGAGATCCTCATGAACACGCCCGCCGTCGGCAACGTCATCCGGGAATCCAAAACGTTCATGCTTCCCGGCATCATCCAGACCGGGCGCAAGCTCGGCATGCAGCTCATGGATGACTCCCTGCAGGCCCTCTTCGAGGCCGGGACGATTTCCGCAGAGGAGGCGGTCTACCGCGCGGAGCAAAAAAACCAGATGATGCAGATCACCGGAAGCGTCTGACATGCCATACATCAACCAGTTTTTTCAGGTTCTCATCGATACCGGTGCCTCGGATCTCCACCTCGGCGAGGGCCAGCCGCCGAAAATCCGACGCCATGGCGAAATCGTTCCCATCCGCGAGGAAGTCCTTACCCACGAGGAAATCTCCGGAATGCTTTACGAGATTTGCGGAGACCGGAGGTGGCAGAAATTCGAGGAGACCGGCGATCTCGACTTCGCTTACGAGATGGATGAGAACAACCGTTTCCGCTGCAACTACCTGAAGCAGACGAACGGTTACGGCGCGGTTTTCCGGATCATCCCGACCAAGATCAAAACCCTCGAGGAGCTCGGCGTGCCGTCGGTCATCAAGACATTCGGCCACATGCGCGGCGGAATCGTCCTCGTCACCGGACCGACCGGATCCGGAAAAAGCACGACGCTTGCCGCGCTGATCGATTACATCAATTGCACCTTTTCCCGCCACATCGTCACGATCGAGGAGCCGATCGAATTCGTTCACCGGAACAAGATGAGCATCATCACCCAGCGAGAGGTCCCGGAACATGCCCCGACATTTCCGATCGGCCTCAAGGCCGCGCTGCGCGAGGATGCCGACATTGTGCTCGTGGGTGAAATGCGCGATCTGGAGACGATCTCCCTTGCCCTCACCGCCGCCGAAACCGGGCTACTCGTCTTCGGCACCCTCCACACGAACAACTCGCGCAAGACCGTTGACCGCATGATCGACGTGTTCCCCAGCGACCAGCAGGCTCAGGTGCGCACGATGCTCGCCGCCTCGCTCAGAGGTGTCGTCGCCCAGCTACTCATGAAAAAGCAGGACGGCGGTGGACGCGTGGCGGTCAACGAAATCCTCGTCGTCAACAGCGCTGTCTCGGCCATCGTCCGCGAAGGAGCCACCCAGAAACTTCAGGACGTCATCGTCGGCGGAAAGGGGGAAGGCATGCAGTTCATGGATGATGCGATCATGGAGCAGCTTATGAGCGGAGCAGTGAACGCCCACGAGGCCTACATGAAGGCGATCGACAAACAACGCTTCAAACCCTTCCTGCCGCCTGAGGACGAGGGCCTTGCCAATGCAGCGGGCGTCCCCGACGACGTGGACCACAGCGACCTCGGCAAAAAGCCCGCCCTTCGACCGAAAACCTCCGTCGACGAGATCAGAAAGAACCTGAAAAAGGGATGACCGGCCGGGTTCTGCTGGTGGACATCAGCAATTCGTTCGTCAAGCTTGCCGTGGCGAACAATGGCCGTATCGGCCGGGTTCACAGGCTTCCGACCCGCTCGCTCAAATCTTCGCAAATCCGGGAAATTGTCGCCGGGCACTCCCTGTCCGGCACGGTTGCGGCCTCAGTGGTACCGAAAAAAAACCGGGAGGTGGATGCCGCCTGCGGTCCGGGCGTCTGCTGGATCGGGCCGGATGTCAAACTCGGTGTGGGCATCGACTACCCGAATCCCCGCGGCATCGGCCCCGACCGGCTCGCCAACGCGGCGGGCTGCGCCGCGCACTACGGGGTTCCCGCCATCGTGGTGGACTTCGGAACGGCGGTAACATTCGACGTGATCTCCGCGGAGGGAAACTACATCGGGGGAGTCATAGCGCCGGGCCTCGGTGCCCTGACGGAATACCTCCACGACCACACCGCTCTCCTGCCTCTCATCCGCCTTCGCAAGCCCGGGGCCGCCGTCGGACGCTCGACCGAGGGGGCTATGCTCTCCGGCGCCGTCCATGGCTACCGCGGGCTGGTCGCGGAAATCATCCGCCAGGTCCGGCGCGAGGCGTTTCCCCACCACCGGCCGAAAGTCGTGGTCACCGGCGGAGATGCCGAACTCATCGCCTCCGGGCTCCCGCTTTTCACCGCAGTGGACCCTCTCCTGACCCTCCGCGGGCTTCTCGTTGTCGCACAGCTCAATCTTTGAATCGTTTTGTTGTCGCGATCGCGGGAAGGAAATGATTTTCTTTTTCCACCGGCTCATGGAAATTGCCGGTCCGCAACTGTAACGTGGAACATATGAACCAGCGGGCACACAAATTGGATCTGGGCTCATCGGCGACGGGAATCAAAAAATGGATTCTGCCGGCTCTGATTCTTTCGCTCCTCCTCCACGGGGGTTTTCTGCTTTGGTCGAACCGGATCAAGATCAACCCGCTAAGCGGAGTGGATTACGACCCCTCTCCCCCGAGGCGCTTCCAGTTGGAAAGCGTGGACCTCGACCCGCGGCTCCTGAATCCCGCTCCCTCCGAGGTGAAACGTCCGGCCGCCGCACCGGTCGCGGTCAAATTGCCGGACGAAAGCGTTGCCCTCGAAAAAGGCGGCGGGCCCAATCCTGCGCTCCAGCCCGCACCGAACCTCGCCAGCGCCATTCTCTCCGAAACACCAACAGTGGCCATGCCATCGCTGGAAAATGCCCTCCACGCCGTGAAATCCCAGGAAGCCGCGTTCCCGGAAAACATGGCGATGACCGAAGAGATCCTTGCGGAAAAACCCGCTGTCACCGGCACCTCGACGATCGAGCTTCCGAAGCCGGGGCTCTCGGGTGGATTGCGCGAATCCGGCGGCGACGCCGGCACGAGGGGCTTCAGCAATCTCGACGACCTGCTTGCTCAAACCGGCCCGCTCACGCCGGAAACCGCCCCGATCCTGATGCCGACCGATCTCCTCTTCGATTACGATGCACCCGATCTGCGGCCGGAAGCACTTGAGAGCCTGCGAAAGCTCGGAATGCTCATCCAAAAAAACCCGGGTGCCCGCTTCGTGATCGAAGGGCATACCGACTCGTTCGGATCGGATACATACAATCTCGAGCTCAGCCGGAAGCGCGCGGAATCCGTCAAGGCCTGGCTCACCGGAAACATGGGCCTTCTGGAAGATGCCATCCAGACCGTCGGCTACGGCAAATCCCGCCTCATCGCTCCCGCCGACGGGACGGTCGAACAACAACAGATCAACCGACGGGTTGAAATCGTGATCCGCTCGGCCGCCCCATGATTTCCCCGGGCGAAAAAAAGCTCGAAAAGACCGCCAGGGAACTTTCGGAGCGCACCAAGAAAAAAACCGGCGATCCGATCACTGTCTTCAAGGGATTTCGGAAGATCGAGGAACAGCGGCTGCGGATGTGGCACAATGCCGGCGGCGGCGGACGCGAGGTCGCACGCCAGAGGTCGGAACTCGTGGATATTCTCTTCCGGGAGCTTTTCGAGGGAGTCGTGAACTCCGTTGCGCCGAAGAAGAGCCTCGCCGGCAGGCTCTGCGTGGTAGCCTTCGGAGGATACGGACGCCGCGAACTCACCCCCTCGAGCGATGTCGATATCCTTTTCCTTGTAAGCGGAACAAAGAAGCAGGACAAAGACGTCGAGGAGATCATCCGCCAGACGCTCGTTCTCCTGTGGGACATCGGCTTCAAAGTCGGACACGCCACCCGCACGGTCGATCAGGCGGTCAAGAAGGCAAACGAGGACATGATCACGAAGACCTCGATGCTGGAATCGCGATTTCTCGCCGGGGAACGGGAGATCTTCAGCGTGTTCAAGGAAAAGTTCCAGAACGCCTGCGTGAAGGGGCATGAGGACGAATACATTTCATGGCGCCTTGCCAACCAGGCCGAGCTCCGCCTCAAGCACGGCTCCAGCGTCTTCCTCCAGGAACCGAATGTGAAGAACGGCATCGGCGGGCTGCGGGATTACCAGAGCCTCCTCTGGATCTCGCATTTCAAACTCGGCGTGATGACAACCGCCAAACTCGTCGAGTCAAAAATCCTCCGCGAGACCGAGCGCAGGCTTCTCGAGAAAGGCTACGACTTCCTCCTGCGCACACGCACCGAGATGCACTACCTCAACGACCGGGGGATGGACACCCTCACCCTCCAGCTCCAGGGCCGCGTCGCCGTGGCGTTCAATTACCAGCAGAAAAACATCCTGCGCAAAGTCGAGACGTTCATGCGCGACTTCTACAGCCACACGCGGAACATCCACCTGCTCACCGAAGCCGCGCTGGAACGGATGGAGGCGGTCCCCGCGAAGAAGTCCGCCGGATTTCTCGCGCTCCTGCGGGCGAAGCCGAAGCCGGAAAAATTCGATGGCTTCATCGCGCGGCACGGAAAACTCGAGCCTGAATCGCGCGAGATTTTCAACGACGACCCCTACCGGATGATCCGCGCATTCCACCACGCGCAGGTGCGCCAGCTGGAGTTCCATCCCGAGCTGAGCGACCTGGTCCGACGGCGGCTCCCGCTCGTGAACCGGACATTCCAATACGCGAGCGCCGCACGCGAGACGCTCTTCGCCATCCTCTCCCGCAAGGGCGAGGTCGGCCCCGTCCTGCGGCTCATGCACAACCTCGGGTTCCTCGGAAGATACATGCCGGAGTTCGGCTCCCTCGACTGCCTCGTCCAGCATGAATTCTACCACCGCTACACGGCGGACGAACACACCTTGGTCTGCATCGAAAAGCTCGACGGGATGCTCTTTGCCGATTCGGAGCGGCTGAGCGGATACCGGAAGATTTTCCAGAAGCTTGAGGATCCCGCGATCCTCTACCTAGCACTGCTCCTTCACGACACCGGCAAGGCCGCGAACGAGCGCAACCACGAGGAGGCCAGCGCGGTGCTCGCGCACAAGGTCGCCCGGCGCCTCCAGCTCTCCCCCGAGCGCCGGAGGATGCTCATCACCCTCGTCGATTCCCACTACGTCCTCTCGAAAATGGCCCAGACCCGCAATCTGGAGGACCCGTCCACCATCGAGGAATTTTGCCGCGTCATCCACAGCCGGCAGAACCTCGACGCGCTCATGCTCATCACCCTCGCGGACGGGATGGGAACAAGCGACCAAAACTGGTCGGACTGGAAAGAGGGGCTGGTTTGGACGCTCTACCGCCGGGCGAGCCAGTTCCTCGAGGGCGGACCTGTGGCCGCGGAGGAGCTCCGGCGGAACCGGGAGGAGCAGCGACAGAACGTCGTCCGCATCCTTGGCAGGGAGTTCGCCGACGAGGCGGAATCCCACTTTCATTTCCTGCCCGAGCGGTATTTCCAGATGTTCGGACCGGAGGACATCGCGGCGCACATGCGGCTCTTCCACACGTTTTTTGAGAATCAGCACAAGGAGGACGCGGTGGCCCTGGCTCCGGTTTTCCATTGGGTGGCCCGTCCCGAACAGGGGCACAGCGAGGTCTGGGTGTGCGGATGGGACCGGCCGCGCCTGCTGGAGCGGATCGCGGGCGCCTTCCTCTCCGCCCAGATCAACATCCTGAGCGCGGACATCTTCACACGCGGCGACAATCTGGCCCTCGATATCTTCCGCGTCGGAAGCACGCGACACGAGCCGGTCACAAACCAGCGGGATATCACGCGCGTCGAGTCCCGCCTCGCGGAATCTCTGGCGGTCGAGGATTTCGATTTCACCCCGATGATCAGCAAGGAATCCGTGCTTCGAAGCTACAAGCTTTCGCAGGAGTTCGACTTGCCGACCCGGATCAACGTGGACAACACCTCGCACCCGATCTACACGCTCGTGGACATCCAGACGCCTGACCGGCTCGGCCTGCTTTACGACCTGCTCCGGGCGATGGGCTCGGCCGGCCTCATCATCGAGCTCTCCCGCATCACGACAGAGATGGATGTTGCGATGGACTCGTTCTACATCCACAGCAAGGACGGCTGCAAAATCGACGAACCGGCCGCCTTGAAGCGCCTCCAACGGCTCCTCCACCGCGCGGCGGTCAAGGAAGGATGACAACAGGAATGCGGAATGCCGATTGCGGAATGCGGAAGTGGGGCGCACGCGCCTCCGAGCCGCGCTCCGCGCGGGATGATTTTCATTCCGCAATCCGCATTCCGCAATCCGCATTCGCATGACCTCCCGCTTCGGCAGCCTGTTTTTCCGGCAGGTTCTCCGTCCGTGGACACGCCACCCGATTCTGCCGGTATTGAATATCCTGAGCATTGCGGCGGGCGTGTCGGTTTTTCTCGCCGTGCAGATTGCCAATCGCGGAGCCCTTGCGAGTTTTCAAAATGCCGTGGGCCTCGTGGCGGGCCACGCACATCTCGAAATCCGGGGCGATTTCCCGGACAGTATTTTTCCGGATGTCGCCAAGGTTGCCGGAATCCGCTCGGCCACCCCACTTGTGGAAGGCTTCGTCACCGTTCCGGATCAGCCCGGCGAATATCTCCGCGTGATCGGCGTGGATCCGTTCACCGGGCAGCGGTTGAGGGCGTTTGAACTCGGGGCGCCGGACGGATCCTCTCTGGATTTGGAGGCGTGGCTCCGCGAGCCGCTGGCCATCGCGGCCGCACCGGGGCGCACTGAACCCTTCCGTGTCCTTGCAGCAGGACGGTCCGTGGAACTCAACCCGATGTTCACGCTCGTCACCCGCGATGCGGCCGTAGAATCAGACCCCCGTATCGTCGCGATGGACATCGGCTGGGCGCAGGGATTGCTCGGCATGCAGGGCCGACTGACCTCGATCCAGATCGAACTCGACGATCCGCTGCAGGCGCGCGCGGTTTCGGAATCCCTGCGCGCAATAACTCCACCCGATGCCACCATCGCGCCGCCCTCGCGTCGTGGAGCAGAAACCGAGGCGATGCTTGCGGCCTTCCAGATGAACCTCACGGCGCTCAGCCTCGTCTCGATGGTTGTCGGCGGATTTCTCATCTACAACAGCCTGTCCGCAACCGTCGTCCGGCGGCGGGTCGAAATCGGAATCCTCCGCGCAAACGGTGCCGAAAAATCTGAGATTTCGGCGCTCTTTGTCGGAGAGGGCCTCGTCTGCGGGCTCCTCGGTTCGCTTCTTGGGATCGTGATTGCCGGGCCGCTCGCACGTCTTCTCGCGGGACCTATCGGGGAAACTGTTTCCTCGCTCTATACCGTTGTGAGGATCGGGGACTTCAGAATTTCACCCGGACAGGCGTTGCTCGCCCTGGCCGCCGGAACCGGAGCATCACTGGCGGCATCCTGGCTCCCCGCGATGGAGGCGGCTGCGTGCGATCCCGCGAGAGTCCTGCACCCGGGCTCGGCAATGGAAAGCTTTTCATTCCGTTCCCGGAACTGGTTTCTCTCCGGCCTCGGATTGCTGGCTGCAGCGGGAGCGACCGCATGGGTTGCGTTTCATGGAGGAGGAAAATTCCTCGGGTTCGTCTCGGTCGGAATCCTGATCGCCGGGTTTTCTCTCGTCGTTCCGGGCACGGTCAAACTCTGCGCCACGTTCGCCAAGTTTCCAGGCTGGATGCTGCGCCTCGGCCTGCAGCAGCTCGTGCGATCGCTGCACAGGAGCGCCATCACGATTGCCGCGCTCGCCGTGGCGGCAGCGATGACGGTCAGCATTTCGGTCATGATCCATTCCTTCCGGGGAAGCGTCTCCTCGTGGCTGGAGAAAACCCTTGTCGCCGACCTCTTCATCACTCCCGCCGCGAATGAAATTGTCGGACTGCAAAGTTATATTCCGCAGGATGCGGTGGATTGGGCGCGGAATCATCCCGGAGTGAGCGAGACCGGAACGTTCCGGGAGCTCAATGTGACGACCGGAAGCGGAGTCGCGGCGATGGGTGTTGTGGATGGAAAAGCACGGGGGGACTGGGATTTTTTGGCCGAACTGGACAATGCGTCAGCGCTCTTCCGGACTCCCGGATATATCTTTGTCTCAGAAAGCTTCTCCAACCGTCACGGGGGGAACCCCGGAGACACGCTGACCATCGCTTCCCCGCACGGCCTCCTGCCGGTGAAGATCGCCGGGATAATCAAAGACTTCACCCGGGATGCCGGGCTCATCATGATGGATCGCGGAAACTTCGACAAATCCTGGAGCGACCCGCGCGTCCATTCGCTCGCCCTCCGCCTCAAGAACCCGGAAAGTGCGGGCGCCATCGCGGAGGAGTTCCGGAAAACATTCGGCGGAAAGGGAGAATTCTCGATCTACACCAACTCCGATCTCCGGCACCGCGTCATGAAGATTTTTGAGCAGACATTCGCCGTCACATCCGTTCTCCGCGCCATCGCCGTGGCCGTTGCGGCGGCGGGAGTTCTCCTGTCCCTGACGGCGCTGGTCATCGAAAGGGAGCGGGAGATCGGAGTCCTTCGCTCGCAGGGTGCGTCGGCAGCCCAGGTGCGCTGGCTGGTCTTCACCGAGGCTGGACTCATCGGCTTGTTTGCCTCCGGAATCGGAATCGCATGCGGCGCGGCCATGGCCATGATCCTCACGCTCGTCATCAACAAGGCGTTTTTCGGGTGGACCATCGAACTCCGCTACCCGCTTGATGTGCTCGCCGGAACCCCGCTCTGGATCGTCCCCTCCGCCATCGCCGCCGCCTGGCTG
>Ga0163199_1001966_pt1 | contig 12704 bp, 14 predicted proteins | sample PL_2010_150m_FD_113537 | JGI IMG/M metagenome (GOLD analysis project Ga0163199, IMG submission 113537) | Freshwater microbial communities from Powell Lake, British Columbia, Canada to study Microbial Dark Matter (Phase II) - PL_2010_150m | ecosystem: Environmental > Aquatic > Freshwater > Lake ... | reverse complement strand
GCCTTTATGTTTTTGTTACTTCCTGAACGCCACGCAATAACAGATGAGTTGTCATCTACTGCTCCAATAAAACGAGAATTCTCGAAATTACTTAGACCAACCGTTCAATGTGTAACGGGTACTACAAAGCTTTTACAAGCTCAACGAACTTCACGCGATCAGCTTTTTTGGGGATGCCAATCATACGATAAAGCATCATTGCTGCCTGAATCCAGCTAAGCTGTCCTAAGAAAACTGATTCGTTGTAGACCATGGCACCGTAATCAGTCCCTCCATCTTTGCGCTCTCCGACCCATATGTCTTCGTCGAAATAGGGTTCATCGAGATGAATTACTTGGTGTACGCGACAACACTTTTCGTCCCAATTGAAACAAATTGACGTCAGCATACCTTTTTCAACCCGCACATCTTTGGACACATGAAGTTGGGCACGAACATTCCATCTGCATTCAGAAATTATGCCCTTCATAATAAAAACACTATCACTATTCTCGCTGTTACAGCTTAACATTGCACTTTCGCGAAAAGTGTCTGCAACGAATTCCAAAAAAATAGCTTGGGCCTGCGAAAAAATCGTTTCATTAGACATCGTGGCTTCTCCTGTATTGAATTGACAAAAAACGTCGCTCAATCAGAATTTTTAAACCAAATACTAACTCTGACGAGTGCCAAAATTGTAACATATCTATAAATCCTGTCAAGTAAAACACGCGGAAGATAGTGCTATCCCATGGGATAGCACTATCCAGCGGGATAGTAGTTGGTGAGAGTATAAACCCCTACACCAGCAAAAATATTCCGACCGCGAGCATCATGAAAATCACCAGCTTCATTAAAACGTTTTTCTCCTTGAAGTAATGACTTCCTGACAGTATGGAAAAAAATACCGAAGTAGACCTGCCTCCAGCCATTATGACTGAAGCAGGCGCTAAACTATATGCAAAGCTGCTCAAAACCGTGCCAAGCCCGTCTGTAAACGATTGGCCGAAAAATATCGGCTTTATCATAAACTTCATTGGATTTTCGCTGTTGAATTTCATGGCTGCCCTAAAAAAGTACGCTATCATGAATATATTTATCATAAATTGTTCGGCTTCAACGGAATTGAAGTGCGATATGTTGTATTTATAAAGCGTTGTGGTAATTACTGCTCCGATAGCGGAAAGGACAACGAATTTCAGCCCTCTCTTGCTGATACCATGATTCATAAAAACTATAAGCAGTGTTAAACTTATAATCACCATTCCGGCTATTTGCGTGAGCGAAATGGAGTATCCGAGAGCCAAATCCACCAAAAGCAGCATTACCACCGTGCTCGTCCGTATAAATCCAAAAGTAGACCTGTCCGCTCTGACTAAAGCCTGTATCGCTATTTCCGTCTGAATAATTTCAAAGATAACTCTGGCGATAAAAGTCGGTAGAGACGCCATGGAAAAAATAAACTCGTGCCGGAAAAGCATAACGCCAAGAAACCAAACCGAACTCCAAAAATAACAAAGGAAAGCCATAGAATACATGCTTTCCTGCTTTAATTCTATTTTTCGCTTTCCTATGCTTGCGGCAACCTCGTTGAAAAGCGAACTTAATGTTACAAGAATTATTCCGAGCATGTTATTTGTTATTTCTTAAAGAGATGCTTTTACCGCCTCGAATGCCATAAAAACCGGGATTTCCTTGCGGGCAATATCCTCGGCTTTGGCGCGCGGGCCAATCTGGCTTTTCCTGTGCGATATCCATTCTTCCAGTTTAACTATAGCGAAAGAAGTAGCCGAAAGCGCTTTCATATAATCTTGAAGTGAATGATGGAAAGAATACGTATAAACCTTCTTTATTTTTTCACTCGGATGCATATCTATCTTTATTTTCGCCGGAAACAAATAGGAATCAATTCTTCTATACTGGATTTTATTCCCCTCGTCAAAACCCCACGAAGAATTCTGCGGTATTCGGAAAGCCGGATGATTCAAAACAGCGATAAGTTTTCCTCCCGGTTTTAGAATTCTGGAAATCTCGCCAAGCACAGCTTTTAGGTTTTCCATATTCTGAAGCGACAGAACGCACAAAGCCATATCGAATTCCCCCGCCTTGGCGAACGAAAGATTCTGCGCGTCGGCTTTCACGTATTTTATATTTTTATTTTCTTTTATCGCGAGTGCAAGAAGCGAATCGCCGGAATCAACTCCGGTGACCGTTGCCCCTTTCTCTGCCAAAAGGCGCGAGAAAAAACCCTGTCCGCAACCCACATCAATGACTTTTCTGCCGCGCAAATCCTGAAACCACCTCGAAAGATTCGGGTAAATTACATTTTTCTGGTACGAATCGTCGTCTTTGACGGTTTTATCATACCAGCCGGCGACTTTTTTCCAGGACGTGTCTTTTTTGTTTGTCATTTTTATATCCGAGACTAGTTTCGATAACGAAATTTTGTTTGCAGTTCTGACAGGTTTTTGATTCTAAATTCATATTCTCACCCAGGTAAAGCAACAATTTTATTTAGCTGACTCGTTCAGGCCACCGCGAGCGTGAATATGATTCTATTTCACTCAGTTTTAAAGCCGTGGAAATATTTCCCGTTCTCATATAAAAATGCTCGTTGTTGTCCACCTTGAGATATATCGGTCGCGGGCTGGGAAGCGCCTGAATGACGCACACATCGTGCCCGTCAACGTTGTGAAACCATAACTTGATCAGGTGTCGGAATTCCGGTCCTATCATGCTGTTGAACGATTGCGTGAAATGGTTCTCGAATCCGTCGCTGTCTTTCCTCTGCAGCGTTTGATAGTCGTTTGCAAGCCCGAGTGGCGCCTTCTTGTCGCTTACTCCGATTATAAGATGCCCGCCTTTTGAGTTCAGAAACGCCGCTATAGTTTTCATCGCCGCCTTTTCAAGTTCGCGGTTCACCTGGCCGATTTTGTAATCAAAGCGCAGGGACGATTTGAATTCCAGCTTTTCGTGCTCTTCTTCTTTGAGAAGCCGCGCGAGGTCTAGCTCTTTCCAGAACGCGGTATCGCCGGTCTCGTCACGCTGTTTTACGGTATCTATCAGTCTTTCGGGTCTTGAAATTGAATTTAGAATAAGCCGCGCGCCGCCGTTTTCCACGATGATAGAACCGTAATGTAAAAATTTTCCCAAAGGACCCTGTGAAACTTTCATTGAAAAGGACTTGCCGAGCGGGAATGTTTTTTTATTTTTGAAAAATACGCCGCGTTCGTGCGTGAGCGAATCGTGCCCGAATGCGTAACTTTCGTAATACCATGAGAGGAAGGCGTAAACCGTCAGAACAAACTGCGCGCCTGACAAAAAAAGCATTTTCGCCGTCTGGTAAGAAATGAAATTCAGCAGTGAAATCTGCGCGTACAGTTCATATTTGACGTTGCCAAGCAGAGTGGCGACAAAATAAAGGACTAGCCCTGCGACTTCCACGGCCACAAATTTCCAGATAAGGACGATGGGGCTACGTTTTGTGACTATCTCGCTGTTCATATAAATCTATTGTATCCCTGTCATCGACGGTGCACAAATATTCGACTTTTCGTGCGCCCAAGCTTCATTTCTCTTCCGAACCTTCATCGGATTCTTCCAGAGAATTCTCGTCAGGAATTTCTTCATTTTCATCAATCGGCTTGTCGTCCGCGAAACTGCCGGCTTGAATGTCCCACAGCTTTTTGTACAGGCCGCCTTGCTCAAGAAGGTCGCGGTGGCTTCCCTCGGCCACAACATTTCCGTTTTCGATGACGACAATCCTGTCCATTTTCATAATGGTCGAAAGGCGGTGCGCTATGACAATAACCGTCTTGCCCTCCATAAGGTTCTGGAGCGCGTCCTGAATTAGTGCCTCCGATTCTGAGTCCAAACTGGATGTTGCCTCGTCGAGCAAAAGTACCGGAGCGCCTTTCAAAATGGCTCTGGCGATGGCCACGCGCTGGCGCTCGCCGCCCGACAATCTCACGCCACGTTCCCCCACGAACGTTCGGTAACCTTCCGGCATGGAAGAGATGAATTCGTGGCAGTGTGCTTTCCTGGCCGCCGCGAATACTTCCTCATCGCTCGCGTCGCGCCGTCCATAGCGGATATTTTCCATAAGCGTCCGATGGAAAAGAATCGGCTCCTGCGGAACGAACGCTATGGCGTCCCTCAAGCTTTCCTGCGTAACCGCTTCTATATTTTGTCCGTCGATTTCAATCGAGCCTCTTTGCACGTCGTAAAGGCGCAGAAGCAGATTGGTCACGGTTGTCTTTCCGGCTCCGGATGGTCCGACTAGCGCCAGCTTTTCCCCGCCCTTCACCGTCAAATCGAAATTCTCCAAAATCGGCCTGTTCTCGTTGAAATAAAAACTGACATTCTTGAAAGATATCTCCCGATTGATTGTTTTGAGCGGTTTTGCGTCCGGAGCGTTCCGAATTTCGTGCGGCATTTCAAGAATTTCAACCATCTCGATGGCATCCGCGAAACTGTCATAGAATCTCCGCAGTTCGCGGTTCATGTTGACCAGCCTGTTGAAAAGCGTCAGGAGATAACTTTGGATAAGAACGAAGTCTCCGACGGTCAGAAGCCCTCTCTGCCAAAATATTACCGCGCCGTAAAGAAGCCCCACGTTTATCACGAGCGTGAAGATTCCAAAAAACGACCATATTAATTCGTCCGCCCGCCAGGCGCGTATCGTGGCCGCCCGCCAGTAATCTATAACTTTGCGGAAAATGTTTCCTTCATGCTTGCTCCCGGAAAAAAGAGTTATGGTGTTCTGATTCGAAATGGCGTCCGCTATGGCCCCGACCGCCTTGCTGTCGGCTTCCGTACGCGCGATACGAAGAGGTTGTCTCAGTCTCGCCGCAATAAGCTGGAAAAAAATAAAAAGAATCACCCAGGTGCCGAGCGCCATGCCGAGAACATTATTACGTAAAAAGACGAAAATAACCGCGCCTATGGCGAAAAGAGCAATGGGGAAAAACTGGAACATCAAGCTGTCCATAACGACTTCATAAGCCATGGCGAATTTGCTCACCCGACGCGTCAAGGTTCCGGCGAAACGCGAAATGAAAAAACGATGGGAATGCCTTATGAGATAATCGAACGCCGACGAGTAAAGGTCCGCTATCACACGCGACTCGAGATAACTTAGACTGTATGCCTGCGTACGGCGCATAATCCATCCGACAAAAGTAACCAGTCCGAAAACACCGACAAGAATAAGCAGTTTATGGACGATTTCCGGAGACGGACTGTAAGCGGCCAATATATCGAAAAATTTCTTCAAATATAGCGGGGCCGCCAGTTCGGCGACCTGGACGCCGGCGCTGGTCACAAATGCCAGCCAAAAAACCCACGAGTAACGCTTTGTTTCGCGTATGTAGTACCGGAGAACGTCTTTTCTCCGTACCGGTTTTTGCTGAATTTTTTCCATACGAATACTTAACATCATAACAGAAACGTGTAGGAAAAATCATCCCCGCGCCATAAAGAACGACTACCTGTCGCGTGAACGGCTAATTCGCGCCGTTTTTAAGAAAATCTCCGATGATTCCCGCTACTTCCGCCTGATTATTCAAAATAAGAATGTGATTGGCGTTTTCAAGTAAAATAATTTTGCAGTTCTTTATTTGCTTGACGGCTTCCAATGATTTTTCAGCCGGGACTATTGTGTCTTTTTTGCCGTGAATTATTAAAGCCGGCATCGAAATTTCTTTCAAATATTTTTTACCATTAAATCCGTATGTCTGCCGTGAACTGTAAAGGTACGCCCGCAAAGTCGTATTGGCGATGTCTGTGATTATCCTGCGGAGATCCCAGTCTCTCGCAGGCGTATATTCGGAATAATTGATGTGCTTTCCCTGGAACGGCTTGAATCTGAAAAATCCGATTACCAAAATACTCCAGCTTATCAACATCCGCACTACCCACACCCACTTTATTTTGCTTGCGTTGAACGCGGGAGCCAGAAATACTGCTTTCGTTATATCTTCTTTTCTCCGCTTGATCAGGGCAAGCGCTATCACGGAACCGAATGAGTGGCTTACAAGAATGAATTTCTTGATATTCAATTCTTGCAGTATTTCTTCAATGTCGCTGACGAAATTGCTTATCGCGTAATCGCCGTAATTTTTGAACTTTTTCGATTTGCCGTGGCCGCGCAAGTCCGGTGCGACGAGATTGTAATCAGCTGTGAATTTTTTCTCGTATTCAAGCCACGCCGACGAACTTCCCGAAAGGCCGTGAATAAAAACTATGGTCTGCTTCCGATTGCTGAAATCGTTTATCCGGTAGTAAATCCCCCGCTTGGAAAATAATTCCCGCATAACAAAGATTACTGTGCGATGCCCGCCGCGCGTACTATTTCGATAATGTCATTATGCACCACGCCATTCGAGGCGATGAACCAATTTTCTTCTAATTGCCATGAATTGCCTTTAAAGTCCGTAATCTTCCCGCCGCCTTCCTGAACAAGAAGAACTCCTGCCGCGTAGTCCCACTTTGAATTTCCGAGACTGATGAACGCTTCAGTGCCGCCCCTGGCGAGAAGAGCAAGCTCAAGAGCCGCAGAACCGACATATCTGTATGTTTTTATGAATTTAGGGCTTTCGCGGAAGAGCGCCGCCAATTTATCTTTTACGCCGGGAGCCTTACCCACGCCGACTGTAATCATCGCCTTGTCTTTTTCCTGCGCCGAAACGTGCAAACGAACACCATTGCACCAAAGCCCTTTTCCTTTTTCTGCGTGGACGAGGAGGTTTATTACGGGATTATAAACCACGGCAGCAACTACCTCGCCGTTTTTTACTAACCCGATGGAAATCGCCCAAAGCGGAAGTCCGTTGACAAAATTGGCCGTGCCGTCGATGGGGTCGATGACCCACAGATATTCAGGATGGTTTCCCGACTCTCCTGTTTCTTCGGCAAGAAAGGCGTGGTCTGGAAATTTTGCCTTGAGAACACTCAAAATTGCCGCCTCCGTTTCTTTGTCGGCTTTGGTGACAAAAGACTTGTCATCTTTTATTTCGTGCTCCAGTTCGGTCTCGAAATATTTACTGGCTACTTCTCCGCCCTTTTTGGCGGCTTCAATTGCTGTCTCAATCATTGAATAGTGTATTTACCTTCGCTCGCAAGCGCCGTTTCCTTGACTCTTGTCGCAAAAATTTCCTGCGCTTTCGCTTTGTTTTCGTTTTTACCCGCCCAGGCCTCCATTGCCGGTCCTTGCAGGGCGCGCGAGTACGAAAAAGTAAGCCGTTTCGTATAACTTCCGCTTTTTACCATCTCGTTAAGATTTTCTGTCGCTTCAAGCGGAGTCTGTCCTCCCGAAAGAAAAACAACGCCGGGCAACTCTTGCGGCACCGAGGCTTTGAGCGCGCGGATAGTGGCTTCGGCAACTTCCCGTGGAGTTGCTTTGACACCGGATTCTTTTCCGGGAAGCGCCATGCTGCTTTTTAAAATAACTCCGGGCAAATGCACGCGGTATTTTTTAAGAGCCGCGAAAACCGAAGTAAGAGTTTGCGTAAGAGCCGCTTCCGATTGCGCCAGCGTGTGATTGCCGTCAATAAGAACTTCCGGTTCGACAATCGGCACCAGTCCAGCTTCCTGTGAAATGGCCGCGTACCGCGCCAATACGTAAGCGTTCATATCGATGCATTCCTGTGTCGGTATCCCGTCACCGATTTTTATAACCGCCCGCCATTTCGTGAAACGCGCGCCCATTCCGAAATATTCGGCAAGCCGCGCCGCGAGCCCGTCGAGCCCCTCCGTCACCTTTTCCCCTGGAAAATTCTCCAGGTCAACCGTGCCTTTATCAACTTTAATGCCGGGAATAATTCCCAGTTTTGAAAGAAGCTCCGGAAATTGACTGCCGTCGGATGCTTTCTGTCTTATTGTTTCGTCATATAAAATAACGCCACTCAAACCTTTTTCAACTTCCGGCGAAGTTACCAAAAGTTCGCGCCAATTCCGACGCGTTTCCTCGTCCTGTGTAATACCGAGCGCGGCGAAACGCTTGTTGGCAGTACCAGTGCTTTCGTCCGCCGCCAGAATTCCCTTCCCTGGCGCCAGCAACCGCGCCGCTATTTCTTCGAGTGATTTTGTGTTCATAGATTAAGTATAGAGAATTTACTAAAAACGACAAAAATTATTTTGCGAAATATAACGCCAACAAAGCCACAACTGTAATGCCGAGGAAAACCCCAAAAGTGTAAACGAGAAGCGAAAGCGATTCTTTCTTTTTGCCCTCAAGATACCAAAGAATAGGCTGGCCGAATATAAGCGTCCCTACAAGGGCGGCCGAGAAAACAAGTAAAAGAAGCATAACTATGGGAATAAGAACTGTTTTGCCATCGGGCCCAAAGAATTTAGGGGCGTAAAAAAGGAATGAAGCTATCACTATAATGTAAAGCGCCGTAGCCAATGCGTTTATAGCGGCACGTTTTAATATGGTGTTTTTCATATGATTATTATAAACCATATGTCGAAAAACTCGCAATGCTTATAAACGGCACGATTCTAGTGCTATTATGAACCATATGGCGGACAAGACGGAAAAACCAGACAAATCACAGATTTGGGACGTTGCGGTTATCGGAGGCGGACCGTCGGGAATGATGGCGGCCGGGCGGGCGGCGGAACTCGGCGCGCGCGTTATTCTTATCGAAAAGAACCCTTCTCTCGGCAAAAAACTTCTCATCACCGGCGGAGGGCGATGCAATTTAACCAACGCGGAATTCGACACGAGAAAATTCCTTTCGAAATTCAAGAAGAACGATAAATTTCTTTTCTCGGCGTTCGCGCAATACGGAGTGAAAGAAGCTCTTGATTTTTTTCACTCGAAAAATATGCCGACAAAAATCGAAGCTGAGTTGCGGGTTTTTCCGGCAAGCGACAACGCAATGTCCGTCTGGAAAGTTCTTGCGGGTTATATGAAAAGCGGACGTGTGACCGTTTCCTGCGATTCCCCTGTTACTGGTTTTATAAAAAAGAATGATGAAATAAAAACTGTTCGTATAAGGGGCGGAAAGGAAATAAGGGCGCGTTCTTTTATTCTGGCGACAGGAGGAAAATCAAGGCCGGAAACCGGTTCGACCGGCGACGGATTTACGTGGTTAAAAAATATCGGACACACTGTTATTGACCAAAGCGCGGCGCTTGTTCCGGTCTCGATAAAAGAAGCCTGGGTAAAGCGCCTTCAGGGAGTTAGTCTTCCGGACGTAAAACTGACGATTTTTCAAAACGGTGTGAAACAGGATGTGAGAAAAGGGAAAATTCTTTTCACGCATTTCGGTATAAGCGGACCGATGGTTTTAAATGCCAGCCGCGATATCGGAGAACTTTTGAAATATGGGGATGTGTCGCTTTCTCTCGACCTTTTTCCGTCGCTCGATTCGGGAACTCTAGACAGAAAAGTAAGGGGAATCTTACAGGATAAAAGCAATAAGCAGTTTAAAAATCTTTTGAGTTCGCTCGCGCCCGCCGCTTTCGCCCCGATACTCGTCGAACTTTCGGGTATACGCCCCGACACGTTTGCTCACAGCGTCACTCGTGAAGAACGCATAAAATTCGTGAAACTTTTAAAAAATATGCCTATGCGCGTGGCGGGCCTGCTCGGCCTGAATAAAGCCGTTGTCACTTCGGGCGGCGTAGCGCTTCCGGAAGTCGATTTTAAAACAATGCGTTCCCGCAAAATAAAAAATCTTTATCTGGTCGGTGACGTGCTGAACATCGACCGGCCATCGGGAGGATATAGTTTGCAATTATGCTGGACTACCGGATTTATAGCGGGGACGAATTCGGCGAATAAAAGCAATTAGGCAATTTACGAAGCGTCGTTATGCGAGGGAATCCAATCCATAACTCTCTTGCGGTGCCTGTCTATTGACCATTCGTCACCGTGCTTGAAAAGTATGGGGTGAAGTGCCTGAAATTGTTTCAATATCTTTGTTGACGCGCGAGGGAAACTGACCGGAACGCTTTTGTTGTAAGATTCCAAAAATTCGGGGAGGGATGTCTTGTTTTGATTAAGCTCGAGTTCGATATTTTTAGTTCTCATGTTGACTTAATAATATCTTAAATCTATTCCAAAGTCAAACCCGGCTTAATTTTTCATTCCTGTGCCGCGCGCCAAAAGCCACCAATTGGCGGCGGTTAAAAGCGCTATAAAAACCAGGAGAATTCCAACGCTTAGCGCCGGGCTGACGTCCGTAATCCCCAAAAAACTGTAGCGGAATCCGTTTATCATATAGAGAATGGGATTGAACTGCGATACTCCCCTCCAGAAAGGCGGGAGCATTTGTATTGAATAGAAAACTCCGCCGAGATAAATCAGCGGCGTCAGGACGAATGTCGGGAAAACCGAAATGTCGTCGAAATCTTTCGCGAATATCGCGTTGAGCAATCCCGCGAGCGAGAAAAGCACGGCGGCAAGGAACGCGAAAAATATTCCGATAAAAACGTGCTGCACAGCGATGCTTGTAAAAAAGAGCGAGATGAAAAAGACAATCGCGCTTACGAGCGCAGCGCGGATTACTCCGCCAGTGACGTATCCGGCGATGATTATATAATTGGGCGTCGGAGAAATTATCAGTTCTTCTATGTTCCTCGTGAACTTCGCGCCGAAAAAAGAAGAAACAACATTAGAGAAGGCGCTGTTTATCAAAGACATCATAATGAGCCCGGGCACGATGAATTGCATATATGTAAATCCGGCGATGGGTTTGATTTGCGAGCCGATAAACTGTCCGAAGATTATGAAATAGAGCACGGTTGTCACAACCGCGGGAAGAAGCGTCTGTGGCCAGATGCGCATAAAACGAACGACTTCTTTTCGCACGATTGTATAGAACGGAATTCGGGTCGGTAAATTCATAATTTTATATATCTATATCCTCTTTTCTCGTAAGCGACAGAAATAGTTCCTCGAGCCGGTTTGATTTATTGCGCATGCTTGCAATCTCGATTTTCTTCGCATCCAGTTCCTTGAAAAATTCGTTTAGCGATGCGCCATGCGGCATGGTCATCTCAAGCGTATGCAAATCTTGGAAAAGCACGCTGTACGGCTCCCTGAAACTTCCCAAAGATTGCTGTGTCATTGGCGCGCGCAGATTAAAAATAAAAGTTTCTTTGTCCAATTTGGAAAGCAGCGTTTTCATCGGGCCTTGTTCAACGATTTCCCCATTATTAATGATAGCGAGATTTTTGCAAAGCTGTTCCGCTTCCTCAAGGTAGTGAGTAGTAAGAAGAATCGTCACGCCGCTTTGCGAAAGTTCTGTCAGGAATTTCCACATGCCATGACGGAGCTCTATATCCACTCCGGCCGTCGGTTCGTCCAAAATCAAAAGTTTCGGCTCGTGAACCAATGCCCGCGCTATCATAAGCCGTCGCTTCATTCCGCCCGAAAGCATCCGCGCCGGCTGGTCCTTTTTCTTCCAAAGGTCCAGTTGCTTCAGATATTTTTCCGCGCGCTCAAGCGCGATTCTCCGCGGCACGCCGTAATAACCCGCCTGATTAACGACAATATCGATGACTTTTTCGAAAAAATTGAAATTGACTTCCTGCGGCACCACGCCTACGGACACTTTCGCGGCCTGCGGTTCGCTGTCAATGCTTTCGTCAAAAACTTTTACTTCGCCCGAAGTCTTCACGACGAGGCCGGAAACTATGCCGATTAAAGTGGTTTTTCCGGCGCCATTCGGCCCCAAAAACGCGAAAAAATCCCCTTCTTCGATTTCAAGGGAAACGTCTTTCAATGCCTCAACGCCGTTTCCATAAACTTTGCGTAGATTTTTTATTGTCAGCGCCTTGGTCATGACTGGTCTTTCAAACTAAGCGGACCGATGTAATCTTTTTTTCCTATCTGTACTCCGTTGTGGCGAAGAATGGAATACGCAGTAGTCACGTGGAAGAAAAAATTCGGGATAGCATGCTCCGTGGCGTAATCGTATCCTGTCATTACTTTTCCTTTGGCGTAAGGATAATCAACCATACGTTCCTCTCCGCCGTCGATCTGCTCCGGCTTTATCGTGTTAAGGAAATCAATCGTTTTTTGGACGCGCTCTTTGAGTTCGGCTACGGTTGTTTCCGTATTGGGAAACACAGGTATTTCCACGCCGGCTAGCCGTCCAGCGCATCCTTTGGCGTTGTCGGATGCGATTTGTATCTGTTTTACGAAAGGAAACTGGTCGGCTACAAGTCGCGAATTCAAAAGCACGCTCGCATCTATATTTCTTTCTTTGGCGAATGCATCGGCTTTATCGAGAAGAGCGGACAGTTTTTCAAGCGCCCGTTTCATCATCGGCACGGTGGCCGTGTACATTGTCAGTTTCATGGTTTTATTGAGCTAAAAGTATAACAGGTCCGTTTCATTAACTCAATCTGTCATTACCGTATCGATTTATATCCGTCGGCAACGCCGTTCTTCGAAAGCACGATTTGCCACAATTGCATTTTCCTGGCGCGGAACGCTCCCGCACAGGAAAGCAAATAATAGTTCCACATTCTCCTGAAGCGCTCATTGTAGCCGGATTTGAGCTCACCCCAGCCGGATTCGAAATTTTTATGCCAGGCCATAAGCGTCTTGTCGTAATCCGCCCCGAAATTATGCCAGTCCTCCATGACAAAAATATCTTCTATGGCCGAACTTATTTGTTTTATCGACGGAATCATTCCATTGGGGAAAATGTATTTTTTTATCCAGGGGTCGCCGTCATGTTCAGAAATATTTCCCCCTATAGTAT